>Ga0302321_100005695_pt1 | contig 10924 bp, 9 predicted proteins | sample Fen_T0_1_FD_202505 | JGI IMG/M metagenome (GOLD analysis project Ga0302321, IMG submission 202505) | Peat permafrost microbial communities from Stordalen Mire near Abisko, Sweden - Fen_T0_1 | ecosystem: Environmental > Terrestrial > Soil > Wetlands > Permafrost | place: Sweden: Abisko...
GTGTTCATCGAAAAGTACCTTGAAAATGCGGCCCACGTCGAACTTCAGATGATGGGCGACAAGCACGGCAACGTCATCTACCTGGGCGAACGCGACTGCTCGGTCCAGAAGAACCACCAGAAGCTCGTGGAAGAGGCCCCCAGTCCCCTGGTCACCCCGGAAATCCGCAAGAAAATGGGCGAGGACGCCGTCCGCCTTTTCAAGGGCATCGGCTATTCCGGCGCAGGAACCATCGAGTTCCTCTTCAAGGACGGACAGTACTACTTCATGGAAGTCAACAGCCGCATCCAGGTCGAGCACCCGGTCACCGAAATGATCACCGGCGTCGACCTGATCAAGGAAATGATCAAGGTGGCCAACGGCGATGTGCTTTCGGTGAAGCAGGAAGACATCCGCATCGACAGTTACGCCATGGAAATCCGGATCAACGCCACCGCTCCGGGAACCGTCAAAGAGTACCTCCCCCCCAGTGGCTTCAAGGTGAGGGTGGACAGTTTTCTCTACAATGGATATACCGTGCCCCCCACCTATGACTCCATGGTGGCCAAGGTCATCATCGGCGCCCCGACCCGGGCTGAGGGCATCAACAAGATGCTCGCCGTCCTCGACGAATTTCATCTCGAAGGGGTTCCCATCAACCTCGAGCTCCAGAAGAAGATCATCAACACTCAGATCTTCCGCAAGGGCGGTTTCGGAACCCAGGTTCTTGACAGCATCATGAAGGAGATCGGCTGATGGCCTTCTTCACCGGCGTCGTTGACCGACTTTTGGGACGACAGCAACCCCTTCCCCAGGACATAGCCTTCAAGGACGAACGCAGTTTCGTCGCCCAGAAGCACTCGTGCCCGTCGTGCCACGAGCACCTTGAGGCGGGCGAGCTGGAGAACAACTTCTACGTGTGCCCCAAGTGCGGCCACCACTACCGGATCAACCCGGCCGAACGCATCCGCACCCTGGCGGACCCCGGATCGTTCCAGGAATTCAGCCAAGAGATCCAGAGCGTCAACCCCATCGGGTTCCCCGGATACGAGGCCAAGCTCGGCGAAGCCAAGACCGCCACGGGCCAGGGTGAGGCCGTAACCAACGGTACAGCCACCATCGATGGCCGCAAGGTTGTGCTCTCGATCATGAACTTCAAGTTCATGGGCGGTTCCATGGGTTCGGTGGCCGGCGAGAAGCTGACCCGGGCCATACTGACAGGTCTCGAGAAGCAGCACCCTGTCATCGTGTTCACCACTTCGGGCGGTATGCGCATGCAGGAGGGGATTTTCTCGCTGATGCAGATGGCCAAGTGCAGCGCCGCCATCGCCCAGTTGGAGCTGGCCCACGTGCCGTTCTTCGTGGTCCTCACCGACCCGACCTACGGGGGCGTCACTGCCAGCTTCGCCATGCTCGGGGACGTGATCATCGCCGAACCGGGGGCCTCCATCGGCTTCGCCGGGCCCCGGGTCATCGAATCGACCATCCGGCAGAAGTTGCCCGAGGGGTTCCAGAAGTCCGAGTTCCTCCTCGAAAAGGGTTTTGTGGATGTCATCGTCCCCCGACCAGAATTGAAGAAGACCCTGGCCTTCCTCATCGATACCCACCTCAGCCGGTAAAGGGAAACCCATGGATCAAGACGAAATTCAAAAGAAGATCCAGGAACTCCGGTCCCTGGCGGAAAAAAACAGCCTCGACATCGGCCCCGACCTCAAGCGACTTCAGGAAAAGCTCAACGACGGCAAAATGACCCCCGCCGATCTGTGGAAGAAAATCCTCTTGGCCCGGAACGCCGACCGTCCCACCACCCTGGAGATCATCCACCACATCGCCGAGAATTTCCTCGAGCTCCACGGCGACCGGGCCTACGGTGACGACGCGGCCCTGGTGGGCGGCGTGGGCCTCATCGACGGGCGTCCTGTGACCTTCCTGGGCCATCAGAAAGGCCGGAACATGAAGGAAAACATCCGGCGTAACTACGGCTGGGCCCATCCCGAGGGCTACCGCAAGGCCTTGCGCTTGGCCAAGCAGGCCGAGAAGTTCGGCCGGCCCGTGATCACCTTCATCGACACGGCCGGGGCATACCCCGGCTTGGCCTCGGAGGAGAGGGGCATCGGCGAGGCCATTGCCCACAACCTGCGGGACTTCGCCCTGCTCCGGGTGCCTGTGTTAGCGTTTATCATCGGTGAAGGCGGATCCGGCGGGGCCATCGGCATCGGGGTGGCCAACGAAGTCTTCATGCTGGAGAACAGCTTCTATTCCGTGATTTCCCCCGAAGGTTGTGCGTCCATCCTCCTCCGGGACCCCAACAAAGCTCCGGAAGCTGCGGCCCAGCTCAAACTGCTTCCGTCGGACCTCATGGCATTTGGTGTCGTCGACGGCATCGTCCCCGAACCCGACGGGGGTGCCCACGCCGACCACGCCATGACGGCCGCCCACATCAAGACCCAGATCCTCGAATCCCTGAAACGGCTTGAGCAGAAGACTGGTGAGCAATTGGCCCGGGAACGGATGACGAAATTCCTGGCCATGGGAAGGTTCACCGAAGAAGGCGGACCAAAGGCGAATTTCTTCCAGAGGTTGTTCAGCCTCAACCGGAGATCCTGACTCCGGGAGCCCATTCTTGAGGGACTTGACCCCGGTCGCCGTTTCCGGCTTTGCTGAGACAAAAGTTTTGAGGGTATCGCATGTTTTGGCTCTGGCTGACCCCTTTGCTCGTGGTTGTTCTCTTCGCGCTGGGGTTCCTCGGCTGGATCGCGGCCAATGGTGGGTTTGGGTTTCCTTGGATCCATTTCTACATGAAGGGCAAGGAGTCGGGGTTCAAGGTCGCCGAGATCCATACCCTCCGGCGGGCGGCCGTCGAGGCCGAAATGGAGACTCCTGTCTCCATTTTCAGTTCCATCCGGGTGCTCGACCGGACCATCAAGGCCCTCATCCTCCTGTATCAGTCCCGGGAGCAGATGGACGATCCGGGTGCCAACTTCTTCCTGGCCGAGATTTTTGAGTTCCGCAAACGGGTGGAATTCAACCTGCCGCGGTACCGGAACGGCATCAAAAGCAGCCGGGAGCTCATGGCCGGGCAGCGCATCAGGATGACCTTAGCCGACGGCGCCGTTTTTCAGTCTCAAATCGTGGAAAACCTGCGCAAGTATATGGCCGTGGCTTACCCGGTGGGGAAGAACCTTCCTTCAGACTTCACCTGGAAGGGGCACAGGGTGAACCTGTACTTCTGGCGGGCCGAGGACGCGGGGTACTACTTTGAATCCAAAGTCCTGGATGATTTCCTGAACCGCAAATTTCCCATCCTCTACCTGGCCCACTCGGATTCGTTGATCCGTAGCCAGAAACGCGGTTCCGTGAGGGTGGAGACCGATCTGCCTTGCCAGATTTTTCATTTGCAGAACCTGCGTTACGCCGACGAGGCCCTGGAAACAACCCCCGGGTACAAGGCTCGGCTTGTGGACCTATCGGAAGACGGGTTCGCGCTTCTGGTGGGCGGAAAGGCCAAGGTCGGTTTGGCCCTGAAGACCCAGTTTCAACTGGGCGAACAGATATTGGCCATGGCGGGAACCATCCGCGGCATCACGTTTGATGAAAAGAGAAACCGATCCATCCTCCACGTCCAGGCTGTGGCCCCTTCGGACAAGGTCCGAAACTCTGTGTTGACCTTCGTCTACGACATCTTTGACCAACGCAAGGACAATGATCTCAAGAAACAGACCCCCGACCAGGCCTGAAGCAAGAAGGAAACCAAGGCCGTCAGGGAGGTATGGACTTCCTCGACAAGGCCGCCTGGGGCCGTCCCGCCCAAATCCTCGCGTTCTGCCTAATTCCCGCCGTTCACGTTCCGGGAGCTTGGCCCTGGGTGGCAGGCTTTCTGGGTCTTGGGACTTTCGTTCTCCTGAGGACAAGCCGGGGTAAAAAAGGCCGTGGCTGGAAGGTCGCGGCCCTGGCGGCTGTGCTAACGGCGGTGTGGGGGGTGCGTTCCCAGCCTCCGGCTCCACCCGTCTGGCCCTTTGAAGTCTTGGGCCTGGCGTCGGGGGAAGGAACGGTGGTGGCGGAGGCGCCCGTGGGGCGATCGGGATCCGTCCCTTTTCGGCTCCGGGTCGACGAAGTCCGGAGGGGAGACTGGGCGGGACGGGCCTCGGCCGTGGTTCGGGTCGTGGGCTACCGGGGGCCCTCGCCGGCGACGGGGTCGCGCTGGTCATGGTCGGGCCGGGTGGTGGAAAACGGTTTGATCTGGAGCTCGGGGGTTTCTACAGGGTGGTCAGCCCCCTGGTGGCAGGCCCGGGCGCAAGCCAGGCAGTCCCTGGTCAGAAGCTTGGAACCCTTGGGTGCCGCCCCTTCGGCCTTGGCCCAGGCCTTGCTGGTCGGGGCGGTGGACGACCTGACCCCTTGGGAAAAGGAGTCGTTCCGGAAGGCGGGGTGCAGCCATGTGCTGGCGCTCTCGGGCATGCACCTGAGCCTGCTCGCCTTGATGCTCACCTCCGTCTTTCATCGGAGGGCTCCCCCTTGGACCGTGTTTGCCGGCGTCCAACTGGTTCTCGGGATGTTCTGTTTTTTGGCGGGTCCCATTCCCTCCTTGTTGCGGGCTTGGGCCATGTCGGCCTTGGCCGGATGGTGGGGTTTGACCAAACGTCCCGTTCCCTTGAGGGAACTGCTAGCCCAGTCCTACCTGGTCAGCGTGATGGTCTGGCCCGAGTTGACCTCGACGCTGTCCCTCCAGCTTTCCTTTCTGGCCATGGCGGGCCTGTTCTGGTGGAGCCAACCCCTGGACTGGAGGCTGAGGCCGCTGGTCGGGCGCTGGGCTGCGGCCAACTTGGCCGCCTCGGCAGCTGCTCTGGCCGCCACGGTTCCCCTGACCCTAGCACTTTTCGGCGAAGTGAGATGGATCGGTTTGATCATGACGCCGCCCTTAGTTTTTTTGACCACCGTCCACCTTTTGGGAGCCGCAGCCGTCGTCCTAGCCGGAGCCTCGGTTCCCGGGTTCCATGCGGGTTTCTTGGCCGGCCTTTTTCAGGGTTTGTACAACGCTACGTTCAGCTGCACCGCGTGGGCGGATCAGTTCCCGCCTCTGACCCCGTGGCCGGCGGTGGCCGCTGGGCTGGGGGGCCTGGGCGTGGGGGCGGTTTTTCTCTATAACAAGAGGCACAGGAGGGCACCCTTGCCCGTTTCCCTGAACTACGATTCCCCCGCCTCCCTCCAGGCCTTTCTCACCGACCACGGTTACAACGCCCTGAAGCGTTGGGGACAGAACTTTCTCATCAACGCCGGAGCCCGGCGTCAGATCCTCGCGGCCCTGGAACTCAAACCGGGCGAGCCCGTTTGGGAAGTAGGGCCGGGTTTGGGCGCCCTGACCCATCATCTGGTGGAAGCCGGCCATCCCTTGACCGTTTTTGAGATCGATCCCGGCTACGTGGGGTTCCTTCGGTCGGAATTTGGCTCCGCTCCGGCGGGGTTTCAAGTGATCGAGGGCGACGTCGTCAAAACCTGGAAAACGGTCCTCAGGGCCGGGATCAAGACCGTGGGCAACCTTCCTTACAATGCCGCCAGCGCCATCATCGCCGATTTCATCGAGGGGGGGCTTTTCCCCGAAGTCTTTGTAGTGACCGTCCAGCTTGAGATGGCCCAGAGGATGTCCGCCGTTCCCGGGACGAAAAACCACTCGAGTTTTTCGGTGCTCTGTCAGTCGGTGTTCCGGGTGGAAGATGTCGTCACCCTCAAACCGGGATCGTTTTACCCTGCTCCCGAAGTGACCAGCCGTGTGGTGAGGCTTCGGCCCCACGGACTGTACCCGGGATTGGACCACCTGCGGTTCTCGGTGTTTGTCCGGGAGTGTTTCTCCAGCCGAAGAAAAACCCTGCGCAACAACCTCCCCGGAGCCGCAGCAGCCCTGAAGGTCCCGGAGGATACACTGAAAGGGGCCTTCGCCGGTGCCGGCATCGACCTGGGACTGAGGGCCGAAACCCTGTCGGTGAAGCAGTTCGTCGATGTCTACGGCCGTCTTCCGCTCCCCGCTTGAGAATTGCCCCGGAGTTCGGGAAGATGGGGTAAAATCATCGGATGAGGAACATAGGAATCCCCCTCGGCGCCCTCCACGCCTTGGCCTTGGCCGCGGCGATTCAAACGGGTGTGACCGGAGCCCAGGAGGGCGACTGGATGGTCCAGTGCGCCATCCTCCTGGCTCTATCGTACTGCCTGAGTTTTTGGATCCGCGCCCAAGCCGGCGGCGGCGCGGCACTGTATCCCGTGGTGTGCCAGGTGTTCTGTTTGACAGTAACTCACTACTTGTTCGGTTTCGATCCGTTGCTCACCACCCTTCTTGTGGCCATATCCCTGCTTGAGTTTGTTTGGTGGTTCGGTTACGGTCGCATCCTCGTCTTTGGCCTCGGGGTAGTCCTTCTGGCCCTGATGTCCCTGCATCCGTTTTTGTCGTTCGACTGGAAGGTCCAGGGGTCCCGGCCCATCGACATGGCGTTATCCCTGGCCCTGGTCACGGTTTTTTCCCTGGTTGCCCACTACCACAAACGGTTGGCCGAATCCGAATCGGCCCACCGGGCCGAGATCCTCAGCCTGAACAATTCGGTGGGAACTCTCCTGAACGCCAACCTTGACTTTCAGGACTACGCGGTGAAAGTGGGGGAAACCTCGGTCATCCAGGAGAGGAAGCGGCTGTCCCGGGAAATTCACGACGTTGTCGGCTACACGCTGACGAACCTCCGGATGATGCTCGAACACGCCCTCGACATGGTCCAGCGGGAGGATCCCCGGCTGGGTACCCTCTTGGCCGAGGCTCAGGAAGAAGTCCAGAACGGACTTCAGGAGACCAGGAAAGTTCTGCGCCAATTTCGGGAAATCGAAAACAGCAGCGTCGATGGTGTCCACTACATCCAAAAGCTGGTGAAAACGTTCTCTCACGCCACGGGCATCGAGGTGAGGGTAGCGTACGGCAACCTTCCCTGGACCTTTCCCCCCGAATTCAGCACCGTCCTCTACAGGATCGTCCAGGAGTCGATGACCAACGCCTTCCGCCACGGCAGAGCCACCCTGGTCCAGATCCAGTTCTGGATCGCCCACCAGAAGTTGTTCGTGACCATCGAAGACAACGGCATAGGGGGCTCTGCGCTCAGCCCTGGCATCGGCCTCACGGGAATGGCCGAGAGGATCAGCCCCTTGGGAGGCGTCCTGAAGACCGAAGGCCGGGGGAAGGGGTTTTTCCTCCGGGTCGAGATCCCCATACCGGAAGAGAGATGGACATCATGGGGAGGTCGTCATGGAGCGTAAGACTCGGGTGTTGATCGCCGACGATCAGAAGCTGTTCGCCGACAACCTCAAATCAGTGCTGGAGTTTCGCTCCCGGGACTTCAGCGTCGTGGGCATGGCCACCAACGGCCAGGAAGCCGTCGATTTTGTCAGGAGGGACCAACCTGACATCGTGCTCATGGACATCCGCATGCCCCTCCTCGACGGAGTCCGGGCCACGGGGCTCATCCACGCCCAGTTCCCCGAAGTGAAAATCCTGGTTCTGACCACCTTCGACGACGACGAGTACGTCCACGAGGCCATACGGAACGGGGCCATCGGCTACATCCTCAAGAACATCCCCTTCGATGACCTTCTCGGGGCCCTGAGGGCCGTCAGGTCGGGAACAGCTCTGTTTTCTCCGGCCATTCTGGCCAAACTGGTCCAGAATCCCCCGACTCCCCCGGCGGAAGAAAAGGAGACCCCTGCATGGTTCCAGGGATTGAGCCGCAGGGAGAAAGAGATCCTCAGGCTCATTGGCCGGGGGGCCGACAACCAGGCCATCGCCGAAGAACTCTTCATTTCGGAACAAACCGTGAAGAACTACGTCTACGGCCTCTACGGCAAGATCGGCGAGCACAACCGGGTCAGGGTCATCCAGCTTCTTCAGGCCCACTCCAAGCTCCTGGGACTCGACCTCCCCGCAATATGAGTCCCGGGAAAGAGTTGATGACCGGGAGGACCTATGAGGGGAGGGGGACCACGAAATCTATGCCTTGGAGGGTGGCGAGGACGGTCGGGAACAAGCACCCAGAGGGAATCCAGCTTTCTTGCTTCAACGTGTTGCTACCGACGAGCGAAGCGAAGTCCACCATGAACTGGCCGACGGAGTTCGTTGTTTTGGCATAGCCGAAGGAGAGCACCTCACGCGACTGAGGCGAAGCCAAAACGGCGAGATCCGAGGCCTGCCGGGACCAAAATAGTACCAAAAATAGTACCGGGGTACCCTGGGCCCCTGGGAAATTCGCCCTCATTCTGGATTTCAAGTGAGGTCGGGACGGTCACATCGTGATACGCCGGCCAGCCATCGATTTCATGAGGAGGAGACCACGATGAAGAAAATCCTGGCTCTCAGCATTATGCTTGCCGCCTGCGGCGCCATGGTCTTTGCACAGAACGCGACTCTGACCATCGCCACGGTGAACAATCCCGACATGGTGACCATGCAGAAGTATTCGTCGGAGTTCACGGCGAAAACGGGGATCAAGCTCAACTTTGTCTTCCTACCGGAAAACGAACTGCGGCAGAAGGTGACCGAAGACGTGGGCCTCGGCGCCGGAAAGTACGACATCGTCACCATCGGCACCTACGACACCCCTTTCTGGGGAGCCAATAAGTGGGTCAGCTCCCTGGAACCCCTGTTTGCGGGCATGTCGGCCGCCGACGCCAAAGCCTACGACCGGAACGACCTCCTTCCTCCGGTTCGCAGCGCGTTGTCTCTGAAGGGGGACCAGTACGCCGTGCCATTCTACGGTGAAAGCTCGATGATCTTCTACCGAAAGGACCTGTTCGCCGCGGCCGGGCTGAAGATGCCCGAGGCCCCCACCTGGGAGCAGATCTACGACTTCGCCAAGAAGCTCCACAACCCCTCGAAGGGGCAGTACGGCATCGCTCTCCGGGGCCTCCCAGGATGGGGTCAGAACATGGCCGTCTTCGGTTCCATGATCAACACCTTCGGCGCCCGGTGGTACGACCAGAACTGGAACCCCCAGTTCACCACCCCGGCCATGAAATCGGCCTGGGAGTTCTACAAGAAGATCATCATCGACGCGGGTGAACCCGGGGCAACCACAGCCGGCTACACCGAATGCTTGGCGCTCATGGCTTCCGGGAATTCGGCCATGTGGTACGACGCCACCGTTTCGGCGGGAACCCTCCAGGGTGCCGACTCCAAGGTCAAGGGCAAGATCGGCTACGCGCTGGCCCCGACAGTGAAAAAGAACAACGCCGGTTGGCTCTGGGCCTGGGCCCTGGCCATCGAGTCCGCTTCTAAGAACCAGAAGGCGGCGTTCCAATTCATCACCTGGGCGACCAGCAAAGACTACATCAACCTGATCGGTACCAAGGTCGGTTGGGCTCAGGTTCCCCCGGGAACCCGGGTGTCGACCTACGACAACCCCAAGTACAAGGCTGTGGCCGATTTCGGTCCTTTGACCCTGGCCTCGATCAAGAACGCCAACTATGACGCTCCTACCGTAGACCCTGTTCCCTACAAGGGTGTCCAGTACGTCTCGATCCCGGAATTCCAAGGGCTCGGTGAAACGGTGGCCCAGGAACTGGCAGCCTACTTGGCGGGTAAGAAATCCGTGGACGACGCTCTATCGGCCAGTCAAGCCGCTGCCCTCCAGGTCGCGAAAGACGGCGGCTACCTCAAGTAGTTCGGCCGGTCTCACCGACGACCGGGAGAGCGTTCTTCCGGTCGTCATCTTCTTCCAGGGGGACCCCATGATCAGCAAAGCCAACCATCGCTATTCGGCCGTCAATTCTCTCGTCATCCCCGCATTCCTCATTGTCGCGGTGTTGACCCAGGTACCCGTGGTGGTGACCCTGGTCCTCTCGGTCCTCAAGTGGGTGGTGGTCCGGCCCGATTTGGGGATCACGTTCACCGGCTTGGGCAACTACCTTTCGGTCCTGTCCAACATGGAATTCTACGCGGTCATCCTCAACACCATTCTCATGACGGTGGCCACCATTTCTTTGTGCACCTTCCTCGGCCTCGTTTTCGCTCTCCTTCTCAACAGGAGGTTTTTCGGCGTCAACGTCGTTCGGACGCTCTTCATCGCCCCGTTCTTCGTGATGGACGCGGTGACGGGGATCGTCTGGAAGACCCTGATGCTGCATCCCTCCTTCGGCATCAACGGAGTTCTGGCCAACGCCTTGGGCTTTCCACCCATTGATTTTCTGGGGCACTTCCCCATGTTCACGGTCATCCTGCTGGTGGTTTGGCAGTGGACGCCGTTCTTCGGACTCATCCTGCTGGCCGGTTTCCAGAGCATCCCCGAAGAGATCCTCGAGAGCGCCAAGGTGGACGGAGCCAGCTGGCTGCGGACCATCGTCCAGATCAAAATCCCCGCCATCGTGAACCACATCGAGGTGGCGGTGATGCTCGGGCTGATTTTCATCCTGAAAATCTTCGGCACCATCTACGTGACCACGGCGGGGGGACCGGGAACCGACTCGACGAACCTGCCGTACCTGGTCTACCGGACGGGGTTCTACCGATGGGACGAGGGCAAGGCCACCGCCATGGCCATCCTCACAGTGATCCTTACCCTGGTAGCCATCACCTCGGTATTCCGATTCGTCCGGAACAGGGCGAAAAAGGTGGAAGCATGACACCCCTGAATACGGCTCACTGGCAGCGCAACACGCTGAGGGTGCTGGCGAACCTCCTCATCGTGGGGTTGTGCCTGACCTACTTTTTTCCCATCTTCTACATGTTCCTCACGAGCTTCAAGAGCGAAGCCGACACCGTACCGCCCAAACTGTTTTTCACCCCCACCCTGGAGAACTACCAGGCCGTTTTTACGTCCGACATCTTTCGGCACATCCTGAATTCTTTCATCATCACCCTGTCGGCCACGGTGATCTGCATCATTCTGGGGGTTCCGGCGGCATATTCGCTGGTTTTCGGCAAGCTGAA
>Ga0302321_100005696_pt1 | contig 10923 bp, 5 predicted proteins | sample Fen_T0_1_FD_202505 | JGI IMG/M metagenome (GOLD analysis project Ga0302321, IMG submission 202505) | Peat permafrost microbial communities from Stordalen Mire near Abisko, Sweden - Fen_T0_1 | ecosystem: Environmental > Terrestrial > Soil > Wetlands > Permafrost | place: Sweden: Abisko...
CCGCGATTTTTTACCTGTTCGTCGCTCACGAGTGCGTGCAGCTCGACGAAGCGTTTGGCGAAAGCCAGGCTCGTGAACAAGAACATCGAAAAACCCAGCAGCCAGGCGCTGACACGAACGCCCGAGGCAATACCGCCCGCCAGAATGCGATGCGTGTACAGGCCGGCGAGCACCAACACGTCCAGCAACAGCAAGCGCTTCAGGTACAGCGAGTAGGACACGGTGCCTACGAAATACAGCGCCAGCATGGTGACGAACGCGTTCGGCAGGAACGTGAATGCGAGCGTGAAGCTCACGAGCAAAAGGGCGATGAAGATGGGAAAGCCGAAGATGGTCGGCAGCGCGCCGCTCGCGAACGGGCGCTTGGCTTTGGACGGGTGGATGCGATCCGCGTCCAAATCGAGCAGATCATTGAAGACGTACCCGGCAGACGCGCAGAGCGAAAACGTGCCCGCGGCCAAGATGCCGTAGGCGACCGTCGAGAAAGCGTGAACGTCCGCTAGCATCGCGGGCACGACGACCAACGCATTTTTCGCCCATTGATGCGGGCGTAACTCCTTGATTAGTGCGCGCAAGATGCTGGGCCGCCGTGAGAGCACCTGGACGTGCTTCAGATCGCCTAGCGCGGACACGGCGGAAGGAGCCGCACCCACCAGGAAGCCGCGCTTTGCGGAAGTGAGCGCCGGGCGATCGGCCTGTGAGTGCCCGATGTAGTCGAAGCCATCCGGAAACGCGGCCGCGATTACCTGGGCGTTGACACCGGGGGCAGCGTTGGGGTCGCTGACATGGACGGCATCGAACAAATTCAAGTGACGAGCAACCCGCTCCGCCAGCTCCGGATCGGCGGAGCCGGCGAGCACTACTTTGCGACCGCTGTCTCTACAGACCTGGAGCGACGCGATCAGCGGTCTGCGATAGGGCAGGAACGTCGCGTCGAGCTTGCTGCTCTGAGCGACGCGACGCTTGAGACGGGTCGTCCCGCTGAGCATCCAGAACGGCAGGGCGAGAGCGACCCACGGGCGCTGTCGGAAGAGCAGCGCGACGCGTTCGGAGAAGAGCTGAGTGGCGACCAAAGTCCCGTCGAGCGCGACGCACACGGGTCGCGCCAAGGCACTTGGGTCACGCAGGGCGTCGAATGGCGTATCCGTTGGCATTCGCAGCATTCATAGCGATTCGAAGCCCGAAGCGAAACAAGCGCGAGCGCCGAGCCGCATTCTGCCCTACGTGGGGCCGCCGCATGCCGATTTCCCCCCCTTTATTGCGCGCGTTAGGAGAAAACCGCCTTCAGCCGGCTTCTTCCTCGGCGTGCTCCTCGGAGTCGACTCGTTCCGGGCGCTCGCCGCGCTCGGCGTTACCGCCTCGACCCTTGTTGTCCTCGGTATCGGGGGCGCGCAGCTTGTAGCCCGAACCGCGTAGCGTCTCGAGCGGGAGCGCGTCACCCAGCTTGGCGCGCAGGCGGCGTACGTGAATGTCGACGGTGCGTGGGCCGCCTTCGTAGCGGTTACCCCAGACCCGGGCCAAGAGATGCTCGCGCGAAAGCACTTTGCCCCGGCGCTCACACAAGTAGGCGAGCAGCGCGAACTCTTTGGCCGTGAGCGAGATCGGGCGACCGTCCACGTACACTTCGTGACCGGCCTTGTCGACCACGATACCGGCGACTTTATGCCGCTCTTCAGTCGCGAATTCGCTCCGACGCCACTCCAGCGCGCGGATGCGGCCGTAGAGCTCCTCAGGCACGTACGGATGCAGACAAAAATCATCGAACCCGCTGGACGGATCGATGCGGGCGATCTGCCCAACGGTTACGGCAATCAGCGCGCCGACGTTATCGAAGTACGGTTCCTTTCGCACGGCGCGCAGCGCCGCAACGGCTAGGTCGGGGCGGTCCAACGCCTCGAAAACCAGTGCTCGGGGGCGGATTTCGAGCTCGTCGTCATCGTCACCGATGAGTTCGACGGGATCGTCCCACAGGTCGAGGGTGCGCACGGTGGCGCCGAGTTGCCTCAGCGTCGAAGACGCACCCTCCTCCCGTTCGAGCATCGGGCCGTGCCCAATGACCGCCACGAAGCTTTTCGCTCGACTAGAGGTAAACTCAGGAGATTTCGGTGCCACCAACGGTTATCCGCGCAATCTTGATGGTTGGGCAGCCCACGCCGACGGGAACACTCTGGCCATCCTTGCCACAGGTCCAAATTCCATCGGAGACGGCCACGTCATTTCCCAACATTGTTACATCACGCAATGTTTCTGGACCGTTACCAATCAGATTCACGCCCTTCAAGGGAGCAGTTAGTTTTCCGTCCTCGACCAGGTAGCTCTCGGTCAGCGAGAAGACGAAGTCTCCGTTGGAAATGTCGACCTGCCCGCCCCCGAAGGTTTTTGCATAAATGCCGCGTTTTACGCTAGCCAGCATCTCTTCCGGGTCATGCGGACCAGCGAGCAGCACGGTATTGGTCATGCGCGGCATGGGTGCGCAGGCGAAGCTTTCGCGCCTGCCATTTCCCGTGAAACCTACCCCGAAATGTTTGGCCGAGAGGCGGTCCTGGAGATAGCCGCGCAAGATTCCGTTTTCGATCAGCACACTCTTTTTGGGCTCCACGCCCTCGTCGTCGATGTTGATTGAGCCGCGGCTCTGGAGGAACGTCGGGTCGTCCACCACGGTGCATAGTTCACTAGCGACCGACTTTCCGACCTGTCCGGTGTAGTTGCTGGTCCCCTTGCGATTGAAATCCGCCTCGAGCCCATGGCCGACGGCCTCGTGCAGCAGAATCCCGCTGTCCCCGGGCGCCAAGATCACTTCCATTTGGCCCGCGGGGGCGGGACGCGCGTCCAGTAAAATCAACGCCTGCTTGGCCGCCTGCTCGGCGTGCCACTCGGGCGAAAGGCCATCGAAATAGCCCAGGGTCATGCGGCCACCACCACCGCTCCGCCCCGACTCCCGACGCCCGTCTTTCTCGGCGATGGCGCGGATGCCAAAGCGCATCAGCGGCTGCACGTCGTGCACCATCCGACCGTCACTGGTGACGATCAGTATCTCGCGCACTTCCTCCGCGAACGAGGCCTCGGCCTTGATGATGCGGGAATCGTGAGCCATTGCCGCCCGACTGGCGCGCTCCAAAAGGGAACGCTTGTCCAGCCCGGGCAGGTCGATGGATGGGCGATCGAGCTCGTAGCGGGAGGGAATGGCCAACCGCTCAATCGCCAACGGCGCGATGGTCTTACCCCCTTGCGCGATGCGTGCCGCAGTTTCGGCGGCGCGCTTCATGGCATCCCAGCTCAGATCCTCCACATGGGCGTAGCCGGTTGCGTCTCCCATTTGCACGCGTACGCCGAGGCCCATGCTCACGCCGCGGGACGCACTGCGCGTGATGCCTTCTTCGAAACTGATGCCGCCGCCTGCTCGATACTCGAAGAACAGGTCCGCGTATTCACCGCCATGACTGAGCGCGATGGTCAGCAGCTTGCGGGCGATCTCAGCGTCGATTTCGCTCTCACCGCCCGGCCGGAACGGAGCTTGGTAGGAAGCGCTTTGGGTCATGAGGTCCGCTCGGGCAGAGTCGACATTGACCCATCATGAGGCGCGCCGCCGAACCGTGCAAGCGGCCCGCGCGCCGCGGCTCTTGGCGGTCCAAATCGCAACATAGGCGCGCAGCGGCGACGGCCAAGCCAACGCGCTGACCAAAAGCAGCAGCGCGAGCTCGGCCAATATTTCGAGCGCACCATTGCTCAGTAGTGAATGACTCGTGGCATACCAAGCCGCAAAAACGGCCAGTGCGCTCAGCTTCAATGAAAGCGCCAGATACGCCCAGGACAGCGCTTGCGGCGGGCTCTCGCGGCGCGCGAGTTCGACGAGCAGCCCATACGGCCACGCGAATTTCAGGAGGGTTCCGAGACCAATCAGCCACCACAGCTCCTCGTAGCGAGCGATTGGAACCCAATCGAACATGAAGCGGAAATCGATGCCCGAGAAGCGCATGCCCACGGTTGGCCAGAGCAGCAGGTAGCCGGCGAACGCCAGCGTCACGCCGCTGGCAGCCGAGCGCGCCTCGCCGTCTGCCGCGAACGAGCGGCGCCAGAACTCGAGCGCGAGTCCAACGCACAAAAGCAGCACCTGCATCGGCAATATGCGCACCGCTTCTCGACCATACAGTTGGCTGAGCGCAAGCAAGCCCAAGAAGAGTCGCGTTGCGACCAGGCGGGACCGCGGCAATAGGAGCAGACCCCCATAACCAACCACGGAGCCGAGCAATACGGCGCGCTGCGACGGCAGGTGCTCGAAGGCGAACGTCGTCAGCGCCAGCAGCGCGGCGATACTGAGATCCCGCCTCGAACGTGACGCGGCGCAGGCAAACCCGAGCCAAAGCGCGAGCTTCACCAAGCACGAGGTGAGCCCCGCGTAACGCTCGAACAGCGGCGATGAAAACACGAAAAAGGCCATTTCGCGCGTCTGCCCGCCCACACCCTGAAGGGCATACAAGCTCCAAAGCAATCCCGCACAGACCAGCGCGAGGCCGCTGAGAATCACTCGCTGTCGCGCGAGCAGCGAACCGAGGCGAGCGCTCAGCACCACGAACAGCGCGACGATTGCCGAAAGCACGGTCGCGCGGCTGGCTCCGTAGTAGTACGCCGTCGGAAACAGGAGCACGAAAGAAAGCAGCACGGTGCTCAGCGCGCCGCGTTCCAAGCGGAGCGCGAGACGAGAACCGCGCTCCGAGCGCGCAAGCGCGATGGCCAAGCCCAGCGCCAGGGGCAGGAGTAGCCAGAGTGAGCGAAGCGGCTCCGAGCCGTGATCGTGAATGCGCTGTCGCACCGCATCGTAGTGCCTCCCGGCGAGGGTCATGGCGGCACCCCCGAGGACAGCGAGAGCAGAACTGAAGCCCCGCGAAAGTCCGCTCGAATCCAGGAATTTACGAGCCACGAACAGCGCGCCTGCCGTCGTCAGGCAGGCCAACAAAAATCGCGCCTGCCAGGATCCGCGACGTGCGGGCGGAGCGCGCAGCGCGTGCAATTGCCGAAGCCGGCCCGGGCTCACCGCGCTGGGCTCGAAGAGCACGCTCGGGTCCGGACCGAGATAGGACGGTGGTGTGGGTACACCGAGCAACACGCCCAGAATGGCTCGATGGTCGGTGAGCGCGATTTCCGCACGAACGCCGCGACGAAAGCTGGGACCTGCGTACACGGCAACGGTGGTCGAAGGCAGCCCCGGTAAGTGTCGTCCCATTTCGTCATGACCGTGGTCGCCAAACACCAGGATATCGGAGTCGTTTCCGGCGCGAGCCACGACTTTTGCAATCAGTCCATCAATCGCGCGAAACGCTTCCGGATACTTCGGGCTGTGCGTCCCGTACGCGTGGGCGGTACGGTCGCCGTTGGACAAGCTGACGATGGTGACGTCCGCGCCGCGCGCCCCGTCGAGCGTCTCCAGATCGGCGAGCAACAGGGCTTCACTGCGTGCATCTCCCTGCCTGAAATTGGCCCCATACAGCGCCGATTGATAAGGTTCGAAGTCGTGTGAACCGACGACTACTACTCGTCTTCCCGCCTCCGCCAGGCGATCGAGCAAGTTGTCGCTCTGACTCGGAGCGTGGTCGAAGTTTTCCCGAACGGCGAGCAAGGAAGATTCGTCGTAGCCCGTGAGCAGAGCTCGCAAGCACAGATAGGTCAACTGATCGCGACACGGACTGACCTCGAGCGACACACCGCGAGCGGCCAGCGCGTTCAGGGAGGGCATTACGTTCGCGTCACGGGCGACGCGGTCGCTCAGCGAATCGACGAACACAATCGTCAATTTCCGTTGCATGGCAGGCGGCGCACAACGAACGTCACGCGTCCCCGAGGGTCGCCCCGATTCGGCGCGCGACAACAGCACGAAGACCAACGCGGCCAGCAACTGCGCGCACAGCAAAAGCCCATATTTTGCAAGCCGCTGAGTCCCCGAGTTGAGCACCCGCGCCCCATCGCAAGCGCTGTGCCGTTCCGAGATTTGGGTGAGTTTCGAGCTTCCACGCGGGGATCCAGCTCTAGCGCGCCCGTGGTCGGCGCAAGGCACGCACAGTGCGTGTGGCAGCCTCGATACAGCGACGCAACACGCGCGGCCGTGCCCCCGCCGAGCAAACCGCTCCGGAACGGGACGGAAACGGATTGTTTCGCGCGCTGAAATCCGGCCGGCGGCTCCGATACTTCGGGCGGCGCAAACGGAGCTAGCGCTCGCGTAAGACGATGATACGTTCCGCCGCGTGCACCCACTTCACGATATCTTAGTGCCCGAAAGCCTCGAAGACTTCATCCCCGCGGTGATCGAAATCCCGCAAGGGTCGAAGCTCAAGTACGAACTCGACAAGCGGACCGGCCTTTTGATGCTGGACCGCGTGCTCTACTCATCGGTTCACTACCCCGCCAACTACGGCTTCGTGCCGCAGTCGCACGCGGACGACGGCGACCCGCTCGATATCTTGGTTTTGATGCAGGAGCCGGTGGTCCCTTTGACGATCGTCCGCGCCCGCCCGATTGGCGGCTTCTCGATGACCGACGACAAGGGCATCGACGACAAGATCATCGCCGTCGCGGTCGACGACCCAGCCTTTTCCCACTTGCACGACGTTCACGAACTACCGTCTCACATCACCATGGAGATCCAGCGGTTTTTCGAAGACTACAAAGCCCTGGAGAACAAGATGAGCGTCGTCGAGGGTATGTACGGCCGTGGCCGCGCGCTGGAGGTGGTGCGTGAAGCATTGGCCGCCTACCGATCGGCGAGCGCTTGGAGCAAGGGTTGAACCCGAACTGAGGGGGCGTGCGGAACGGTCCGCCAGCACGCGGGCCGCTCGGCTCTTATTTCTGCTAAGTTCGCGCCCCCATGCCAGGCGAGAAGAGCGAAGAAAAGCAGGACGAGAAGGCTGAGCTAGGCAAAGGCTACGAGCCGGCCGAGGTCGAGCCCAAATGGTACGCGTTTTGGCTCGAACACGGAGTTTTCGACGCCAGCGTGGATCCCGCCGATCGACGTAAGCCCTATACGATCACCCTGCCGCCACCGAACGTCACCGGCTCCCTGCACATGGGGCACGCGCTCGGCGATACGATCGAAGACGTGCTCATCCGGCACAAGCGGATGCAGGGTTACAATACGCTCTGGCAACCGGGAATCGATCACGCTGGCATCGCAACTCAGCTCGTGGTCGAGCGGCAGCTGGCTCGCGAGGGCAAGTCGCGACACGATCTCGGGCGCGCTAAGTTCGTCGAACGCGTGTGGGAGTGGAAAGCGCAGAGCGGAGGGCGCATCGCCGAGCAGATGAAAGTCCTCGGCTGCTCGGCTGATTGGCGGCGTTCCAAGTTCACCATGGACCCGGAGCTGCAGCGCTCGGTACGCGAAGCGTTCGTGCGTTTGCACGGCGAGGGCCTGATTTACCGCGCTACGCGCCTGATCAACTGGTGCACGAGCTGCCGAACCGCCCTCAGCGACGTGGAAGTCGAGAACGAAGAAGCCAACGGCGAACTGTACGAATTCGCCTATCCCGTGATCGACGCGGACCCTTCGGCCGGCGCGGCCGAGTTGGTGGTCGCGACCACACGCCCCGAAACCATGCTCGGTGATACGGCCGTTGCCGTCCATCCCGATGATCCACGTTACAAGCACCTGCACGGTAAGAAACTGAAGCACCCCTTCGTGGACCGCGAGGTACCGATCATCACGGACGCCATCTTGGTCGACATGGCGTTCGGGACGGGCGCCGTGAAGGTGACACCCGGTCATGACTTCAACGATTTTGCCACCGGCAAGCGTCACCAATTGGAGGAGATCAACATCCTCAACCTGGATGGAACGCTCAACGAACGCGGCGCACAGTTTCAAGGCTTGAACGTCAAGCAGGCGCGCGCAGCGGTGAAGAAAGCGATCGCCGAGGCTGGCCTTGAACGCGGCGCGAAAGCCCACAAATTGCAGCTGCCGCGCTGCACTCGCTCGAACACCGTGGTCGAGCCCATCGTCTCCACGCAATGGTTCGTGGACATGAAGCCGCTCGCCGAGCCTGCGCTAGCCGCCGTGCGGGACAAGCGCACCGAGATCATCCCCGCCGAATGGGAGAAGACTTACGAACACTTCCTGACCAACATTCAGGATTGGTGCATCTCCCGGCAACTCTGGTGGGGACATCAAATCCCGGCCTTCCACTGCGGCGATTGCGGGCACATCACCGTCACGCGCGAAGACCGGCCGAGCGCGTGTCAGAAATGTCAAAAGACGAACCTGACTCAAGACCCAGACGTGCTCGACACCTGGTTCTCGAGCGCGTTGTGGCCGTTCTCGACTCTGGGTTGGCCGGACAAGACGCCAGAGCTCGAGCGCTTCTATCCGACCAGTGACATGGAGACGGGCTACGACATCCTGTTCTTCTGGGTGGCGCGGATGATGATGATGGGCCTGCATTTCATGGCCGAGGTGCCGTTCAGGCGCGTGCTCTTGCACGGCATGGTGGTCGACGAAACCGGCGACAAAATGGGAAAACTGAAGGGCAACACGCTCGACCCGCTGGACTTGATCTACGGCGCAGAGTTTTCGGCCATCGTGCAAAAGACCATGCCCGACGCCCCGGTCGACGAGGCCTTGGCCAAGTTTCGCAAGGCGTACCCGTCATCGGCCCAGATGGGCAAGGGCTTCTCGGCCAGCGGCGCGGACGCCTTGCGCTTCACGCTTTGTAGCTACTCACCGCAAGCCAAGCGTATCGCGCTATCACCCGCACGCGTCGATGGTTACCGCAAGTTCTGCAACAAGATCTACAACGCCACCCGTTTCTCGCTGACATACCTGGAAGGTCAGTCCGTTCCTGCAGAAGGCAGGCCCCCTGCACCGCAGCTTTTGGTCAATCGTTGGATTTTGTCGCGGCTCTCCGCCGCGGTCGAGGCCAGCACGCAGGGCATCGAATCGTATCGGCTCGACGACGGCTCGAGTGCGCTCTACCACTTCTTCTGGGATGAATTCTGCGCTTGGTTCGTGGAGATGACCAAGCCCGTATTCCTACACGGGAGCGAGCAGGAAAAGGCCGAAACACGCCACGTTTTGGCGCATGCCCTGGAAGCCGCGCTGCGCGGCCTTCACCCCTATGCTCCCTTCATCACCGAAGACCTCTGGCAGCGCATCCCGCGGCCTGCCTCGCGTCCGATTTCGATAGCGCTTGCGCCCTACCCCAGCGCCGCGGACGGCCGGGTGGATGCAACGGCCGAGCGGGACATGAACACGGTGATGGCGGTGATCGGCGCCGCACGCGCGGTGCGCAGCGAGCACGACATCAGGCCGGGTGACGCAGTCAAGGTCGAGTTCCGTTCGCGCGACGCGGCCCTGCGTGCTCTGCTCGAGGAGCAAAGCCGCTTCATCGCCTTCTTGGTGCGCACCGACGGCGCACCTTTGATCGCGGATGCGGGTGGTGAACGCCCAATGGGCGCCGTGCTCACCGTCGCCGGTGAGGTCGATGTGCTCGTGCACTTGCGCGGTCTCGTGGATCCCGAGCACGAGAAACAACGCGTCGAGCGCAAACTGAAGAAAATTCAGAAAGACTTGGAGGTGATGGAAAAGCGGCTAACCAACGCCAATTTCATCAAGAATGCGCCGCCCGAAGTCGTGATCGAAGCGAATGCTCAGAAGCAGGCACTCGAGCGAGAGCAGCTGAATCTGAGCGAGAGCCTGAAGTGGGTCGATGAGCTGAAGGTGTGAGGCAACTACTGCGCCGAGGGGCCAGGCAGTCCGATTGCCAGCACGCTCGGGTCGAAAATGATCAGCGGCTCCAAACCGTTTTCTACGCTGAAGCGGAAACCGGCGTCGAAGGAGCCGCTGGGCAGCGCGCCTCGCATCAGTACTGCGCTCGCCTGCGCTCCGAGGCGCGCGTCCAGACCTTTCCGGGCGTCCTTCCGCAGCGCCTCCGCCTCGCGGCAAATTTTCAGTTTCTTTTTCACGCATTCGGCGTCGGACTGCAAGGCGTCGAATTCTCCGTTCCACAGCTCGAACCAGACCCGAGCCGCCTCTCCGTGCGCCGCAGCGGCGAGCGCCGCAAGGCCCGCTCGCAACCGGGGCAACGTGGAAACGGGAGCGCCGCGGGCGCCCAGCACCAATTGGTAGCCCCGGATCAAGGCCAGCAGATCCCGCGCGCGGCTCATTTCTTCGGGTAATTCAGCGCTGGCAGCGCCGTCCAAGATTTTGGCGGCTTGCTCGAAGCGCCGCCCGCGCGAAAGGGCCCCCGAGGCATCGAGCACCGCACGCAGGGCCAGGTCCGGCGGAACGTTGTCAGTCAGCAGCTGCCCGGAAACGCGCGACAAGAGTTGATACGAGCGTTCCGATGAATCGAGCAACGCACCGACTTCACTCACGCCGAGCACGAGCCGCGCGCGTTCGAGCGATCCTCCCAAACCTTCCGCCATGAGCGTCGCAAGCTCGCTTCTCACGGCGTCCATGCGTTCGCGTGAGCCGCTGCTGGCGGTCAGCCAGACCGCGAGTGCGGCGCGTGGTAGACGCAAACCAGGGGCAGTGTTCGCGGCCGGCAGAGCGTCGATCAGCGGCGATACGTCACGTTGGTGTGCAAGCACGGCTGCGACCGCCAGCACCCCGGCCTGGGCAAAGCGGCTCGCGTCCGCCGCCGTCAGAGCGAGTGCGCGCCTGCTGAGCGCTTCGGCCTCCGTGTCACTGCGTAGCCCCGAGCCCTGCAGCGAAGGCCCGGCCTGGAACGTCTCCAAGAACAGCACGAGCCCGGCCAGTTTCGGCCAATCCTGGGAAATTTTGGTGAGTTTATCGCGGAGCGAGGCCACGCGCGTCCGCCCCGCTTCCGGGCCCAGGGCACCCTGAGCGAGGTCGGTCGCGGTGTCGTGCATCCAGGGGATCACGTGCGCGAGCGCGACGTACACTTCGACGGCTTCGTCGTCGCGCCCGGCACCGCCCTGCCA
>Ga0302321_100005697_pt1 | contig 10923 bp, 10 predicted proteins | sample Fen_T0_1_FD_202505 | JGI IMG/M metagenome (GOLD analysis project Ga0302321, IMG submission 202505) | Peat permafrost microbial communities from Stordalen Mire near Abisko, Sweden - Fen_T0_1 | ecosystem: Environmental > Terrestrial > Soil > Wetlands > Permafrost | place: Sweden: Abisko...
AAAAAGCCGTAAAAAAAGCAATGGGGTAATGTACAAACAGGGGATGGATGTTTTCCAGCTCTGCAATTCCTGGCAGGATTGCAGAAAACATTTCTGGCGGCGTTTTGCCTGAAAGTCCTTCAATAAATACTAACAGGCTTTCAAGATTAGCGGCGACACCGTCGCCAATTCCTCCGCCGTGTATTTGAAAGGATAAAAAATTCGTCATATTTATCATGTATTAAGTTTGAAAAATTAAATCTACTTGATTAACAAAAAAATGCAAGTAAGCAACTCACAAAAATGGGGATTTAGTCAAAACGCTTAGCATCTTCCGGTAATTTGTTAAACGCTGGATGCTTTGAAATCCCATAGCAGGCAGGATAATAAACCGACTCTAAATACAAGCCGTAAGGTGGAGCTGTTACACCGCCCACAGCTCGTTTTTTGGCAGCTAGCAATGCCAGCGTCCAATCTACTGATTGCTTTCCCAGCCCTATGTCCATCAAGACCCCAGCAATATTTCTGACCATGTGGTGCAAGAAAGCGTTCGCGCATATCTGAAATATAACTTTATCGCCATCTCGATATACGTTAACAAAATGCACCAAGCGAACAGGACTTTTTGATTGACACCCTTGCGCCCTGAATGAAGAAAAATCGTGACTACCAACCAAGTATTGCGCCGCCTTATTCATTACCTCCGCATCCAGCGGGAGATAACACCATGTTGTCTGTTTGCCCAGCAATGCCGACTTAACCGGCCTGTTTAAAATAACGTAACGATATAGCCGTGCGATAGCACTGTACCGGGCATGAAAACCATCTACTGCCTGCTTAACCCAGGTAATCCGTATCGCATCCGGCAAATAACTATTACCGCCTAACAGCCAAGCGTGTAAATCCCGCTCTACGTCGACATCAAAATGAACCACTTGTTCCAAAGCATGAACGCCAGTATCCGTCCTTCCTGCACAAATCACAGTGACTGGGTGATTGGCAATTTTCGACAAGGCTTTTTCCAATTCACCTTGGACACTCGGTTGATTAGGTTGCCACTGCCAGCCGGAAAAACCACTACCGTCGTACTCGATCCCAAGGACTATACGCGCCATTTATTTCTTGAAGATGAACATCAGATTTTTCAGCAAGCTTAATGTAGAACGCTTAGGCAGGTAACAAGGCAAAAATATTACTCATGAATATAGACCCTAACACCTGCATCCACACGATTAAATAAATCCAGCATATCGGCATTTTTCATGCGGATGCAGCCGTGCGAAGCAGGCAAGCCAATCATCGATTCATCAGGTGTGCCATGTATGTAAATGTATCGCCAGCAGGTATCAACCTCGCCATAGCGATTTTTACCCGGCTCTAAGCCACCCAGCCATAAAATGCGCGTCAATATCCAATCTCGTTGTGGATAACATCTGCCCAGTTCATCGCTATAGATTTCGCCGGTAGGCCGCCTACCTTTAAAAACTGAATTTAATGGCAGACCTGAACCAATTTTTGCCCTGATGCTGTGCCAACCGGTAGGGGTACACTCACTACCCCGCTTTTCACCTACGCCATTTTTAGCGGTGGAGACCGGATAACGCCGTATTATCTGACCGCAATCAATAATCGCTAACTGTTGTGACGCAATCGAAATATCCAGGAATAAATCTGCCATCATGACATCGACGATCTAAGCTCGTGTTTATTCCAAGTTAGCAAAAATCTCGTTTATGCCATTTATCAATTCAAGATTCATTAGCTGAATCTGGTTTGGATGTCACAGTTGGACTAGCACTCTCTGGCGCAGCATTTGATGCACCCGCTTGGGATTCCGGTCTACTCTCTTTTCCTTGCCAGTTACCGAAATCAGCAGCATACGGCGGTGCAGAGCCTGATTGAGACTCACTAGAAAATTCCCTTACTCCGTCAACCTGATTGCCATCCTCGCTGGTAGACTCAGGTCTTTTATAGTTGGGGTTGCGCGGTCTTCTGCGATTGGGCCCACGCCTGGAATTGCTTCTTTTATTGTCGGGTCGTGCTTTCTGCTCATCAATGCCTGATGTAGATTCTTCCGAGTTGTCAGGGACAACATTCTCATCCATGACCTCTGGTTTAGGCAAAAAAGCCGGTGCTAGTATTTCAGGCGCATTAACAATCGAGTTGACATTAATATCTTCCATAGAAGGTGAAGCAACATCCCGCTTGAAATCCCTGATGGGCTCTTGTCGCCTATTCGGTGGGCGGGTGGTTGTTTCTTGCGTAGCCGCTGACCTGGGTTCCTGGCTTCTGGCAGGACGGGCATTGCGAGCTTGCTGTTGTCCTCTTGGTGCACCGCGACCAGCATTAGCTTCTTTGTTCGGATTCTGGTTCGGGTTAGAACCCTGACCTCGCCGATTATTATTACGGGATCTAGCTTGCCGGTTTTCTTCAACCACACCGGTATCTTTAACAAGCTGCGATGAAGAATCTTGCGCTTTTGATTTGATTTTAGCTTTTGCCGGGCTTGTACCTACCAATTTGTGCCAGAAGCGTTTAATCAGGCTGGCTGACTCGTTTTTGTTTTGCACTGGAGCTGGCGCTGGCGAATCGTGCAAAAATTCTTTGATGACCGCTTTTTCATTTTTTGGCTTTACCTGTTGGGCAAACTCAGGGATAGCAATGTCTTCGACTTTTATTTGCACATAACTGGGCTTGTCATCCGCGCCACCTTCTTTCTCCCTGATACGGTCAATATCATAAGCGGGAGTTTCCAAGTGTTTGCTAGGCAGAATGACGATACCGACTTTTAATCTGTGTTCGATGCTTTCTATTGCACTGCGTTTTTCATTCAAGAGAAAAGTCGCACATTCAATCGGCAAATGGGCAATCACTTTTTCCGTGCCTTTTTTCATTGCTTCTTCTTCGAGCAACCTCAATACGGAAAGCGCGACCGATTCCACATTGCGGATTGAACCCTGCCCTTTACAGCGCGGACAGGTAATCTGGGTGGAATCGCCCAGGGAGGGCCGCATCCGCTGCCTTGACATTTCCAATAAGCCGAACCTTGAAATCTTACCAGTCTGAATTCGGGCACGGTCAATTTTCAACGCATCCCGCAAATGATTTTCGACAGTACGCTGATTTTTGTTTGACATCATGTCGATAAAATCAATGACAAACAAGCCGCCTAAGTCGCGCAGCCTGAGTTGACGGGCAATTTCATCCGCTGCTTCAAGGTTGGTATTGAGTGCCGTTTCCTCAATATCACTACCCTTAGTTGCGCGTGCTGAGTTTATATCGATCGACGTTAACGCTTCCGTATGGTCGATGACGATTGATCCGCCCGAAGGTAAGGAGACATCCCGACCATAAGCGACTTCAATTTGCGATTCAATCTGGTAGCGGTTAAATAAAGGGACAGCATCCTGATACAATTTTGCTTTAGGCAGCAAGTGCGGCATGACCTGCTTCATGAAATTCTGCACGAGCTTGAACGACTCTTCGTTATCGATCAGGATTTCATCAATGTCCCCCCGCAAATGATCCCGCAAGGCCCGGATGATGACATTGCTTTCCTGAAAAACGAGAAATGGCGCGGCCTGTTCAGTCGTAGAGCGTTCAATGGCATCCCACAGTTGCAGCAGATAATTCAAGTCCCATTGCAATTCTTCAGCATTTTTGCCGCAGCCTGCTGTCCTGACGATCAGCCCCATGGTTTCGGGTATCTCAAGGCTTGCCAAGACTTCACGCGTATCGGTGCGGGTGTCGCCTTCTATGCGCCTGGAAATACCGCCCGCCTTAGGGTTGTTAGGCATCAGCACCAGATAAGTGCCCGCAAGGCTGATGTAAGTGGTTAGCGCAGCCCCTTTATTGCCGCGCTCTTCCTTTTCGATTTGTACGACGATTTCCTGGCCTTCTCTCAGATGGTTTTTGATGGCGCTACGGCGAACCTCGCCTTCGGTTTCATTTTGAGTTTTGAGATTGATCGGAGAAATTTCTTTGAACGGCAAAAATCCATGTTTGTCAGCGCCATAATTTATAAATGCCGCTTCCAGACTAGGTTCTACACGGGTGATTATGCCTTTGTAAATATTGGATTTTTTTTGTTCTTTTGAAGGTACTTCTATGTCAAAATCATACAGTTTTTGACCATCTACCAAAGCAACCCGCAGTTCTTCTGCCTGCGAAGCATTGATAAGCATTCTTTTCATCTTATTTCCTTTTTGTGTACTGCTCCAATAATCAGAGTTTACTGATTCAGACTGATTTTGATCGTCGCGCAAAGCTAACGCACGCAACAACTAAATATAGTAGGCTTGTCGTTGTTCCTGTGTCTATTTATCTTCTAGGAATAAATGACCTGATTTTTTGGAATCCCTACCCTAATGTGACCCTTAATCGGCTATAGTGTGATGAGATCAACGATGGCTGCGCGTAGTTTAACTAAGCTATGTGTGTACTTTCAGTCGTTTGTGTAAAATCTGTCTTGGACAGGATTTATAATTCATTCGTCATGGGTGAATGACCAACCCGAAATTCTTGCGGTTGAGGATTTGACATTATTTTTTTATAACAGCATATCCTCACCAGCTCACTTCTTTCCGGTTTCAATCTGGAAACCTTAGAGAGTCTGCTATTTTTACTTTATAGCAAGGATAATATAGCAACCTTATTGCTTTTCATCAATTTAATCCATCAATCAAGGCAATATACTGGTATTATTTAAACCATGCACACCGACCAACAAAGCCCAGCACCCCAGGTTCAATGGGTAGAAATCACCGAAGACAATAGTGAGCAACGGTTAGATAATTTTCTCATTACCCGCTTGAAAGGCGTTCCCAAAAGCCGCATTTACCGTATCGTCCGTAAGGGCGAAGTCAGGGTCAATAAAGGCCGGGTGGACGTGAAATACCGCCTGGTTATCGGCGATATTGTCAGGATTCCGCCCGTGCGGATTGCCGAATCGTCGGATGACACGACTCCCGTCAGCCGTGGCTTAACTGACATCTTGCAGCACAATATCCTGTTCGAGGACGATGCGCTGCTGATTGTCAACAAACCGTCAGGCTTTGCCGTGCATGGCGGCAGCGGCATTGATTCAGGCATTATTGAAGGTTTCAGAAAAATAAATCCTGATCAACGTTTTCTAGAACTCGTACATCGACTAGACAGGGACACGTCCGGCTGTTTGTTAATCGCCAAAAAACGTAGCGCCTTGCGCCATTTACATGAACAGTTCCGTGAGGATACGGTGACCAAAACCTATCTGGCCTTGCTGTCAGGCCAATGGGCCAGAAAAAAATTGGTCGTAAACCAGCCTTTACTAAAAAATGTCAGCAAAGGCGGCGAACGGATGGTCATTATCAGCCAAGCCGGAAAAGCATCCGAAACTTTGTTCAGGCGGTTAAAGCTATTCAAAGATTCAACCTTGGTTGAAGTCTCGCCAAAAACTGGACGTACCCACCAAATCCGCGTTCATGCCGCTTATCTAAGCCACCCGATTGTTGGTGATGATCGTTATGGCTTTGATGACATCAACAAAGTCTTTAAAAATCAGGGCTATAAGCGCATGTTTCTGCATGCGGAAACCTTACAATTCCAGCACCCTGTTACGGAGGAAACCTTGAAAATTTCTGCCCCATTACCACAGCAATTCATTGATTTTACTAAAAATGAAGAACCGATTTGACCTGATTGTATTCGATTGGGATGGCACTCTCATCAATACCATCGATTGGATAGTGCATTGTTTACAACAAGCTGGCGAAACATTTGGCTTGATGAAACCAGAACCCCAAACCGCCAAAGATGTTATTGGCTTGTGTATAGATAACGCAGTCGCCGCCTTATATCCTGATGCGGATGCCGAAACCCAAAAAAAAATTGTCCACCATTACAGCCAAGCCTATTTCTCCAAACAACTCACTCAAGATGATTTTTTCCCCGGCGTTTATGACATGCTGGTGCATTTGAAGCAATCAGGCTATCAACTCGCCGTCGCCACCGGTAAAACCAGGGCGGGATTGACCCACGCATTAGCAGCTACAGGGACGGAAGAGCTATTTAGCATCACCCGTTGTGCGGATGAAACAGCGTCAAAACCCGACCCCAAAATGCTGCATGAAATAATGCACCACACACAAGCCACCGCTGACCGTACGCTGATGGTGGGCGACTCCATACATGACCTGCAAATGGCGCGTAATGCCAATGTGCCTTCAATCGGCGTTGCCTGTGGTGCAAACAGCCGAGAATCCCTACAACAATACGATCCCTTGCTATGCTTGCAACAAGCAACGGAATTACTGACACATTTCTTAAGGTAATACTGATGGAAAACCAATCAGACAATCAAGTCAACTCAAGTACGACCAGCAAACCCGGATGGGAACGTGAGCTCGTCGAAAAACTGGCCTTTGCTGCCGTCACCGAACAAAGAAGATCACGGCGTTGGGGAATATTTTTTAAGTTGCTGATGTTTGGTTATTTACTCGCAATATTGGCTATTGCCCTATATCCCAAATTCAAACAGGATATGGGCATAGGCGGAAAAGGCCATACCGCCGTGATCGACTTAGTCGGCATGATCGCAGAAGGCCAGAACGCCAATGCAGAAAGCATCATTGACAGCCTACGGAATGCGGTGAAAGACAAAAACACCAAAGGAATCATCATACACGCCAACTCCCCCGGTGGCAGTCCGGTACAATCGGCTTATGTGTACGATGAAATCAAAAAGATAAAAAAAGAACATCCTAACCTGCCTATCCACGCTGTTGTTAGCGACATTTGTGCTTCTGGCTGTTACTACATTGTGTCAGCAACCGATAAAATCTATGCCAGTCCAGCCAGCCTTGTTGGCTCTATAGGCGTCATTATGGATAGTTTCGGTTTTGTCGAAACTATGCAAAAACTGGGAGTGGAACGCCGCTTATTGACTGCCGGGGCGCACAAAGCCTTGCTGGATCCGTTCTCGCCATCCAAACCCGATGAAAACCAGTACATGCAGAATTTAATCAATCAAGTTCATCTGCAATTTATAGGTGCAGTAAAATCGGGTAGAGGCACTCGGCTTAAAGAAACGCCCGATATGTTTTCGGGATTGGTTTGGACAGGTGAGGAAGGCGTTAAATTAGGTATCGTTGATGCGATGGGTACTCAAGATTATGTCGCTAAAGAGGTTATTGGTGCAGAAACTCTGGTCGATTTCACCCAGCAGGAACGCTTAGTTGACCGGATTGCGGGTAAGCTGGGCGCATCTTTCAGTTCAGGTATCAGTAATCTGGTTAAGGAATGGTCGTTACATTAGGGCAATTGATTCCTCCCAGTAAGTTCGACCGACTCACTATGAACGGAATCTACACAAACCGTTCGTCCTGAGCCTGTCGAAGGACTGTGCAGAAATTCCTAATAGTTCAGTCTGGGTTCAGGGTGTTTAACTAAACTATTCTCACCTGATTTACAAAAATACGAGCGTTATTCAGGAAAAATAAACCGTCAACTTTAACAGTACATCCATGAAAATACTGATTAACTTCCTGATAATAATAGCCTTATCCAACACAGTCCATGCCGAGGATGCCATTGACCTCGCACGGGTTAGTCTGCATGAGGCAACTCAAAAGCTCCTCAGTGATGGCAATAAGCGGGTATTAGGCGCAACAACAGAGATTATTGATGGCAGGGAAATTCATATAATCAAGGTGTTAACACGAGATGGCCGCATACAACATTACAAAATCGACGCGGAAACAGGCGCGGTAATAGGCTAATGGTTTCTTAAGGAGTAGCTATGCGAATTCTTGTCGTTGAAGACGAACTGACACTCTGCAAACAGGTTCATGACTATCTGGAAAGCAAGGGGTTTGCCGTCGATACCGCCAATACTGGCAAAGACGGTTATTACATGGGCAAAGAATATACTATTGATGCGGCAGTCATCGACCTTGGCTTACCCGATTTTTCCGGTATCGAACTTATTAAACGGCTGCGTAAGGACAATATCACCATTCCTATCCTAATCTTGACCGCCCGCAGCCGTTGGCAGGAAAAAGTGGAAGGCCTGGAAGCGGGCGCCGATGATTATCTGGTCAAGCCGTTCCATTATGAAGAACTGCTGGCACGGCTCAACGCCCTTATCCGCCGCTCGGCAGGTCAGGCACAGCCCGTACTCACTCACGACAACATCGAACTCAATACAGTAACCCAGGAAGTTTTAGTTTCCGGCGTTAAACTGGAACTCACCGCCTATGAATATAAAGTATTGGAATACTTGATGTTTCGTAAGGGCGAATTGATTACGAAAACCGTTTTGACAGCGCATATTTATGATGAAGAGTTTGACCGCGACAGCAATGTCATCGAAGTCTTCATCGGTCGCTTGCGAAAAAAACTCGATCCAGACGGCTCTCGGCAACCCATTGAAACCTTACGTGGAAGGGGCTATCGTATACCGCTGTAATCTTTTATCCTAAAAAAAGCCTGTAGGCTGGGTTGATAAACCCAGCAGAATTCGGCAATGCTGGGTTTATCAACCCAGCCTACAGCATTAATCGAATTAACTCTTACTCACGGCTATGAAATTCAAGTGCGAACAAAGTCCTTAAGTTTCCGCTTATTAGCTACAGAAGGTCTGGTGCTGGCGGCATTCTTCGCGCTGGTCGCCGTCGTCCTGGAGCAAAGTTTTAAGGAAAGCGCCGAACAAGCGCTTAAAGAAAGGTTGCAAGTACAAATTTACTCATTGTTATCGACCGCCGAACTGAAAAACTCCGGTGACCTAACCCTGCCCCCAAACCTGCCTGAACCTCGTTTCGTCAATCCCGGCTCTGGTCTCTATGCCTTCATCCAGCATCCCAATAAAAACCTGGTCTGGCGTTCTCCGTCTTCAATAGGACTGGATGTGCCAGCACCGCCTGAAAAGCTCGGCGCAGGTAACACGTACTTCCTGGCGGATAATCCGCGCCGATATTTCCTGCATTACGACATCCTATGGAAAAATCTTTCGGGTGTTGAGAAAGAATATATTTTCACGGTCGCCGAAGATTCCGAATTCGTCAGCCAACAGGTAGAGCGGTTTAGAAAGACCTTATGGTTTTGGTTAGTTATTATTGGCATCGTCCTGATCTTCCTGCAATTTGCACTACTGCGATGGTGCTTGAAACCATTGCGGATTATCGTCAACGACCTGAATGCCATTGAAAAGGGTGAAAAAACCCTGTTGGATGGCGAATACACAACGGAACTGCAAGGCCTAGCCGGAAACCTGAATGCCTTCATCACCCACGAACGCGCCCACCTCGAACGCTACCGCAACACCTTGGCCGATTTGGCACACAGCCTGAAAACCCCGCTCGCCATCCTGCGCGGCTGCACCGAATCGTTTAGCGACAACAAAGAGACAGTGCAAGAACAAATCGCCGTCATGAACAAAATCGTCGAATACCAGTTGCAACGCGCCGCCGCCAAAGGCGATCATAAGTCATTAAAAGGTATAGATTTATCTGCTTTTCTTCACACAATAAGCAGTTCCCTTAACAAGGTCTATATCGACAAGACTATCAATATAGGCATCAGCGTCCCTGGGCAATGCCAGATTTATTTTGAAGAAGGCGACCTATACGAGATCGTGGGAAATCTAATGGACAACGCCTGCAAATGGTGCCGCCACAAGGTAAAAGTCAGCGTCACTCAAAACCCGCGTAAAGACCGCCGCAATTACGCCCTGCTCATCCAAATTGACGATGACGGCCCCGGCATCCCCGACGGCAAACTCAACGAAATCCTCAAACGCGGCGTACGCGCCGATGAGAATACCCACGGTCATGGCATCGGCATGACCGTGGTTTATGATTTGATCGGAATGTTGGGTGGAAAACTGGAAGGCAATAAGAGCAGTGAATTGGGGGGCATGAGTTGGAGGGTTTATTTGCCGTGAATGATTGGAATTTGATAAAGCGATACACGGAAATCTTATCAATTTTTTAGTATGGAACAATTGTCGTTATTGTTTCTACACTATGTCTAATTGGTTTATACTTGGCTCAATCAAAACAAGCGATTAGGTAAATTTATGAAGAATATACGACAAATGATACTTTTTATTAAGACAACAGATGTCGTATAACTTACGTTAGGCAGCACAAACGCATGACCGAGGCACTCCGAGACCCTGTGTGGCAATTTGTTGGCGCGCTCATTTCCTTTGCTGCGCTGGCAGTGGCCGTTGCTGCCATTCGAATCCAACTCGTTCGAAAGTCGATTGGCTTCTATCACTCGGTTGGTAGCCCAGCGTTCTTCATCGTCAACGACGAACTTCGCGACAGGCTCAAAGTCACTTTCGACGGAAGAGGCGTCGAACAACTAAGCACGTTTGATATATCTGTTTTCAACGATGGGAATGCCGCTATCTCTCCCGCCGACTTTATTGAGCCAATCTCAATCTCCTTTCCTGACGCAAGCCACATCTTCGGCGTTCTCGTCACAGAGGCATCTCCATCAAATCTTGGCGTTACAGTAAGCAGGAATAGCGGCTCTTTTGTCATTGGCCCAGTATTGCTCAACCCCGGGGATGAGTTCACTCTGCAGTTTCTGGTCGAACTTCCCGCAAACAGTTTCTTTCCAAAGCCTGAGATCGGCGGTCGAATCGTTGGTGTTAGGAGCCTTCTACGGAAGCCGCATCGCGTAGGTGCAAAACGACGTGCCGGCTACTACTTGTTCCGATCATCGCGGTTTCTTGTTCCGCTGGGCTTGGGTCTGCTGGTTGGTCTTTTTGGCAATATGCTGTGGCGCCTCCTACGTCTCCTACTCGGCAGCGTCATCGGTGCTGCCTAACCCTTCGCTCGAGCGGACCTCCACCGGCTTGGCACTTGGCCCGCGAGCCGGCCAGTGTCATCATCCGTCTCGCGGGCCAAGCACCAACCCGGCGGTGTCCGCTCAGCTCAAACGTTGAATCGACATCCC
>Ga0302321_100005698_pt1 | contig 10923 bp, 10 predicted proteins | sample Fen_T0_1_FD_202505 | JGI IMG/M metagenome (GOLD analysis project Ga0302321, IMG submission 202505) | Peat permafrost microbial communities from Stordalen Mire near Abisko, Sweden - Fen_T0_1 | ecosystem: Environmental > Terrestrial > Soil > Wetlands > Permafrost | place: Sweden: Abisko...
TCGCAGTCTATCTACCGGGGTAATTTAACAAAACAGGAGGGAATAGAGTTACTCAGCATTCTGAAAAAACAAAACAATCCCAAAATAAAAGAGGGATCTTATTATTCGTTGTTGGGAAAGAAATATCTCTGGAATAATCATCAGCCGGAAAAAGCCAGAATTAACCTGCGAAAAGCAATACGTATTAATCCTGCCAGAATTGATAGTTATTTTATTATGGCTTTAAGTTTTTTCCCGAGGGATTTTATCGGCTGGCTATATAAAAGAAAATTGAACCGCATTTGATTATGAAGATAGTGTTTATTGTAAGGTCAACTTTATTTACTGCCAAAGGTGGAGATACAATACAGGTGAAGGAAACGGCTGCCAACCTGCGTAATTTGGGTGTTGAAGTAGATATTAAAAAAACTGCTGAACAAATAAATTATAATGATTACGACCTCTTGCATTTCTTCAATATTACGCGGCCTGCAGATATTTTGGTACACATAAAACGATCGGATAAACCATTCGTGGTTTCTACTATTTTGATAAACTATGCTCTTTATGATAAGCATCACCGCCATGGCTTAACAGGAAAATTATTCAGTATCATTCCTGTATCAGGTATTGAGTACGCAAAAACCCTGTTCCGTTTTTTAGCCGGACGTGATAAACTGGTGAGTACTTCTTATTTGTGGAAAGGGCAGCAGGCCGGCGTTAAAGAAATTCTGAGAAAAACTAAAGCTGTAATTGTTCAGGCCAAAGCAGAATACGACGACCTGGTAAAGCTCTATGCTGTTAAAGCTGATTACTATATTATAAAAAATGGAGTAAACACTGGCTTGTTTCAATATTCAAAAACAGTCAGCCGTGAAAAAAATATCGTGTTATCCGTTGCCCGTATTGAGGGAATAAAAAATCAATACAATCTTATCAGGGCACTAAACAATAGCCCATATAAATTAATATTAATTGGGGACGCAGCGCCAAATCAAAAAGGCTATTACCAAAAATGCAGGAATATCGCTTCAGCCAATGTTTCCTTTATCAATTATCTGCCGCAACAACAGCTGGCCGGTTATTATGCAATGGCAAAGGTGCATGTGCTGCCCAGTTGGTTTGAGGTTTGTGGGCTTTCATCGCTGGAAGCTGCGGCAATGGGATGCCGGGTTGTAATAACAGATAATGGCTATGCCCGTTCGTATTTTGAAGATAAGGCTTTTTATTGCGATCCGGCAAAGCCTGAAAGTATTTTGCAGGCTGTAGATATGGCGATGCAGGCAGATCATGAAGATGGGTTGCAAAAAAAAATACCTGAATATTATTCATGGAAAAATACAGCTGCAGATACATTGGCTGTTTACAAAAAGTATATATTATAAAGCAATCTTTACACATAGCAATCATTGGTACAAGGGGAATTCCCAATCGTTATGGCGGCTTTGAACAGGTTGCCCAATACTTGTCTGTAGGGCTTTTAAACAAGGGACATAGGGTTACTGTATATAATTCTCATGATCATCCATACAAACAAAAGGAATGGAAAGGAGTACAAATTATTCACTGTTTCGATGCAGAGAAATTTATTGGTACTGCCGGACAGTTTATTTACGATTTAAACTGTATCCGCAATGCAGTAAAGCAAAATTTTGATGTTATCCTGTTTCTGGGATATACCAGTAGCTCGGTCTGGGGAAAACTATTCCCAAAAAAAACTGTCATACTCAGTAATATGGATGGTATGGAGTGGAAACGGAGTAAATATTCGGGTTTGGTAAAGAAATTTTTATTGTATGCAGAAAAACTTGCGGTAAAATACAGCGACCACCTGATAGCTGATTCAACAGCAGTGCAAAAATATCTTGAAGAGAAATACAATATTGAATGCAGTTATATACCTTATGGTGCTGAAATTAACGAAACTGGGAATGAGGAAATTCTAAAAGTTTTTGGCTTGCTAAAATTCAAATATTATATGCTGATGGCAAGGATGGAGCCAGAGAATAATATTGATATGGTATTGAATGGGTTTTGTAAAACGGAATCAGAAAAGCAGTTTATTGTTGTAGGTAATGTTAATAATTCATTTGGGAAAAAAATGGTTGCAAAGTATGAAAAAGATAAACGGGTCCATTTTGCAGGGGCCATTTTTGATATGGATAAAATTAACGCATTGCGGACATTTTGTAAACTCTATTTTCATGGCCATAGCGTGGGCGGCACCAACCCATCTTTACTGGAAGCCATGGCAAGCGGGAGTTTAATAGCAGCACATAACAATGAATTTAACCGGGCTGTTCTGCAAAGCGATGCTTACTATTTTAATAATGCTGAAGGAATTGTACTGCTTATTAAACAGCTGGAGCAACAGGAACAAACAACTGATATGGTAAGCAATAACATGAATAAGATCAGATCAACTTTTAACTGGCCGGCAGTTATAAGCGGGTATGAAGAATTTATTACAGACTGTTACAACAAATCGGGAAAATGAAAAAAATGTTTTCTATTGATGATACTGATGAAAATAAAATAAGCTATTACCACCTTGGATTTTTCCTGCTGGTATTGCCATTCGATTTTTTTTACAGCGAGCTTGCTTTAATTAGCTTTGGTATTCATACTTTAATTCATATAAAAAGGGGTGACTTAAAAAATATTTTTAAAAAGCCTGTTTTACTACTTATCTCTTTCTACCTGCTTAACGTGCTTGCAATAGTGTACAGTTCGGATAAAAAAGAAGGAATGGATTTGGCAGTCCGGCAATTGGGCATACTGCTTTTTCCGGTGTTGTTTGCCCTTTCTCATCTGAATTTTGCCAGGTACAGGGTTTCGTTACTCAAGGTTTTTGGTTTTTCAGGCACTATTACAGTTCTGTATCTGTATTTCGATGCTTTGTACACCATTTCCAATTTTCACTTGGCTGTATCATCACTTTTCTCTGTAAATTTTATGAATCATAATTTTTCACTGCCTATAGGTATTCATGCCACTTATTTGTCCATATACATTGCGTTTTCAATGATCTCCCTTTTATTTTTTCTTTTGTCTGGCCGGAGAATGAAATACAGATGGGTATATATAATAGCGTTGGTAATTTTATTTGCAGGCCTGTTGCAGCTTTCCTCCAGGGCCGTTTTTGTAGCTTTTTTTGTTATCGTTGATATCGCATTTCCTTTCTTTCTTTTTAAAGGGCGAAAAAGATTACGGTTTATGATTGCAGCCTTGCTTATTTCAGCAGCTGTATTATTGTTGATCTACAATGTTGATTCATTCAAAACGAGGTATGTAAGTGAACTTAAAACCGATTTGACAGATAAGGTTAAGATAATTGAAAACACTGAGCCAAGGCTTGCCAGGTGGGAAGTGATTATGGAATTAATAAAACAATCACCTTTTATAGGCCACGGAAGTGGATCAGAAGCAAGGCTGCTTAAGGAAAAGTATTTTGAGAAGGGGCTCTATATTTCTTATTTAAATGAATTTAATACACACAATCAATACCTTGATATTTTACTGAAGACCGGAATTATAGGTTTGCTTTTGTTCGGGTATATTTTGTTTTTTGGGTACGCATCTGCCATCCGTAATAAAGACCTGCTTTTGTTGAGTTTTATGATAATTGTTACCGTGGTATCACTTTCCGAAAATTTACTGGATCTGAATAAAGGCATATTTTTTTATGGCTTCTTCTTTTCTTTTTTATTGATGCAGTATAAAGGCGGGGTTACAGAAAATGACAGGCAGCTGATTGCTGAATCAGGCAACCCCGGAAAGCTTATTTCCGTTTAATTATATGAAAAAGAGAAGCCGATGAACTCCCTTTCCGTTGTTATTATTACTTTAAATGAAGAAAAGAATATTAAGCGTTGTATTGAATCTGTTATTACCGTGGCAGATGAGGTAATTGTAATAGATTCTTTTTCGAGTGACAGTACAGTGGAAATTGCTTTGTCATTGGGAGCCAGGGTAAAGCAATCGGCATTTGATGGTTATATCAACCAAAAAAACAAAGCTATCAATGAAGCTTCCAATCATTATGTTTTACTGCTGGATGCGGATGAATTTTTGAGTGATGAGCTGGCTGCATCTATCTTAAAAGAAAAGGAAAATTTTGCGCACAAAGCTTATACTATGAAGCGCTGCAACATTTTCAGAGGCAGTTATATCAGGCACGGCTTGTGGTACCCCGACAGGAAATTGCGGCTTTTTGATAAGCGGTTGGGGCATTGCGGAGGACTGAACCCACATGATGTTATTGTAATGAAAGAAATCACTGAAGTAAAATTACTTAAAGGTGATATGTTCCATCATACTTTTGAAAATATAGAAACATACCGCAAAAGAAACAATGAAGTGAGTGCGGTAATAGCACAATCAATGTTTGATGCAGGTATTAGAAAATCAAAGTCTAAAATTATATTAAGTCCTTTATGGTCTTTTATTAACGGATATTTTTTGAGGCTCGGTTTTTTGGAAGGCTATAACGGATTTATGATTGCAGTTTTGACAACACAACAGAGTTTTTTAAAATACCATAAACTGCGGCAATTACAGCGGCAGCAAATTTCAGAAGTAGTTTGGGAATAAAATAGGCAAATTAACATTGACAGACACTGCGCAAAACATATTGAAAACACTGGGATATTTTGATCTGTTTCAATACCCGTTAACAGGCAAAGAAATTTATTTGTTTAATGCTGCATGCGTAAACCAAAGCGAAGTTGATAAAGAGCTGGAAATATTACTGAAGGATAAGGCTATATTTCAGGTTGATGAGTTTTATTCGCTTCATAATAATCACTTATTGGCAGAACGCAGGCGTAACGGAAATCAACTGGCAGCCAAGCATTTAAAGACTGCTTGCAGGGTGGCCAGATTTCTTTACAGGTTTCCTTATGTAAAAGCAATTGCGGTTTCGGGATCGCTTTCTAAAAATTTTGCTACAGATAAAACCGATATTGATTTTTTTATCATTACTTCCACCAATCGTCTGTGGATCGCAAGAACCTGCATGCACCTGTATAAAAAACTTACATTTTTAACAGGCAGACAAAATTTGTTTTGTATGAATTACTATGTGGATGAAGAAGCCATGGAAATAAAGGAAAAGAATATTTTTACAGCAGTGGAAATTGTGACTCTTTTGCCAATGCACGGAAAGGAATGCCTTGATATGTTTGTTAAGGCTAACAAATGGACGGATTCATTTTTTCCTTTAAAGCATCTTAACAATACAATTTCGCAGGAAGCAGGAAAGGGATTGCTAAGTAAACTGATTGAACGGATATTTGCAGGTGCTGCCGGCGATTTTGCAGACAGGAAGTTGATGAATATAACTGCCAAGCGCTGGTATAAAAAAGTTAAAAGAAAAGAACTAAACAGCAGGGGAGGTTTGATGGGGATGAGTATTGACAGGCATTTTTCCAAACCTGATCCAAAAAATTTTCAGGCCAAGGTGATAAAAGCATACCAGGAAAAAGTAGAGGATATCATAAAGCAAAAAAAACTATCAGCAGTATTTGTTTTATAACTTTATTTTTTTTCCATTGCTATAATATAATAGTCGCCAATACTTTTCCAGGGCCACCTGGCTTTATGTTTATTTTCAGCTGCTTTTAAAAAAGAGAATAATTTTGGATGCTTTTCGGCAAAACCTTCTAAGTATGATGGAGGAACGATTGTACATAACCCCTCTACTTTAAGAACCGTAAATTGATTTTGCAAATGTTTGATAACGTATGATGGATTGTAATACCAGCAAAGGAAATAAGTCCCTTCTACATGTGCTGCCACTCCTTTACTGCTGAAAAACCGGCGAAAGGCGGTTTTAAATTTTCCTTTAAATAGTAAAAAAAACTCCCACAAACAAAACCTGGGTAAAATAACCAGTACGGCAATGCCTTTTGTTTTTAACAAAGATGAAAATGAGTCAAGCACTTTATTCAGTTCCCCTGTACAATTTAAACCGGCAAAGTTTGAAAAGATCAGGTCGTATTCTTTTCGTTCTTTTAAATTTTCCAGGTCGGTAAATGAAATAACTTCTGTGCCGATTTTCTCCTGCAGGTTCAGTGCTTTTATTTTTGCACTCAAAACATCCTGCATGCCGGCAGATATATCTGTTGCATGCACAGTATGTCCCTGTTTTGCAAACCAAATGGCATCTTCGCCGGTGCCACTGTTTAACTCAAGCACAGTACTGTTTTTTTTTACAAACTGTTGCACAACAGCTCTTACTCTTTCTCTTTTGTATTGAATGATGGGATTGCCCCGGTATATTTCATCAAATATTTTTGATTGCAGGCTGAATGCTTTCGCACTTTGTTCTTCATTATTCATATCTGCAGTCATGCGCCGTTTTTTTCAAGTTTATGAAGTTTCTGTTTGTCCACAAAAGCGGCGGGCATATAATAAAGGGCAGACAAACTTTTTTTTACAGTTCTTAAATTACTTTGGAGAGGATGTAAAAAAAGCTGTTTCAGATTTTCAAATGCGACGTGCTTGCGATAGGTTTTGTGTACATACGTATGTAATTGTTTGTAAAATGCCGGCTTAAATGTATTGCTAAACATCAGTGCCAGTTCATCCGAATCTGTCCAGTTGGTTTTTTCTTTTAGCTGGTCTTTTACTTTTTCATAAAAACCCGTACCCGGTAAGGGATAGGATACGGAAATACCAATTTCGTATGGCAGCAGTTCGTTTATCATGGCAATGGTTTTTTCAATATCAGCCCTCGTTTCATTCAGGTAACCAAACTGTATAAAAAAGGAAGGCTTGATACCTCTTTTTTTCAGCAATCTTGTTGCCTCATGAATCTGTTCAACTGTTGTTCCTTTATCCATCGCATCCAGAATTTTTTGAGAACCACTCTCGGCCCCCATCCATATATTATCGCATCCGGCCCTTGCCAGGTCTTTAATGTTGGTTTCCTGTAGCAGCAGGTCAACTCTTCCCTGCATTTTGAATTTAAAACGCAGGTTGCTTTTTTCAACCAGGTTGGCAAAATGATTTACCCAGCCCGGTTTCAATCCAAATATGTCATCACAAAACCAAATATGATCAAAATGATATTTCTCTTTCAACATCATCAACTCTACAACTACATTTTCTGGGCTTCTTACATTATACCGGTTGCCATAAATGGGTTTGGCACACCAGTTACATTTAAATGGGCAACCTCTTGTGGTTCCCATGTTCATTGAAAAATAGCCGTGGTGCTTTAACCACATGTGCCTGTAAGGTTCTATATCAATCAGGTCCCAGGCAGGGAAGGGCAGCAAGTCCAGTTCTTTCATTACCTGTCGCCTTGCTGTTTTTACAACAGCCCCGTTTTGTTTAAATGCGAGCCCTTCAATCTTAAAAAAATCAGCCTCAGTGTTACCAACGGCTTTTATAAGCTCCAGTAACGTCTGTTCTGCTTCGCCCAGTAAAATAAAATCAGCGCCTTTATCCAGGTACATTTCAAACCGGTCGGTACTGTCACTGCTGGATACAATTACGGTGCAGCCACGCTCTTTTGCAAACTGTATCATTTTAAATGCCGCTTCACGCATGTTGGTAAGGCACATTTTGGTGAGATAGTTAAAGCCATCATCGTAGATCACAAAAAAGTTAGGCGTATTTTTTTCAAGCTGTGGAATAATTTCTTCTGGTTGCTTTGCAAACATGGTGTCAAAAAAATGTACAGCGTAACCATGCTCTCTTGTTAAAGCAGCTGTATATAAAGTTCCCAATGGTGCATAGGGCTGTCCGGTGGCCCATTGCTTGGGATCAAAACGTAAAAAATAAGAATGAGTAAAAAATATTTTTTTCATTTTATAATATCGTGCCAGGTGAAAGATTTAAGTAGCACACACATTTTACACAGGTTTTATTCTTTGCAATGTCCAGGTTTTTCCTGAATTCTATGGCAGTTTTACTGTTAACTATGTCATTGAGCGATGCTGTTTTTATATTTCCATAGGCCTCATGAAAAAAGCAAGGCCTTACTTTTCCATCGGGTTCAATAACTGTTGAAACCCAGGGGGCATTGCATTTCTTAAAAGGGAAATCATTCCTGTTGTAATACGCTGCGTAATAGTAATAAATATTCCGGATCTTTTCGGGGCTTTCTGCAATAAACCTGTTTGCAAACTCGCTTTTAAAAGCTATCAGCAGATTCTTGATCATTATTTGTAATGCATCAAGATCCTCTTCTGATAAAAGAATTTCATGTTGCCGGGGTTCATCCCATGCCTGCTGGCGGTTAAATGCATGGCTGCTTACATCGGCAGGTAAAAAACTGACCTGGCCAAGACCAAGGTTTTTGGCGCTTTGGATTATTTGCGGCCAAACTGCATAGTTAAGCCGGTGTATTACAGTCCGGCAGGTAATTTTAAAATCCGGCTTCAGTTCTTTTATCGTTCTGATACCTTCTGCCATTTTACTAAAAGCACCAGGAATATTGCGGATGCGGTCATGTGTTGTCTCATCACCATCCAACGACACAATAATATCATCAACCCATTTAACCAGTAACTCTGCATTTTTTTTCAAAGTCAACCCTGTTGACAATAAAGTGATTTTTATTTTTTCTGCTTTCAATATTTCGCAGAACCTGAAAAAATTTGGATTCAGCAATACTTCTCCGCCCGACATCAATACCTGTTTCGTTCCAAGACTTTTTAGTGTTGCCATCAATGCCTGTATATCAGCTGCAGTAAGTTGTTGCAGGTTGTTGTTGCCTTTCCAGATATCGCACATTACACAGCGACAATTACAGGCACTGTGTGGCATCAGTATAACAATAGGTAAAGCGCTCAGCTTATGCGTTTGCAGACTGCGGTATCTTTTGTAGGTTCTGTATGGTGATTGTAACTGCATCTTATTGATAGCGGTTTTTTATAACGATCCAGTAAAATGGATTTTTTTTGATCGACAATTTGTTTTTCCAGGAATTGGGGTGATGCAGAATTTTGTACTGAAAATTCTCAAGTTCAGCCAGCTGGTGATGATAGTAATGATCTGCCATAGCTTCAAATCCAAGAGCTCTATAATATTCCTTTGTTCTTTGCCTTGCTGCTGCCGTTTCCTGTATCTGATAGAAGGGCGAATCCATAATATGCACTTCGCCCTGCAGGGTTAAATGCTCTATGGCAATTTGTATGATCTGCTTAAGTGATGGGAAATATTGTATGGATGCCGCAAAAAGTATCATATCAAATTTTTCGTCGCTTAACTCATCGTTTTGCAGGCTGCCATTTATGAAATTCAGGTTGGATACATTTCTAAACACGCGATCAGCCTGCTGCAATTCATAAGAATTAATGTCGAGTCCCGTTACCTCTGCATTGGCTGCCTTAGCGATACGGGAAGATAACCATCCGTTTCCGCAACCTACTTCCAGGATATTACTGAATGTTTTTTTATTAGTTATATAACTGATCAATGCCCTTTGCGAATGCTTCCTCATAACCCATTCATTGTAGTACGGGTGGCTTGTGTAAATAAATGGCAGCGTTGCTACTTCTGTATCTGTATAAATACGTCCTTCCTTCTGCCGCAGGCTAAAATATAACTTATCAAACTCCACAATAGTATTTTGTGTGCCGGTAGCCATTATTTTTTTTCTATTTTAAAAATGAAATTTTTCTCCAGTATATTTTGTTTGCTTTGTACACAGGTAAGCAAAAAATTGTTTGCTGCTGCAAATTCATGTATCATGTCCATATCGCATCCATCAAACAACACCATCAGTACTTCTGTATCCGCATGCATATAACTGTGTAGCGATGTAAACAGCCGTTCAAAATATTCTCCGTTTTCTCCGCAAAACCAGGCATAGTCACGCAAGGTGACTGGATTTTTTTTATAATAGGGCGGATTGATGGCAATGATGTCGTATTCTTTTTCGGGAATGTCATTAAAAAGATCGGATTGAAATGTTTTCAATTGCAGGTTGTTGTGCAGGCAATTTTTTTTAATAAAGCCTAACGCCAACGGGTTGATATCTGTGGCAGTTACTGTTGCGCCTTTCTCCGCGACTACCATCGAAATAAGCCCGCTGCCGCATCCAAGCTCCATAAATTCTTTTTTTTGTAACGGTAATTTAACCAGGTATTGTAATAGCATTTGAGTACTGAAAAAAAAGCCCGGATGAAATACTTCAGGTGGAATTTTCAACAGCAAATCTTTATACCTGTAGATCCTTGTTTTGGAAAGATATTTGGTCAGTAAAGGTTTGTAGGTGTTGGCAACTATATGTTTTAATATGGTTCTCAAAATCCTTCAGTTTCGGGCTGCCGGTATTTAAAAAGCCTTTGTATGATCTTAATTTCATAAGGATACCTGTTCCAGTTCTTCCTGTAACGGATGGAGGAAAGCAGTTTCAATAATTTTACCCGTGGAGGGGTCAATTTGGTGTCGGTCACCGTTGGAAAATGTCCGTTCAACACTGTTTCAAAATTTTTTATTTTATCAACCATATAGGGTTTCAGCCAGGGAGTCAGCGGGTTTCGGTGCAGGTCAAAGCTTTCCCATTGCGGAGTTGTCCAGTCATCAAGTGTTTGAGGAAAATGAAAGCCTGCATCGATGACATCTTTTGATAATTGAGAGCCCTCGGTAGGAACAGGGCTATATACATAAATAATGATCTCGGTCGTTGGGTTTATTTCTTTTATCTCACGTATAAACTGAATATCGAAATCAATTTGTTTGTTCACTTCTTTTTCTGTAGCTGCAGGTGTGCCAACAACAAATGAATACTCGGGAATGATACCGATTTTTGCCATCCTGGCAGCAAAACGTTTTATTTGCTCGCCCGTTTGTGTACCACCTTTATCCATTTTTTTCAGCATCTCATCGTTACCACTTTCGGCTCCGTGAAAGATCATCTTGCATCCTGCTTCCCGCATGAGTGACAAACTTTCGTCTTTGTATTTGTCAATGGTATCAATTCTCCCT
>Ga0302321_100005701_pt1 | contig 10922 bp, 3 predicted proteins | sample Fen_T0_1_FD_202505 | JGI IMG/M metagenome (GOLD analysis project Ga0302321, IMG submission 202505) | Peat permafrost microbial communities from Stordalen Mire near Abisko, Sweden - Fen_T0_1 | ecosystem: Environmental > Terrestrial > Soil > Wetlands > Permafrost | place: Sweden: Abisko...
AGATCAAATCTTTGGATGGAATCATTTTAGAAGATTACAATAAAGGTGTATTGACAAAAGGTTTGATCGCCTCCATCATTCGACTTGCAAAAGAGCATAAAAAAATCATTACCGTCGATCCGAAGTTCAATAATTTCTTTGAGTATCAAGGTGTTTCGGTGTTCAAACCTAATCGAAAAGAAACCGAAGAGGCCTTAGGACGGCATCTGAGTATTCTTCAAGATGTAGAAAAGGCGGCACATGAACTCGTTTCCCGTCTCAATGCAGAGAGTGTACTGCTCACGTTGGGTGAGAGAGGGATGCTTCTTCTTGAACAAAACGGAGCGGTTGCGCATGTTGAAACGAAAGCAAGACATGTTGCTGATGTTTCGGGAGCAGGTGATACCGTGATCGCAACCTTGACCATGGCGATGGTGACGGGCGCCTCCGTGGGTGAATCTGCCGCGCTGGCAAATTATGCCGGCGGAATTGTCTGCGGTGAAGTTGGTATTGTGCCCATAGATAAAAATTTATTGATTCAAACAATACTCAAAGACATTAGTCAAGGAGGCAAATGATCATGGGTGTTGTTGTCAGTCGTGCCGAATTGACTCAGATACGGGAAAAATTAAAACGGGAAGGTAAGAAAGTTGTTTTCACCAACGGTTGTTTCGATATCGTGCATCGCGGGCATGTGGACTATTTGACGAAAGCAAAAGCGCTGGGGGATGTGCTTCTGGTTGGTATGAATACCGATGCCTCGGTGAAACGCCTCAAAGGACCAGCGCGGCCCGTCGTTTGCCAGGATGATCGTGCCTTTGTGCTTTCAGCATTTGGTGCTGTTGATTATGTTTGCCTCTTTGAAGAAGACACACCTCAAGAACTTATCAGAGCAGTAGTACCAGACGTGCTGGTGAAAGGGTCTGATTGGGCGGTGGACTCCATTGTTGGAAAAGATATTGTTGAGGCAGCGGGCGGCACCGTTCAAACGATTGAATTTGTACCCAATCGCTCCACAACAGACATCATTAAAAAAATTGCAGACAGTAAAACGCACTGAATGAACACCGGGAATTTATTTGCGTTTTTCTACGTCCGCACCGCTTTTCTTGTTCTTCGTCATGTGCCGGTGGAATGAGCAACGTGCGCAAGTTTTTCCGAATCACATATTATATCTGCGTTATTCTTGTATTTGGCATTATTACTCTCATCGGGTATACACAGACCCGGTCGTTTAAGACGTACCTTCGCGATTTCCTCCTGAATGAATCCTCGACTGCTTTGAATGGTGAACTTCAGCTTGGTGCCATCGACGGTAATCTTGCGACCGGATTCAAGGTAAACGGTGTGACCGTGACCCACGGCGGCATTGAATTATTTTCGGCTCAGCGGATTGAAGTAAAATACGATCCGTTTGGATTTTTTTTTAAACGTGTAGGAATGAGCAATGTCGTCATTGTAAAGCCCCGCATCTTTATCTATCGTTCTCTTGATGGTTCAACAAGCATCTCCCGCCTCATCAAACCGATACCGACTGATACAACCCCCTCATCGTGGAGTATTACTATCAAACGGTTGGAATTGGCAGACGCGGAAGTACTTTTTGTAGATTCACTTTTGCTGCATCAGCGACAATTGGGCGAAAGTGCTCTACCGCCGGATAGCGTTATCGATTATGCACGCATTCATCTCACATCTCTGGCACTTGTGGCTTCTGGGCAAATACAAAATACTACCTACGATGCGAAGATAAAAACTCTTTCCGGGTCCATTGATCATGATGGACAATTCAGCTCTGCACTTCTCGCCCCGGGGGGACAACACCTGCCGCTCTTTGTGCTTGAACACATGAACGGTGATTTTCTTCTGACAAAGAATGAAGTACGAATTCGTAATATGAGTATTGAAACACCAAGGACACATCTCCGTTTCGATGGCGGGATACAGGGCGTTGATATAGCCCATCTATCCAGTATAACGGAATTGAAATCAACTCCGATCGAGCTTTCACTCACTGCGGATGATATTGATACGAAAGAATTAAAACAGTTCCTTTATCCATCTGTCGACTTTCTTGATCGGACACTCAAGATCCAATTGAAAGCACAAGGATCATTGGGAACATTGAACGTTGAGAACCTTTCTATCCAAACGCCTCTTTCGCTGGTAAAATTCAGGGGTCAAGTTCGCAACATTCATCATCCCCGGGAAATAGAAATGACCGTGGAGGCGAACAACAACACCATTGCGCCGCATGATCTTCTCGATTATTTGCCGGGCCTTCATCTACCCGACCTCACGTTTCTTGGCTCTGTGAACTATTCGCTGTCCTATGAGGGGCGACCGTTAGATTTCAAAACACGTTTTGCTGGAAGCTCCGCAGTCGGCAGTGTGATCATCGACGGAAAAATGAAATTTGGTCCGGAATCCACCGCGTATTCAGGAACTGTTGCTGTACATTCGGTGACTTTAGAAACTATATTGAAGAATCAAAAATACACCAGCAATCTCAATGCAAAGGTGACTATCGACGGGGCAGGTTTCGACCCACGCACGATGACCGGGATTGCGAAAGTGGAAATGGATTCCTCACGCTTCAAAGGATTATCTGTACAGCATTCCGTTGTGGTGTTTGATATTGCCGATGGAATTATCCGGTCTCATATTGCAGCTTCTGTCGGGAGTGGAACGTATGAACTTTCAAGTTTTCTTAAGTATGTTCAAAAAGATTCAACGTGTTATACCATCTCTGGAAGAATTCGTTCTCTGGATCTTGCCGATCTTTTGAATGACCCGCAATATGGAAGTGACCTGTCCTTTGATCTTGCTGCCAGCGGATCTATGGGAGCATCGACGCGATCTGACACTGTCGAAACACGTTTTTATCATTCAACGTTTGCATCACAACAATTCGAATCGGCACAGGCAAAGGCCATATTGCAGGTGAAAGATAGTGTGCAGAGCATACTGCACATCACATCGACGCTAGGCGATTTGATGGTGAAGGGGAGTTTTACGCCTGCCTCGTTTATTGCCGCGTGGGAAAATTCATATCGATTGGTCACAGAAGGAGTTGCGTATCGGTTTCAAAGTCTTGACTCCATACGAGCATTTAATAAATCCATGTCGACACCGCTTCAATTCCAACCGTCGCACATATCAGGTGTCAAACCGATTGATGCACACTATCGTTTACTTGTAAAAGATTTTACACCGATCGGTGTTTTTATTCACGTGCCGCTTGCAGGTCAAGGAAGCGTTGAGGGTGATGTTGTCGGAGATTCATTGAAGATGGAGCTTCGGGGGATGGCTCATCTTGATCAATTTGAACTTGACACCGGATCAGACACGCTCACGACAGATACAGCATCTATCAAATACCTTTTCAGTGGTATTGGTTATGCGAACCTCTTGAAGGATTTTTATGCATCCGTTGAGCCGGACCTGAAGGATTTTGAAGTCAACGGATTTCATTTTAATCGGCTTTCTGGCAACATGAACGTGGTTTCAGATTCGAGTAAATTCCAAATTTTGGCATTCATCGACTCCACGGCACATATTGAAATTGAAGGCAGATCGCACGTCGATACTAGTGTGATGAAATTTGAGATTGCGCGATTGAGGGCAGAAATCGGGCAATATGTAGCTGAGAACAAAGACATTGTTCGGTTGATAGTAGGACGTGATGGATCCCGCATCACCGAACTCACAATGGCACACCTTGGAGAAGAAGCAACGGTGGTAGGGCACTTCAGCCCGGGCGGGATTTCTGATTTGAATATCTCGCTGAATCATTTTCTTCTCTCCGATTTGAAACAGATACTGTACCGCGGTCCGTATGGCAGATCATCGATAAGGTTTGACGGTCAACTCCAAGCGGTATCACTTTTTCGCGGGAGTTTTAAACATCCCGACATTGATATTATGATGTACGCGGAAAACGTAAATGCCATTGATTCGGTGCAAAATAAACGGAGAGCGCTCGGCAAAATCGATTCACATATCTCCTATTTTGAGCATACGCTTGGATTAGCCGTAAAATGCACACGCCAAACTGGTGGCCCGGGAGCCGTACCGGATCTCCTGCTGAACGGATCTTTGCCGTATGAATTTGTGCTTGCACGAGAGGCGCCGCATAAGCTGGAAGGAAACGTAGACCTCACGCTGAAGTCCACTGGAATGAATTTGGAGATCCTTGATCCCTTTATCCCTGTCATTTCGAATCTCTCAGGGCTCATGACGTGCGATATGGCGATGAAAGGTTCCATCGATGCACCGCAGTATACAGGGTCGATGTCAATTCGGAACGCGCGCTTTATTTTTGACCCGCTTGAAATGCCATTTGTCCTGAATGGAGATTTGATTCCAGCAGGAGACGGAATTCAATTGGAAAGATTTACTGTTCAAAATGATCCTCAAGAACGGTTCCACGTCGGGACGATGAATGTTTCTGGAAACTTCACTCTCCTTGGATTGAAATTTAAGGAGTTTGATATAGTAGCGAAGGGCGATTTAAAAGTAATGAGCGAAGAAAAACGGCTTGCCGGACAAAAACTGTATGGGAATTTGTTCGCAGCAACCGGGCCTCTTGGACTCGTGTGGCAGGGTAATCTCATTGCATCCATGGTACGTGGTGAAATGTTTGTGAAAGACGCAGCATTAATTCTTCCGCCGGACCGCGATATAGAATTCGTTCGTGCCAATCTCGTAAATATCACATTTAAGGACGACACATCATCTGCAAACCTCAAAAACACAGAGGCAGGAGGAGTCTCTCCTGACAAAATAAAGTTTAATCAAGTGCTTAGTCATACAGCAAAAGGTGATGCGTCCTTATCGCCTCTCGCAAAACAAGTTCATAATTCGTTTCTCGATGGTATCAGTTACGACGTGAGTATTGAAACGCAGGGACCTACCACTCTCAGGTTTATCTTTAGTACGCAAACGAGTGAGGAACTTTTTGCAGATCTTCAAGGCAGACTCTATTTCAATAGGACACCGGCACTGTCACGCCTGACCGGTCAGGTGGATGTCAGTAATCGTTCCTATTACAATTTCTTCAAGAAGTTCGATGCAACCGGAAAATTACTCTTTACCGGTAATATTCTCAATCCTGAACTTGATGTCTCTGCAACCTATCAGGGAACGCATGATACAACTTCCTCCAGCCAATCCCAGTTCAATTCTGCGGCCAGCAAGGCACCACAAGTACTGGTGACAATGAAAATCACAGGCACACGGAATGAACCAAAGACGAAGATCTCCTTGTCCTATAAAACATTTTCTGAGAAAGATTGGACCCCTTGGGCATTTGGTGACGAAGAAGCAAACGCTCTGACGTTTATTCTTTCCGGTCAATTCAGCAATGAACTTACGGACCAACAGCGCAGAGGTTTGATCGGTTCGAATCTAGGTCTGGCAGTAGCCTCAGGAATGGTCCTGGGCCCGGTCAATGAGGAACTTCGACGGAGAACATTAGGGATCATTCAATCTGTGGATGTAGCCTATAGTGGTGGACAGATAGGGCAGTCTGATTTACGGGTAACAGGTCAGGTAGGAACAGCGGTGTATCGCATGGGTGGAAGAGTATTGACTGATCTGACGAACGCAAATGTCAGTGTCGAATTTCCTATGAGCAGTATCGTTAACTCGGAACGGTACCGAAACCTCATTCTAACATTTGAGCGCCGCGTTGAAGGTATTCAAAATACAGAAGAACAGCGACGTGCATCCAATGGCATACGGTTGTTCTATCGCTTTATATTCTAATAGAACTGCCGGCGAAGATGCGGTTATTATTTTACGATCTATTCCTTGAAGGAGTATTCAGTGGCCAATAAAAGTTCAAACGAGAGTTTTGAATCGTTTCGTGAACGGATCTTGCAATTTCTCGTTCGCTTCCCTCATGAGTCGTTCAAATTAAAAGAAATATCACGGCGTCTCGGAATCCGTAACGAGAAAGATGAACAGATTTTCAAACGAGCGCTCCGGTCTCTGCAGGATGAAAATAAAATTTTACGAATCCGCGGAAAAAGATATGGCCATCTTCACGAAACGCAGTTCTTCGTCGGTGTATTGGAAGTTACCTCTCGTGGGTTTGGTATTGTCACCGTTGATGAAGGCGGAGAAGAACTGTTCATTCCGCAGGAAAATTTAGGAGACGCTGCTCAAGGCGATACGGTGAAGGTCTCGCTCTTTGCGCAAAGTACAAAAAAGAAGGAACGCGGCGCCCGTCGCGAGGGTGAAGTCGTGCAGATCATCAACCGTGGAATTCAATCGTTTGTGGGAACGATAGAACGGGTACAGAAACAATTCTTGGTTAAGCCGGATGACCGCCGAATGCCCAGAGAAATATTCATTGCCAAGGAACATCTCCGCGGAGCAAAAGAAGATGATAAGGTTGTCGTAAAAATGACAGCGTGGGGAAAGGATCGTCATAATTCTGAAGGTCAAGTGCTAGAGATCCTGGGAAAGTCAGGTGAGTTATCGGCGGAAATCAAATCTGTTGCCAGAGAGTATCATTTAACGATGGAATTTCCTTCGGAAGTACTGATGGAAGCAAATGCAGTTCCATCCGCCATCCCGCAAGTTGAATTGGACCGAAGAAGCGATCTTCGTGACCTGGTTTGTTTTACTATCGATCCAGAAGATGCAAAAGATTTTGATGATGCGGTTTCACTCGAACCTCTCCCGGACGGCAATTATCGTCTCGGTGTTCATATTGCAGATGTCTCCTATTACGTGCCCGAAGGAAGTCCACTAGATCAAGAAGCACTTAAGCGCGGCACGAGTGTCTACTTCCCCAATGGCGTTATACCCATGCTTCCGGAAAAACTTTCCAATGGGTTGTGCAGTCTTCGTCCACATGAGGACCGCCTGGCATTCACGGTGTTCATGAATGTTTCACCCCGCGGCAGTGTTAAAGAATATGAGATTGTGGAAAGTGTTATTCGCAGCAAGCAACGATTCAGTTATGAGCGCGTGCAGGAAATCATTGGCAGAAGAGACCGGAATCAAGCAGTATTGCCGGATGATGCTCCGTTCGCCGAACGTCTACAGCAGATGTATCACCTGAGCACTTCATTAACGAGGAAACGAATGAAGGAGGGCAGTATCGATTTTGATTCTGCTGAAGCGAAATTTGAACTTGATGAACAGGGAACACCGGTCAGGATAATTAAGAAAGTGCGGTTAGAAAGTCATCGGTTAGTAGAAGAATTTATGTTATTAGCAAATCGGATTGTGGCGCGGCATATAGGGCTCGCAAAGAAAGAAGAGTCGGCAAAGCCGTTTCTCTACCGCGTACACGATTCACCCGATCCTGAACGGATTGGAGAACTTGCCGTATTTGTAGAAAAATTCGGATTTACATTGAACACAGACGGCGGTGTTACGTCTAAATCGTTACAACAGCTTCTCAATCAAGTGAAAGGCACAGAAGTTGAAAATGTGATCAATGAAGTAGCATTACGGTCTATGGCGAAGGCAGTGTATTCAGACCGCAACATTGGACATTATGGATTAGGGTTTGATTTCTATTCGCATTTTACTTCACCGATTCGACGGTACCCCGATTTAATTGTTCATCGAATGCTGAAACACTATGCTGCAGGCCTTTCGCTTCAGGAACGTAATGCACTGCGCGAGCGTTTGCCGTACATAGCGAAACAATCTTCTGTTATGGAACGTACGGCGATGGAGGCTGAACGTGCTGCCGTGAAAGTCATGCAAGTGGAATATATGAAGCGTCACATTGGGGACGAATTTCATGCTGTCATTTCCGGCGTGACGAATTTCGGTATCTTTGTCGAATTAACAGATTTGCTGGTGCAGGGATTGCTTCATGTGCGCGACCTCAGTGACGATTATTATTTATATGACGAAAAACAGTACACGTTAAAAGGACGACGGACAGGAAAACAGTATCGCCTGGGCGATTCGTTAGAGGTAAAAGTTATACGTGTCAATCCTGAAGAACGCCAGATAGATTTTGTTCTCGTAGAAAAAAATGAAGAGAAAGTTCAGCGGCGGCGCAAACATTGAAGTGTTTCGCACATGTACAAAGGACTTGAAAGTTTCGTTGCAGTTATTCCGGACATTCTTTTATAATAGTATGGTTGATGATAAAATTCATTCAAGGGGAGAAGGGTAAGAATATGATGCGGAGATTTATTCTCATCAGCTTGATTCTCTGTGGAGTGGCGGGCGAAGCGCATGCGCAGAACTCTGTTTTTGGCAAGAATAAAGTTCAGTATAAGGATTTCCATTGGCAGTATCTTCAAACGGACCATTTCGATGTGTACTTCTCGCAAGATGGCTATGATCTCGCGCAGTTTGCCGCCAACGCTTCTGAAGTGTCCTATGCATCGATTAAGAAACTTTTACGGTACGAAATTAATAACCGCATTTCCTTTGTCATTTATAATTCGCATAATGAGTTTCAGCAAACGAATGTTGTCGGCGAATATATGGATGAAGGGATCGGCGGTGTCACCGAGTTGTTTAAAAATCGCGTGGTAGTTCCATTTGAAGGAAGCTATGGGCAGTTTCGGCATGTCATTCATCACGAATTAGTACATGCGGTATTAAATGATATGTTTTATGGAGGCACGATCCAATCTCTCATATCCAACAAAGCGCCAGTTCAGCTTCCCCTGTGGATGAACGAAGGTATTGCTGAATATGCTGCATTGAAATGGGATAATAATTCAGATATGTTCCTTCGCGATGCCACGGTGCACAATTACCTTCCTCCCATCAGTTATCTCGGCGGATATTTTGCGTACCGGGGCGGACAATCGGTATGGTATTACATTGCCAATAAATATGGTGAGCAAAAGATCGCGGAAATATTTAGCCAAATAAAAAACGCCCGAAGTATTGAGAAAGGATTCAAATCTGCCATTGGAATGTCTGTCAATGAACTTTCTGACCGTTGGCAGAAAGAACAGAAAGTGTACTACTGGCCGGATGTTGCAAAGCGCGAAGAGCCCGCGGATTTTTCATATAAACGAATGACCAATCACACAAAAGACGGCAATTTTTATAATACCAGTCCTGCAATTTCTCCGCAGGGTGACAAGATTGCATTTATCTCTGACCGAAATGATTATTTCGATGTCTATCTTATGTCAGCGCTGGATGGCGAAATTCTTGATAAGGTCGTCAGCGGGCAAAAGACTAACAATTTTGAAGAGATGCATTTATTGACACCCGGTATTACGTGGTCACCGGATGGAAAGAAAATTGCCCTTGCCGTAAAGGCAGGTGAGCGTGATGCCATATTTCTGGTAGATATCGAGACTCACAAACAGGAAAAAATTCACCTTGATTTAGACGGGGTATTTTCGGTGAATTGGAGCAACGATGGTACGATGCTAACATTTGTCGGAGTCAAATCACCGCAATCTGATATTTATACATATACCATGAGTACCAAAGAAGTGAAAAATCTTACGAATGATATATTCTCAGATAGTGATCCGATATTTTCACCTGATGGAAAGACCATTTACTTTGCGTCCGATAGGGGAGATATGACATCTTCGACCATGATATCGAAGAATATCAAACGTTGGAACTATGAGTATGCCCAAATTGATTTATATTCGTTTGACCTTGTTTCGGGAAATATCCGGCGAATCACGTCCCAGCCGAATGGCAGCAAAACTTCTCCCATTATTTCACCGGATGGCAAAAAGATTCTCTATATCGCCGATGTGAATGGTATCAATAATATTTATGCACAGGATTTAGATTCAGGGAAATGTTATCCTATTACAAATTCCATTAGCGGTTTGTATCAGCTCTCGCTCTCACGTGATGGATCAAAGTTGGCGTTTGCGTCCCTCAGCGAAGCAGGATTTGACATTTACTTAATGCTGCGTCCGCTCGAGCGCAAACTCAACGTCTCATCGCTTGAACCGACAGAATATTACAAAATGAAATATAAACTTCCACGCCAGGAGAAGCCGAAGGAAGTCGTCGCTTTTCCTTCGTCCTCCGACACCCTATCGGTGCGCAGTAATGTGGTGGTGGTTGTTGACACCATAGGGACCGAAGCCACATACCATTCGGGTGCGAAAGCAGACCTTTCAAATTACGTTTTTTCGCCAGATGCCATGCACGATACGACGAATGTTTCGCCGCCGATTCGGCAGGTTGAAATTACCGATAATCAGGATGTTGATAGCAATTATATTCCACGCAAGTATAAGTTAAATTTCTCACCCGATCTAGTCTATGGTGCGGCAAATGTCAGCACTTTTTATGGATTAGAAGGAAGTACTGTCTTAGCGTTCAGTGATATGATGGGTGATCATCAAATTGTGTTCCAAACGAATCTCTTGATCGACCTGAAAAACAGCGATTATGGAATTTCCTATTATTATTTGCCAGGACGCATCGATTGGGGGTTCCAAGCTTTTCATGATGCAAAATTTCTCTATCTCGGTTCAACAACTTCGCTGTATGATACTCTCTACCGTTTCTCAACATGGGGTGTCGGCGCACTGGCATCCTATCCGATCGATCGATTCAATCGTATTAATTTTTCTCTGATGTGGTTAAATCTTTCTCGAGATAATTTAGATAATTCTACCAGCCCCTCGCAGCGGCGTTCGCTTGTCATGCCGCTCATCAGTTATGTGAATGACAATTCCATTTGGCAGGGAGAATGGTTTGGCCCTAATAACGGATCACGCTTTAACGTTACGCTCTACGGCACGCCCAAGTTGGGCGCGGATGGATTGGACATGCAGACGGTAACAGCGGACTATCGAAGCTACAATAAACTGGCGAGGGAGCTCATCTTCGTGTACCGTCTTGCAGGCGGAATAAGCATGGGCAATAATAAACAGAATTTTCTTCTTGGTGGAACAGAAGGATGGATGAATTACCATCTTGCAACAAGCCAGATCCCAATTAATAATGTAGAGGATTTT
>Ga0302321_100005702_pt1 | contig 10921 bp, 9 predicted proteins | sample Fen_T0_1_FD_202505 | JGI IMG/M metagenome (GOLD analysis project Ga0302321, IMG submission 202505) | Peat permafrost microbial communities from Stordalen Mire near Abisko, Sweden - Fen_T0_1 | ecosystem: Environmental > Terrestrial > Soil > Wetlands > Permafrost | place: Sweden: Abisko...
GTTTTTCAACCGGTTGCAATTTTCTAACCTTCGGGGTTTGGAGAAGCCTCGCAGAAATACGGGGCTTTTTCATTCTCAAAGACGAGTTTTTCTAAATAAATGCAACCAAAGATCTTCTTCTTTGTCGCACCATCTGGCTTCTTATAGAATTCCAGGAGGTTGCCTGGTATTGGTATTTCCTTCTCGATATAAAATTATTATTCAATTATATGTATAATATATTTGACATTATGTATATTGTATTTATCTTTGTGTCTATTATTTTTGATATGATGTATAACATAACAGATAAAAGGAGGCAATTATGGAACAGAGAGAAAAACAGATACTGGTAACTATAATCAGTACTGTGTTTATATTCGGATTTTATTCATTATATGTTTTTAATAAGTACATAGCCAGTTCTCCTGAGATGATAAATGACTCAAAATTCTGGGGGAAAGCTTTTCTGATATTGATTCCGGTTACGATTGTGGCCCAGATCTTTATTCATATTGTATTTACCATTACCAATAAGATGGTTACAAATGAAGACATGCCGACAATATCTGATGAGCGGGATAAGTTAATTGAACTTAAGGCTATAAGGATTTCCCACTGGATTTTTACACTGGGATTTCTCATTGCTATGGGATCACAGGCAATTGGCATGAAGTCTGGTGCGATGTTCATTTTATTGATCTCATCAGGATTAATTTCAAGCATGGTTTCAGAAATTGCAAAGATCTATTTCTATCGTAAAGGAATCTGATATGAGCAAATGTCACATAATTAATAACATCAGGAAATTTCGTTTTAATAATAACGAAATGACTCAGCAGGAACTGGCAGATAGAACTATGGTGACGCGACAGACTATAGTAGCTATCGAACAGGGAAAATACTCCCCATCACTTGAATTAGCTTATCGGATAGCACGAATCTTTCACTCACCCTTGGAAGAAGTATTCTCGTACATCGATGAATAAACCTCTGATTAACCATCCTAAATAAAATCAATAATAAATATTTATACATGAAAGTATTTACAGAATTAGAGCAAGGAGTGTATACGGCCCTTGAGACTTATTCCAATGTCCACCGGGGAAGCGGATACAACTCTATGATCTCAACACATTTATTAGAGCATACCAGAGACATTGTTCTGGAATATCTGGGGTTGAACAAAGGCAAGTTCGTGGTAATCTTTTGCACACCAAGGAGAGCAGAGATCCTCAAGAGCCAAATTAAACCTGAAAATTACCTCAGTGTGTCAAGCTGTGACATTGGCCTCCCATTGGGCATCAGGGCTCTGGCTGTTGAGAAAAAAGCGTTGCCAGTGGGTGCTCCTTTTCAGTCTGGGGGTGGAACAACAAAACTTGTTTCCAGGGAGTGGGTAATTTGGGCTGATGGTCCGGAAAAGTTTGAAGCCGGCACACCGTCTATAATCAATATAATTACTTTTGCCAGGGCTCTCCGCATGATACAGAAGTCAGGCAAAGAAATTTTCATGAATCCGGATGCCGAAAGGTTAACAGCAACAGAAATACTTTTCCATGACGATCTGGAAATATATTCAGGGAGGGAACTTATAAATGAACTAAGGCAGACGCTTATAGGTCGAGGCGTTACTATCCCAACAACAGAAGGCTCAAAGCCTTTTATCAATCTGGACAACAGTGCCAGCACCCCGACCTTCAGACCGATATGGGATGCTGTCCGCCAGACATGGCTTCAGCCATTACGAGTACAGCATGATATAATACGGGAAGTGAAGTCTGTTTGCTCCGGTATACTTGACGCACCCCTCACTGATTATGATATTATTTTTACTTCCAATACCACCGAATCGATCAATCTTTCAGCCGAAAGTCTGAGCCGGGAATCGGAAGAGGGTATTGAGCCTTTAATTCTCAATACATACCTTGAACATTCCTCGAACGACCTGCCATGGCGCAGGGTTCCAGGTTATATTCTTATCCGGCTGAGAGTGAATGCCGAAGGTGTTATGGATTTGAACGAATTGGACAGGCTTTTGAATACATATAACAAGTTGGAACAATTCGGAAAGAAACGGATCAAACTTGTTGCCATAAGCGGAGCCTCTAATGTGCTTGGTCTATGCAATAATATACAGGAGATAAGCTTTATTGTTCATAAGTATGGATCTAGGCTTCTCGTAGATGCTGCGCAGCTAATAGCTCACCGCAAGGTATCATTGGAACAAAACGGCATCGATTATCTCGCTTTCTCTGCTCATAAGATCTATGCACCGTTTGGGACCGGAGTTTTGATAGTAAGAAAAGGGCTGCTTAAATTCAACGTTGAAGAAATGGAATTAATCCGGGCTTCAGGCGAAGAAAACGCAGGAGGTATAGCAGCTTTAGGAAAGGCATTTATACTCTTAAATCGAATTGGCATGGATTTGATCATTGAGGAGGAACAAGCATTAACAAGACGAACTTTAGAAGGTCTGGGTCAAATTGATGGTCTTGAAATATTTGGAATTAAAAATCCGGAATCGCCATTGTTTGTCAATAAAATTGGTGTCATTGTTTTCCGGCTTAAAAACATGATGCCAAATAATGTTGCAAGGGAACTTGAGAACCGTGCAGGGATTGGAGTGCGATATGGATGCCATTGTGCACATATAATAATCAAAAGTCTTCTTAAAGTCCCTCCTTTTCTTGAACGCTTCCAGCGACTTCTTGTGACTTTGTTCCCCAAACTTAGGTTGCCCGGACTTGTGCGGATAAGCCTGGGTATTGAAAACAGGGAAGAAGATATTGATGCATTGATCCGGACTCTGGAAAAAATTGCTCCACAGCTGCAATCCACAGCACGGAAGGAACCGTCTTCTCCAGGTAACGCAAAATCTATCCTGTCAAGAGCTGAAGTACAATCACAATTGAATAACTTAGCTATAACTGCTATTCAAAGAGTTTATGGTCGGATATGATAGTTGCAAGGTCTGCTTATTCCGGACAACTATGAAAATAAATAAAAACTTCACATTTCTGCCGGTATTCCTGGCATGCCCTGATACAATCACCTAAGCAGAAGAAATGGATGCTGCGATATCCTATTATACGGACAATAATCTTTAGTGGTGCTTAAATTCAAAACTAGTGGTAATTTCCTATCGACTGCAAATGCTTCGCCTTCTTTATCTGATAGCCGCACAAAGCATCATTAAGGTTATCATTTGAACTCTGAAACAAAGCCTGTGCCTCGAGAAGATCTGAGATACCCACTACTCCGGAACGGTAATTATCATCAGTTACTTTAAGGTTCTCCCTTGCCTGTTCAACTGACTTCTCCGACAGCTTCAACTGAGACCAGCTCTCTTTAAGTTCATTAGCGGCTTGTTCGGCCTGCAGTGACAGCAGCTCAGCTGTTTCATCACGATCGACTATGGCTTTCTCCACCTTCATCTGCTGTTGTTTGATTTTATGGGACCCTCCCCACCAGCCGGTTATAGGGATACTCACATTTACCAGGGCCAGAGCCGCCTTGTCAGTTTTATTCATGACATCGTAATATACTCCCATACCGCTAAGTGAAATCTGGGGCATTAATTCACCGAGAGCCATTTTCTTCTGCAGCTTCTCAGCTTCAACAGCCTTATTAAGCAATTTTAATTCCACCATGTTTGCAACTGCGTTTTTAGGGTCCTCGATTTGTGACGGGAATCTATTCTCACCGCTCGGCTGTTCATTGAATATAATGGTGGAATCATATTGAATACCAATGAACTGGCATAGAGACCGGGTTGTCATTACTATTCCATTATCGATTTTTAAAAGGTTGCTCTCCATTTCGTTTTGCTTAAGCTGAACTTTCAACAGGTCATTTCTTTGAACCATCCCGGAAGTATAATAATTATTAACATCGCGATACAGCGTATCCAGCATGGTTTTATAGCTCAGCAATGTTTTCCTTTTCCCTTTTAAGGAAATCAGGTTCCAGTAAAGTTCTTCTGTACGAATTAATACATCCGTGACTACAATGCTTTTTTGTTGTTTGCTTACATTTTCACCCAGGGAGGCAAGTGCATTGCCATTTCTGATACGACCTCCCATATAAACTGGCAATGCTACAGATACATCCGCTACATTCATATAGTCAAGTGCATTAATGCCTATAGACGGAATATATGCAAACTGTGTCGCTGATGCCAGATTGGCCGGATTACCGTCATATACCGGAAGGTTCATCTCCGGTGTTTTTAATTTCATCAGGTAATCTGATGAACGCATGGCAGTTCCTGAAATACTCACAACCGGAAAATAATTGGTGAAAGCATAACTGCGCTGTTCTGTAGCTGCCTTTACATCAAAGTCGGATTTCATGATCTTTTTGTTGTAAGCGAGAGCAGTCTTTTTGCATGAATCAAGACTTAAGGTCTGAGCTTCAGCCTTGGATGGAAGCAGGGGAAGGCAAAATATTACCAATAGTATTGCCACCCTCTTTGGAAGTGACCAGAACCCACCTGATTTCTGTTCTTTATCGCCGTAGACCAAAGAGTAAAGGATTGGTAAAATGTATAATGTAAGTACCATTGATATTATTAATCCGAAACAGATTACAGAACCAAGCGGTCCCCACAATGGTGAGCGGCTTATTATCATAGGAATAACACCTACCGAAGCTGCTGCTGATGTCAGGAATATAGGCCGCATCCGACGTTTACCTGCAGCAAGAGCCGCGTCATGAATGGGCATCTTATTTTTACCTCTTATCAACCGGGCATAATCAATAAGGATAATACCATTACGGACTACCAGGCCGCAAAGACTTGAAATACCTACGAATGCGGTTGTGCTGAACGGGTAACCCATCAGCTTCAGCCCTATTGCTGCACCAGGAAGTGTCAGTAGCATGGTTGACATAATAAGTAGTGACAATTTAACTTTCTTAAACTGGAACAGAAGGATAAAAAATATGATGATAATACTGACCGCTAAAGCAATAGCCATCGGAATAAACACCTCTACCTGAGCCTCATAATCTCCACCATAACTAATTGAAAGCCTTTCGGGGAGCTTAAGGTTGTCAATCTGAGGTCTGATTTCAACGAACATCTTTGAAGCAATGCCTGTTGCGTCATTGTCGATATATATTGTCAATGTAGGTGTGCCATTACGGTGTACAATGGTACCTTCTGTCCATTCCGGTGAAAAACTGGCAAATGAACGTAAAGGAGTCGCAGAAAAACTTGAAAGCGAGGTAATATACTGATCCCCTATAGTTTTGATACTCCTGGCTCCTTCATTTTCCTGTGTCAGCCGGACTTCTACAGGATAGTCATTCTCCCAGATAGTGGTAAGAGGTAACCCATTGAGTCCCACCATAAGTGAAGTCGATACAAATCCTTTGGAATAACCCATCCGGTTAGCTTTGTCACGATCGAGAGTTACCTTTATGTTCTGCTGCTTTTGATCCCAGTCTGTACGGCTCCAGGCAATATGTTGTGTGTTTTTCAAAATTTCATTTACCTGCCCTTCTACCTTCCTTATATCTTTAACAGAATCAGATGAAATTCTAACCTCAATGTTAGCTTTATTCAATTGAAGTGCAAGTATCTTGAACTTTACATGGGCATTTGCGAAATGATCAGCATATTTAACACCGTAATCATTCACCAGTTCGCGTGTAGCTTTATCCGAAACAGTATTGATAAGTAATTGTCCGTAATTCGGGGAAGGCATATTGGGTGCATAAACCATTTGAAACCGGGGAGAACTGGTTCCAATAAAACTAGTTACATTAGTTACCCGTTTCTCCCGATTCAAAACTGTTTCCATACTGTCCACTATTTGAGCAGTGCTTTCCAGTGATGAGCCGGTGGGCAGATATATTTCTACTGCAAATTGGTTTCGTTCAAGTTCCGGGAATAGTTGCTGATTGGTATTTTTAAATAGTATTACTGCCAATGCAATACATGCAACACCCGTTCCAATGACAAATTTAGGGTGTCCGAATGCTCTTTCGAGTGTAACATTATACCAGCCCTGAAGCCAGTCCAAAAATGATTTGCCCTTTTTCGGACTACGGCCGGTTTTTAATCCTTTCTTGATAAAAACAAAATTCAGGTATGGTACCAGTAAAGTGGCCACTAAAATTGATATTATCAATGTTATGCTTACGACAACGGGGAAGGTCTTAAGGAATTCTCCTGCATTCCCCGGAACCATTATGCCTAGTGGAATATATATTGCCATAATAGCCAGTGTAGCTGTTACTGTAGGTATAAAAAGTTCCTTTGCACTTTCTATGGCTGCGTGCCATGGCGAATATCGATGATCGACTTTTTCAACATGGTTGTCAATGATCACTATTGAATTATCGACGATCATCCCTAAAACAAGAATTAATGCTGCCAACGACACTGTATGCAACTCAACGCCTATAAAATACAATATGCCAAGGGTAATAAGTACTGTGATCGGCACCGTGATACCTGCCACTGAAGCTACCCGTAGTGGCAGCAATAACATTGTTACTAATATAACTGCGACTATTGCGATAAGGAACTCTCTCATGAAGTTACTAACCGAATCATTTACATACTTTGGCAATTCTGAAATTTTTGCCACGCTAATATCTTCCGGGCAACTTTTCCTGAAAGTCTCAATAGCTTTGTCTACATCTTTGCCATATTCAACAATATTATTGCCAGGTTGCATTTCGAGCGAAAGCAGGATGGTTTTTTTCCCGTTTTGTTTGATATAGCTATCGGGGTCCTCATATCGACGTTCAATTGTGGCAATATTTTTAAGCCGGACAACATTCCCAAACGGGTCAGAATAAACAATCTGATCTGCCAGGTCTTTTTCCGATTCAAAGTTTGACGGAAGATGTATTGCAAGGTTATTTTTCCTGTCTTTCAGAACGCCGGCATAATTCACCATTCCGTTCATTTGATAAGAGCCAAGCAGAGATAGTGTTTTTATATTGTACTCGTTCAGCATCTCCGGCTTCACATTTACATAAATCTTTTCCATCTGTAACCCATAGTGCTTAATCTTTGAGGAAGCTTGTATTTTACGGCACTCTGACTCGAGTTTTTTCAGCTGTTCTTCCAGCTCCTTGTAACTTTTTGTATCGGATGAAAGAGTGATAAGCTCGGCTGCTGTATCACCAAAATCGGAGTTGGCGACCAGCGCCAGCACTCCGGTTGGAAGAGTCATCTTTAGCTCGTCGAGTCCATGCTTTAATTTGGACCAAAACTGGTCAGCGTTTTTCACATTATCGTTCAATTCAACGAAAATGTACATCATACCCTCCCTTGACAATGAGGTGGTTTTTTCTTTTCTTACCTCCTGATATCCAAATATGTAGTTCTCAACAACCTTTGTAAGCTGCGCTTCAACCTCTGCAGAAGTTGCACCCGGATAAACCCCAACAATTACTCCCTGCCGTATTGTAAACTGAGGAAATTCGTTGCGCGGCATTTTATTTAAAGCAACAATGCCAAATACCATCAATACTGCGGTTACCAGTACAATAATATTACGATTCCGCATTGCGGCCTCAATAATGTCTGTTTTATTTTTAATCATACTACAAACTGATTAAGCTGTTATTCGATAACTTCTCACATCCTTCGCTTATTACAACCTGTCCGGGAGTCAGTCCACTTAACACTTCAATACCCGATTCACTATAGTTACCAACTGTTATATTTTGCTTTATCACTCTTGTGCCATCAGGAGAAACAACAAAAACGAATGCTTTACCATCACTGTCCTTACTTACTGCTTTATACGGCACCACAAGCGAAACTGTCTCATCGCTGAGATTTAATATTACATCGCAAACCATGCCGGGTTTAATTTTATTACCGGGATTATCAGCAAGAATTTTAACATCATATGTGCGGGAGATCCGGTCAGCAACAATACCTACTTTGCTCACAATGCCACTGAATGTCTTGTCCCCCAGGGCTGACAAAGAAAATGAGGCTTTCATCCCTTTACTGATTTTGCTGATCTCATTTTCAGGCACTGAAACTTTCACCATTATCTTATCTATTTTCACTAATAAGAATGGTGCTGAAATTCCCAGGGAAGATTGTCCGGGTTCAACATCACGATGGCCGATCATCCCATTATCCGGAGCACGTAAAGTACAGTCATCCAAACTTGAACGGGTAATCAGCATTTGTGATTCTGCCTGCTTTAGTTTGGTTTCCATCTCTACCCATTTAATCTCTGTAAGACTCCCTTTATCATAAACTCTTTTCAAACGGTCATAAGCATCTTCGGCCTGGTCATATGAAGCTTTTGAAGCATTATAAAGGTTTTGCGAAGTGGTTTTATTTACGGTTGCAAGTGGTTGTCCTTTTTTTACAAAATCGCCTTCCTCAACAAGAACACTTTCCACGGTGCCCATCCCTTTGAACATGAGTGCAACAGATTGTGATGGTTCAATGGTCCCGCTATAATGAAGCTCATTGTTATCTTTCACAAGTTCAACTAATTTTGTTGTAACCTTGACACCATTGTTTCTTTCATTAAAGGAAATTTTTTCCTTATTGTGCTGACATGCAGCCAGTACAATTAATAAAGCCATTAAATAAACATTCTTTTTCATTTGATTTGTATTTATTGTAATTAGATACTAAACGTTTGGTATGTAGAATATTATAAAGAAGGCAGTATATTCTTAAGCTGATGAAAAGTTTATTTTCTTATCAGTTTATAAAAATCATATAACTGTCGGCTGTATATTTCAAAAGCCACCGACGCAGATTTGTAGGTATAAAGATTTGAAGCAAGTCCCAATGATATTGAAAAAAAATTAAGCGCTGTTATTTCAATATCCAGATCATCCCTGATTTCACCAGTATTAACAGCGACGTACATTATAGATTTTATTTCTTCAATCTGCTTACTTATTAAAAGTTCTTTATCAGATTCAAATCCCGGATAATGTCTTAATGCATCAATAAGCAACGAAATATGGTTGATAGGAACGAATGTCTCATTTGCTCCTAAAGAATTGGCTACAATATGCTTTGTATTGTCAATACTTCCATTTATAAACTGAAGCAGTGTGTCGTATTTCACATCCTGATCAATTATATCAAGGTTAAGATATTTATCAATCACGCCTTTAAATACTTCTTCTTTATTAATAAAATGGTGGTACAGTGCACCTTTTGTAAGTCCTACAGCTTTACTGATATCACTGATGGTAACGGCTTCATAACTATGGCTGAGAAAAAGCTTATAAGCCTGGTCTATAATATATTCTTTTGTGTCATTCATTTTATTAACATACTGAACGATTGGTATGCAAAAGTAAATATTTTATTTGATTTCACAAATAAAATCACAAATTACTCGGGTTCTGATTTAATAACCAATTGTAAACCTTTCCTGGTGATGTGCTGGTTTTTCAACCTCATCGATCATCGCCACTGCATAATCCTGTACAGATATTTTACTCTCTCCTGTTTCATTAACGATAAGATCATCTTTACCAAGACGAAACTTACCGGTACGTTTTCCCGGTTGCAGATTACCCGCAGGAGAGAAAAATACCCAGTCTATACGCTTTTCAGACACCAGATCATTAAGATAAATTCCTGCCAGGGCTCTTAAAGCAGGTATAAAGGATTCCGGAATTACCCCTGAATCCATCAGCCTTTTCCCGGGTGATACAAAAAGAGAACCTGCACCGCCTACAACCAGGAACCTTTTTACTCCTGACTTTCTGACTCCTTCAAGTATTACCCTGTATACTCGAGTAGTTTCCTCTGCAATTTCAGGATTCTTCCAACCCGGATTATATGCACTTATCACAGCGTCAGCACCTTTGCATACTTCGGTTACATTATCAATAAAAGAAACATCGCTTTGTGTTACAACCAGATTTTTGTGCACCGTTGTTATCTTTTCAGGGTGGCGGACGACCGCTTCGACTTTGTGCCCACGATCAAGCGCTTCATTCAGAATAGCCGAGCCGACAAAGCCGCTTGCTCCGATTAATACTATTTCTTTCATATCCGGATATTATGTTAGTTATTATTACAAAGTAACAGTTAAAGAGAGAAGCGGTTGCATTATTTAATTATTTGCTTACTTAAATTAATGAAATGTTTGAAATTCGTAATTAATGCTTTGAAATCTGTCAGAAAAATTCTGGTAGACCATATTTCTTTGTATCATGAAATCATCTAAAAGACAAGTCGATGACAAAAGATCTACTCAAAAAAGCATTCCTGTTAATTGTACTTTATAATCTTTCTATTTTAGCATTTTCTCAAAAGAGTGACAGTACAAAGGTTGCCAACTATTTTGGTGGTGGTGTAACTGTTACCAACAACGGGATTTCGCTGATTCCCACCTTTTCACTGGGTAAACCAGCCGCATTGTTTGATTTGACAGCTGGACGAGGGAAACTCAGCTTTGAACCGCAATTCCGATTTTCGCTTGAAGGAAAGCCCTGGACATTCTTTTTCTGGTGGCGGTATAAATTAGTAAATACATCTAAATTATCCGTCAGGGTTGGGGTACATGAATCATTGTCATATTCAACCTTGTCCGTTGTAACAAATGGAGAATCTAAAGAATCCATTATTACTCAGCGCTACCTGGCAGGAGAACTTGCTCCCAATTATTTCCTGACAAAAAATGTCAGTATTGGCATGTATTACCTATATTCATATGGTATTGATAACGTGAATGTAAGGAATACTCACTTTGCAATGCTAAATATGAATTTCTCAAATATTAAATTATTGGATAAGTTTTTTCTAAGTTACCTGCCACAGATCTACTATTTAAAAATAAATAAGAATGATGGATTCAATGTAACCTCAACATTGACCTTAGCAAGAAAAGAATTTCCGGTATTTTTCTCAGTATTCGGTAACAAAACAATTCAATCGCATGTTCCAGGACATAAAGACTTTGTCTGGAATGCAAGTCTG
>Ga0302321_100005703_pt1 | contig 10921 bp, 6 predicted proteins | sample Fen_T0_1_FD_202505 | JGI IMG/M metagenome (GOLD analysis project Ga0302321, IMG submission 202505) | Peat permafrost microbial communities from Stordalen Mire near Abisko, Sweden - Fen_T0_1 | ecosystem: Environmental > Terrestrial > Soil > Wetlands > Permafrost | place: Sweden: Abisko...
CACATTGTTCACAAAATTTTGGATATTTCTCAATTGTTTGATATTTCCCACAGGCGCAAAGTCCACTTTTAATAGGACCAAAAATACGTTCACAAAATAATCCATCTTTTTCAGGTTTATGTGTTTTATAATGTAAAGTATATGGTTTTGTTACTTGCCCGACAAGTTCTCCATTAGGTAAAATTCTTTCAGCCCAACTGCGTATTTGTTCAGAAGAAGCTAATCGAATTCGAAGATGTTGATATTTTTCTCGATGAATCATAAAATTTAAATTTATTTTTTCTATTAAACGTCTTTAAAATTTATATTTAAGTTTTTTTCAAATATAACGGAATGATCCAATTCTAACGATAAAGATCGTAATTCTCGAACAAGTAATCGAAAGGATTCTGGAGCAGTGCTAGGTTTAGGTATTGGCTCTCCCGTAATAATAGCACCAAGTACTTCATAGCGAGCATGTATATGATCAGATTTAATAGTAAGCATTTCTTGTAAAATATAAGCAACACCAAATCCTTCTAAAGCCCAGACTTCCATTTCTCCTACTCTTTGTCCCCCACGTCTGGATCTTCCTCTAAGAGGTTGTTGAGTAACAAGTGCATAAGGTCCACTAGAGCGTGCGTGAATTTTATCGTCAACTTGATGAATCAATTTCAGCATATAAGCTTTTCCTACTGTAATAGATTGTTCAAATATTTCTCCAGTTCTTCCATCTATTAAACGACTTTTTCCAGGATTTTCAGTTTCAAATAACCAAGGGTTTCCTGTTTTTGTACTTGCTTCATAAAGTTCTGAAAAAACTAATTTTCTCGAAGCTTCTCGTTCATATCTTTCATCAAAAGGGGTTATTCGATAATGTTTTTTTAAGAAATTCCCTGCTAAACCAAGTAAGCATTCAAAAATTTGTCCTACATTCATTCGCGAAGGTACTCCTAAGGGACTTAATACCATATCAATTGGTGTGCCATCTTGTAAATATGGCATATCTTGTCTAGGTAAAATTTTTGAAATAATACCTTTATTACCATGTCTTCCAGCTACTTTATCCCCTACCTGTATTTTTCGCTTTTGTGCTATATAAATATGTATTATTTTTTCGTAATTACTAGAATTTTCTTTTTTAGAAATCCATCGTACATCAATAACTCGTCCTTTTCCGCCTGAAGGAACTTTAAGGCAAGTTTCTTTTGCAGTAGCTACTTGAATACCAAATATAGCTTGTAATAGTTTTCCTTCTGGAGCACGTAATGATTCTTCTGTTTCCTGAGGTGTTAATTTTCCTACTAAAACATCTCCTGTTTCTACCCATGATCCTAATAATACAAGCCCATTTTTATCTAAATGACGCAGTACACTATTTTCTAAATGAGGTATTTCTTTAGTAATTTTTTCAGGGCCTTGACTCGTAGTCCGAGATTTAATTTCATATCTTTCAATATGAATTGATGTATAAATATCTTCATATATTAGACGTTCGTTAATAAGTATTGCGTCTTCAAAATTATATCCTTCCCATGGCATATATGCTACTAAAATATTTTTTCCTAAAGCTAATTCTCCTTTTAAAGTTGCCGCACCATCTGCTAAAATTTGTCCTTTTTTCAAAAATTTTTGTCGAGTAACTTGTATCTTTTGATGCATACAAGTACTATTATTTGAGCGCTGATATATTGTTAAAAATCTAGTTGTTTTTTTTTTATTAAGATCAATCAAATTTATTTTTTTACCATCAGTATATAAAATCTTTCCACTTTGTTTTGCAATAATAACACTTCCAGAATCAAGAGCTGCTTGACTTTCTAAACCTGTTCCTACAATACATTTTTCAAGTTTTATAAGTGGAACCGCTTGACGTTGCATATTAGATCCCATTAAAGCACGATTTGCATCATTATGTTCTAAAAAAGGAATTAAAGAAGCGCCAACAGAAAAATATTGTAAAGGATAAATACTTCGAAGATGTATTTGTTCCCAAGCAATAGCTAAAAATTCTTGTCGATATCGAGCTGGAGTTATTTGTATTTTTTGTGTATCCTGATCTAAAGCCAAACAATTTCCGGTAGCTATTCGATAATATTCGTCTTCTCCGGCAGATAAATAAATAACTTTTTCTTCTTTGGAAATTTTAGATATTTTATAAAAAGGACTTTCTAAAGATCCCCAATTATTTACTTTTGCATGAATTGCTAATGATGCAATAAGTCCGGCATTCATACCTTCAGATGTTTCAATAGGACAAATACGTCCATAATGACTAAAATGAATATCTCGTACTTGAAAGCTAGCTGTTCGTCGTGTTAATCCTCCAGGACCTAAAGAGCTTAATCTTCTTTTATGAACTATTTCTGTTAATGGATTAGTTTGATCTAGAAATTGGGATAGAGGATGTGATCCGAAAAATTCTTTAAAAGTAGCAATTAATGGAGTTGGAGTAATTAAACTTTTAGGACTAGGTAAACGTTTTCGCTTAGTTGCTCCACGTAGAATTTGTCGTACTGAATTTTCCAAACGTGTTAATGCCAATTTTAATTGATCTTGTAATAAATCTGCTACGGAGCGAATACGACGGTTTTTTAAATGGTCTATATCATCAAGTGTACCAATACCAAACTTTATTTTTATTAAATAATCTATAGCAGCTAAAATATCTTGTGGTAATAAAAAATATTCATTTTCAGGTACGTTAAGATTAAGCTTTTTATTCAAATTTAATCGACCAATTTTTCCTAATTCACATCTTTGCTGAAAAAATTTTTTTTGTAATTCTTTACGTATAGATTCCGAAAATAAAATATCTCCGCCTATACAATATAATTGTTTATAAAGCTCTACTATAGCATCCTCAGTAGATTGAGGCTGTTCTTTTTTTTTTTTTTTCTTTAGGACGTCTAAAAAAATTTTTGGAGAACAAACACTGTCCAAAACCTGTTTTATAGTTAGACCCATTGCTAGTAATAAAACTAAAATAGAAACTTTTCGTTTTTTACTTATACGAGCCCAAATTCTCGTTTTGGTATCAATTTCTAATTTTAATCTTCCTCCCCAATCGGAAATAATTGTACTTGTATATATAGAAATTCCGTTATGATCTAGCTCTGAATTATAGTAAATACCTGGACTTCTTAAGATTTGATTAATAATTACTCTTGCAACACCATTAACTACAAAAGTACCTTGAGAATTCATTAAAGGAATACTTCCAATAAATACAGTTTGTTTTTGTTTTTTTCTTTTTTGAGCTAATTGAGTTGGTACATATAAATCTGAGGAATATGTATTTGATTGATATACAGCATCTCTTTCTTTTATTAAAGGTTCTGCTAATTTGTATTCTTTATCTAATAATCGGAATTCAAATTCATGATCTGCATCTTTAATTTTAGGAAAATAACTAAGTTCTTCAATTAAACCTTTATAAATAAAACGATGAAATCCTTCAAATTGTATTTTTCCAAATTCAGGGAGTACAAAAATTTCCGTAGTTTTCTCTTCCTTTAAAATAGTGTTAGAGTTTGTTTTATAATAACAAATCTAATTCTTTTTATTTTATATCTAATTGCATAAAAAAAAATATTTTTGTTAAGTTTTTCTATTTTATTATAATTTTTCATCATGTTAAATGTTTTTTATTTAAAATCTAAAAAAAAAGATACTTGATTAAAAATTAATTAAGTTTTATAATAATATAATTTATTATTAATAAATTAAAAAATTAATAAATTAAAAAATTCTAGTAATAAAAAAAACTTATAAAATTTTTACCAAACCTTTTATTTAGAAAAAAAGGCGATATGGCCAAGTGGTAAGGCAGAGGACTGCAAATCCTCTATCCCCAGTTCGAATCTGGGTGTCGCCTTAATAATAATGTAAACAAAATATAAAAAAGATTTGGATTATCTATTATGTCATATTTTAAATAAAAAAGGTATTGCTCTATATTTTGATATAGCCTATTACTTTTTTTTCTATTTAAATCTATCATTAATAGATAACCCTAATATTAAGAATAAATCAAATGAGAAAAAAAAGCAAGTGTTATTATAAAAAAATAATAATTAATAGAATAGATATATATATATTTATAAAGTAGAGATATAAATTGAAATTAAAAAGATTATAAAAAATAAATAAATATTTATTAACTAAATAGAAATTTAGATTTAACATTCATAAAAATATATATAATAATTAATATTATTTTTGGTGTTATAAGGATAATTTTTGTATTTTTTTTTATTTCTAATTTAGGGATAAAATAAAGTAAATTAAAAAATCCAATTGAAAAATGAATTAGTTTAATATTTTTTATTTTTAATATTAAAAATAAAAAATATTAAACTAATTAGATTATACTATTTAAATTGTATAAGAAATAAAAAAAGTATAATCAATTTTTTCCCATCCTTTATAAATTTTTCTTCTTAATTTCATTTTTTTATAAGTTGTATTTTCTTTTAAATTTTTTTTTTTTAAAATAAAAGGATTATTTTTTTCTTTAGAAAAAATTGTAAAATTAATCTTATTATTACGTAAATATAAACTTTCCGCTATAAAAAAAATAGCTGTTCCACTTAAAAGTATTTGTGATAATAAAAGAATTGGATCTAAGCGCCAACCTTGAAAAATAAGAATTCCTCCACATAATAAGCCAATAGATGAAAAAAAAGAATCATAATATTGAGATAGGTTAATGTTTTTCTTTAATTACATGTCCCTCTCTAAAAACCATATATGATATGTTAATTTCTTTATGGCTTAAGCATTAAAATAAAAAAATTTAAAATTTTAAATACTCTAAATCCAAGTAAGTATGTAAGTGTAAAAAAATAATTTTAAATAGAAACTTTTTGGATTGTCTTTTACCTATTTTAAAATAATTTAAAAAAAATAGGTTTATTTTATTGGTACTTAGTTAATTAAAAAAAATATTTGTAACATTAATGTTACAAATATTCTAATAATATCTTTAGGTTCATTTATTATTTCGTGGATTAAATTATTTTATTTCTAGAGAAAGAAAAAATTAATTAAATAAAAGCTCTATATAATATATAACAATAATATATAACAATATAACAGACCTTTTTTTTTTTTATTTTTTATATAATTATAATTCCATTTTAATTTTAAGATTCAAATATGTTTGCGGAATGTTAGAAAAATAAGTTAAAATTTAACCATAGATTTTTTTTTAGATAAATCAAATTTTTTTTTCAAGTTTTCTATTTATTATTATTAATAAATAAATTGAAATTTTAGAATTTATTTAAGTACATTCTAAATCACACCTCTAGATACATTAAGTTCCCTTATTCGAAGGGCATATAAAAGTATACCTACTATAATAAGGCCTATTCCTACTATAGTGCTAGGCCCTAATTCTATATGAATCATATAATAATAAATAAATAAATAAATAAATGAAATTAAAAAAACTAAAAAAATTATATATAATTTTTTTAGTTTTTTTAACTTAAATTTTAATATTGTAAAAAACTAAATATTTAAATAAAAATACAATATTATTTGATAAATCCAAGATTCTTAATAATTGAAAAAAAAAATTCTTATTAATTACCCTGACTAACGGTTTGTACATAAAGAATTAATAGAAAAGCTGTAGGGATTAAAATGAACAATGCAGTAGCAATAAATGCAAGAATGTTTACTTCCATATGTTTATTATATTAGTGTTTAGTTTACAATACTAAAAAATATCATCTGATTTTTATTTATAATTTTTATATCTTTTTTATATCAGTATAATTAGTAGATTAATAATATTAATAAAAATATTTTAAATAATAATAAATATTATTTTCTTTTTAGTTTAATAAAATCATCGATATCAAATAAATAGTATAACATAAGATTATTTTTTTTATTATTAAAAAAATACTGCCTTGAAGAGGACTCGAACCTCCACGCTTTAAAGCATAAGATTTTGAGTCTTACGTGTCTACCATTTCACCATCAAGGCTTGTGAGAAAAAAATTATTATATTTAATCAATTATTATAATAATAATTATTATTATATAGTAAAAATAAAAAATAGAATTTTAATTTGTTTTTTTACTTATGCGATAGATATAGCATAAGTAAAAAAAACAAATTAAAATTTTTACTAATAGAATAAAAATATTTAATAATAAAAAAAATATATATTAAATATGTGTGAAACTATTTAAATTCAAATTAGTTTGGAGTAGATTAATAATGGGATTCATAAATATTCCTAAAAACATAGAAGCAATTACACAAATAATTATACTAATTTCAATTGAATTTTTGTAAAAGATGGAAAAAGAAAATACAGTATATGTTTGTATATAAGAAGTAATTTCTTTATTTTCTGTAGTAATTAATAATTTAACTATTTTTAAATAATAATATATAGAAATAATACTTGTGAGAAGCCCTATAAAAACTAGAAAATATAATCCATCTTTCCATGCGCACCAAAATAAATAAAGTTTTCCAAAAAATCCAGATAATGGGGGGATGCCTCCTAAAGATAATAAACATAAAGCAAGAGAAAATGTTAATAAAGGATCTTTTAAAATTAATCCACTATAATCTCGAATATTATCTGTTCCTGTACGTAATCCAAATAATATAATACAAGCAAAAATTCCTAAATTCATAAATATATAAAATAGTAAATAAACTATCATACTTGTATATCCATTAAAATCCCCAATAATTATTCCAATCATTAAATACCCAATTTGACTTATTGAAGAATAGGCAAGCATACGTTTCATACTTGTTTGAGTAATAGCTACTGAATTACCTAATATCATACTGCAAATAGCTAATATTTCTAGAATAAAATGCCATTGGTTAAAAAGAAAGGGAAAAACAATATTCAAAAGACGAGCTAATAAAGCTAAACCTGCTACTTTTGAAGCAACTGAAAGAAAAGCAACGACTGGTGTAGGGGAGTTAGAATCGAAACGAAGATTACTCATTCTTTTCTCTCATTCAAAACTGTGCATGAAATTTTTATTTCACACAGCTCCTAAGTAATAGTCTAAATTTAGATTACTTTCTTACTTTCCTCGTGTATGCATATAAAATTTTGAAAATTAAATATTATAATTTTATTAAAATTAAACTTTACGAGGAATCCTGTTTTAGTTATTTTTTTTAATCTCAAAATTTAAATTACTTTTGTTATTGAATAAAAAAAATCTAAATTTTTTCGTTTTAATAGTCATGAATTTTTTATTTTAGGGCTTTTTTTCAAATGGATATGTATACTACACTTATAATCCTTGAAGGAAAAAAGATTACTGAATAATATTTTTAAATACTTAAAAATTTTAATTTATTTTATTTATACCATTTTTTTCCAAATTACCCCTAATAATCAACTTATTTTTTTTTTATTATTTTAACTTTGTTTTATTCTATATTTAATTTAAATTTATTAAAAAAAAATTTATTTAATAAAAGTTATGTTTTATTTTTAGTGAAAATAATAATTTTTTGTTATTTTGCATGTCTATAAAATATTTATAAATATCATAAACACAATAAAAAATTATGTTTTTTATTTATAGAAAACGAATCACACTCCTTCATATACATCGGGAGTCCATTGATGAAAAGGTACTAAAGAAAGTTTAAATCCAATTCCTGCAATAATAAATATAAGTCCAAGTAAAGTTCCTGAAGAATTATACATTTCTGTATTTATAAGTCCATTCGCTATTTTTTGAAGTTGAAATTCTCCTGCTGATAAGCCATATAACCAAGAAAAACCATAAATTAAAATAGATGAACTTGTTCCACCTATAAGTAAATATTTCATAACAGCTTCGTTAGATCGAACGTCTTTTTTAGTATAACCAGATAATAAATATGAACATAAACTTAAACATTCTAGAGATACAAAAATAGTAATTAGATCGTTAGCGCCACATAAAAACATTCCTCCTATAGTTGCTGTTAATATGAAAATAAGAAATTCCGTTATTGATAATTTTGTACATTCAATAAAATCGATAGATAAAGGAATACATAATATTGAACATAAAGCTAGAAAAATTTGAAATATTCTAGTAAAGTTATCATCTTGAAAATTACCTGAAAAACTAATAGTGGATTCTTTTTGTAATTGAAAAAGTAAAACAATAATAGTTAATGATAAACTTAATAAAGAAATATAAAATAATAAAGATTTATTTTTTATTTCTAAAATTAAATCTAATATTAAAATAATTATTAAGGAAAAAATAAGAATGCATTCAGGCAAAATAGTACTTGCATAAAAAAAAGAAAGATCCAATTCTAAATCCATAAAAATTTTCTCGATATGTAAAAAAATTCTAGTATTTGTATATTTTGTAAATAAGTTATTAGTAAAAATTACTAGAATTTTTACTAATAACTTATTTACAAAATATTAATTCTTTTTAAAAAAGTTATGTATATTCTTTTTTTTTTATTTTTCAAGAAAATACATTTTTTTATTCTTAGAAAAAATCAACGAAAATGAGCAAAAGCTCTATTAGCTTCAGCCATTCTATGAGTTTCTTCTTTTTTGCGTATTGCATCTCCATTATCTCTAGCAGCATCTATTAATTCATAACTTAATTTAAAAGCCATATTTCGACCTGAACGCTTTCTAGATGCTCCTAATAACCAACGAATAGCAAGAGCTTTTCCTTGTGCAGATTTTATTTCAATTGGTACTTGATAAGTTGATCCACCTAAACGTCTTGCTTTCACTGTTACATTAGGAGTTACTCTACGTATAGCTTGACGTAAAACTGATAGTGGGTTTTTTTTCGTTTTTTGTTTAATATTTTTCATTGCTTTATAAAGAATTCTGTAAGCTAATGATTTTTTTCCATGTTTAATAATTCGATTAACCATCATATTTACTAATCGATTACGGTAAATTGGATCCGATTTTCCCGTTTTTTTTTCTATAGTACTGCGACGTGACATAATATTAAAAAATAATTAAATAATTTATTAAAATAAAAAAACTAAATAGTTTATTTTGGCTTTTTTACTCCATATTGTAGGGTAGATTAATTAAAAGTATTAAAAATCTCCCTTCAAACCGTATGTACAACTTTTATTGAATACGGCTTTCGATATTAAAAATTAAAAAAATAGATATATATATTTTTTTAATTTTTAATACTTACTCATTTTAAATTGAGTATCCGTTTTCTTTTTTCAGAAAATCTTGTATTTTATTAATTTTACAGTAAAATCTTTAGGTTTAATAAAAAAATAAAAAAAAAATTTATGTTAATTTTTTAGTTTTTGTTTTTTCCTTTAACTTGTTCTAAAAAAGTTAAAGTTATTCTATTTTTTTATTAAAAATAAGTTAGGGAATACTTTTCTATTTAATAAATAAACCTTAGATATTTGAATATTTTATTTGTTTTAGCCTGCTTTAGTCCCTTTACAATATTTCTATTTTACAGTTAGCTATATTTACATGTTTTAACAATTAACATGGGATTAATTTATAATACAAGTATTAAAATAATAATATACAACGCACTAGAACGCCCTTGTTGACGATCTTTTACTCCTACAGCATCAAGAGTTCCTCTAACAATATGATATCTTACACCAGGTAAATCTTTGACTCTTCCTCCTCTTACTAATACTACAGAATGTTCTTGTAAGTTATGACCAATACCAGGTATATAAGCTGTGATTTCAAACCCAGAAGTTAATCTTACTCTTGCTACTTTACGCAAGGCAGAGTTTGGTTTTTTTGGTGTTGTAGTGAAAAAGTTAACAAAAAAGTTACCTTTAATGTTACTTTACAGAACCGTACATGAAATTTTCATTTCATACGGCTTCTCATTCAAATTTTTATTTTTTACTAAAAATAAAAAATATTTCTATTCTAAATATTTTTATTCTATATATATATAAAAATTTTAAATAATAAAAAGAATTTATTTACTTATTAGAACAAAATTTATTTTATACAAAAGTTTTATGATAATTTATTTAAATTTAATATTTATCTCTAAAAGTTAATTTAAATAAAAAAAATTTATATTTAATGAATAAATAATTAAATAATCTAATATTTATTTAAAATTTTGAACGGGTTAATATAAGCTTATCCATGCAGTTATGCAACATCACTATAATTAATTGATTAAAATAATTAAATGATTAAAAATTCATTTTATGAAAATATGATTTAACTTTTGTGCTTTGATTGGGTTAACTTGTCTGAGATAATAGCTTTGATGACTTACGTTTAAGGGATATTTATATCAGATATAATCTGATCAATGTCTAAAGCTTACAAAAAGTAATAATTATGGCCAAAGAAAGAATCAGCTTTTTTTATAAGTTATTCCGGGTTAGTTAAACCTTTGAACTCCTTGTATCAGTCTTACTTTCCTGTTTTCCTTGTTATGCTCTCCGGTCCTCGGAAGAGGGTAAGGAGGCGGTTGGAAGAGGATTGTACCATGAGGGAGTAAAGGGGTCAACCTTAAAATAGAAAAAATATACTTTTGTTCGTGTAGTTATATTCTTACGTCAATCTAAATCGAGAAGTTTTTGCACAAACGCAAATATTTTCTTGTTAATCCAAAGTATAATAAAACAAATTCTCAATTTTATTTTGGTAGAGTGGCGTGTATATTTATATAAAATAGTTAACGGTTGCATAGTGTTAACGTTATGCTTCTTTTTTGTAGTGATAAACTTTGTATATGTTATTATTAATAAGAAAAAGTATCTTTTTCATGTAGAACTTATATTTAGATGAAAAAATTAGAAAAAGGTTTACAAACTTCTTTTTTTATAGAAAAACTATATGTTATGGCTCAAATCAGGAGGAATCCTTATTTTTTTAACTAGGATCACCCAGTTGACAATAAAATGAGATCTTTTCTACTATTTCCGTAATTGAAATCATGATGG
>Ga0302321_100005707_pt1 | contig 10918 bp, 7 predicted proteins | sample Fen_T0_1_FD_202505 | JGI IMG/M metagenome (GOLD analysis project Ga0302321, IMG submission 202505) | Peat permafrost microbial communities from Stordalen Mire near Abisko, Sweden - Fen_T0_1 | ecosystem: Environmental > Terrestrial > Soil > Wetlands > Permafrost | place: Sweden: Abisko...
ACTGGCGTTCTGCGCGTGGCGGTTCAGCTTCACGCAACCCACCTCCCGTAGCCGCGGCGCAGCGAGCGCTCGCGATACCCCGGACGCCGCGCCGGCCGGGATCCAGACCGTGGAGCCTGGCATCGTCAGTGGCTGGCGCCTCCTGCCGCGGATGGCGTGGCTCAACTTCCGCGAGACGGTGAAGAACATCTACTTCGGCGTCATCGCGCTCGCCGGCGTCCTGTTCCTGATCACGACCAGTTCGACGGCGGACAACATCTTCGGCACCAGCACCTGGCCGGTAACGTACCAGATGCTGGAACTCCTGTCCGGCACGTTCGGCGCCTTCATGCTGGTGATCGTCACGTTCTATGCCGGCGAACTCGTGTGGCGCGAGCGCGAGAATCGACTGGACCAGATCCACGACGCGCTGCCGATCCCCACCTGGCTGCCGTTCACCGCCAAGCTCATCGCCCTGATGCTGATTCCGGTCGTGCTGCAGGCCGTGCTGCTTGCGTGCGGCCTCGGCATCCAGGCCGCCAAGGGCTACCACCACTACGAAATCGGGTTGTACCTGAAGGGGCTCTTCGGCATCGAGCTCATCGACTACTGGCTGGTGTGCGTGCTGGCGCTCACCGTGCATTCGCTGGTGAACCAGAAGTATCTCGGCCACTTCATCATGGTGGTCTATTTCGTCGCCATGAGCTTCGCCAGCGCCGTCGGCTTCGAACACCACCTGTACAAATACGGGTTCGTCCCGCCGTTCACGTACTCGGACATGAACGGCTTCGGCACGTTCCTGTACCGCGAACGCGTCTTCCAGGCGTACTGGGTGGCCGCCGCGGTGCTGCTCGCCATCGCGGCGTACGTCTTCTGGGTGCGGGGCACGACGGGCGACTGGCGTGGCCGCATCGCGATCGCGCGCCGCCGCTTCACGCGTCCCATCGGGCTGCTGACGACCGCTGGCGCGCTCACCATGGCAGGGCTTGGCGCACTCATCTTCTACAACACGAATGTCCTCAATCGCTACATGACGACGGACGACCAGCTGGCACGGCAGGCCGACTACGAAAAGAAGTACAAGGCACTCGCCGGCGCGCCCCAGCCCAAGATCACGGCCGTGCGGGTCGCCGTCGACCTGTACCCGCGCGAGGAACGGGTGCGCATGCGCGGCACGTATGCGCTGGTCAACAAGACGGACCAGACGATCGACACGGTGCATCTGCTGTTCTTCCGGGGCGAAGAGCTCAAGGTCAACGCGCTGGCCTTCGGCGTGCCGGCGCAGCTGGCGCAGGACGACCCGATCATCGGCATCCGGAGCTACAAGCTTGGTACCCCGCTCGCGCCGGGGGCTGGCACCGAATTGACGTTCGATTTGGAGACCGGTGCGCGAGGCTTCAAGAACAGCGGCGCATTCACCGACGTCATCGGCAACGGCTCGTTCGTCAACGGCAACGTCGTGCTTCCCATCATCGGATACCAGAAGCAGGGTGAGATTACCGCCGATCGGGAACGAAGGAAGTTCGGCCTGCCGCCGAGCGAGCGCATGCGCGATCGCGACGATCCCGCAGGGCTGGTCGAGAACGCGCTATCGACGGACGCCGATTTCATCGACTTTCAGGCCACGATCGGGACCGACGAGGACCAGTTCGCCATCGCTCCCGGCTACCTCACCCGGGAATGGACGGAGAACGGACGGCGCTATTTCGACTACCGGATGGACAGTCCAATCCTCGACTTCTTCGCGTTCCAGTCAGGCCGCTATGCGGTCAGAAAGGACCGCTGGCAGGATGTCGCCATCGAGATCTACTACCAACCGGGGCACGAATACAACCTCGATCGCATGATCGCGGCCACCAAGGCCGGGCTCGATTACTTCACCGCGAATTTCGGGCCATACCAGCACAAGCAGTTCCGGATCGTCGAATTTCCGCGCTATCAGCAGTTCGCCCAGTCGTTTCCCAATACCATTCCGTTTTCGGAGTCGATCGGCTTCATCGCCCGCGTACGGGAGGGCGACAAGGGGGACATCGACTACCCCTACTACGTCACCGCGCACGAACTCGCGCATCAGTGGTGGGGGCACCAGGTCGCGGCGGCCAACGTGCAGGGCTCGACAATGCTCGTGGAATCCTTCGCGCAATACTCCGCACTGATGGTGATGAAGCACAAGTACGGTGATGCGGCGATGAAGAAGTTCCTGGCGTACGAGCTCGATCGCTACCTGATCGGTCGCAGCACCGAGCAGAAGAAGGAACTGCCGCTGGCCCGGGTCGAGAACCAGCCCTATATTCACTACCGCAAGGGCAGCCTCGTCATGTATGCGCTGCAGGACTATATCGGCGAGGACAACCTCAATCGCGCGATCCGCGCCTTCCGCGACGAGACCGCGTTCAAGGGCCCCCCCTATCCGAACACGACGCAGTTCCTTGCCCACATTCGTTCTGTCACGCCGCCGCACCTGCAGTATGTCATCGACGACATGTTCGAAACGATCACGCTCTACGACAACCGGGCGACCGTCGCGAAGGCCAAGGCGCTCGCCGACGGCCGCTACGAGGTCACGCTGAGAGTCGTCGCGAAGAAGCGCAAGGCCGACGCGCTGGGCAAGGAAGACGACGTCCCGCTGGCCGACTGGATCGACATCGGTGTGCTCGATGCGGACGGCAAGCCGCTCTTCCTCGAAAAACGCAAGATCGAGCGCGAGGAGACGGAGTTCACCGTGACCGTCGCCGGCAAGCCTGCCCGTGCCGGCATCGACCCGTTCAACAAGCTGATCGATCGCCGGCCGGAGGACAATACGATTCCCGTCGATCCGGGCTGATCGTTCGCGCGTTGGCCACTCGCGCTGCCCCTCGGAAAGGTGGCGACATGGTTCACAGGATTCAACCGGCAACGCCCCGTCAGGGCTGACAAACCTGGCTTCGCGTTCGACGCCCGGTCGTCTTTGCTGCATGCAACAAGCGCCTTAGCTCTCGTTCGCGCCGCGGGAGTCACAACCCGACGTTGGGGAGCGTCGCGAAATCCCGTAAAATCAACACTTTTGATGCTTCCTCCCACGGACGCGCGGTCGTCAGCCCGCGTGCCCCATCGATGGTCACGTTCCAGCAACTCATCCTCAACCTGCAGCAATACTGGGATCGGCAGGGCTGCGCGCTGCTGCAGCCCTACGACATGGAAGTGGGCGCCGGCACGTCGCATACGGCCACGTTCCTGCGCTCGCTCGGACCGGAACCATGGCGGGCGGCGTACGTGCAGCCATCGCGCCGGCCCAAGGACGGCCGCTACGGCGAGAATCCGAACCGCATGCAGCACTACTACCAGTACCAGGTGGTGCTGAAGCCCTCGCCGTCCAACATTCTCGAGCTCTATCTGGGGTCGCTCGCGGCGCTGGGCTTCGACCTCACGAAGAACGACGTCCGGTTCGTCGAGGACGACTGGGAAAACCCGACGCTTGGCGCATGGGGCCTGGGCTGGGAAGTCTGGCTGAACGGCATGGAAGTCACGCAGTTCACCTACTTCCAGCAGGTGGGTGGGCTCGACTGCAATCCGGTGACCGGCGAGATCACCTACGGCCTCGAACGCCTGTGCATGTACCTGCAGAACAAGGAGAACGTGTTCGACCTGGTCTGGACCGAGTGGATGGAAAACGGCGTCCGGCGCACGCTGACCTACGGCGATGTCTACCACCAGAACGAGGTCGAGCAGTCGACGTACAACTTCGAGCATTCCAATGCGCCGAAGCTCTTCGAGCTGTTCACCCTCTTCGAGGGCGAGGCGAAGCGCCTGCTCGACGCGAAGTTGCCGCTGCCGGGCTACGAAATGATTCTCAAGGCCGCGCATACGTTCAACCTGCTCGAAGCCCGGGGCGCGATTTCGGTGACTGAACGCGTGGCGTACATCGGCCGCATCCGTACGCTGTCGCGGCTGGTGGCGCAGGCGTACTACGACTCGCGCGAGGCGCTGGGCTTTCCGATGTGCGGCGAGCGCCGGAGCGCGGCATGAGCGCGCAGACGCTCGTCGTCGAGTTGCTCACCGAAGAGTTGCCGCCGAAGGCGCTGAAGCGACTTGGAGAGTCCTTCGCAGAGGGCCTTGCTTCGCGCCTGCGAAACGACGATTTCCTGACCCACGCGTCGGCCGTTACCGGCTTTGCGACACCGCGCCGTTTGGCGGTCGCGATCACCCACGTCCGCGCGGTCGCTCCCGACAAGCCGTTCAGGGAGAAGCTTCTCCCGGTCAGCGTGGCCTTTGACGCCAGCGGTAACCCGACGCCGGCACTCACCGGCAAGCTCCGCGCCAAGCAGCTGTCCCACGTCGATCCGAAAACGCTGTTGCGCGAAAGCGATGGCAAGGTGGAGTGCCTGTTCTACGCCGACATCGCCAAGGGCGGCCCGCTCGCCAGTGCGCTGCAGTTGGCACTCGACGAGACCCTCGCGAAGCTGCCGATTCCCAAGGTGATGAGCTACGCCGGCCCTGGCAGCGCGCGCAACGACGTCAAGTTCGTCCGTCCGGCGCATCGGCTCGTGGCGCTGCACGGCACCGAGATCGTCCCCGTCGCTGCGCTGGGCCTCCACGCCGGGCGCACCACCAGCGGCCATCGCTTTCTCGCGCGCGACGACCTTGCGCTCGTGACCGCCGACTCCTACGCGCCGGCGCTCGAAGCCGAAGGCAAAGTCATCCCGTCCTTTGCCACGCGCCGCGCGAACATCGTGGTCCAGCTCGAAGGCGCCGCCGGCGATGCCACGCCGATCATGCCCGACGCGCTGCTCGACGAAGTCACGGCGCTGGTGGAATGGCCCGCCGTCTACGCCGGCACGTTCGACGCCGCGTTCCTGGCCGTGCCGCAGGAATGCCTGATTCTCACGATGCAGCTTAATCAGCGCTATTTCGCGCTGCGGGATGACGCCGGTAAGCTCGTGAACCGGTTCCTGCTGGTCAGCAACGTCGAAACGCCCGACCCGTCGGCGATCATTTCCGGCAACGAGCGCGTGCTGCGCGCCCGGCTGGCCGATGCGAAATTCTTCTTCGACCAGGACCGCCGGCAGCCGCTCGCCTCGCGCCTGCAGAAGCTCTCGGCCATCGTCTACCACAACAAGCTCGGCACCCAGGCCGATCGGAGCGCGCGCATCGGCGTCGTCGCCGCCAGAATCGCCGATGCGCTGGGCGCCGACCGCGAGTTGGCCGAACGCGCTGCCCACCTCGCAAAGGCGGATCTCGTCACCGACATGGTCGGCGAATTCCCCGAGCTGCAGGGCCTGATGGGACGCTACTACGCGGAACACGATGGCGAGCCGGCAGCGGTCGCCACTGCCGTCGAGCAGCACTACTGGCCGAGGTTCGCCGGCGACGCACTGCCGGATGGGCCCGTCGCGCAAAGCGTCGCGCTGGCAGACAAGCTGGATACGCTGATCGGCATCTGGGGCATCGGTCTCGTGCCCACCGGCGACAAGGATCCATTCGGGCTGCGCCGACACGCGCTGGGCGTGCTGCGCATTCTTCTGGAACGGCGACTGCCGCTCGATCTCGGAAAACTGGTGCAATGGTCCGAGGCGTCGTTTCCCGCGGGCATGGTTGCGCAGGGAACCGCGGCGGCAGTCCACGATTTCATGCTCGACCGGCTGCATCAGCTGCTGCGCGATCGCGGCGCATCGGCGGGCGAAGTCGAAGCCGTGCTCTCCGCGCGACCGTCGCGCATCGATCGGGTGGCACCGCGCCTCCTGGCCGTGCAGCAGTTCGCGGCACTGCCGGAAGCTGCGGCGCTGTCGGCCGCCAACAAGCGCATCGTCAACATCCTGCGAAAGAGCGGGAACGAAGCGGCCCCTGCGGTCGATCGCGCACGACTCACCGACGGCGCCGAGCATGATCTCTACCTCGCGTTCCAGAAGCTCCAGCCTAAGGTCGAGGAGCAGTACGGGGAGGGCAACTACACCGCCGCGCTGATGGCGTTGGCCAGTGCCCGCCCGGTAGTCGACCGCTTCTTCGACGAAGTGATGGTGATGGACGACGACCCCGCCATCCGCGCCAACCGACTTGCACTGCTGCGCGGCGTGGAGGCGACAATGAACCGCGTCGCGGACATCTCCAGGCTCGCCTGAAGAGGAGCGTCCGGGCCAGCTGCTTGCTCCGTGCCGTGCAGTGGCGCACGCGAGCCGCGCGTGCGCAACGTACCTCGCGCAACATTTCTTCCGCCGCTGTTCCCGCGAACCGTTGATTCGGTAGACTACCCGCCATGGTCCAGCTTGCCGCCGAAGCCGTCGTTCCCACCCGGGCCGTCAAGCTTATCGTCCTCGACCGCGACGGCGTCATCAACTACGACAGCGACCAGTTCATCAAGACCCCCGAGGAATGGCGTCCGATTCCGGGCAGCCTGGAGGCAATCGCGCGCCTCAATCACGCCGCGTACCGGGTCGTGGTGGCCACGAACCAGTCGGGCCTCGGGCGCGGCCTCTTCGACATGGGCATGCTGAATGCCATACACGACAAGATGCATCGCGCACTGGCGCATGCAGGCGGACGCCTGGACGCGGTATTCTTCTGCCCGCACACCGCTGACGCAAAGTGCGAATGCCGCAAGCCGAAGCCCGGCATGCTGGCCGAGATCGGCAAGCGCTTCAATGTGGAGATGACCGGCGTGCCCTGCATCGGCGACTCGTTCCGCGACCTGGCGGCGGCAGAAACGGTCGGCGCGCAGCCCTTGCTGGTCCTGACCGGGAAAGGCGAGAAGACCTTGCGCGACGGCAACTTCCCCAAGAACACGATGATCTTTCCCGACCTCGCCTTCGCGGTGTCGGCGCTTCTTGCGGGCGAGTGAGCCCGCGCGCGACGGCCGCATGATCTCGGCGCTGCGCTCCCTGGCCTTCTTTCTCTTCCAGCTCGTCGTCACGCCGGTGTACGCGTTCGCAATGCTGGCGATGTTCTGGGCGGGCCGGGCCACCACCTACCGGATGGCCGCGAGCTGGTGCGGCGTGAACCTCTGGGGTGCGCGCATGATCTGCGGTATCCACTGGCGGGTCGACGGGGTGGAGAATGTCCCGCCCGAAGCGACCCGCACGCCGCACATCGTGCTATCCAAGCACAGCTCGACCTGGGAAACGCTGTCGCTGACGCAGTACTTTCCCAATCTCGCGTACGTGGCGAAGAAGGAACTGCTGTCGATCCCTTTCTTCGGCTGGGGCTTCGCGCTCGCGTCGCCGATCACCATCGACCGCAAGGCCGGCGTGGACGCGATGCAGCAGATTGCCACCCAGGGCCGCGAGCGGTTCAAGCAGGGTTTCTGGATCGTCGTCTATCCTGAAGGCACCCGTATTCGCGCGGGAACGCGCGCCAAGTACAAGACCGGCGGCGCACGGCTGGCGATCATCATGAACGTCGGAATCGTTCCGGTCGCGCACAACGCTGGCTACCTGTGGCCCAAGGGCGTCTTTGGGAAGAAGCCCGGCACGATCACGATGACCATCGGCAAGCCGATCTCGCCGGCGGGCAAGGAACCCCTCGCGCTGATGCAGGAAGTCGAAGCCTGGATCGAAGGCGAGGTCGCGCGTCTCGGAGTCCCCAGGTGATGCAGCGCGCCGCCGCCATCGCGCGGTCCCGACTGCGCCTCGACGGCACCGGCAATCCTGCGCATCGCGCGCGGGAAGGGCTGGTGAAGCGCGTCGTGCTGGCGGGCGAATCGGTCGACTACCGGCTCATCCGCGCGCGCCGCAGGACCATCGGCATGGAGGTCAATCTCGACGGCCTGACCGTGCGTGCGCCACGCTGGGTGACCCTCTCGGAAATCGAATCCGCGCTCACCGAACGCGCCAAGTGGATCGTCAATGCGCTGGTGGAGTGGCGCGCCCGTCGCCGCGACGTGATGCCGCGCGAATGGAAGACCGGTGCTCCTATCCTGTTCCGTGGCCACGAGCTGGCGCTGGAGGTCTTCCCCGCCCGCCGCATTTCCGTGGCGCCGGACCTCTTCCACCTGACGGTCATGCATCCACACTCGCACGACGAGGCGCAGGTCGCTGCCCTCGTGGGCAAATGGCTGAAGGACGAGGCCTGGAATCTCATCGCCCCACGGGTCGGCGCGTACGCGCCGCGGATCACGTCGGTCATGCCCATCGTGCGCCTGTCGAACGCGCGCAGCGAGTGGGGAAGCTGCAATGCCCGCGGCGAAATCCGGCTCAACTGGCGGCTGGTGCAATTGCCGCCAACGCTTGCCGAGTACGTTGTCGCGCACGAGGTCGCGCATCTGGTCGAACTCAACCACTCGGCCCGCTTCTGGGCGATCGTGGAGATGCTGATGCCCGGACACGCGTCGCTGCGCCGGGAACTCGAGGACTGGACCGCGCTGCTCGCGGCGTGAGCGAACGTCGAGATGCCGTCTCGAAGCATTACGCACGTCGGCGCACATCCATCGCGCCATCGGTGCTGATTGCCAGGCGACGAACCTTGAACGGTGCCGCTGCGCTGCGCGCTAGAAGACCGGCGGCGGAATCCGCGACAGGTCGACGTCGAGACCCATCTGCTGCGCCAGGAGCGCCCGCAGCTGCACGGCCAGCGCTTCGCCGGACCGGGTGTCGCGCCACCCGCCACTCTCCGCGTGGAAGTGGAAACCTCCGGAGCGGGCCGCGACCCAGATCTCGCGATTGGGAACGTGGCGATTGACGATCACTTTGCTGCCGTCCTCGCCTTCGATTTCGAGAATGCCGTCGTGCAGGCGCCAATCGGCGTCGCTGTCGGAGGCGGCAAGTGCTGCGTCGAGCGCGGCGCCGATGGCGGCCAGCGTCGCGTCGGCAGAGGCGATGAATGTGCTGTCGGACATCGTGACGGCGCGTGATAGGATGATTGCGATGGTACGTCAATTCCGGATCGCCGCCGCCGTGCTGGGCATAGTCTCGACCGCAGGTTGCGGCATCAAGGGTCCTCTCGTCCTGCCGCCTCCCGCCGCGCCACCCGCAGCCAAGGCGGCGCCTGCTTCGGCAGATCCTTCTGCGTCCGGCAATTCGCCCAGCGGCACGGCAGCATCCGGCAACGGCGCACCTGCGACACCCGCGCCGGCCGACCGCAAGCCGTGACCGCATTCGCCTATCGCGGCGGCGAGCTTTGCGCCGAGCAGGTTCCCCTTGCGGCCATCGCCGGGCGGTTCGGCACGCCCTGCTACGTCTATTCGCGCGCCATGCTCGAGGGCGCGTGGCGCGAATTCGACATGGCGTTCGCAGCACTGCCGCATCTCGTCTGCTACGCGATGAAAGCCAATCCCACGCTCGCGGTGCTCGATCTCTTTGCGCGCCTGGGGAGCGGCTTCGACATCGTTTCCGGCGGGGAACTCGCGCGGGTCATCGCGGCCGGCGGCGATCCGGCCAAGGTCGTCTTCTCCGGAGTCGGCAAATCCGCGGAAGAAATGGCCACGGCGCTCGCGGCAGGCATCCTCTGCTTCAACGTCGAGTCCGCGTCCGAACTCGAATGCCTCGAGGTGGTTGCCGCCCGCGCCGGCAGGAAGGCGCCGGTAAGTTTTCGCGTGAATCCCGACGTGGATCCGAAAACGCATCCGTACATCTCGACGGGTTTGAAGGAATCCAAGTTCGGCATCGCCTTCGCGGACGCGCCGGAACTCTATCGCCGCGCCGCGCGGCTGCCGCACATCGACGTACAGGGTCTCGACATCCATATCGGCTCCCAGATCACCGAACTCGCGCCCTACCGGGAAGCCGCGCAGAAGGTGCTGGACCTGGTCGATCGGCTCGCCGCCGACGGGATTGCGCTGTCACACATCGACCTGGGCGGAGGGCTCGGCATCCGCTATCGCGACGAGACTCCGGTGTCGCTCGGCGCGTACGCCGCGATGATCAGCGAGTTGTTCGCCGGTCGCCGCGAGAAGCTCGTCTTCGAACCTGGCCGGCGCTTGGTCGGCGATGCCGGCGTGCTGCTCACACGCGTGGCGTACCTGAAGCCGGGCGACCCGAAGAACTTCGCGATTGTCGACGCGGCGATGAACGATCTGCTCCGTCCAGCGCTCTACGACGCTTGGCATCCGGTGCTGCCGGTGCAGCCTCGCGCTGACGGCGCACGGGTCTGGGATGTCGTGGGGCCAGTATGCGAAAGCGGCGATTTTCTGGCGCGCGATCGGTCGCTCGCACTCGCCGAAGGTGACCTCCTGGCCGTCGGCGCGGCCGGCGCCTACGCCATGGCGATGAGCTCCAACTACAACGCGCGTCCCCGCGCATGCGAGGTGATTGTCGACGGCAGCGACGCGCATCTCGTGCGCCGGCGCGAGCGCGCGATCGATCTCTTTGCATTCGAAGAGAAGCTGCCCTGACGATCGATTCGCGATGCGCCGCAGATGATGCGTCGTTGTTTTGCGGACGCCCGATTTGCGCATCGATTCCGCAATTTCGATGTGTGCGATTTCGCAACACTCGCGATTTCAAGCGCAGGAATCGGCAGCGAAATCTTGCAAATCGGAGAAACGTGGCTACAATGCAGGCAGCAGGTGGTAAGGGTTTGTCAAGTACTCCGGTAAAAAATGAGGGTACGCAACCGACAAATCTGCGACACCTGCTTGGAACAGAAGCACCATAACAGTTACGGTAACTCAGACAGGAGAAACCAAGATGATGGCAGACATGATGTCGATGATGACGCCTGCGGCCCCGGCCGCTGCTGCGCCGAAGAAGCGGGCCGCTAAACGCAAGGCGACGAAGAAGAAAGCGGCGCCCAAGAAAGCGACCAAGAAGGCGACGACGAAGAAGAAGGCCGCCCCGAAGAAGAAGGCCGCCAAGAAGGCGACGAAGAAGAAAGCGGCGAAGAAGACGACGAAGAAGGCCGCGAAGAAGGCGACGAAGAAGAAGGCCGCCCCGAAGAAGAAGGCAGCCAAGAAGGCGACCAAGAAGAAGGCCGCCCCGAAGAAGAAGGCAGCCAAGAAGGCGACCAAGAAGAAGGCCGCCCCGAAGAAGAAGGC
>Ga0302321_100005709_pt1 | contig 10916 bp, 7 predicted proteins | sample Fen_T0_1_FD_202505 | JGI IMG/M metagenome (GOLD analysis project Ga0302321, IMG submission 202505) | Peat permafrost microbial communities from Stordalen Mire near Abisko, Sweden - Fen_T0_1 | ecosystem: Environmental > Terrestrial > Soil > Wetlands > Permafrost | place: Sweden: Abisko...
CGGCCCAAGCGTTTTGCAGGCAGGGATGTTCAAAGTGACAAGCGCCGGAAGATAGGCGCTGACGTCCAGCGGAGCAAAGAGGTTGCCCCAACTGCTATCGGCTTTGGCCTGATAGAAAGAGTTCCACAATCCGCTGTACAAGCGCCACGTCGTCACGGGCTGAATGAGAAATCCGGCCAGACCCGCGGACAAAACTCCGGTCACCAGCCGAACCCGCAGGGACTTTCGATCAATGCCAAACAATTTCGCGAGCACCGCGCCGCCGGCAGCAAACAGCGCGAACGAGGCCATTTCCGGATAGCTGCACAAGATGCCATGCAACATGAAAGCCGCGAGTGCGGCCCAGCCGATCCGCTCGGTTCCCGTCATTCCGTTGGGTTCGGTCAACCGAACTAACGCCACCAACATTACCGGAGCCATGAGCGCGGCGAGCAGGTTGGGCAGATTGTTGTTCGTGGCGAAAAAAACAAAAATCGGCTGGAACAGGACCCCGGCACAAAACACCCAAACCGGAAGTGGCTTCGCCAAGACCAACCGAAAGAAGACCAGCACGCTCGCCAACCAAAGCGGAAACAGTCCGGCCAGGCTATAGACATATGACTCAATCGGCAAAACGTGGAATGCCGATGCCATGAGCGCCAGCAGCCCTTCCGATCCCATCCGGGCCCAAACGGGATGGATCCCGGTGAACGCACGAGTGATCGCGTAATAGGGCGCATCGACGGCTGGATCGGGTGGAGTCAAGTAAGTATGCTGCTGAAGCCACTCAGCCCCGGTGATCCAAAAGAAAGCATCGTGATTGCTCGTGCCGTCATAGAAAACCAATCCGCCATGCAACAACATCGGTAGAATCATGCCGGCGATCAGGAGAATCGGGGCAATACCCAACCAAACAGATCCAGGTGCGACCCATCGTTTCTGAAGGTCGGAAATCAGTGCCCGCCGGGCATAGGGCAAAAGCAAGGTGATCAACCAACTGAGGCCGATGATCGACCAGGCGACCCAGCAAGTGATCGGGAAAAAAATATTGGCCGACGCGACCAACCAGAGCCAGATGCCCAAACCGGCCAGAGCGGCGATACACAGCCGCACGCCGGCAGAAAGCGTCTTCAGCACGCCTGCGACCGCATACCCGGCCACCATCGCGCCAGGAAAAATCAGCAAAATCAAACAAAGTCCTGCAATAACGTTCATGCTACCGTGGTGAAATGATTGCGCTCTGCTTCGGTCAAATGCCACCGAGACTATCACCAGCTGGCGATGGTTTCGAGCCGGCGACGAAAACGGGCGCCGATCACGGCGGGAGAATAGTTTTGCTCCATCCGAACGCGGGCGGCGGCCCCGAGCCGGTGCCCAAGAGCACGGTCCTCCAGCAGCCGACGCATCCACGAGCCGGCATGTTCCACGTCGGGCTCGGCCCAAGTCTGCCCTTTGGCGTAAGGCCCGTGGTTGCGATCAAGGGTAACGAGTGAGCACCGCACCGGACAGCCACAGGTCTCATCGAGAAACTCCGAAGTGGCCGACCAGTCAGTAGCGATGACCGGCTTCCCCAGATACATGCATTCCGCGACTGCCAGCCCGTATCCTTCCGAACGGTGCAACGAAACGAAGCAATCGCACGCCGATTCCAGCTCGTAGATTTCCCGCCGTGAAAGCGTCTGCGTGATCAACACGGTGCCGGGGAGCGAGGCAGCGATCGCACGCAGTCGCTCGAAATCAGCTTCGTTGCCCGCCACGTTATGGATTTTGATCACCAAGGCTGCGCCCGCCCCCGCCAGACCCGAGTAACGAAACGCCTCGACCACCGCTGCGGGATTCTTCCGCTCGGAATAGGAATTCAGATCGTAGAGAAAGAGGAAGAGGTAGCGATCACCCGGCAGGCCGAACTTCTCGCGGAAATCCCCCTGCGGCCGCTCAAAGTCAATCGCGTGCGGCATCACCAGCACCGGCACCGGTAGTTTTTCCGCAATCGCGTCCGCAGCGAAGTGCGAGGGCGTCCAGATCTCGTCGAAATAGTCCGCGAACGGAATCCACGCATCGGGAAATTCCGGCAGCTCCCATGCCCAGTAACCGATGTTGTACTTGCCCGCCCGAAACGCCGCGCCGTGATGGTGGTCGATGTCGCCGGAAACAGGCGCATCGAGGTGGATCACATTTACCGGATGGGGATTTGCTTCCTGCAGGCGCGGCGCGAACGTGTCATCGGTCTGCGGGTTCTTGCAGTGCAGCTTGAGCTCGACGCACGCGAGCGGGAGGCCGGCGGCGTCGGCCGCGCGCGCGGCGCAGCGGACGGATTCACCGACGCCAAGGATGGCGCGGTAGAAGCCCGCGAGATTCAACCCGACGTGCAGCGAGCGCCGCGCGATGGCCTGGTTCCATGGCGAGGCGCGATTGGAGAAATCGAACAGGACTTCCCCGCCGGCCTCGATGCGTTGGATGCGCAACCGGCGGTTGCGACCCTGCTTCCTCCAAGCCTGCATAAATCCGAGCCCGCTGATGCGACCGACCCACGCCAAAAAATTACTCGCAGCGACACCCAGCAGGCGTATTTCCAGCCGATGGCCTGAGGAAATCGGGCTCGAGGGCCACGGCAACTCGAGCCGAAAGGGTCCGGCAGGGATTTTCTCGCGCGTCAGCACCGTCAAACCATCGAGCTCCAGTTCCAGACCCAGCTCGCCGCTCGCGGTGGCATCGCCAGCCGGAGCAGGCAACAGCTCACCCACGAGGGCGAGTTTCGGGGAATTCTCAAGCGACGGCAGATTGATTGTCCCGATTTCCCGAATCCAAAATGAATCAGTGGCCGATTCATCTGCGAACAATCCGGTGAACTTGGAGGGACGGCGGGGAGGCATGAGATAAGGTGGGCGCGGTTTATCGCCGAGCGGGCCGCCGTTGTAAACGGGGAACTACCCGGCGCGTGCGATGTTTTCCCCTTCCCAAGACGGTCGCGGCGCGCAAAGTAGCGATACCCGCCCATGTTGTATTACCTGACTGCCGCCGGATTGCTGGCTCATACCATTTTTTGGGGCGCAGGTTTTTCCAGCCTCGCTCTGCCGCGCGAATGGCGGCGCTGGTGGTGGGCGTTCGCCCCCGGAATGGGCCTAGCCCTGCAATCGGCTGTGGTTTGGATCGGAGCACACACCTCGCTGGCCGGCACGGTAGCCTACGCGAGATGGAGCGAAATGCTTCCTCTGATTTTGCTGCTGTGGCGACCAATGCGCCAAAGAAGTCTCAACGGGTGGCACTGGAGATTAACCGCCGGAACGAGTGCCATTTGGCTGACGGTGATAGTGGCGTCGGGCTGGATGCTGATTCAACCCATGGCACAGCCCGGCCACGGATTGACCGCAAGTTCGCTCGGCAGCTGCGATCAGGCGGATTATGCGGCAGGCGCGCGGGTGTTGCAGGAATTTTCCAAGAATGACCGGACGGGATTTCTTGGTCTGTCGGAAGTCACCCACGTACGCTCGGCCGAATATTTTTTCGATTTCTGGCTGCGCCTGAATCATTTCACCCCCTCGGCGCTGCTGGCCCACAACGCGGCCGTCTTTGGCGTTGAGGCCTACCGACTGATCAGCGTTACGGCGGCCACGCTGGTGCTTTTGAATCTACCGATGGTGGTATTTCTCGGGCGAATCACGTTAGGAATTCGCGGCGGCTGGCTGGCGGGCTTGGTCCTGTTGTATGCCGTGTCGCCGCTCAACGCTTACGCGGTTCATCATGGCGCCTTGGGACAACTGTACGCCGTTCAAGGCATTGGAATCCTCACCGTCGCAATCTTCGGTGCCAGCCGAGCCACGCATCATGAGCGTAGCGCTTGGCCGTACTTCGCTCTTTTGGTAGCGGGGTTCTGGCTGCTCGCCGGCAGTTATAATTTCATTCTGCCGGTTTGCCTTGCTCCGGCGGGAGCATGGTTGGCGGCCTTGCTTTGCTATCAGCGGAAATGGCGGGCTGTCGGACGGGTATTGCTCGTACTCGGCGCAGCCTTGGGCGCGTGCGCGATGCTTTTCTGGGGACGTTTTGACGGGCTGATCGAACGCTTCAGCTTGTTCGAGCAGTACAATTTCGGGTGGGCTGTGCCGCTTTTTTCCCCGGAAGGGTGGTTGGGAATTTTGCGTGATCAAGGGCTGAACGCCTGGCCGGCCGTTACGCGGGTATTGCTCAGCGCCGGGGTGGTCGGGCTGTGGCTCGCCGGAATGCGTGCCTTGTGGCGGCAACGCAATATGCGTGTGTTCGCCGCGCTCTCGCTGGTGCTGCCCGTTATTCTTGGTTGGGGCCTGCTCGCGTGGGAATCGCGAGTGCGGGCCAACGCGAGCTACGATGCCTTCAAAATTTTCTCGGTCTTTTATCCCGGTCTATTGATCGGCTTGTGCGGCTGGGTGCCGGCGACCAGCCGGGCACGGCCGGGAATGCGACGAATTGCGGGGCTGGTGCTCGGGCTCCTCATCGCGGCCAACTTGATTGGCTCGGTCGATTTTCACCGGCAAATGGCGAATCCGCCGCTACGGGTGGGCCGTGATTTGGTCGAGCTCGGTCGTCTGGAGCAGGAACCCCGCGTCGCTTCCCTGAATATGTTGGTGGACGACTATTGGGCGCGACTTTGGGCCAATGCGTTTCTCCTGCGCAAGCCCCAGTATTTTCTTACGCACACCTACGAAGGCCGTTTGGATACCGCGCTGAAAGGCGAGTGGAACTTGAGCGACAGTTTCCTTCAGTGCGTTCCGCTGCGCTCCGAGGATCGGATCGTGATCAATTCCCGCTTCCACGCCGAACGGGTCGCCGCCCCGGGTCTGATCGTCGGTAACTTCGGCAGCGGCTGGTATTCGGAGGAAAAGAATTCCCAAGCGCGCTGGCGTTGGTCGAACGGGCAAGGCACGCTCGGGTTAACCAACCCATCGGACGCCCCGGTGCGCGCCACGCTGCATCTGCGCCTGCGAGCCCTTTCTGCCCGTCCGCTGGAAATTCGACTGGGAGACGTCCTGATCGCCGCCCCGCAAATGGACGGCTCCGAACAGGAAATCACGGTCGGATACCTTCGGCTGCCGCCCGGCCGCACCGAGTTGAATCTGATTAGCGCGGCAGCCACCAGTCCTGGACATACGGACTCACGTCAGCTCGGCGTGGCTCTCTCTGGATTCGAGCTGCGCGCGCTGTCGCTCGTGCAATAATCGCCACGATCAACGCATGCAACCTGACGAATACCGCAAGATGGCCGAGGTCGAAAATCGCATGTGGTACTATCGAGCCCTGCACCGGCATGTTGCGCGGACTCTCGTGAATAGAGTCAGTCACGATGCGACGTTGCTTGATGCCGGTTGCGGGACGGGCGGGCTGCTGCGACATCTTCGTGAAGTGCGTTCGACCTGGCATCTGAGCGGACTCGATATGTCGCCGCTGGCCTGCCAGCTGGCGCACGAACGCGTGAAGGTGGAGATTACCGAGGGCTCCGTCGCCCGGCTGCCATATGCGGACGGGAATTTTGATGCGATCACCTCGTGCGATGTGCTTTGTCAAATCGAGCAACCGGCACCGGCGCTGCGGGAATTTGCCCGTTGCCTGAAACCGGGCGGCTTCGTCGTGCTGACGATGCCAGCGTACCAATGGCTGTATTCTTATCATGATCGGCAGGTCGCCAATCTGCGGCGTTACACCTGCCCGCAACTTCGTGAGCAATTGCGAGCCGCGGGATTCCTCCCGATCTGCGATACCTACTGGAATGCCCTTCCCTTTCCTCTCGCTGTCTTACGTCGGAAGATATTTCCACCAGGTAATCCCACCAGCGATGTGCGCTTGTATCCCGCCCCGTTGGAATTCATGTTCAACACCATGATGGCACTTGAACATGGCTGGTTGATAGCGGGCGGCAGTCTGCCCTTTGGCAGTTCGGTGCTGATCGTCGGCCAGAAACCGGACCCCGCATGAATCGATTGGACGCGTTCAGAAAATGCTTTCACGGCCGCCGCGTGACGATCACCGGTGGCCTTGGTTTCATCGGTTCCAATCTCGCTCACGCCCTCGTCCGACTGGGAGCGAAAGTGACGTTGATCGACAGCCTGATTCCTGAGTATGGCGGCAATCTGCGCAACATCGAGTCGATCAAGCGGCGGGTGCGCGTGAATATTTCCGACGTGCGCAACAACCACGCCCTGCCCCATCTGCTCAAGGATCAGGATTTCCTTTTCAACCTGGCGGGTCAGACGAGTCACTTGGACTCGATGTCCTCCCCCGATGTCGACCTCGAGATCAATTGCCGCTCGCAGCTCTCAATTCTTGAAGTATGCCGGAAACACAACCCCGGCATTCGCGTGGTGTTTGCCAGCACGCGCCAGATTTACGGCCGGCCACAGTACCTTCCCGTAGATGAGAAACATCCGCTCCGGCCCGTCGACGTCAACGGCATCAACAAACTGGCCGGCGAACAATATCATCTCCTCTACAGTGAAGTCCATGGCATCAAGAGCACTGTGCTGCGTCTCACCAACACGATCGGCCCGCGCATGCGCGTGAAGGACGCGCGCCAGACTTTCGTTGGCATCTGGATCAAGCAGGTGTTGAGCGGCGAGCCTTTCGAGGTGTGGGGCGGTCAGCAATTGCGCGACTTCACCTATGTCGACGATGCGGTGGAAGCGTTCCTGCTGGCGGCGAGCCATCCCGAAGCAATCGGCGCCATCTATAATCTCGGCGGACGCGGACGGTTAAGCCTGGCCGGACTGGCCAAGATGCTTGTGAACGTCGCCGGCGGCGGAGAGTACACCGTGAAAACCTATCCATCCGAGCGGAAGAAAATCGACGTCGGCGATTTCTACGCCGACGACGCGCTGATCGGGCGCAAGCTCCGCTGGAAACCGAGGACCAGTATCCGCGAGGCCTTGGAAAAAACGGTTGAGTATTACCGGAAGGAGCTGCCGCATTATCTCTGACCGTCCCCAATAGACGAAAAATCATTTCTGCGGATCCCAAGGCGGGGTATTTGGCGGCGGCGGCCGAAATCGATGCGGCCATACATCGCGTCCTGCACAGCGGAACCTACATTCTCGGGCCGGAAACCGAAGCGTTCGAAAAAGAATTTTCGGCCTATCTCGGCGTCTCCGCGAGCGTCGGTGTGGCCAATGGCACGGATGCGCTGGAGTTGGCTTTGCGCGCAGCCGGCATCGGTTCGGGCGACAAGGTGATCACGGTGGCCAACACTGTCACTGCCACCGCCGCCGCGATCACCGCCGCCGGCGCCACGCCCGTGTTCGTCGATATCGAACCGGCCACAATGCTGATCAGCCCGGCTGCCGTGGCGGCGCTCCTCGACAGCCAACGGGACCCCCGGATCAAAGCCATGATCCCGGTTCACCTTTACGGGCACGCCGCGAACATGCCTCAACTGATGGACCTGGCGCAGGCCCACCGGCTCGTCGTAATCGAGGATTGCGCTCAAGCACACGGCGCCAGCGTCGGCGGACGCAAGGCCGGCGCCTGGGGCCAACTGGCCGCCTTCAGTTTTTATCCGACGAAAAACCTCGGGGCCTTCGGCGACGGCGGCGCGGTGGTTGGCAGCGATCCCACCCTCTTGGAAAAATTGCGCCTCTTGCGGCAATACGGCTGGCGCCGTCGCTACGTGAGCGACCTGCACGGGCGCAACAGCCGGCTCGACGAATTGCAGGCCGCGATTCTGCGCGTACGCCTCGCCCGGCTCGATGCGGAGAATGGGCATCGGACGGTGCTCGCCACTCGTTATCTTGAAAGACTGCACGGCTCCGCCTTCCAGCTACCGGTCACCTCTGCGGAATGTACGCCCGTCTGGCATGAGTTCGCGGTGCGCTCCCCGCAACGAGATGAGTTGAAGACACGTCTGGAGCAGCATGGAGTGATCTGCGGCGTGCTTTATCCCGTACCGATCCACCGCCAGCCCGCCTTCCATATCGCAGAGCTTTCGCTCCCTGAGACCGAGCGGGCTTGTGCCGAGGTGCTCTGCCTGCCCATCCACGGCGGGCTCCAAATTGCGGATGTAGACCTCGTTTGCGACTTGCTGCTGGCCAACGGAGTGACCAATAACTCCCGGCACCCTACCCCATGATTATTGCAGCGCCCGAGCCAGCGCTTAGTTTTGTCATACCCCTCTATTACAGCGCAGAAACGATTCGTCCGCTGGTCAAAACGATTGAGTCGCTCACCGTCGAGGGCGGGCATGAACTGATCCTCGTCAACGACGGCAGTGGCGACTCCACGCTGGCCGTGTGCCGGGAATTGGTGCGGGAGGCGAAAATCGCCATCACCCTGATCAACCATTCGCGCAACTTCGGCGAGCACAACGCCGTGCTGACCGGCTACCGCCATGCCCGCGGAGCCTTCGTGGTTAACATCGACGACGACGGCCAGAATCCGCCCGATGAAGCGGTGCGCCTCTGGCAACACGCCCGCGATAAAGGGCTCGACGCGGCCTACGGCTGCTATTCCACCAAAAAGCATTCGCTCTGGCGGAATCTCGGCAGCACGCTCACGAACCGCATGTCCGATCAATTTCTGGACAAACCGGCGGGATTCTACCTTTCAAGTTTCCGCTGCGTGACGGCGTTTGTCGCCCGGGAGGTCAGCTCGTACGCGGGTCCGTATCCGTATATCGACGGGTTGATTTTGCAGGTGACGCAGAATGTCGGCTCGCTCGAGGTGCGGCACGAGGAACGGCACGCCGGCGAAAGCGGCTACACGTTGCGACGGTTGCTCCGGCTGTGGGTGAGTACCTTTGTGAATTTTTCGATCATGCCGCTCCGCCTGGCCACGTTCATGGGCCTGGTCATGGCGCTCGTCGGTTTGATGGGATTGGGACTGGTATTCTACCTGCACTTCACCGAGCGCGGTCCGGCCTACGGTTGGGGCTCGCTCATGGGCGCGCTGCTACTCCTCTCCGGCACGCAACTCGTGATGCTGGGTCTAATCGGTGAATACATCGGCCGGATGTATCTGGCGGTGAACTGTCGGCCCCAATCAGTGGTGCGCTCGGTCGAGCGCTCCGGAAGCTGAAGCGCCAATCCCGTTAACTACAAAGCCGCGAGTCTTTCGAGCGGCAGCTGATAAAGCTGCCAGGCCACAACTTGGCTGGGCGGAGGCGGCGAACCGCCGTCGAGCAGATGAGCCCACCGTCGGAACTCGATTTCAAACGCCGCATGCGCGGCAGCCCTGATCCGTGCACTCGGGCGCGGCAGCAATCCACACCGGAACAGAAATGCATCTCGGGCCAGCAGTAGGTCGGGATAATTTCGTGGCTCATCCCAAGCGACCTCAAGGCAAGCAATGCAGACATCGTCGACAGCCAACTCCGCGATTTTGGCGTGCCAACGGTCCAGCAAGCGCCGGCTATTTTCCTCGTCCCGGCGTTTCCGACCGGGCGACTGGCTCACGTGATGCCGCACGATGCTGCGCGTGGCGACGCAGTTGCGCCAGCCGGCCTGCCGAGCCTTCAGGCAGAGATCGACATCTTCGCCACCATTGACGAAGCCTTCATCAAAACCACCGAACTGGCACCACAGACTTTTCTTAATGGCGAAACACGCGCCCGTGAGCGCAGGCACCGGTTGCTCGCCCGTCAGGCGGGCCAGCCACGAAATACGCTTGGTGTGTTCGGGTTTGCCTTTGCGGTTGAACCACAGTCCCGCGTGATCAATCGTGCCAGTGGTGGCATCGAGCTGCACATTTCCCACGAGGCCGGCCTGGCGCGATTGAACCAAGGTGAACATGGGCTTGAACCAACCCGACTGGAAATCGAGATCGTTGTTCAGGAAATAGAGGAACTCACCCTGCGCTTCCGCAGCGCCGCGATTGCAGGTCGCGGCGAAGCCGAGGTTGCGTTCGTTATGCAGCGCTCGACAGGGCGCAGAGAGGGTTGCCATCCATTCGCGGGTGCCATCGGCGCTAGCATCATCGACTAGAATGATCTCGTGCTTCAGTCCGGCCGGCAACGTGGCCTGCAGTGTACGCAAACATTCCTGCGTGAGGGCGAGGCAGTTGTAGAGTGGGATGATAAACGAAACCTGCATGTCGGGGTCTGCACAAACGCTAGCCTAGGCGTTCGCTAAAAGGCAAGATGCGCACAAAAAAAGGCCGCGGACGAAGGTCCGCGGCCTTGAAATCTTACGCGTAGAGCGCGACTGGCTTATTCCTTTTTCGAGGCTTCGTCGAAGATATCGCCGAGGCTCGTGAGGTCGGTGCCGTTCGTGTTCTTCGTGAACTGCTCGTACGAAGCCGTCTCCTGCGCGAGCTGTTCGCTCGAGTAGTTGGCAGCCTTGATCGAGAGACCGATGCGACGGCCGTCACGGTCAATCTTAACGACGCGGGCGGTGACCGCCTGACCGGGCTTGAGCACATCCTTGATCTTCTCGACGCGGTCTTCCTGGATCTGCGAGATGTGGACGAGGCCATCGATCCCATCCTTGAGCTCCACGAAGGCGCCGAAGTTGGTGATCTTGGAGATCGTGCCGTTCACCACGTCGCCGGTGCGGAAGAAGCTGTCGATGTCGGTCCATGGATCGGTCGCGAGCTGCTTCATGCCGAGGCTGATGCGCTGCTGCGACGGATCGACGTCGAGGACGATGGCGTCCACTTCGTCGCCCTTCTTGAGCATTTCGGACGGATGGTTGATCTTGCGGGTCCAGGACATGTCGGAGACATGCACCATGCCGTCGATGCCTTCCTCGAGTTCCACGAACGCACCGTAGGTGGTCATGTTGCGGACCTTGCCGCGCACGCGGGCGCCGACCGGATAGTTGTGGCGAACCATATCCCACGGGTTCGGCTCCAGCTGGCGGAGACCGAGCGAGATCTTCTGTTCGTCCTTCTGGATACCGAGGACAACCGCGTCCAATTCCTGACCGACCTTAAGCAGTTCGGAGGGCTTGGTGATGCGCTTGGTCCAGGACATCTCGGTGATGTGG
>Ga0302321_100005711_pt1 | contig 10915 bp, 10 predicted proteins | sample Fen_T0_1_FD_202505 | JGI IMG/M metagenome (GOLD analysis project Ga0302321, IMG submission 202505) | Peat permafrost microbial communities from Stordalen Mire near Abisko, Sweden - Fen_T0_1 | ecosystem: Environmental > Terrestrial > Soil > Wetlands > Permafrost | place: Sweden: Abisko...
TTGGCTAAAAACTGTGGCGGATAGAAATAATAATGCCGTGAACAGTGCAGGAAGTCTGAACATAAGTAGGGGTTTGGTTTTGTTTTTTATGGCGATAACTAAATTCTTAGTTAAAAGTCGTAATAATAATTGTAATTTCCTTAATTACAAATCTTAAATTTACGTTAAAGCAAAAATCGGTTTAACCTTGATTCATTTTTAATCTATTTCCATAAATGGCAACTTCACAATCACCAGCGGTAAAAAAGAAAACTGAAAAAAAATTGGATACTCCACTTAAATATGAAGAGCAACATTTTGTAGATAGTACCAAACCGGTTTGGAATTATTCGTTGTTTACTGATGAGGATATACGCAATTATCAAAACGGTACTTTGTATAATGCTTACGCTAAATTTGGAAGTCACCGGCTTGAAGTGCTGGAGACTGAAGGTTTTTATTTTTCGGTTTGGGCCCCCAATGCAACAGCAGTAAGTGTAATTGGCGATTTTAATACCTGGAACCCGGTGGCGCATAAATTATTTGTACGATTAGACAGTTCGGGGATATGGGAAGGGTTTATACCCGACTTTAAAAAAGGAGAAGCGTACAAGTATCATATTGTTGGTTATAAAGGGGTACAGCTGGATAAGGGCGATCCTTATGCCAACTATTGGGAAGTAAGGCCCAATACGGCATCCATTGCATGGCATTTAGAAGAGGGTTGGAATGATGCCGACTGGATGAAGAAAAGAAAGAAAAACAATGCCCTCAATTCGGCATGGAGTGTTTACGAAGTAAATTTAGCCAGCTGGATGCGCCCGGTAAAAAACGATGAAGACAGTTTAAACAGCTATCAGCAAATTACTGAACGCCTGGTACCTTACGTTAAAGAAATGGGCTTTACCCATGTGGAGCTAATGCCCGTAATGGAACATCCATTTGATGGCAGCTGGGGTTACCAGGGAACAGGTTATTTTGCACCCACATCACGCTTTGGAACACCCGAAGATTTTCTGGCCATGGTGGACGCTTTTCACCAGAACGATATTGGCGTGGTACTGGATTGGGTGCCCTCGCATTTCCCATACGATGCACATGGCTTGTTTATGTTTGATGGCACGCATACTTACGAATATGCAGATATGCGCAAAGGCTTTCACCCCGATTGGAACAGTTATATTTTTAATTACAGCAGGGGCGAAGTAAAATCTTTTTTGATCAGCGGGGCAAGGTACTGGTTTGATAAATTTCATATTGATGGTATCAGGGTGGATGCGGTAAGTTCCATCCTTCGCCTGGATTACTCAAGAAAGGAAGGTGAGTGGGAGCCCAATATGTATGGCAGTAACGGTAACCTGGAAGCGATAGAATTTATTAAACACCTTAATGAAACTATTTACAGGGATTTTCCGGATGTGCAAACCATTGCAGAAGAAGCCAGCGACTGGCCAAAAATAAGCAAACCCACTACCGAAGGCGGCCTTGGCTTTGGTATGAAATGGATGATGGGCTGGATGCATGACACGCTGGATTATTTCAAGATCGATCCATTGTTTCGTCCGCATCATCAAAACAAATTTACCTTCAGCATGATGTATTTTTATGATGAAAATTTTATGCTGCCTTTAAGCCATGATGAAGTGGTGCATGGCAAAAGCCCGATGATATATAAAATGCCAGGTGATGACTGGCAGAAATTTGCCAACCTGCGTTTATTGTATTCCTATATGTTTACGCATCCCGGCGCCAAGTTGCTGTTTATGGGTAACGAATTTGCACAAACCACCGAATGGAATTATAAAAGCGAGCTGGATTGGGAGTTGTTGCAGTTTGACAGCCACCGCATGATGAAGGAATGTGTGAAAGATCTTTGCCACTTATATAAAAATGAACCTGCGCTGTACGAATTGCAATTTGATTCATCAGGTTTTGAATGGGTTGACCTGAATCACCGGCAGGAATCTGTAATGGTGTACCGCCGTAAAGGCAAAAAGAAAAAGGATGATGTGCTCATCATTTTAAATAATACGCCGGTAGTGCGTACCAACTGGAAGATCAATGTACATGGCAAATCGGAGTGGAAGGAAATATTTAACAGTGATAGTAAGAAGTATTGGGGAACCGGTGACACCTATAACCCTGAAATAGGTTTACATTTGGTTGACAAAAAGACAGGACTGTATGAAATAAATGTACATCTTCCTGCGTTAGCAGCAGTAATACTTAAATAAGCACTAATAATAAGCACTAATTTTATCTACCCCCAATATGAAAAACTTCCTTCCCATATTTGCAATTTGGTTTGCAACACAATCCTTTGCCCAGGCAACCGACAGTGCCACTTATTTTTATCAAAAAGGCATAGAAGAAAAAACTGCCAAACGGTATTTAGTGGCTTCGCAAAATTTTGATAAGGCTATCAAGCTGAATCCAAAATATACTGCCGCTTATATTGATAATGGTTACGCTAATATTGAAATGCGTAAAACAGATGCGGCACTCACTAATTTTACCAAGGCCAATGAGCTGGAACCAGGCAATATTGTAGCCATTAACGAACTGATGAACCTATACTTCAGCTACAGGCAGTATACAAAGGCAGTGGCATTTGCACAACAATGTACCAGTTGTACCGGTGCGGAGAAAATAATCGCCATCAGCTATTTTCAGCAGGAAGATTATGGTAAGGCTGAAAAGGCTTTACTGGCCTTGCTTGCAAAATCACCTGATGATGCAGAAGGCAACTATACTTTAGGCCGAACTTATATGGAAATGGAGCAGGAGAAAAAAGCCATTCAGTATTATGAAAAAGCCGTGCATCTGGATACTACCAGAAGCGCCTGGCTGCATGAACTGGCATTACTTTATTATACCGTGAATGATTATAAAAAAGCTGTGGTATATTTTAATAAGGCTGCAAACAATGGTTTTCCCCAAAGCAACGATTTTAGTGAGAACCTGGGTTACTCCTACATTTATGCAGGCGAATTTGATAAAGGAGAAAAAATATTGCTGGACCTGCTGGCAAAGAAGCCTGGTAATAAAGATATTTTAAGGGATATTGCCCAGGCTTATTACGATGTGAAACTGTATGATAAATCGCTGGAGTTTTGCCAGAAGCTGATGGAAATGGACCCCAAAGATGCCAAAGCATTGTACCAGGCAGGCATGTGTTTTCAAAAGAAAGGGCAAAAAGACAGGGGACAGGCCATGTGCGATAAAGCTATCGAATTAGATCCTTCGCTTAATAAAATGAAACGCCAGATGCAAATGGGTGCTGGGCTGTAGCTGCAATAATATTATTAGTTTGAAGCCGCAAAATTGTTTGCGGCTTTTTTAATGTCCTGAAGGTTTGGCAAATGTTTTTTCGCCAGCCTTTACAGCAACAGGCAGATAATTCTCTCTTGGTGGTATAGGGCAATTGTATCCAATGGTATATGCACAGTAAGGGTTGTACGCTTTATTAAAATCAATTTCAACAATATTGTTGATAATATCTGTGGTTAAGATATCAATATAGCGGCCGCTGCCATAGGTTTCATCACCGGTGGTAATATCTGTAAAAGGAATGAACAGGGAATTTTTATACTGAGGTTTTAATTGCAACGATTTAGATTGGTATACGGTTAGTTGCAGTGCGGTATCGTGAACCGTAAATTTTATCTTTCCATAACGGGTAAAGTCTTTTTGCGGAATAGTTTTTCCTGACGTTTGCATTATCACCACTGCAGTATCAGTTGATCTTTCAAAACTACATTTTACGACGTAATTTTTATTGGAAGTAAAAAAACGGAAAAATTTTCTGTCGTTACCTTTCACCACTTCATGCGATGCGATATAGTTTTTTTGATACGTGCTTATTGCATTGTTAAACGTGTTGCTCTTTTGTGCAACTGCTGTTTGCAAAAACAATAGCAATAAAATAAATGAAGTAAACTTTTTCATAGTTGTATGTATTCTATAAGTTCTATGGCTGCTAATACTTTCATTACCTCTTGCGCAAAACTCCTGGAGGGTTTTTGAAAGTGCCTGAAAATGTAAAGATGTTGCCAAACCCTCCGGGAGTTTTACGTTATACTTTTTCTTTTAAAGGATTAACGCCTTTAAGCGAACCGATACAGCCATTTATTTTAAAACGTACAAACATATCTTCGCTGTACCACCTGTCCTTCCGCGTTTTTTGAATAACTTCCTGGTGCTCCTTTGTTTGATAGGCAAAAGATGTCATCGCTTCTTTACTTTGCCAGATGCTGAATGTGGCCTGTTTTATCCACGGTACTTCACCAATGCCATACGAAGCAATAAAACCATCGGCTGTTGACATTTTGTTTGCAACGCCATCTACATATTTCCAAAATGCTTTAAGTTTGCCCAGGCGTATGGTGGCCCTTGTTAAAACAGCCACCCGGCCTTCGTAATCCGATTTTTGCGGTAATCCTTCAAATATTTTTTTGCCATCCCACAAACCATGCCCCTCAATGGACTCCAGTAAAAAGGTGATGGTTTCGCAATTAAAAAACCCCAGCCAGCGGCTGATGAATCTTCCGTAGAGTTTTTGCATTAGCAGTTCGCCACTGTAATGTTTAAGCTGTACCTCCTTAAACCTGATGTTGGATACAGAAAAAATAGCCCATTGGCAGATATCGGGCTTTTTATCAAAACTACCGCTTTTGCCACTGCCCATGAGTTTCCAAAAATGGCTTCTTTTATTGAACCATAGTGGAAATCGGAAGAAGATCATTGCCAGGAATGCAAAAGGTACGAAGCGTTTTCGGTACCTGATTATTGTAAGAGTCGTTGTCATATTGTTCTCAAATGCAATATAGCGCAAACTTTTTCGTTATAACAATGACTTGTAGCAATTTCTACCTTAACCTAAGTTTGTTTGTGCTTTTAGTTAAGAAACAGCCCCCTGATTTTTCGGGGGGCTTTTCATTATAACGTTCAACAGTGCCAAGGCAAAACCTTTATTGCCAGCGGCTCTTGTGTGGTATTGGTATTTTTTTAAAACTGTTCCAGCTTGCTGAAAAAGAAATCACCTTCAATCGCGGCGTTTTCGTCGCTATCGCTGCCATGTATTGCATTTTCCCCGATAGAGGCGGCAAATAGTTTACGAATGGTGCCCGCTTCTGCGCTGGCAGGGTTGGTGGCGCCAATCAGCTTACGAAAATCTTCCACGGCATTATCTTTTTCTAAAATTGCTGCGGTTATAGGCCCGCGGCTCATAAATTCTACCAGCTCGCCATAAAATGGCCTTTCGGCATGTACGGCATAAAATTCGCCTGCTTTTGCGGCACTCAGGTGCATCATTTTCATGGACACTATTCTAAATCCTGCGGCATTGATCATTTGGAAAATAGCCCCGGTGTTTCCTTTAGCAGTAGCATCAGGCTTGATCATTGTAAAAGTTCTGTTACTCATTGTTCCGTTTTTTTGAGCCGCAAAGATAGGAAACCATTGCAGATTTTAGTTTTCAGATTTATGATTTATACAGCGTTTGTGTTAATATTAGCTGGCAACAAGTTGAAAATACCCTGAAATCTAAAATCACAAATCTAAAATCAGTTGTTTTCCCTACTTTTGCGCCTCATTTATGCATCCCATACAAGATATATTCCCGTTGCTTGGCCAACCTAAAAGAGTAGTGATCACCACGCATCAAAAACCAGATGCAGATGCCATGGGGTCTTCACTTGCCTTATTTCATTTCTTAAACCAGTTTGGTCACAAGGTTACGGTAGTATCACCCACCAACTGGGCCACTTTTTTAAACTGGATGCCGGGTTGTAAGGCGGTGCTGGATTTTGAATCGCCCAATGAAAAATCCAATATTGCCATTGCTGAGGCAGACTGGATATTTTGTTTGGATTTTAATACCCTGGGCAGGGTGAAAAGAATGGAAGAAAAGCTGATGACTGCTAGGGCAGAAAAGATACTGATCGATCACCACAGGGAACCGCAAACCGAAGTATTTGCCTACGGAATAAGTGATACCGGCAAAAGTTCTACTGCCGAAATGGTCTACGATTTTATAATCGCCTCGGGGAATGCTGATAAAATAACACCCGAAATTGCAGAATGTATTTATGCCGGTGTAATGACGGATACGGGCTCATTCCGTTTTCCTTCCACTACAGCCAGCGTGCATAAAATGGTGGCCGACCTTAAAGAGCGTGGGTTGGAACACAGTCATGTACATGAAGAGCTGTTTGATAATTTCCTGGAGAACCGCTTCAGATTTATTGGCAACGTATTGCTGAACCGGATGGAAATATTTTACGAATATAATACCGCCTTAATTGCTATACCGCAAAACGACCTGGTGAAGTATGATATGCGTACAGGCGATACCGAGGGTATTGTAAATTATCCGTTAAGCATTAAAGGTATTAAGCTGGCTGCAGTTATTATTGACAGGGGAGAAGAACGTAAAAGCTCGTTCCGCAGTAAAGGCGGGTTTGATGTGAATACATTTGCAAGAAAATATTTTAACGGGGGCGGCCATTTTAATGCGGCCGGCGGTTTTAATAAAGAGCCATTGGAAGAAGTAGTGGCTAAATTTAAACAGGCCATGAAAGAGAATATGGCCGAACTAAGCAGTTATCAATTTTAAAAACATAATCAATAAACAATGAAACAATTTTTTAATGTAGCGGTTATTTGCGCAATTGCATTAGCAGCATGCACAACGCCATTTAAGAAAGCTAAGGATGGTACGCAATATAAAGTGATCAGCGTAACAAAGGGACCACTATTAGTTACCGGTAATTTTATGGAAATGAACGTGGTAACCAAATACAAAGACAGTTTGTTAGGCAGCTCTATTGAGGATGGTATGCCACAATACGGCCTTTATGATACTGCAAATTTTCCTCCTCCATACAAAGAGATATTTAAAAATGTACATGTTGGAGACAGTATCTTTTTAAAGATATCAACAGATAGTATTTTATCAAAAGCACCTGCTGGCCAGGCGCCACCTTTTATGAAGAAAGGCCAGTTCATATACCAGTCTTATACGATTACCAATGTTTATACTACCAAAGACCAGGTCGACAGTGCGCAAAAAACACACTTTAAAGTGGCCAGGCAAAAATCTGCTGAAAAAGCAATAGTTCATATAAAGAAAATAATTGCCGATAATAAAGATCAGCTTGCTAAGGATGATAAGCAAATTGCAGATTACCTGGCTAAAAATAATATTAAAGCCACCAAAACTGAATGGGGTACCTACATCGCTACTCAAAATGAAGGAACCGGACCTCAACTTACAACAGGTGATATTGCGGTGGTAAATTATACCGGTAAATCGTTCGACAGCAGCAAAGTGTTTGACTCTAATACCGATACAGCATTTGGTCACGCACAGCCTTATTCTGTAAACCTGGGCATGCTGGAACCTGGCCAGGGTGTAATAGTGGGATGGAATGATGCTTTATTGCATATGAAAAAAGGAACGAAAGCTACTGTATATATCCCTTCTACTTTAGGTTATGGAAATAACGGAAGTGGCGCTAAAATTACACCAAATGAGATTTTAGTTTTTGATATGGAAGTGGTGGATGTATCCAACGAAGAAAAGATGATGGCGAAACAAGCCGAAGAGCAAAAGAAACAACAGGAAGCACAACAAAGAACCATGGATAGCCTGCAGAAAGCAGCAGCGCAACCCAAAAAGAAATAATAAAGAGATATCAATTTGTAGTTGAAAAGCACCCTGAACCATCAGGGTGCTTTTTTATAAGCATTAAAAAGTGTAATGGCTTCCACAGCCTCTTTTACATCATGCACCCGTAGTATGTTTGCCCCATTCATCAGGGCGATGATATTTAGTACAGTGGTTCCATTAAGTGCATCTGCTGCAGTGGAATGCAAAGTTTTATATACCGTACTTTTTCTTGAAATGCCTGCCAGTACAGGCCTGTTAAGGATTTGCAACAGGTCCATTTTTTTTAACAATGAAAAATTATGGGTGATGGTTTTGCCGAATCCAAAACCGGCATCAATGATTATATCAGTAATACCTGCTTTTTTACATGCGGCAGTTTTAGCAATAAAAAAATCCAGTACCTCTTTGGCCACATCATCATAGTGTGCTTCTTGCTGCATTGTACCGGGTGTACCCTGCATATGCATACACACATAGGGAACATGAAGTGCAGCAACGGTGGGCAGCATGGCTTCATCCATATTACCTGCACTGATATCGTTTACAATGGCAGCACCCGCTGCAACAGCCGCAGCCGCCACTTTGCTGCTATAAGTGTCAATCGAAATTATGGTGTCGGGAAATTTTGCATGGATAGCTTTTAATACCGGCAAAACACGCTGCAATTCTTCTTCCACAGTAATTCTTTCGCTGCCGGGCCGGGTGCTTTGCCCGCCAATATCCAGTATGCTAGCACCATCGGCAATCATTTTTTGGGCCAGTGCAACCATATCGTCGTTAATATTACCCTTGTAAAACGAATCGGGAGTGGCATTGATGATGCCCATTACTACCGGCGTATCCAATACCAATAATTTACCCTTGCAGTTTAATGTGAACATTGGCCTAATTCAATTATTTTTGATGTTTATAACATTTTTACAAACTTCAAAAAATTAAATGAGAAAAGCGCCCTTTTTTTTAGTGTTTATTATAGCAACATTAAATACCCTTGCACAAAACAGTGCCGATACACTTGCTTATATCAAAGCTGCCGACGGATCGGAATATAAGATATATGCTACCAAAGGCACACAACTGGTTAGCGGAAACTTTATGGAAATAAGTGTTACGGCAAAATATAAAGACAGTCTGCTGTTCAGCACTTACGAAGAAGCAATGCCGCAATATGGTCTTTATGATACTGCAAATTTTCCGGTACCGTTTAAAGATGCTTTTAAAACCATTTGCATAGGAGACAGTATAGTTTTAAGAACACCAACCGACAGCCTGATCACAAAAGGCCAGGCAGCACCTTTTATTCATAGCGGCGAATTTATTTACCAATACTACCGCATCACCAATTTATATACCACAAAAGCCCAGGTAGATAGTGCACAGCAAACTCATGTTGAAGTAGCCAAAGCAATAGCCACTAAAAAGCAGCAGGTACAAATGGCGCAGATGCTGATTGACAATAAAGAACAAATTGCAAAAGACAGCAAGACCATTGAAACTTACCTGGCAAAAAATAATCTTAAAGCCATAAAGGCAAAAATGGGAACTTATATAGTGGTGAAAAAACAGGGCACCGGAAAAAAAATAAGCGCCACTGATATCGCATCGGTAAATTATACGGGCAGGGCTTTCAGCACCAACAAGGTTTTTGATTCCAATACCGATCCTAAATTTAAACACATAGAACCACTTGCTGTGGACATGAGCCACGTTGGATCGGTTGTTTTAGGTTGGACAGACGCATTGGCAGAAATGCAAAAAGGTACTAAAGCTACAGTGTACATCCCTTCCAGCCTGGCCTGGGGCAACCAAAGCCCGATGCCCGATATTAAGGCTGATGAAATTGTGGTGTTTGATATGGATGTGGTTAGTGTAAGGGGTGAAGGCAGTGCGCCCGAACAAGTTACTGCACCTGAAAAAGCAACTGCACCGGTTAAAAAAGTACAGCCCGCAAAAACCAAACCCGTTGTAAAAGCAAAACCAAAAACAACTATTAAAAAGGCAGGACAATAATGAGCAATACCAACCAGCAATATGATACAGCAGTAAAAGCCTGCGAAGAAATTTTTTTACAAAAAACCAAAGACTATGGCACTTCGTGGAGGGTGTACCGTATCATTTCTGTGGCTGATCAGATTTACATAAAGGCAAAGCGTATACGCACCATTCAGGAAAAAGGCGAGCAAAAAATTGGCGATGATATCATCAGCGAATTTAAAGGTATACTGAATTACGGCATAATTGGTTTGATACAACTGGATATTAAAGATGATGAACTTGAAGAACTACCCGTAGCAACTGTGGAACAACTGTACAACGAAAAAATTGCTACCGCCAAAAAACTGATGCTGGATAAAAACCACGACTACGGAGAAGCCTGGCGGGAAATGAGCCAGGAAAGTTTTGTAGATCTGATATTGGCAAAAATTTTACGCATCAAACAAATTATCGCCAATAAAGGCCAAACCATCATCAGCGAAGGCATTGATGCTAATTTTTACGACATCATTAATTATGCAGTATTTGGCTTGATATTGATTGAGGAAACAGTTCATAGTTCATAGTTGATAGTTCATGGTTGATGGTTCATAGTTGATGAAGTAGTGCTTATAGCTGAAGCTGACCACGATGAACCATGATCCATTAGCCATGAACCATTTTAAAAGATAACACCATGAAATCATTTGTAACCATAGCAAGAATTTTAGTTGGCGCATTATTCATTTTCTCCGGCCTGGTAAAGGCTATTGACCCATTGGGACTGGCATATAAAATGCAGGAGTTTTTTGAAGTATGGGCAGCTGATGGTTATTTTAAAAGTTTGATGGATTGGTTACACGTATATGCAACCGGCTTTTCCATTTTTATGATTACACTGGAGGTTGTGTTAGGCGTGGCACTATTAATTGGATGGCAAAAAAAACTTACCACATGGTTGTTGTTCCTGCTCACTTTGTTTTTTACGTTCTTAACCAGCTATGTTTTATTCAGCGGTAAAATAAGGGCCTGTGGCTGTTTTGGCGATTGTATCCCGCTTACGCCCATACAAACATTTACCAAAGACATTATTTTAACGGTGTTGATCATTACCCTGCTCTTTGGGCAAAAATATATTCAGCCTTTGTTTAAAAAAATGATCGGTGCAGTAATAGTGCTGCTTTCTATAGTGGCTGTATTATGGCTGCAATTTTATGTGTTGAAACATTTGCCGGTAAAGGATTGCCTGCCCTACAAAATTGGTAACAATATTTTGGAATTGCGTAAAAT
>Ga0302321_100005712_pt1 | contig 10914 bp, 9 predicted proteins | sample Fen_T0_1_FD_202505 | JGI IMG/M metagenome (GOLD analysis project Ga0302321, IMG submission 202505) | Peat permafrost microbial communities from Stordalen Mire near Abisko, Sweden - Fen_T0_1 | ecosystem: Environmental > Terrestrial > Soil > Wetlands > Permafrost | place: Sweden: Abisko...
GGATCACGCTCAAGGCGCAGTACGAAGGCGAGAACCTGCCGGCTGCCATGTCGCTGGTCACGTCTACCGGCGGCGTGACGCTCATTCCGCTGTATGCGCAAAATATGTTGACCCCCAATGTTGTGGCACGAGCGCTCGACGGGGTGCCTCCTACGATTGACCTCACCCTGGGATACAATGAAGCGCATACATCCCCGCTACTCCTCGAGTTTTTGTCTCGTGCGGACGAGTTGGTCGCAAGCGTTCAAGAGCAGAGCCTGATCCGATATGCCTTGTAGGCATGGCGCGGCTCGTCTAGCCGGTCGCGAAATCGACCAGATCGGGAGCTACTCCAGTCCGTCGTCGTTCGGCGCCCCGAGACGCTCTTTCATGAAGTCGACGAACGCGCGCACGTTGGGGGAAAGCTCGCGTTTGCTGGCGAACACGATGTTCACGTCCACAGGCGGAATCGACCAATCCGGGAACAGCGGCACGAGCTGTCCGTCAGCGAACGCAGGCCGACAAATGTAGCCGGAAATGATGCCGATGCCCGCGCCGTTCGTGACGAGCCTGTGGACCGCCAACGCTTCGTTCACACAGATGCGGGTCGGCAGCTCGAGGCTCTTCGTTTCGCCGTCCTTCGTAAACGTCCACGTCCTGGGCCGACCGAGTGCGTTTGGCATCTCGATGGTGTCGTGGTCGACGAGCTCCTCGAGCGACTCAGGCCTGCCCCGCCGTTCGAGGTAGGACGGCGCGACGCAAAGATGACGGGTCATAGTTAGCAGCCGCGCAGAAACCAAGCCGGAATCAGGCATCGGCCCCAACCGAATTGCCACATCCGCATCAGCGACCAGGTCTTTCGTCTCGCTGGAGAGGTCGAGCAACACGGTGACGCCCGGATAGCGAATGAGGAATGCCGGCAGTTCTTGGGCGAGGACGTTGATTCCGAACCCGACGCCGGTCGTCACGCGCAGCGGCCCGTGCGGGATTGACGTGGTGTTTCGAACCTGATCCACCGCATCCTCGAGAGCACCGAGGAGCCCCGCACAGCGTTGTAGCAGCGCTTCGCCCGTTGGCGTCAGCGCGACCTCGCGTGTCGTGCGCTGAAATAGGCGCGCTCCGAGCTCCCTCTCGAGACGCGCGACATTTCGACTCACCGTTGATCGGGGGAGGCCCAGCGCTCGAGCGGCCGACGCGAAGCTCTTCATCACTGCGACTTTTTTGAAGGCGCGGAGATCGTCCAAGTCGAGCACTTGCCGATTGTTCCACGGGCTGAATGGAGTGTCTACGGTGTCAAGGGCTGTGCGCGAGCGAGCGAGTCTTAGATTCCTCGAATGACGAGTCAGACGATCCTTGCAGTCGGGGCTGCAGGCCAATTTGCTGGCCTAGTAGTCGCAGCCCTCAGCCAGCGAGACGCACGAGTCAGAGGCCTTGTCCGAAGTGCGGAACAAGGGAATGAGGCGCAACGCCTCGGGGCAGCGGAAGTCATCATTGGCGATCTGCGTGATGCGCGGGGCGTTGACGCCGCGCTCGCTGGAGTCGATGCCGTGTTTTACATTGCGCCCGCGTTCCTTCCCGACGAAGCAGAGATTGGCAAGCGCTTCGTAGAGGCAGTGCGCCGCTCCGGCGCGCGACGCATCGTTTTCTCCTCGGTCATTCATCCGGTGTTGGCGGAGCTGCCGAATCACGCGGCAAAAGCGCCCGTTGAAGCAGCGATCCTCGACTCGGGCCTCGAGTACGTCCTGCTCCATCCGACGGTGTTCTTCCAGAATTATGCCGCTGCCTGGACGAAGATCCTCGCTAGCGGCGTCCTCGCTGAGCCTTGGTCTTCCGAGACCCGATTCTCGCGCGTCGACTACCGCGATGTGGCGGAGGTCGCGGCAATCGCGCTACTCGGAGACCGACTCTTGCACGGCACATTCGAGCTGTGTGCCGACGGCGAGCTCAATCGGCACCAGGTCGCCGCGCTAATCGCCGAGGTTATCGGCCGCGGAGTCCGCGCCGATCGGATCGATCCCGACACGCTCGGCAAACAAGCCGATGCGCTACGGCCGATGTTCGCTCACTACGACCACCATGGCTTGGTCGGGAGCTCGTTGACGCTGAGGAGCATCCTCGGTCACGCGCCCCGGACTCTTTGCGCTTACTTCGAAGAGCTAGGTCGGAAGAGCGGTCTCGTATCCCAGCCGCCTGACCGCGCCGGCGCCAAGGAGGGCGCACTCTGATGAACACTTCACAAGCGAACGACAGCGTCATGCAGCCGGAAGTGAAGCCGACCGAACAACGCGGCGCCGCGAAGGCGGATATTCGACACCCACTGAGCGACAATGACTGCCGCGCCGTGGCGGCGATGCGCGCGGCGGTCGCCCCGCTCAAGGGCACCATGAGCGGAACAGACGCGCGCGCGCCGTTCGACGAAGCCATGGAGCACACACCGGATGTTCCCGGCGTGAGATACGAAACGTCGAGCCTGAGCGGTGTGACCGGGATCTGGTGCACGCCCGACGGCGCCCATCGGACGGCCGCGATTCTCTATCTTCATGGCGGCGCCTACGTGCTCGGTTCGGCCCATGCCTATCGGCATTTCGCTGGCCAGATCGCGGCGCGGTCGAAGGCCGCAGTCTTCATCGCCCAATACCGGCTCGCTCCCGAGTACCCGTTCCCGGCCGCCCTGGACGACGCAAAGGCGGCCTATCGCGGTCTCGTCGAAATGGGCGTGCGCACGATCGCCATAGTCGGAGACTCCGCTGGCGGCGGTCTCGCGCTTGCCCTGTTGTCCGTCGTGGCGTCCGAAAGTGTCACGCCGGTCGCGGCAGTCGTCATGTCGCCGTGGACCGATCTCGCCTTGACCGGTGACAGCCTCGAAGACCGCGCGGATGACGATCCTCTGCTGACGAAGGAGATGCTTTCGAAGACTGGCGCGAGCTACCTCCGTGGGCACGACCCTCGAGACCCACTCGCGTCGCCGCTCTACGGAGACCTCGCAGGTCGCCCGCCGATCCAGCTGCACGTCGGGACGAGCGAGATCCTCCTCGATGATTCGCGGCGCTACGCCGAGCGGGCGCGCAGCGCCGGAGTCGAGGCAACCCTCCACCTCTGGGAAGGGATGACGCATGTCTTTGCGTCGAGCGTCGGGACCCTCGAGGCCGCGGAGAAAGCATTGAATCTGCTGGGCGGCTTTCTTGGCGCAAAGCTGGGCACTCGGTCGGAATCGGGGCACACCAATCCAGCGCAGAGTCGACCATGACCAACAACTACTTCCGCCCGTACGGCTCGGAGCCGAGACGGCGATCTTCCACACGTGTGCCATCAGCACGACTCGAGCGGAGAAAAAACATGACGCGTATACTGTTCGTCGGCCAGAAGCCTGAAACCGTAGATTTTACGGACCCCTCCTTGCCGCCGGGGTTCAATGCCGAAAAGATCAATGCCGGGATTGCGCTGGGGGTTTCGAAAATCGAGGAGCGTGGTTGGCAAGGCGACACCTGCATGATCACACCCGATGCGGCCGGCAGCGCCCTGCTGGAAAGTGCGCTGAAGGGCGCCGCCTACGATTGTGTGGTGATCGGCGGCGGCCTGAGGCTCCCCCCAAGAGCCTGGCGTTGTTCGAGACCGTCGTGAACATCATCCACAAGGCCGCGCCGAACGCTACGATCGCCTTCAACACGCGGCCCGAAGACACCGCTGACGCTGCCGCCCGGCAACTCGAGGGTGGCTGATAACCGTCTGCCCTGCGACTACACAACCCCGCATCGAACTTCGGCCCGTGTCGGGTGCCAAGAAAGCGGCACTGATCATTTCTGCGCCACGAGTCCGTGCTCTTCGGACAAACGTCAAACCATCCAAAGTCCGACGCCGGCAAAGCTACGTTGCAACGAGGCAGAATTCGCAGGTTCAAGTCGCGTTGCTGGAAGACGCGCTCGAACTCGCGGCTCCGCTGTCGGACGCTTTCGACGGTGAGTGCGTTAGCGCATAGATCGCCTTCTCGGCTGCGGAGACCGTGCCATCGCCGTTCGTGTCTGCGGGGTCGCTCGAGCCTTCCGATTGATTCGACTTCTTGCTCGCGCCAGCGCCGGCACCACCAGGCGGTCGCCCCCCACCTGGTGGCGCGCCGCCCGGCGGCGGTCTGCCCGCAGGCGGTCCGCCAGCGGGACGGCCAGCCATCGCTTTGCCACCGGCCTGGTTCGCATCGGGCTGCAACAGTGAGAGGTCGCCAGTTTTCGCCACTTCGGCAACCTGATCCGCGAGGCCGTTCAAGTGTTGCGCGGCCGCGCCACCTTGTTCCTTCGCAGCGGACCGCAGCTCACGGGTCATCTTGCTCAGGGTGGCTTGAAATTGCTCTGGATCCGAATCTTTCAGCTCGCTCAGTTTGGCGAGCAATTCCGCTTGCGGAGAAATAGCGCTGACCGCAGCGGGGCCGCTGTTCGTGATACCCGGCGTGGCGCGCGGGTTGGTCGTTCCGGAAGCCGACTTCGGCGCACCCACGTTTTGGCTGTTTAGTGCTGCAATCATCTCTTCGATCTCCTAGCGGACGCCTCTTTCGGCGCAGCACTGGAGGAGAACGGTCGCCGGAGCCCCAACTGGAGCCTGAGAAATGTTCCGCAATAATTGCCGCAGTGTCTAAAACTGTTGCCCATCCCGAGTGAGCAGGAATTTTTTGATGGTCATTGCGCCAGGCAAGCTTGGCCGAGGAGGAAACATGAGTTGAAACCTCGAAAGTAACCCGGCGGGTAACCAATCCCGCGCAGCAAAGGTTGGCCACCAGCTGGCAAGCGAGTCTTGCGTGGTCTTGCCGCGAGGCAGGCTGCGAAGCGTAGACAGCGAGCGCTAAGGCGGCGTGATTGAGCCCCGAAAGAAAATAGCTGCTGGAGCCCTCGAGGTTGACCAAAGCCGGGGCAGCATCGACGTGCCACGAGGCGGCGAGACAGCGAGACAGCGCGGACTGAGGCACCGGCAGCGACGTGAGTCGCGGACGAAAGTCGTCGGTAACCGCTACTCCCCGTGTTGGCTCGTCCTCATGGCTAGGCACGAAGATCCGGCCGGGGTCGGAGAGCGCGGCATAGGTGCAAAGGGTTACCCAGGAACCTGGGAGATCTCGGCATCCACTACCTCTTTCTGCAAGGTGCGTTCCGCGATGGGCAGCCGATCGGAGCGTGGTGGCTGAGTTACCCCGGTGAACGGCCGCTGGCGACCGTGTGCAAATTCGACGAGTTCTGCAAGGCGCCCGTCGAATTGTGGAGCGATCTCAGCGACGGCTGCGAAACCCACGAACTCCAATTGAAATAGCGTCGGTGACGGGGGCCACCGTGGTGGATGCGGCGGTGATGGCATCGGCCGCGCGCGCGGCCCTGCGCGCACTGCGTGACGACACCGCCTTGGTTTCGCAAAAGAATTTAGAACCGCGGAAAGCCACGCTGCCGCATTTGCGCGGGTTTCAGCGCCTCCGATGTCGAGCGCGATTGCTGCTCTTTCATGGACTTTGCCGAGTTAAACTCGTCGGGTAAAGTCAACCTCATGGATAGCGGTGCGAAAGACAGAGCGGCAATGCGCCGCGCAAATGCCGCAGGTTGGCCACTGCGCGTGTACGCGATCGCTGCCGAGCCGCTGCGTGACCCCCTAGACCGCTCCACCGTCGACGAACGAGTCGCCGCTGTATGGCCGCTCACTCGGGAAGCTTGGGCCGTCGCCGGCAAGGAGATCCCGTCCTATCAGCGCTCTTCAGCGCCCGGCAGTGTGCAACGGCGAGAGCCGTGACTGAGCCGAGCCTCAATGAGGACTTCGTCGACATCGTTGCGAGCTTCACGGAAGAGGGTGTGGTCTTCTTGGTGGTCGGGGCTTATGCGCTCGCGGCCACGGTTTCCCGAGGACCACTGGCGATATCGATCTTCTCGTCGAGCCGACGGCCAGCAATGCGGCGCGCGTCTTTCGCGCTCTGCTCGCGTTTGGTGCACCCGTCGCCGCGCACGGTGTGTCAGCGGAAGATTTCGCGAAGCCAGGCAACGTCTATCAGCTTGGCCTTCCGCCCAGGCGAATCGACGTTCTGACGTCGATTTCAGGGGTCACGTTCGCTGAGGCGAATGAGAAGGCCATCGAAGGCAAGCTCGGGCACGTCACCGTGCGTTTCATCGGTCGTGCGGCGATGCGCCGAAACAAGCTCGCAGCGGCGCGCCCGAAGGACCTTCTGGATGCGGAACTGCTCGCGGAGCCGGAAGATTGATTCGCTAGCCGGGCTCTTGCGAGCGTCACTTCACCCCTGCCGCGAACAGCCAACCTTATCACTCAGGCGCGCCCTAAGTAAAAGAGTTACCGCGGTGAGGCACTCAGCCAGAGCGCGCTGAGGCGTCGCTTCGCACGCGCAGGAAATCGACGAGCGTGCGGAGTGCGACGGGTAGTTGCCGACGGCTCGGATAGTAGAGGAAGAAGCCCGGGAACGGGCGGCACCAGTCCTCCAGGACGCGCACTAGGCGACCGTCTTCGACGTGAGCTGCGACGGAATTCTCCAGCGTGCAAACCAGGCCTGCACCGTCGAGGGCGGCTCGCACCATCATGTCTACGTCGTTGATGACAATCGGGCCCGTCGGAAGAACTTCCAGCGACTTGCCACGCTTTTTGAACGGCCAGCGATGCACGGCACCGCTGCGCGTCCAGCGATAGGCGAGACACGCATGCTCGCGCAGGTCCTGAGGCGTTCGCGGGCGAGTCCGAGACGCAAAGTATTGGGGGGAGCCCACGACCGCGACGCGTAGATCCGGCGTTACGCGCACCGCCACCATGTCTTTCTGCAGCAGCTCACCCGGACGGATGCCCGCGTCGAAACCGGCCGCGACGATATCGGCGAGGCCGTCGTCGATCGTGAGTTCCAAACGGATCTCCGGATACGTGCGCGTGAAGAGGCCGAACTTCGGCCCGAACACCAGCTCGGCGGCAAGCTTCGGGAGGTTGATGCGGAGTGTGCCGGCTGGGCGGTCGCGAAATGCGCTCACCCCGCCGACTGCGCCCACGATTTCGGTGAATGCCGGCGCCACCCGGCCGAACAGAGCCAGGCCCGCTTCGGTCGCGGCGACGCTGCGTGTGGTGCGGTTGAGAAGGCGCGCACCGAGACGCTCCTCCAACGCACGGATCGAGTGGCTCAACGACGACGGCGTGACGCCGAGGCGCGTTGCGGCGCGCCGGAAGCTCAACTCTTCGACGACTGCTATGAATGCCGCGAGCTCGCCAAATTCACTGCCGCGCATGATTGCTGAGTATCATTCAGCAGTGTATGTCTAGCAATGTCGATTGTTTATCGAATCGGATCGACGCACCTTTTGGTCATCGGAGGCATCCCATGACTGAATCGTTGAACAATTTGGAATCGCCGCGTCTCGCAGGAAAGGTCGTGCTCGTGACGGGTGCGGGCTCGGGTATCGGCGCGGCCGCGGCACTTGCTTACGCGCGCGAGGGCGCCCGCGTGGTGCTGGCGGGTAGACGGCAGGCCGAGCTAAATGCGGTGGCGTCACAGATCGAGAGCGCGCATGGAACAGCCGATGTCGTGCCGACGGACGTGAGCGACGCGGCATCGGTGAGCGCGCTCCTGAAGCATATCGCCTTTCGCATTGGACGCCTGGACGCGGCGTTCAACAATGCAGGCATCACCGCCTACGCGCCGATCGAGCAGAGCACCACAGAAGACTTCGACCGCGTGATGGCGACCAACGTGCGCGGGGTCTGGCTCTTGATCAAGCACGAGCTCGAAGTGATGCGCGCGCAAGGGCGCGGAGGAGCGATCGTAAATACTTCCTCGATCGCTGCGAGCGGCGGCACCGCTGGGCTATCGATCTATGCAGCGAGCAAAGGCGCGCTCGATGCGATGATTCGCGCCGTCGCGTTGGAGGTCGGCGGCCAGGGGATCCGCATCAACAACGTGAGCCCCGGCGTGATCAATACGCCGCTGACGGCGGAGTTGCCGGCGGCGGCGGTCAGTCACTACGCCGCGCACGCGGCGCTGAAGCGCGTCGGCGAGCCAGAGGATATCAGCGGCGTCGCCGTCTGGCTCTGCACGGATCAAGCGCGCTTCATCACGGGCCAGAGCATCGTCGTCGACGGCGGCTTCAACATCGCCGGCGCGCGCTGACAGTTCAACGCGGGCGCGTTCCAATCAGTCGCGTGTCCCGCAAAGGACAGGCTCTTTTGATGGCTTGAGTTCCACCAAGGCTCACTTGATGCCAACATCACCTCGGCAGCGAAGCAATGCGCGGACCGCTCCCCGGGTGAGGTCACGAATGACCCAGGTCTCCCCGCGGACCGCTCCCCGGGTGAGGTCACGAATGACCCAGGTTTCGCCCACGACGAGCTTTCGACCGCGACCGAATAGATCCGCGCGCGGCTCCATCTCGGCTAGCGAACGAAGGGCTACGCGAAGCCCCGCGCGCTCCACGCTCGGAGTCGGCTAGCGTGACTCGCCCCGGACGCCTTGGCTGTGCGATCGCTTGAGTTACGTTCAGCGCACATTTACGGTTACTCCGGCGCTGAGGCCCGGAAGAAGAGCCGCATCGGTAGCCGCGAGGCGGACTTTCACCGGAACGCGCTGCACGACCTTCACGAAGTTCTCCGCGGCGCTATCCGACGGCAGCAATGAGAAACGTCCCTGCGTTCCGGCCGCGATGGTGTCCACCTTGCCTTCGAACACGCGAGGCGCGAAAGCATCCACGGAGACCGTGACGCGCTGCCCGGGTCGCATCGCGCCGATCTGCGTCTCCTGGAAGTTTGCGACGATGTAAGCTTCGGGGGGAACGAGCAGTGCGACGGGTGTCCCTACGGCCACCAGGACCCCAGGGTGCAGCGATAGGTTGGTGAGCAACCCGTCTGCGGGAGCGACGACACGTGTCGCGTCCAGCTGCGACTGCGCGAGGGCGACAGCGGCCTCAGCGCCCGACACGCGAGCGACTTGAAGCTCGGTGTTTGCGTGCGCCGCGTTCACCTGCGTTTCTAGCGGTGCGCTCTGAGTCAGATGTCCTTGGGCCTCGGAAACCCGAGCGCCTGCAGCGTGCAGGTCCTCTTGCGAGGCGCTGAGAGCGGCGCGTGCTTGCGCGACGGTCGCGTGGGCGCGAGCGGCGGCGGCCTGAGCGTCGTCGAGCGTCGACTGCGGAAGAGCGTTGGCCTCGAGTAGCGCTTTGTGGCGCGCGAGGTCGAGCTCCGCGCTCCTCTCGTCACCCTCCGCGCGCTCCAGCGCGGCGCGTGCGCTCGCGATGTTCGCTTGCGCGCTACGTACCGCATACGACGAACCCGCAACGACGGCCTGTCCGGCGGCGATACCACCGCGGGCGCTTGCGGCGACCATCACCTCCTGGGCTTCGGCCTGTGCGGCTTGAGCCCGTGCCTGCGCGAGCTCCGCCTGCGCTTGTTTGAGCCGCGCGGCATACTCCGTGTCATCGACCTGGGCGATCAGCTCGCCCTTCTTGATCGAGTGGTTGTCTCCCGCTGGGACCGAGACGATGAGGCCGGGCACGCGCACGGAAATCGTGACGACATCCCCCTCTACCCGCGCGTCGTCCGTCGACTGCAGACCCCGAGCACGCACCACGTAGCTGACGAGGACGACGATGCCGGTGAGGATCACCAGACCGACGATGACGAACGGGCGCTTGCTAGCGGGTTTGCTGAGTGCCTCATCCGGTTGACTCACGACTACGCTTTCCATGGCAATCACTCCGCTTCGGGCTCGGCGCGCGCTATCGCGCCGCGGTCTACTTTGAGAAGAAACACCAACGGCAGAAGGATGAGGATCATCACGCCGAGCAGCAGGAAGAGTTGTTCGTACGCGCGCACTGCGGCTTCGCGAGCCACGATCGCGCGGAGGGAGCCCAGCGCCTGCGAGCGTGCGGCCGACGGAGACAGGCCCGGCGTCAACGCCTGGAGCAGGGAGAGCCGCTGAGCGACGAACGGATTCGTCATGCTCACGTGCGCGGCAAGACCGGCGCGGGCGACGACCTCGCGCCGGAGCAGCACCGAGGTGAACAGCGCAAGCCCGATAGCCCCGCCAGTCTCTTTCAGCACGTTGCTCATGCCCGTGGCGTCCGCCGTCAAATGCCGTGGGATCCTGGAAAACGCCGTCGTTTCCATGGGCACGAAAATCAGCGCCATTCCAGCGCCCTGCATCAGCAACGGCAGCGCAAGCCCCCACTGACCGACCGCTAAAGTAACGTGGCTCAGCTGATACGCGCCGCAAGCGAGCAGCAAGACCCCGCCCGCCATCATCAGCCGCGGTGGAACACGCTCGTAAATTGAGCCGGCGATCGGCATGGTGACGAACATTCCGAGCACCATCGGCAGCGTCGCGAGGCCGGCCTGAAGGGCGGTGAACCCGCGAGCTTGCTGCATGAAGACCGAGAGCAAGAACATGGTCGCCATCAGCGTGCACATGACGAGCACACTCAAGAGCATGCCGACCGCGAAGCGTGAGTCATTCAGTAGCCGCAGATTCATGACGGGCGCCTTCGCGGTCAGCTGGCGCGCGATGAACGCCGCGAACGTCGCCACGGCGACGAACGTGAAGACGCGGATCAGGGAGTCGTCGAACCAGAAGCGCCGTTGACCCTCCTCGATCACGAACTCGGTCGTTGCTAGACAAGTCGATAACAGGCCGATTCCTGACCAATCCACATTCGTCCGTTCGGCGGCAGCGCGCGCACGATTTTTGGCGAGTATTTCCAGGTCTTCGCGGACGAAGGTCCCGGTCATCACCAGGCCGAGCAGACCGACGGGCAGAGATACGAAGAAGATCCACGACCAGTGCAGGTGATCGACGATATAGCCACCGAGCAATGGTCCAAGGGCCGGGCCGATCATCATGATCATGCCCGTGAGCGCCATGGCCATTCCTTGTTCCGACTTGGGAAACGTCTGCCGCAGGATCGCCTCTTCCGTTGGTTGCATCGCGCCCCCGCCGAGACCCTG
>Ga0302321_100005713_pt1 | contig 10914 bp, 11 predicted proteins | sample Fen_T0_1_FD_202505 | JGI IMG/M metagenome (GOLD analysis project Ga0302321, IMG submission 202505) | Peat permafrost microbial communities from Stordalen Mire near Abisko, Sweden - Fen_T0_1 | ecosystem: Environmental > Terrestrial > Soil > Wetlands > Permafrost | place: Sweden: Abisko...
GATGGCCACGATCGGCGCGCGGCCCGGCTCGGGTTGGTATGTGCCCTGGGGCATGCACACGATGATCCCCTCGGCATACCGGCGGGCGTCCTCGATCAGCCCGGCTTCCCGTCGGGTGTCGGAGAGCGAGTCGGCGACCAGAACGTCGTAGCCGCGCTGGCGCGCCTCGGACTGCGCGGCCCGGGCGAGCATCGAGAAGAGCGGGCTCGTCAGGTCGGGGACGACGAACACGATCGTCCGGGAGCGGCCCGTCACGATCGCGCGGGCCATGCGGTTGGGCACGTAGCCGAGCGTGCACGCCGCGGCCTCGACCCGGGCCCGGGTCTCGGGCCGCACCATCTCGGGCCGCGACAGTGCACGCGAGGCGGTGGACGCCGTGACCCCGGCGAGCAAGGCCACATCGACCAGTCGCACTGCGTCCCGCGTCCCCATGACCGGATGCTAGAACGCCGGGGACAGCGTCGGCACGACGAGCCCGACGCCCGACGAAAGGCCGTGCGCATGGGGACGTGGCCGTTGCGGGATCGCACGAGCATCGTCGGCATCGGCGAGACGGAGTACTGGAAGGCGGGCGGCGCCACCCGGACCGAGTTCGAGCTCGCCTGCGAGGCGGTGCAGCGGGCCGTGGCCGACGCTGGGCTCACCCTCGCCGACGTCGACGGGCTCAGCGTGTACTCGGGCGAGCGCAGCGATCCGGCCGAGGTGGCCCAGGCCCTCGGTCTGCGCGACCTGCGCTACGTCTCGCTGTACCCGGGCGGCGGGAACTCGGCGTGCGCCGTCGTGCACCACGCCGCGATCGCCGTCGCGTCCGGTTCGGCCGACGTGGTGGTCTGCTACCGGTCGATCTGCCAGGGTCAGTTCGGCCGGTTCGGGCGGGCCCGCGTGGGATCGGGCACGGCCCGCGGCGAGGTCGGCAGCTCCGTCGGCGGCCGGCAGGCGTTCACGATGCCGGTCGGGCTGATGTCGGCCGCGCAGTCGTACGCACTCGAGGCGCGCCGGCACATGTACGAGTTCGGCACCACGAGCGAGCACTTCGGGATGATCTCGGTGGCCTGCTACGCGAACGCGCAGCGCAACCCGCGTGCGGTGATGAACGGGCGCCCGCTAACCCTGGAGGACCACCAACGCTCGCGGATGATCGCCGACCCGTACCACCTGTTCGACTGCTGTCAGGAGAGCGACGGCGCGTGCGCGGTGGTCGTCACCACCACGGAGCGGGCGCGCGACCTGCGGCAACGGCCGGTGCTGATCGCGGGTGCGGCCGAGGGCCTCGCGTCTGGCGACGGCGGCGACCGGTTCCGTCGCCCGCCCGAGCTGTGGACGTCGGCCGGGCTCGCGGGCGTGGCGCGCGACCTGTACGAGCGGGCCGGCGTCGGTCCCGCCGACATCGACGTCGCCCAGCTCTACGAGAACTTCACCGGCCAGGTGTTGATGACCATCGAGGACTTCGGCTTCTGCGCCAAGGGGGAGGGCGGTCCCTTCGTGGAAGGGGGCGCGGTCGAGTGGCCCCACGGCGACCTGCCGATCAACACCGCGGGCGGCAACCTCGCCGAGGCGTACATCCACGGCCTCAGCCTCGTGAACGAGGGGGTGCGCCAGCTGCGGGGCGAGTCCACGGCGCAGGTGGAGAGGGCCGAGCACTGTCTCGTGGTGGCGGGCCCGTCGGCGCCCCCGTCGAGCGCGTTGATCCTGCGGAGGGCGGCATGAGCGCGACCGGCGCGATGTTCCCGCCGGAGATGCCGGTGCCCCTCGTCGAGGCGCTCACCGAGCCGTTCTGGGCCGCGGCGCGCGAGGGTCGCCTGGTGATCCAGCACTGCACCGACTGCGGCACGTTCCGCCATCTGCCCCACGTGCTCTGCTCCTCGTGCCAGTCGTCCGCGCACGACTGGGTGGAGTCCGCCGGACGCGGCACCGTGTACACGTACACGGTCGTCACGCACCCGGTGCACGACGCCACGGCTGCGGTCGTCCCCTACAACGTCGTCGTGGTGCAGCTCGACGACTGCGGTGGCGTCCTCGTGCCGAGCAACCTCGTCGACTGCGCTCCCGAGGACGTGCAGGTGGGGTTGCGGGTGGACGCGGTGTTCGAGCCGGTCACCGACGAGATCACGATCCCACGGTTCCGCCGAACGGCCTGACCGCGTCGACGTCCGACGCGCCTCGGCGTCAGACGAACAGGAACGCGACGCTCACGCCGATGCTGCACACGGCGAGCGTCACCGACGCCACGACCACCCCGCGGTGGGTCTTCCCCTGCTCGTCCTGGGGCAGGCGCGCGCGCACACGCTCCAGCAGCCGTGCCGCCCAGGGGAAGTCGCGGCCGAGCAGCACCAGCCCGGCGGCGATGGTGAGCAGACCGGGCCCGGGGAGCACCCACAGCACGACGCCCAGCAGCACCAGGAACGACCCGGCCGAGATCCGGCCCAAACGCCGGACGACGCTGCGCCGCGCCTCCTCGACGGTCTCCTCGCGCCGGCCCGTCTCGAGCTCGGCATCGATGGCGGCGTCGGCGACCCGCTCGGCGAAGGTCTCCTCGAGCGCGCGGGTGTCGGTCACCGTCATGGCCTCAACTCCTGAAACTGAATACGTGAAAACAACAACACGTATCGGGGCGAGGAATTCCCCCTGCCATGACGGGGTTTCGTCGGGCACCATCGTGGGAACGGATCACCGACGCCCCCAGGAGACCGCCATGGCCTACACGCTGCCCGACCTCGACTACGACTACGCCGCCCTCGAGCCGCACGTCTCGGCCGAGATCCTCGAGCTCCACCACGGCAAGCACCACGCCACCTACGTGGGCGGGGTGAACACCGTGATCGACGAGATCGCGGCCGCCCGGGCCGCCGACGACTTCGCCGCGCTCCCGGGTCTGGAGAAGCGGCTGGCGTTCAACCTCTCGGGTCACGTGCTGCACAGCCTGTACTGGAAGAACCTCTCACCCGACGGCGGCGGTGCCCCCGAGGGCGAGCTCGCGGTGGCGATCGACGACGAGTTCGGGTCGTTCGCCGCGTTCGGGGCGCAGATGACGGCCGCGAGCGTCGGTGTGATGGGGTCGGGTTGGGGGATGCTGAGCTGGGAGCCGCTCGGCGGCCGCCTCTGCATCACGCAGGTGCTCGACCACCAGGACAACCTCGGCCTCGGCTCGCTGCCCCTGCTGGGGATCGACACGTGGGAGCACGCGTACTACCTCCAGTACCAGAACCGCCGCGCCGACTACGTCGACGCGATCTGGAACGTCGTCAGCTGGTCCGACGTCGCCGACCGCTTCGCGGCCGCCCGGGGCGTGCGCCTCGGCTGAGTGCAGGACCGCCCGGCTGCGCGACCACGCCAGCCCGCTCGCGGTCCGGAACGACCCAGGGAGGCTGAGTGCAGGACCGCCCGGCTGCGCGACCACGCCAGCCCGCTCGCGGTCCGGAACGACCCATGGAGGCGGCTGAGCCTGGGCCGCGCGTCCTAGTGTGACGTGCGTGCAGAAGCCTCCCGACGACGCCCGCGAAGCCGGGCTCATCGCCGAGTGGATCGGCGCCAACGTCGGTGGCACCGTCACGGCGATCGTGCGCCAGCCGCGGTGGCGGCCGGTGTGGTTCGTCGACGTCGAGCGCGACGGCGAGGTGCTGGAGCTGTGCGTCCGGGGTGAGCGCGTCGACATCCCCGGCGTCTGGCCGCTGCGGCACGAGATGACCGCGCAGGCACTGATGGAGGCGGGGGGCATCCCCGTGCCGAAGGTCTACGGATGGTGCGACGACCCGGCCGCGTTCGTCACCGACCGCGTCCCGGGGCGCGCCGACTTCGAGCAGGCCACCGAGGCCGAGCGCGACGCGGTGATGGACGAGTACATGGGGGTGCTCGCCGACCTCCACCGGCTCGACCCGGCGCCGTTCGTCGCCGCGGGGATCGACCACGCGACGCCGCCGGGGACGTCGGCCACCGTGGGGATGCGCCGGTACGAGTACGTCTACCGGGCCAACAAGCAGCGGCCCGACCCGTTCCTCGAGTTCTGCCTCGCGTGGCTCGCCCGCAACCCGCTCGACCCGAAGGGCCGTGAGGCCGTGGTCGTGTGGGACTCCGGCCAGCTCCACCACGAGCACGGGCACCTCGTCGCGGTGCTCGACGTGGAGCTCGCGCACGTGGGCGACCCGATGATGGACCTCGCCGGGTTCCGCCAGCGCGACTCGATCCTCCACTACGGCGACATGAACCGGCTCTACGCCGAGTACGAGGCGCGCGGCGGAGTGCCGGTCGAGATGCACGCCGTGCAGCACCACAACTTCGCGTTCACGCTGAGCAACCAGCTCGCGTTCCACTCGGCGCTCGCCGCGCCGGCCCCCGGCTCCGACTACATGACCAACCTCCAGTGGTGCTGCGAGACGAACCTGTTCGCCGTCGAGGCGCTCGCCGAGATCGTGGGCGTCGAGCTGCCCGAGGTCGAGCTGCCGCAGGCACGGGCGTCGGTCGGCGCGGTGGCGCACGAGCACCTCGTCGGCCAGCTGCGCTCGATCGCCGCGGCCGACGAGTTCGAGCAGTACCGGCTGCGGACCGCGTTCCGCCTCGCGCGCCACCTCCAGCGGGTCGACGAGATCGGGGACGCGTGCGTGGCCGCCGACCTCGACGACCTCCACGGGCGGCTCGGACGCCGTCCCGAATCGTGGCAGGAGGGCGACGCGGCGCTCGAGGCGTTCGTGCTCGCCGACGACGGCCGGCACGACGACGACCTGATCCGGCTGTTCCACCGGCGACTGTGGCGCGCGCACCAGATGCTCGGCCCGGCCGGCTCGGCGATGACCCGGCACAACCCGGTCCAGGCGTTCACTGCGTGAACCCTGGCCGCGAACCCGTCGCGCCGAGCGCGCAGGCCCGGTTCGAGCTCGACGCGTACGGGTACACCGTGCTCGAGCGCGTTGTCGACGACGACACCGCGGCTGCGCTCGCGGCGTCGCTGTCCGCGGCCGACGACGCGATCGGGACCGACTACGTCCACCAGGATGCGTACGCCCGCCACGTGATGAACCTGCTGTCGTGGGACGAGCGCTTCGTCGCGCTCATCGACGACCCGGTGGTGCTCGGCACGGTGGAGGCGATCCTCGGTCCGGCCGTGATCCTCGGCAGCATCAACGCCCGCATCGTGCGGCCGGGCGATCCCGACCAGCCCTTCCACTCCGACATCCCACCCCAGCTCCGCAAGCCCGGGGCCCCGGTGATGGTGCAGGCCGTGTGGATGCTCGACGGGTTCACGCCCGACAACGGCGCCACCCGCATCGTGCCGGGCTCCCACCGCGCGCCGGAGGCGGAGCCGCCCCCGGGGGTCGTGGTCCCGCACTGGGTGACCCCCACCGGGCCGGCAGGGAGCGTCCTGGTGTTCAACGGCCAGTGCTGGCACGGTGGCGGCGCGAACCACGGCGACGCGATCCGGCGTGCCCTCTTCGCCCACTACCGGGTGTCGCCGTGGATGCGGTTCCAGTGCGACCCCCACGACGGGTTCACCGACGACGTGTGGGCGCGGCTGAACCCGCGTCAGCGCAGCCTGCTCCGCATGGAGCAGGGCGTGGGCCAGCCCAACAGCGCCGACTACGCGCGTTGATCGGTCCCGTCGCCCGCCGGCGCGACGGTGGCGGCGAGCGGGAGCCGGAGGCGGAAGCCGGTAGGGGCGCCCGGGAGCACGTCGACCCGGCCGCCGTCGGCCGAGGCCAGGGTGCGGGCCAGGGCGAGTCCGACGCCGGTGCCGCCCGACTGCGAGACGTGACGGTCGAACGCGGTGGCGGCCACCTCGGGGGTGAGGCCGGGTCCCTCGTCGGCGACCACCACCTCGACGTCGACGGCGCGCCGGGTGAGCGTGATGGTCACCGTTCCGGAGCCGTGGCGGAGCGCGTTGTCGATCACCGCGTCGAGGGCCTGGCCCACCCCGCCCGCGTGGGCTCGGACCTCGACGGGCCCGGGTGTCGGCCCGGTGTCGATCCGGATCGCGCGGTGGGCGCGGGTGAACGCCGGCAGCCACACCTCGACCCGGTCGTGGACCAGGCGGTCGAGGTCGAGGTCGACGGCGTCGCCGATGCGGCCCCGGCGGGCCAGCGCGAGCAGCTCGGTGATCGTCTCGTCGAGCCGGTCGGCCTGCTCGAGCGCGGCTTCGGCCTCGGTGCGGGCCGCGTCGGGGTCGCGGGTCTCGGCGAGCTCCTCGAGCCGCATCCGCAACGCGGTCAGGGGTGACCGCAGCTGGTGCGACGCGTTGGCGGAGAACTCGCGCTCGGCCCGTACGAGCGCGGCGATGCGGGCCGCGCTCGCCTCGAGCGCGCCGGCCACCGCGTCGGTCTCGGGGATGCCGTGGCGGGCGACCGAGATGGAGAAGTCCCCGGCGCCGAGCCGGGCCGACGCCTGGGCCAGCTCGTCGAGCGGGGCGGTGACCCGACGCGCGATCAGCCACCCGGTCCCGGCGGCCGCGGCCACCGCGACCAGCCCGAAGATCGCGACCGCGAGCGCGATGCCGTACGCGCGGTCGTGCGCCTGCCCCGCGCTCCCGACCAGCGTGATCCGGGTGCCGTCGCTGCGGACGACCTGGGCCGTGAACACGTCGCCGTGGAGGCGGTGGCCGGCCCGGACGGAGTTGCCGTTCGCGTCGCGCACGACGACGGAGCGGTCCTCGCGCGCGAACGGGGCGAGCGCGTCGACCGTCACGGGCGCGCCGCGGTCGAGCGTGGACGCGAGCGCGAGTGCGAGCGAGTCGGCCTCGCGGTCGACCCGCGCGACCGCGTCGGCCCGGGCCTCGTGCCGCCCGAGCAGGACGAGCGGCACGCCGAGGAGGAAGACGGCGAGCGCGGCCACCGCGGTGGTCAGCGCGACGATGCGACGGCGCACGCGGTGATGATTCCGCGTCAGTTCCGCTCGAAGCGGAAGCCGACCCCGCGCAACGTCGTGATGTAGCGCGGGTGCAGCGCGTCGTCGTCGAGCTTGCGGCGCAGCCACGACACGTGGGTGTCGAGCGTCTTCGTGGGGCCGTACCAGTGCTCGTCCCATACCTCGTTCATGATCCGCTCGCGCGTGACCACGGTTCCCGCCTCGGTCACCAGCAACGCGAGAAGGTCGAACTCCTTGGTCGTCAGCTCGAGCTCCTCGTCGCCCCACCAGGCGCGGCGCGCCCCGAGATCGACCCGGACGTCCTGGGCCGCCACGGTGTCGCCCGCCGGCCGGGTGCGGCGCTGGAGGGCGCGCAGCCGGGCCATCAGCTCGGCCAGTCGGAACGGCTTGGTGACGTAATCGTCGCCGCCGGCGTCGAGGCCGACGACGGCGTCGAGCTCCTCGCGGCGGGCGGTGAGGATGAGGATCGGCAGGTCGCCGCACGCGGTGCGGATCTCGCGGCACACGTCGAGACCGTCGACGTCGGGGAGCCCGAGGTCGAGCACGACGAGGTCGATCGGCTCGGCCACCGCACGGTCGACGGCGGCCGACCCGGTGCCCACGTGGGTCACCTCGTATCCCTCGCGCTCGAGGGCCCGGACCAGGGGCTGGGCGATCGCGGTGTCGTCCTCGACGACCAGCACGCGGGGCATCGAGCCAGCGTACGGACCCCGGTCAGGAGAGGAAGCGAGGGCGGGACCCGGAGCGGGGGCAACGGTCCCGCCCTCGCCGGCTGGCGGGGCGTGATCGGGGGGATGGATCACGCCGCGCGGGCGGCCCGCAACGTCCGGAGACCCAGGGGCTCGAACCTGTTGTCGGGATCGGACACGGATCCTCCGGGGACGGGGCGTCGCGCCAGGCGCTGGGAGCACGGTAGGAACGGCCGCCCCAACCGGTTGCCGACGCACGGTCAAACGGAGGTCAAACCTCGTGCCCAGGGCCGGTCCCGGGGCTGTTGCGTGGCTGTTCCCCGGCTCCGTTCGACCGCCTCGCGTGGGACTCCTAGGCTCCGGTCGTGACCCCGTCCGCCGCGCTGATCATCGACGCCGACAGCCACGTGACCGAGCCGAAGGACACCTGGACCGCACGGGTGCCGTCGCGCTACGTCGAGCAGGTGCCGCACGTCGAACGCACCGCCGACGGGCGGGACACGTGGTTCCTCGCGGGGCAGCAGATCGGCACCATGGGGGTGAGCGCGCCCGCGGGGTGGCCGGGCTTCCCACCCGAGTACCCGCCCACGCTCGACGACGTGCTCCCCGCTGCGCACGATGCCGCGGCGCGGCTTGGCTACATGGACGACGCGGGCATCTGGGCCCAGGTGCTCTTCCCGAACGTGGGCGGGTTCGGCAGCGAGAAGTTCCTCGCGCTCGACGACGCCGACCTCAAGCTCTGGTGCGTGCGCGCGTACAACGACTTCCTGCTCGAGTGGTGCGGCACCGACGCGAGCCGGTTGCTGGCGGTGCTGGCGACCCCGTTCTGGGACGTCGACGCCACGGTCGCCGAGATCACCCGCGGCGTGGAGCAGGGCGCGCGTGGCGTGCTGTTCACCGGCGAGCCGCAGCGCTACGGGCTCCCGTACCTCGGCGACCGCCACTGGGACCCGATGTGGGCGGTGACGCAGGAGGCCGGCATCCCGGTCCACTTCCACATCGGCAACGCCGGCGAGCTGCCCGAGATCATGACGCCGCAGCGCATCGAGGCCCACGGCCACGCGGCCACGCAGACCTTTGCCGCAGTCGAGCTGTTCATGAAGAACGGCGTGCAGGTGGTCGACCTCGTGAGCTGCGGCCTGTTGAACCGCTTCCCGACGTTGACGTTCGTCTCGGTGGAGAGCGGGATGGGCTGGCTCCCGTTCGCGCTCGAGGCGGCCGACTACTCGTACCTCGGCGCGTCGCGCGCCGGGCGCGCGCGCGGCGACGACCTCCTGCCGTCGGAGCTGTTCCGCCGCCAGGTGTACGTCACCTACTGGTTCGAGCAGATCGCGCCCACGCACCTGCTCGACGTGATCCCGGTCGACAACGTGCTGTTCGAGACCGACTTCCCCCACACCACGTGCCTCTACGGCAACATCCCCGAGACGATCGAGGCCGGCCTCGGGCACGTCCCGGACGCGATCCGCCGCAAGATCCTGTGGGACAACGCGGCCGCGCTCTACCGAATCGAGGGACCGCGATGAGCGTCACGATCGTCCGACCGTCCGAGCGCGACCTCCAGCCGGTCCGCGACGGCAATCCCATCCTGCTGCAGGTCGTGGCCGATGGGTTGGACGGCAACCCCTACGTGCACGTCACCGAGGTGCCGCCGGGCCACCACATCGCGGCGCACAGCCACTCCGAGGACGAGGTGACCGTGATCCTCTCGGGGGTGGCGATCGTCGACGGCGCCGAGTGCGGTGCGGGCACGCTGCTCGTCATCCCGGCCAACGAGAGCTACGCGATCGACGCCGGCGATGAGCCGCTCGTGTTCGCGGTCATCCGCCCGCGCAAGGCCGAGTACGCGGGACCGCGCGGGTGACGGACGGCCACGCGGTCGGCGGGCGCTACACGACCGCGCTCGACGAGGGGCGGATGGCGCTGGGCGTGTTCTGCGCGCTCGACGGGTTCGCGGTGAGCCACCTGTTCGCGTCGGTCGGGTACGACTTCGTCATCATCGACCTCCAGCACGCGGCGTTCACGTGGCCCGACGTCGAGAACATGTGCTTCCGCATCCGGTCCACCGGTGCGGCGGTCTTCCTGCGCACCGCGTCCACGGAGCCGGCCGAGGTGAACCTCGCGCTCGACCTGCCGATCGACGGCGTGATCCTCCCGAACATCGCGTCGTTCGCGCACGCGGCCGCCGCCGTCGCGCAGACCAAGTTCCCGCCGGCCGGGGAGCGCTCGCTCGGCAACGAGCGCCACGACACGATCTGGCAGGCGTACGCCGCGCCCGACTCGCTCGTCGGGATGCTGGTGGAGCACTCGGGCGCGGTGGCCGACATCGAACGCATCCTCGCCGAGCTGCCGATCGACTTCGTGTGGATCGGCCTGCACGACCTCGCGGCGTCGTATGGGATCGAACCCCACTCGGTGGTGGTGGGAGGGGCGATGCCCCCCGAGCTCGGGGCCGCGGTCACGCGCACGCGTGACGCCGCGCGGGCCAACGGCGTGCGCTACTGGGCCGGCGAGCCGGGCGCCGACGCCACCATCGCCGGCGTCGACGCGCGCATCGTGCGCCAGGCCGCGATCGACGCACTGGCCCGGGTCCGAGACCGCTTCGGCGGGGGAGCGCAACCCGCGTGACCGCGCGCAAGACCGTGCTCGTGCTGCCGCCGTCGCGACTGCACCCGGACGCGCGAGTGCTGCTGGAGACCGAGGTCGACGTCGTCGACGGCGCGGGCCTCGACGACGCGCGTCTCGCGGCGGCGCTCTCCTCCGCGCGTGGGCTCGTCGGTGGGATCCAGCGCGCGCACCTCGACGCCGCGCCCCTCCTCGAGGTGATCGGGATCCCGGGGTCGGGGTCCGACCACGTCGACGTCGCCGGCGCCACCGAGCGCGGCGTGCTCGTGGTCAACGCGTCCGGCGGGCAGACGGCCGCGGTGGCCGAGCACGCGGTGGGCCTGATGCTGTCGCTGGCCAAGCGGATCGCGGCGTCCGACCGCATCTTCCACACCGAGGGCCGGTTCCTCGGCCGGGAGCACTTCACCGGCGACGACTGGCCGGGGTGGCCGCACGAGATCGGCGGGAAGACGATCGGGATCGTCGGCTTCGGCTTCATCGGGCGGGACCTGGCCCGCAAGTGCCTCCTCGGATTCGACATGCGGGTGCTCGTCTTCGACCCGTTCTTCGACCCCGACGAAGCCACCCGCCTCGGCGTCGAGCCGGTGCGGACCCTGGCCGAGCTGCTCCCGCAGTGCGACGTCGTGTCGCTGCACCTACCGTTGAGCGACGCCACCCGCAACCTGATCGGCGAGGCCGAGCTCCGGGCCATGCGGCCGACCGCGTACCTCGTGAACCTGGCCCGGGGTGGCGTGGTCGACGAGGACGCCCT
>Ga0302321_100005714_pt1 | contig 10911 bp, 10 predicted proteins | sample Fen_T0_1_FD_202505 | JGI IMG/M metagenome (GOLD analysis project Ga0302321, IMG submission 202505) | Peat permafrost microbial communities from Stordalen Mire near Abisko, Sweden - Fen_T0_1 | ecosystem: Environmental > Terrestrial > Soil > Wetlands > Permafrost | place: Sweden: Abisko...
CTTCTCTTCCAAAATGATCGTACCCCTGAAAGCGTGCTCAGGGTGGTCAACCTCAACGGCGAACCCGTTGCCGAGTATGCCGAAACCCTGACTCCCGGAAAATCGAGTTTTGGTTGGGCCTTTGTCTGTTACACGTATCCTCCGCGTGACACATTTACGTTCCTGACCACGCTGGAAGGCGACAAGCTCGGACTTCGCATCGTCGAGCCGCACTAAGCTGCCGCACATGCGCCAATCAATTGGCTCTGCTCGTCGAACGAAATCTGTCCACGCCCACTAGAGTTGCTCGTGCGATCGTCCCGTCTCGTCAGGTGTCAGCAGCACTCCGCCTGTAATTTCCTGTCCCGGAGGCGTCTGGCGAGGCTTCGCCCGTTCAGCGGCCTCTTGCGCGCGTTTCTTAGACACCGCACGATAGGCGAAAATCACGGCCAACAGTGGCGCCGCGATCAGCACGCCCCAGAAGCCAAGCATGAAGCTCAACAGAATCGGCACGGCCAGCGACGCCCAAAGCGGAACGCGGGCCGTTCGCTTCATGATCATCGGCTGTAGAAGCAGCCCGTCCAGTAGGATGATGACGCCGTAGAGGCCAAGAAGCCACAGAAACGACTCTATCCCGCCAGAAAAGCTCGCGGCCACCGCCGGTCCGATAAATGCAAAGATCGGCCCGAAGTGCGGAATGAACTGAAACATTGCTGCCAGCACGGCCCACAACGGCGCCAGCGGAACCTTGAGATACACCAATCCAATCCACCAAAGCAGGCCTACGGCGATCGAGTCATAGCACTGGGCGACGAACCAGTCGCGCAAGGCTCCACCGGTAATGTTGACGTGTCGCGAAAACTCCATAACGGTTTAGATGCGGGCGCCCGGAAGGCCGCCGCACCCATGCTACACTGAGGCTGAAACCCCCTCCTGGAGCGCACAGCGATGAAATTTGGCGTCATCATTTTTCCCGGATCGAACTGTGACAACGACGCCTACTGGACGATTCAAACCGTGTCGAAGCAGCCGGTGACGTTCCTATGGCACGATTCGCCGGACCTTCAGGGATGTGACGCGATCATCGTTCCCGGCGGTTTCGCCTATGGCGACTACCTGCGCACGGGGGCTATCGCCAAGTTCTCGCCGGTGATGGAATCGGTGCGCAAGTTTGCCGCCGACGGCGGACTCGTCCTGGGCATCTGCAACGGCTTTCAAATTCTTTGCGAATCCGGGCTGCTGCCGGGCGCGCTCATGCGCAACGCTGGACTGAAGTACATCTGCAAGCCCGTCAACATTCGCGTCGAGAGCACCAACACGCCTTACACCCAGCAATTGACCAAGGGCGAAGTACTGGAGATTCCCATTGGCCACATGGAAGGCAATTACTTCTGCGATGACCATACGCTTGCGGAGTTGAAAGACCAGGACCGAATCATCTTCCGCTACGTGACTCCGAGCGGCGAAGTGACCGCCGGCGCCAATCCCAACGGCTCGATCGAAAACATCGCCGGCATCTGCAACGCCGGGCGCAACGTACTCGGCATGATGCCTCATCCGGAGCGCGCCAGCGAGCCCGAGCTTGGTATGACCGACGGCGTGAAGATTTTTGACTCGCTCGTGTCGGCGCTAGTGGCGAAGTAGCGCTTTTAGCTGTTGGCCCTTAGCTCTTAGCTCCTGGCAACTACCCCTACCGAAACCCTTATTCGGCACACCCGGCATCTGCTGGGAACGTCGCGGCTGTAAATGCGTCTCGGCGCTTTGGGTCAATGCTGGTACCCCTCCCCCTGCCTGCACTCTGTAGAATCAGTAACTTGGGAACAAATTCCTCGCAAAATAGCACAAACAAATGACTTACGGGTAAAGTAGCACAAACAAACGAGTTAGGGTCGCAATTTGTCAAAGAGCAAGACAGCACCGCCGACCGTGCCGATTGGGCCGCGAACTCCATAAAAAGGGCCCGCGAGCTAACGCGAGCCCCAAAGACCTCACTAGGAGGTGCTTATAAATTCTTCTTCGTCCACTGGTCGATGCGGTCGAGCGCGTTCTGCAGGTTCTCCACCGAATTCGCGACGCTGAAGCGCAGGTAGCCTTCACCGAATGCGCCAAACGCTGTGCCTGAGAGTCCGGCGACACCGGCCTCGTCCAGCAGAGCGTCGGCGAGTTTCTTCGACGGCCAGCCGGTCGTGGTGATGTTCGGGAAGGTGTAGAAGGCGCCTTTCGGCAGACGACACGAGAATCCTTTGATCTGGTTGATGCCGCTAACGAAGATGTTGCGTCGCTTCTCGAACTCCAGCCGCATGTGCTCGGTCGCAGTCTGGTCGCCGCGAATTGCCTCGACACCGGCGATCTGCGTGAAGCTGGCAGTGCAGGAATTGGAGTTGGTCATCAGGCGAGCGACGTGGGTGGCCAGGTCGGCCCGCATGACACCGTAGCCCATGCGCCATCCGGTCATAGCGTAGGTCTTGGAGAAACCATCCAGGATGATGGTGCGCTCCTTCATCCCCTCCACCGCCGAGATGCTGAACTGCTCGCCCTCGAAAATCAGTCGTCCGTAGATTTCGTCGCTGAGCACCATGATGTCGCGCTCGCCAATGGCTTCGGCGATGTCATAAATGTCGTTCTTGGTCAGCACTCCGCCGGTCGGATTGTGCGGCGAGTTGAGGATGATCAGCTTGGTGCGATCGTTGATCAGGCTCTTCAGTTCGTTGACGTCGAGGCGAAAATCACGCTCCTCGCGCAGAGCGATCGGCACGGCCTTGCCTCCCACGAAGTTGATCATCGACTCGTAGATGGGGAAGCCGGGATTGGGATAAATGACTTCGTCTCCCTGCTCGATCAGAGCCATCATGGTGAAAAAGATGATGGGCTTGCCGCCGGGAACCACCACCACTTCTTCGGGCGTGAACTTCACGCCGCGAGACTTGGTAACGTCGTCGGCAATGGCCTCACGCAGGTCAGGCAGACCGGCGGATGGGCCGTAATGCGTATAGCCCAGATGCAGGGCGTCAACTGCGGCCTCGACGATGTTCTTGGGCGTATCGAAATCGGGCTCGCCGATTTCCAGATGGATGATCTTCTTGCCCTGCTTCTCCAGGGCGCGGGCCCGGACCAGAACTTCAAACGCGGTCTCGGTGCCGAGACGCGACATGCGCTTGGCCAAGTTCAGCTTGGCGGGAGCGGATACCGTCATTGTGCTCATGATGTTGTTCCTCGTTACTGCGGGGCTTTGAATGCCCGTCCGCAGCACTCCAGTTGACATTCTGGGACGAGGCCTACCCAGACGCAGTGACGCGCAGCCTACATAGTTGTGACGGAGCGCACGAACGGAAAGACGCTGTCAGCTATTAGCAGTTAGCAACTAGCGCTCAGCAAGCGGCGATGGGATGGGCCGGTTTACTCGGCGTATTCGATGACGCTCTCGATGGTCGCGGTCTTTTCCAGCATGGCAGAGACCGAGCAGTACTTCTCTGTCGAAAGGCGCACGGCATCTTCTACAGCCTTGTGGGTGACCTTGCCGCGCACTCGATAAATCAGCTTGATGTGGGTGTAAACCTTGGGGTGGTCGGCCGCCCGCTCGGCGTTGGCGACGACTTCGAGTCCGGTGAACGGCTCCCGTTTCTTGCGCAGAATGCCCACAACGTCACTGGCGGTACAGCCGCAAAGCCCGATCAGCACCGTTTCGATCGGCGTACAGGCAGTCTTCACTTCACTGGTGTCCATCACAAGGGCGTGGCCCGAGGTGGCTTCGCCCAAGAACCGGTCTTTGTCGGTCCAGATGGCTTTGGCTTCAATCATAAAGGTTGCGTTCTCTTCTAGCTACGAAATCAGTTTGGCTTGGGATCGGAAGGCGGCGTTGCCGGCGGAGCCGCAGGTTGAGCCTCTGGCGCCTGCGACTTTGACTTGTCTTTGTCCTTGTCGTAGATCGACAGTTGGTCGCCCGGACGTTTGAGGCGGAACTCGAACTCCATTTCCGGCTTGTTGACCTGGTAATCGTCGCCGTAGGTCTGAAAGCCGGGCGCCAACACCTGGATGCGCAGCGGCCCGTAAGGAATACCGTCTATCCCCGCATTGCCTTCTCCATCGGTCTTTAACTGAAGACCGCCCTTGGCCTGGGTACCGTCTTTGTTCACCGTGTGAAGCACGACGCTGGCCGCCCGCACCGGCTTGTTGTTCGCGTCTTTGACCACTATGAAGTGCAAGTTCGCCGCTGGCTGATCAGCGGACTTCTTGTCGCTCGCGACTGCCGGAACGGCCGCTACCAGTGAACAGAAAATACAGAGCAGGCGGACCATACTTCTCATTTGCATATTGTAGGCAGGCACCCATCGGACTGCAATTGCTGCGGATGCGATCGGGGGAAGGCATGCGAGACCAGAGGTCAATCCGGCTTCGGTGTTGCCACTGGACTGTCAGATGCATCGTCGTCCGTATGTTTGCGCAGGACCGGAAGGTTGCCGCCCTTACCGGCAGTCAGGCGTTGATTGCCCTGCAGGGAGAACAACCGTGCCTTCATCGCCTCAAAGTCACTGGTATCCACCACATAGCTGTCGCGGCCAGGCAGATATTTCTGGATTTCGGTCTGCGCGGCGGTGATGCGGTCGGCCGTCATGGGATGGGTAACGAACATTTTGGCGATCTTGCTGTGCTTCTGCTTCTCCTGCGATTTCAGGCGTTCAAAGAACTGGATGAATGCTTGCGGGTCGTATCCGGCGGCATAGTCGTATTGCAGGCCAAGCATATCGGCCTCGCGCTCTGAGTCGCGGGAGAATTTCAGGAAGCTCATCGGAACCACGATATTGGCGACCTCGGCGATAGCATAACCAGCAGGACCGCCCACGAACATCAGCGGAATCGAGGCCATGGTCCAGATCTGCTGCTTGGTCATGTTCTTGGTAGCGTGGCGCGCCGCCACGTGAGCGATCTCATGGGCCATGATCGCGGCCAGTTCCGACTCGCTTTCGGCAGCCAGGATCAGGCCGCTATCCACATAGAAAAAGCCTCCCGGCAGCGCAAAGGCATTGATCTCTCCGCTATCGATCACCTTGATTGTGAACGGAACGCGCGAGTCGGAATTGCGTACCAGGTTCTGCCCGATGCGGTTCACGTACTCGGTAATCGCCGGGTCGGTTATCAGTTTGGAGGTCTGCTCCACCTGCTTAGCGAACTCCTGTCCGACCGCGATCTCACGCTCGAGCGAGTAGAAATTCAGTCCGGTACCAATGTTGCGGTGCCCGATCAACGTCACGTCATACTTCGGCTGTTCCGGTGCAGGCTGTACCACTACTGGCGTCGGCGCTGACCCTGGTTGCACTCCGAAAGCACTTCCTGTCGCCTGAGGCTGTATCGGGTCAGCCGCATTGGGTGAACTCTCGCCTTTCGCTTGAATCTGGGCGGCAGTCGAAATCGTCCCTGTTAATTGGTCGTCTGCGAGAGAGTGAGAATCAGGTGAATTGCGGTCAATCACAGCCGACTGCGTGGATGCCGACGAGGTCCTTGGTGCTGAAGTCTGGGCACAGAGGACGCCTGAGAAGAACAGGCTAATGGCCAGAACCAGCGCCATAGTCCGAATTTCGCGCAATCGGATGGGGGGTATCCTCATACCTGCTTACCTAATTATGCGAGTACCGAGCCTTACTGAGACGGTTAAGTGTATCAGGACACTACCTCCACGAATCAAACTGGCTCTGCATCGGAGAATTCCCGAATGCGGAAAGGTCGTGAATACGCCAGTATGTATCTATCTAGCTGGCCGAGGGTCGCTTCCGAAAACGCTGGAATGTTCGATGAGGTTCGATTGCTAAAGTTGCCAAAAATACCGATTTCCGCAGGTTTTGAAATTTGAGTGAATTACACTCATATCTCGCTTGACATTCGCTACGACTTTTAGGTACATTAGCACTCATAGGACTTGAGTGCTAGCAGTCCGTTGGCTGCCCGCGGCCTCCAGTTCTTAATTAAACCGACAAGTCAGTGAACGAGCCGCGCCGACCGCAATTATCCGCGAAGACAGCCGGCGAACGGAATATCGCAATTCAATCCAGAAGTGAGTGTTCGAAAGGAGTTCCAAGAATGTCTACGAAACTGACTCCCCTGCATGACCGTATCGTAATTCGTCGTGTGGAAGAGGCCGAAACTTCCCGGGGTGGAATCATCATTCCCGATAGCGCCAAAGACAAGCCGCAGGAAGGCGAAGTGATCTCCGTCGGCCGTGGCAAGAGCAACGACAAGGGCGAAACTTTCCCGCTCGACGTAAAGGCGGGCGACCGCGTCCTGTTCGGCAAGTATGCCGGTACGGAAATCAAGATCGACGGCGAAGACTTCCTGATCATGCGCGAGGAAGAAGTCCTCGGCATCCTGGAAGGCGCAGAGAAGCCCGTAGCCGCCAAGAAGTAAGGGTTTTGAAAGGGCACGGCTTCAGCCGTGCCGAAGACAGCTAATAGAGTTCGGGGCTTTAGCCCCTGAGGAGAAATGAGAAATGGCAAAGCAGATTCTGCACGGTGAAGAGTCGCGGCAGTCCATCCTGCGGGGAGTGAATATCCTGGCGGATGCCGTGAAGGTCACCCTCGGTCCCAAGGGCCGCAACGTAGTTATCGAGAAGAAGTTCGGTTCGCCGCTCATCACCAAAGACGGCGTGACCGTAGCCAAAGAAATCGAGCTGAAGGACCCGCTCGAGAACATGGGCGCGCAGATGGTGCGCGAAGTGGCGTCGAAGACCTCTGACGTGGCCGGCGACGGCACCACCACCGCGACCGTTCTGGCACAGGCGATCTATCGCGAAGGCGTGAAGACCGTGGCTGCCGGCGCGAACCCGATGGCCCTGAAGCGCGGCATCGAGAAGGCCGTTACCGCTGTTTGTGGCACCGTCGACAACGAAGGTAACCGCACAGGTAGCGCCCTCGACAAGCTGTCGCAGAAGGTCACCGGCGACATGATCGCGCAGGTTGGCACAATTTCCGCCAATAACGACCCGACCATCGGCAACATCATTGCCGAGGCCATGAAGAAGGTCGGCAAAGACGGCGTCATCACGGTGGAAGAATCGAAGACGATGGAAACCCAGTTGGAAGTGGTCGAAGGCATGCAGTTCGACCGCGGCTACCTGTCCCCGTACTTCGTGACTGATCCTGAGCGCATGGAGTCGGTGCAGGAAAACCCCTACATCCTGATTCACGAGAAGAAGATCTCGTCGATGAAAGACCTGCTCCCGTTGCTCGAGCAGATCGCAAAGGGCGGCCGTCCGCTCGTGATCATCGCTGAAGACGTGGAAGGCGAAGCGCTGGCGACCCTGGTGGTCAACAAGCTGCGCGGCACGTTGAACGTGTCGGCCGTGAAGGCCCCTGGATTCGGCGACCGTCGCAAGGCCATGTTGCAGGACATCGCAATCCTGACCGGCGGCAAAGCCATCACCGAAGACCTCGGCATCAAGCTTGAGAACGTCCAGATGACCGATCTCGGCCAGGCCAAGAAAGTCACCATCGACAAGGACAACACGACCATCGTCGAGGGTAAGGGCAAGGCAGAAGACATTTCGGGCCGCGTGAAGGAAATTCGTGGCCAGGTCGAAAAGACCACGAGCGACTACGACCGCGAGAAGTTGCAAGAGCGGTTGGCGAAGCTAGTGGGCGGCGTTGCCATCATTAAGGTTGGCGCTGCGACCGAAACCGAAATGAAGGAAAAGAAAGCCCGCGTGGAAGACGCGATGCATGCCACCCGCGCTGCAGTCGAAGAAGGCATCGTCCCGGGCGGCGGCGTAGCTCTGCTGCGTACCGCTGACGCCGTGGCGGCCCTGAACCTGGAAGGCGACGAGAAGATCGGTGCGAACATCGTGCGCCGCGCACTCGAAGAGCCCCTGCGCCAGATCGTCGGCAACGCCGGCGAAGAGGGTGCCATCGTTGTGGGCCGCATCAAGGAGTCGAAGGAAAACAACTTCGGCTACAACGCTCAGAACAACACCTTCGAAGACCTGGTCAAGGCCGGCGTCATCGACCCGACCAAGGTGACGCGCACCGCCCTGCAGAACGCAGGTTCGATCGCGTCGCTGATGCTGACCACCGAAGCGCTGGTGTGCGAGATTCCGGAAGACAAGAAGGAATCTCCCATGGGCGGCGGACACGGCGGCGGCGGCGGCATGGGCGGAATGTACTAAGAAGCAATGAGCCGTTACCTTTTAGCTAAAGGTAAGAGCGAAGGCCTCGCAGCAATGCGGGGCCTTTTGCTTTGCATTCGCTACGCCCTTCAAAAAGTGAGCAGTTTTATACATACGCCACTTCTGTGTATGTGAGACACTTACTCGAGGGTGACTGCGGTATGTGGGGATATGGCTTCGAGTAGCGCATCCCTGTTTGACTTTGGCCTTTTCAGAAGAGCGTCCTCTGCGACCTCAGCGCGTGACTGGCTGACCCGCCCCGGGCACCCTTGAACGGAGCTACGCGCGCGTGAATGTACATCTAATTAACCCGAGCCACGTCTCTTTCGGCACCGCCGTCATCACTCCCCGTTGGTTGTACGTCCTGGCGGGCGCTACGCCTGCTCGATACGGCGACCCGATCCTGGTCGATGAAACGTTGGCCCTGCTAGATCCCTCGACGATCCAGCCCGGCGACATCGTCGGCATCGGCGTTCACACTGGAAATGCTCTTCGCGGCTATGAAGTTGGCCGCGCCGCACGAGCCAGCGGCGCCTACGTCGTTTACGGCGGCATCCATGCCACCCTGTATCCCCAAGAAGCCCTGGAACTCGGAGCAGCTCACGCTGTGGTGAAGGGCGACGGCGATGTGATTTGGGCGACGGTGCTAGCTGACTGCCTCAGCGGTTCTCCTAAGCCGATTTACGAGGGCGGTCGCATCGAGGCCGACCAATTCTCGCCGGCGCGCTGGGACTTGATTCCCCGTAAGAGTTATATGTGGGCTTCCGTGCAGACGGTGCGTGGCTGCCCCAAGCATTGTTCGTTCTGCTCGGTTTGGAAGACCGACGGCCAGAAACCACGCCAGAGACCGGCCGATGCCGTTGTCGAGGAGATCGTCCAGTTGCGGCGGCAGGGATTTCGGTTCATCGCGCTGGCCGATGACAACTTCTACCCGGTCACGCTCACCGACCTTGAACTTGCCGGCCGCCAGAAGAACCAAGCCCATCTGGAGCAATTGAAAGCCGTCCGCGCCGAACGGTTCGAACTGATGGCACGCCTTGCGCAGCTCCCAAAGGACACGGTGTTCTACACCCAGATCACCATGGAAGCTGCCGAGGATGACGAATTTCTCGATGCCATGAAGTCGGCGCACATCCTAGGCGCGTTGGTAGGAGTGGAAGCCGTAACGCCTGCCGGACTGAAAGACGTGTACAAGGACTTCAATCTCTCGGGACAGGCATTGATTGACCGGTTGAAGAACTTCCGTGCCCACGGCATTCACGTTCTGGGTTCGTTCATTTTCGGACTGCCTAGCGACAAGCCCGAGACCTTTGACGCGACCGCTGCACTCGCGGACGCTGCTGACCTCACCTTCGCACAGTTCGTTATCCTTACGCCTTTCCCCGGCACGGTCGATTTCGCCAAATGGGAGAAGACAGTGGACGTAACGACGGCGAACGTAGATGGCATCCCGCTCACTCGACGCTGGCTCATTCCGCAGGAGACGCGCCCCAAGTATTTTGGATTGCATCCCACCATGTCGGCCGATGAAGTCCGGCAACGCACGCAAGCCGTGTGGGACAAGTTCTACAGCTTCGACTCCATCTGGAAGCGGTCGAGCTTCCTGAAGTCGGTGAAGGCACGGGCGGCGTTCGTATTGATTTCCAAGATCTATCGCCAGATGTACGCCGACACCGGCATCACCACCGACAGTGCTCGTATGGCGCGCTCAACCAAGATTGCAGGCTGGCTGGCCAAGCCTTGCAGGCTGTTGTTTGCCGGGAAGCCAATGCCCGACCTGGAAGTGCCCCGGGCGCCGGGGATATTTCCCGAGCCCGAGATGGCAGCAGGCGACTAGCGCTGCTCAACACACAAAATGAAAAGGCTTCGCATCGCCGCGAGGCCTTTTTTGTTGCGAACGGGTGCGCACGCTATGCGCATTCCAAGCGCCTTAGTTTGATCGCTCCCGCGTCGATCTGAGCAAGTTCATAATGGGCTTGCTGGGTCAACCAGCTGGCAGCGCTGCCGCCGAACACCTTCGACAGCCGCACGGCCATCTCAGGAGACACTCCGCGCTTCCCATTCACGAGTTCCGAAACCGTCGTCCTCGTGACTCCAAGAGCCGCCGCGGCCTCGGTTATGCTCAGGCCGAGCGGCTCGATGCACTGCCGCATTACAACGCCGCCCGGGTGGGGTGGATTCTTCATTGGCATCGGAGCACACCTCCTGTCAGTGGTAATCGCAGTAATCTACATCCTGAACATCGCCATTCACAAAGCGGAACATCACTCGCCAGTTAGCGCGGACCGTTACCGCCCAGAAGCCCTTCAGGTCTCCCTTCAGGGGATGGAGGCGAAAACCCGGCAAGTCCATGTCCTCCGGCACCACAGCAACATCCAATCGCGCCAGAATATCTCGAAGTCTGGCAGCATGTTCAGCAATCACGCCTCGGGCGTCATCTTCCTCGTACAGCCGCCTCAACCCCTTATGGCGTATCGTGCGGATCACTGAGCACACTGTAATGCGTTACGTTACGGGCGTCAACCGCCGCGAACAGGGACAAAAGAAGCCCCGCAATCGCGGGGCCGATTTCGCATGATACAGACGAGTCAGGCCGCAGCTGCCGCCTGATACTCCTCGTAGGTGTCCTTGAAGTCGGTGATGCTGTGGTCGTGCTCGAAGTGCCAGATGCGCGTGGCCACTTCGTCGATCAAATCATGATCGTGTGAGACCAGCAGCACCGTGCCCTGGAAACGCTGCAGCGCGATGTTGAGCGCGTTGATCGACTCCAGGTCCAAGTGGTT
>Ga0302321_100005716_pt1 | contig 10910 bp, 9 predicted proteins | sample Fen_T0_1_FD_202505 | JGI IMG/M metagenome (GOLD analysis project Ga0302321, IMG submission 202505) | Peat permafrost microbial communities from Stordalen Mire near Abisko, Sweden - Fen_T0_1 | ecosystem: Environmental > Terrestrial > Soil > Wetlands > Permafrost | place: Sweden: Abisko...
GTGGTATTCCGCGCGGTGAATACGCGCCTGGGGCAAAACGTTGCCATCAAGATCCCGCAGGCGATCGTGCTGGCGGAGCCGGCCTTGGTCGACCGGTTCGCGCGGGAGGCCAAGGCCGCGGCGCGGCTCAGGCACAGAAACTCCGCGCGGGTGATCGACGTCGACACGAGCGAAGACGGGATCCCGTACTTGGTCATGGAGTTTCTCCAGGGCCATGATTTGGAATCAGAACTGCTACAGCGTGGCAAGCTCAGCGTCGACGAAGCGGTGGGTTACATCATCCAGGCGTGTTCGGCGATGGTAGAGGCGCACAGCCGCGGCATCGTGCACCGAGATCTCAAGCCATCGAACCTGTTTCTGGCCAGCGAACCGGACGGCACCGTGTGTTTGAAGGTGCTGGACTTCGGGATCTCGAAGTTTCAATCCGAGAAGGTCAAGCTCACCGCGCCCTTCGCCCAGATTGGCACGCCGCTTTACATGTCGCCGGAACAGATTCGGGTCTCGAGCGCGCTCGACGAGCGCACCGACATCTGGTCACTCGGCATCATTCTTTACGAATTGCTCGCGGGCCAGCCCCCGTTCAGCGGCTCGTCGACCAGCGTGGGCGCGGCGATCGTCGTCGATCGCCCTGTCCCGCTGAGTCGCCACCGAGATGACCTGCCCGAAGGCCTAGAGGCGGCAATCTTTCGCGCGCTCGAAAAGGAACCGAGTGAGCGGTTCGGGAACATGCGCGAGATGCTCCAAGCGTTGGCACCGTTTTCGACTCAACCGGTGCCCTCGGAGCTGCCGCGCGCGAGCCGCACGGGCATGCCCCCAACGGCCAGTAATCCGGCCATCAAGTTCCCATCGTCGTTTGCGACCCAAGATGGAATGAGCGCGGGTTTCTCGGCCCATTCGCTGCAGCCGCGTCGCCGCGCGCCGCTCGGGTTCGTGCTGCTTGGGCTCGTGCTCTTCGGAGTCTTGGCGCTCGGTATCTACCTCGGGTCGCATGGCTCGAAAGCCGAAGCCTCCACGGTCCCGCCGTCCGCCTCGCCGCCGAGTTTGACCGCGGCAGGCCAAGCGAGCGCCTTGCCGGCGCCCGCGACGAGCGCAAGCCTGCCGACCTCACGCGACGGCAAAGTGGCCGAGCCGGATCCGTCTGCGACGAACGAGCGCTCGACACCCAGTGAGCACGCAGCCGCAACTCGTGCAACCGCGCGCTCGCGCTCGTCCCCTGTGGCTCCGGCGCGACCAGCACCCGGAGCTAACCCTGGCATCTCCAAGCCGCAAACCCCAGGCCGAGCTTGGGACAACGACTCACCTCTGCCCCCCCCATGAAACAACGTCATCCCCGGTTTCTTCGTGCCTCCCTGCTGGCAACGCTGGCGTTGCTTGCGACGGCGCTCCACGCCCCCTTGGCGCTCGCCGACGAAGGCTCGGCAGAGCATGCAAAGAAGGCGCGAGTTGCCTACGATTTACAAGACTTTCCGACGGCGGTTCAGGAGTATCGCGCGGCCTACGCCGCCGAGCAACGCCCGGAGCATCTGTTTGGTCTCGCCCAAGCGCAGCGTCAGGCCAAGGATTACGCGGGCGCGATTGCGACTTTCAAGTCCTACAAGCGAGCGGAAGGTGTGACTCCACAGCAGGCCACGGCGGCGGAGCTGTTGATCACCAAATGCGAGGTGGACCAGGCTCGCGAGGAAGCAGCGGCTCCGAACCAACGCGATAACGGGGCGGCCGGCGCGCCTGCCGTCAATCCGTCCGCGGGCTCGCCGACGGCGGCGAAAGTGATCCCGCAGAGCCCGCAAGACCCGAGCGCGACGCCGCCGCTGCGGAACAGCGAACCGCGAGCGGTCGGGTCGCGCGCGTTTTACCGGGATGCCTTGGGCGATACGCTGTTCATCGCAGGCTTGGGCGCGAGCGCCGTGGGCGCTGCGTTCTTGGTCATCGGCAATTCGAAGATGAACGACTCTGCCAACGCAGCGACCGAATCGGCCTCGCGAAGCGCGGCAGATTCCGCACACAGCAAGCAAGTGGTCGGCGCGGTCATGCTTCCGATCGGTGGCGCGTTGTTGGTCGGGGGCATCGTGCGCTGGGCAATCGGCTCGAGTTCCGGCGAAAGATCGAGCGCGGGACTGCTGGTCGGTCCGCAGTACGTCGGCTACTCGGGACGATTCTGAAGGGTAGACCCATGACTCGACGACATTGGATGAATCGGTTGATCGTGAGCGCCTCGGCGGCGCTGCTAGGTGCGAGTGGCTGCGTCTCTGCCCCCGCATACGAATGCAGCTCGAACCCTCAGTGTGTTTCCGATGAACAGGGGCAAGGCGTGTGTTTGCCTGACGACCATTGCGCCTACCCAGATAGCGCCTGCCAGGAGACGGGGTTGCGCTATTCACCGAACGCGGGCGCGCAGGCTTCAGCGTGTGCGCCCAGAAATGCGGACGGCGCCTGCGTCAGCCAACTTTCGCTGGGCATCGACTTCACTTGTGCGCTCAAGACCGACGGCAGCGTCTGGTGCTGGGGCGTCAACGACCATGGCCAGCTCGGTGACGGTCAACCGGCGGGTGACTTCAGCGCTTCGCCCCGCCGGGTTGCCCTTCCCGCCGACTTCATCGCCACCGAGATCGGTGCCGGTGAGGTGCACGCTTGCGCGCTGTCCGATAGCGGCAGAGTTTGGTGTTGGGGAGGTGGCCAAAGCCTGCAGCTCGGCCAAGGAACAGCCGATATTACCGACCATTTGACACCAGTAGAAGCCGTCTTGCCGAGTCAGGTGCTGCCGATACACGGCCTGTCGGTTGGCGCTGCCCACAACTGTGTGGTCGACGCAGCGCAGACCGTGTGGTGCTGGGGTGAAAACGATCACCGTGAGGCTGGCCAAGACCCCGAACTGCCCTGTCCCTTGGGCGGCGGCACGGAAGCTTGCCAAGACGTGCCCGTGCCGACGCCCGTCGCAAGCAACCTCAGCGCGACGTCCGTCGTGTCGGGTGATGAATACTCCTGCGCGATCGATGATCTGAGCCAGCTCCGTTGCTGGGGGGACAACAGCCTCGGCGAGCTCGGGATCGGCACGCTCACGCCGGGTAACAGCGAGCTTGCCCAGATGAGTGGTTTGGGTTCGTTTTTGACCGTGGACTCCGACCGCGGGGTTCCGCTGCTCGCGCTAGGCGCCGAACATGGTTGTGTGGTCGCGGGTGGCTCGGTGCAATGCTGGGGCAGCAATGCCGCGGGTCAAGTGGGCATTGGATCCAAGAGCGCATCGGAACCTTCCCCGCACTACGTCGAGATCGCACACAGTGTCATCGCTGGTTCGATGGCCAAGCACACCTGCAGCATCGACAGCGATAGTGGGCGTGCGGCGTGTTGGGGCGCGAACGCGGACGGGCAGCTCGGACTCGGACATGTCGAAGAAGCGCTTGCCCCGACCGATCTTGCCATTGCCGGCGTGACGTCCGGAGCATTGGGCGCGACGCATAGCTGCATGCTCATCGGCACCGGTGCGCTCTACTGTTGGGGGTCCAATACGGAGGGCGAGCTCGGCGTCACGCCGTCCCGGGTGGAATCATTGCCGATCGTGAGTGGCGCTTTGGCGCGGATCTGCCGCTGATCAGCAAGTGCCTCGGGTGGAGGCGAGACGCGCATGAAGCGGATCCGCGTCCTCCTCACGAAGCACGACAGCTTGCCCTTCGAGCTACGATTGCCAGTTCGTCTGACAGGAGCGAAGCAGGAGCGCGTTTCGTCGAGCCGACGATGCGCAATGGTTGCGCGAGGCCAATGGGCCGGGAGCGCGAACTTAGAAACCTAGGCGACTCCAATCTTTGATACGCTCGCCGCCGTCCGGTGCGTCCGCCGGATAGCCAAACTAGCGTAGATGAGAGTGCTCGTTTCCTGTCTCGTCGCTTCGGCGTTCGTTTTGAGCTCCGCTTGCGCAATGGCGTCAGACGCAACCGCTACGGCTGCAGGTCCGGCGGAGCGCTACGCGTTGCTCGTTCACGGCGAAACCCACGCTCAGTTGTTTCAGCGTGCCCTACTCCCCGGCGCAAATGGCGCGGTCGTTGCCGACGAAACCTCCGTTCCCGTCTATCAATTCGTTCAGATCGCCGCTCGTGATTTGGACATCGCTCGCGAGCAACGTGGGCTCGATCTCGAATTTGCGGCCTGGTGGCGCGGAGAGCTCGCCGCCACGAGTAGCGAACGGCCCTCGGACGGCGACGTACAAACGGCGAATGTCGGCTATCGGCGCGGCCCGCTGTCGTTCAGGTTCGGTCGCCAGCACGTTGCGGGGGGCGCCGCGCGCTACGCGCGCCTCGACGGCCTAGTCGCGGACTCCGAGTTGGGAGCTGGCTTCGACTTACGCGTATACGGCGGCCTCACCGTTCTGCCGCGCTGGAATCAGCGCTTCAGGTATACGTACTTGGGCGCGGCTGCCGACTCGAACCTGCGAAATCCAGCCGTGTCGAGCGGAAGGCGTGAGCGAGAGGACTACTTCCTGGGGGGCGCACGCCTGGGGTTCACCGCCGAGCGCGCGCGAGCGGCACTGTCGTTTCACGAGCAACATGAGTCCGAAGGGTTGTCCCGGCGGACGCTGACGTTGGATGGAACTTTCGACCTTGCGCGTGGGCTCTCGGGGGGCGCAACCGCGAGCGCCGAGCTCGAAGCCGAGCGGCTGTCGGAGGCGCGCGCCTGGCTGGATGCTGCCCCCGCGCGCGCATTGGATCTATCGCTCGAATGGTTGCACACCGAACCGGCCCTGTTTCTTTCGCGCCAATCCGTGCTCTCGGTATTCAGCGACGCCAAGTACGATGAAGGCGGGGGGCGAGGTGCTTTGCGCCCCACTGACCGCATCACCCTCGAAGGCGGCGGTTGGGCCGAGCTCTACTCCGGCTCGCGCCCCGGCGCGCGTGCCGAGGCCACGCTGCAAGTCTCGACCAATCGCTCGCGCACCGCATTCGCACGGGTGACCTACGCGCGAGTGCTCACGCCCGACAATGGCTACCACTCGCTGCGCTCGTCCTTCAGTCAGCGTTTCCTGACTTACTTGGCGGGCACCATCGAGGCCTACGCCTATCTGTACGACCACGCCATCCGCAGCTACCGGTCCTCCACCGTTTACTCCGGCACCCTCGAGTATCGACCGAGCGGCGCGGTTGCGGTGCTCTGGGGCGGATCGCTGGTTCACTCACCCTACGCGAACCTGGACGCGCAGACCCAAGTGCGCCTGGCCTACGATTTCGACTTCGCGACCATCCGGGGGCGCCGGTGAGCGCGGGCGCGGGTCGTGGCTCGCTGCACGCGCTGTGGCTCGCGCTGCTGTTGGTCGCAGCCGCGCTCGCGGGAGCGTGCGCGGAGCACGCCACGCCTCGCTTCCCCCATGAATTGCACTTGGCCGGGCTCGCCTGCGGCGGCAAGGGTGAACCCGCTTGTCTCAGCTGCAACAATTGCCACGCGCTCGCCAATCGCAACGCAGGCCACGCCATGCCGAGCGTGGACCGCTGTACGCAGTGCCACGGCTCCGATCGGCGAATGCCCGAAGCCGTGGTCAGCGCTACCCCGGCGCGCCTGTACGGGACGATTGCGTTCAACCACGATCGCCACTTGTCGATGCCTGCGATCGCGGGCCAATGCGTGGGCTGTCACAGTGGCGTGGTGAAGGCGGGCGAGCCGTCGCTGCCCGCGATGAGCAAATGCTTTGCTTGCCATGAGCACGAAACACAATGGCAAGCCGGGCAATGCGCGCCGTGTCACGTCGACACTGAATTGAAGCGGCTGATGCCTCAGACCTTCTTGCGTCACGAGGGCGGCTTCATACGCCACCACGGCACGCAGGCTGCGCAGCAAAAGCGCTTGTGCCAAGCCTGTCATGCTCAGGCAGATTGCGACAGCTGCCACGACGTCACTCAGGACCTGAGTGTCGAGCGCCGTCGTCCGGAGGCGATTCGGGCCAGTTTCGTGCATCGGGGCGACTTCATGACGACGCACCCCTTGGAGGCGCAGTCGCAACCCGCTCGCTGTCTGCGTTGTCACACCACCGAGAGCTGCGACGCATGCCACCTCGCGCGCGGCGTGAGCGGAAGCTTGATCGAAGGGCGCAATCCTCACCCTCCGGGTTGGGTCGGCGGCAGCGCCAACGCCCACAGTTTGCACGGCACCGCGGCGCGTCGTGACATCCTGGCCTGCGCCAGCTGCCACGATCAAGGACCGGCTACCAACTGCATTCGCTGTCACAAGGTCGGCGCATACGGTGGCAATCCGCACCCTGCCGGTTGGAAGAGTACGCGCGGCGAGAGCAGCCAAATGTGTCGGTATTGCCATGAGTAGCTCGCGCCCGTGGGCACACCTTTCGACGTTCGTCCTATCGATCGCGTTCGGCGTTCTGCCGAGCGCTTGTTACGAGCGCAGAACCGACACCACAGGGAGTGGGGAGCTCGGTCGTTGCGCGACCTGCCATGGCGATCCGAATCGCCCGGGCGACTATTTGCAACGTGCGGCGCCGCCGCGGGATCTGGCGGGCGGCACGCAGCCGAGCTTTCCCGGAGTCGGCGCGCACTCGCTGCATCTGTCGTCCTCCGGCACTCACTCTGCAGTTGCCTGCGCGGAGTGCCACGTCGTCCCCGCGCGCACCGACGAGCCCGGACATGCCGACCACGGATCCCCCGCGACGCTGGTCTTCGGTAGCTTGGCGAGCACTCACGAGCACACTCCGAAATACGACCAGAACACGCGCACTTGCCAGAACAGCTACTGCCACGGGCCAGTCAGTGCCGCGTGGAACGCGCCGCGCACCTCGCAGCAGGCTTGCGGCTCGTGTCACGGCCTGCCCCCGCCGCTGCCTCACCCGCAATCCGAGCGCTGCGAGGTGTGCCATGGCGACGTGATTGACGAGCAACGGCGCTTTGTCGCGCCGGAGCTGCACGTCAACGGACAAACGGAGTACGCGGCCGGTAAGTGTACGCTCTGCCACGGCACAGGCGATGATCCCGCGCCGCCACGGGATACGCTCGGCAACGACTCGCCGAGCGCAACTGGCGTGGGCGCACACCAAGTCCACCTGGCCAGCACGCTCGGCCGCTCGTTGGCTTGTGAGGAGTGCCATCAAGTCCCGGAAAAGGTAGAAGATCCGCAGCATATCCTCGGCTTGCCCGCGCGCGTTGCTTTGCGCGGTATCGCCGGGACAGACTCGAAGACGCCGAGCTGGCAGCACGCCTCGCGAACCTGCTCCGATACCTGGTGTCATGGCCCCTCGAGCACGGCGGCGAGCCGCTCGCCCGAGTGGACGGACGCGACCAGCCTTACTTGCACGGCCTGCCACGGCTCGCCCCCGCCCGCGCCTCACCCGCAGGCGAGCGAATGCTCGGTATGCCACGCGCGCGTCGTGGGCCCCGACAATCACACGATCATCGACTTGAAGCGTCACATCGACGGCGTGGTCGACGTGAGCAAGACCGAGAATTGTACGGCCTGTCACGGGAGCTCGAACCCCGCGCCCCCGAAAGACCTGGACGGCAACAGCGCCCCGACCTCACCGGGCGTCGGCGCCCATCAAACGCACGTGCTCGGCACCGAGCGCTCACGCAAGGTCCCGTGCGCGGAGTGCCACGTGGTGCCGAAGACCGTGCTCGCTGCTGGCCATCTGGATAGCGTGCGGCCCGCGGAGGTGCTGTTTTCGGGCGCGGCGGTGGCAACGGGCGAAACTGCCACCTACAGCAATGGCACCTGCAAGAATACCGCCTGCCATGGCGCGCTTTGGACGAGCGGCAACGCTTCTGGCGGTAGCAACATCAGCCCCATTTGGACCAGGGTCGACGGCACTCAAGCGACCTGTGGCAGTTGTCACGGCTTGCCGCCGCCGCCACCGCATCCCTACGGGTCTTTGAATCCGGTGTGCAGCGCGTGCCACGAGGACATCGCGCCGGACAACCGCACGTTCGTGCGCCCGGACCTGCACGCCGACGGCACGGTGACGTTCACGGTGCCTTGACTCCCTTGACCGCGCTCTGAAAAAGGTGACAGTTCGCGCAACGGGCGTCGGGGAAGTGGGTCTTGCGGTCGGCGTGACAGGTGAGACACGCCAAGCGCTCGGCGTTGGGCACGTCGCCATGTCCTTCGTGACAATGCCGGCAGTCCTGATGGGGCGCTTTCTGGTGCAGGCCCGGCAGCGCGTTCAGCTGATGACAAGTCGTGCACGCCGGGACGGCCGCCACGCCACTCGGCCCATGAGGGCGATGGCAGGTCAAGCAGCCCGTCGCCACCTTTGCGTGTGCTGACTTCGCTTCGGCGATGTGGCAGGTCGCGCACGTCACCTTGCTCGTCGAGCCGGTATGGCCCTCGTGGCAATTCGTGCACGCGCGGTGCCCGGCGGGGGCGGTCGCGTGTTCTTGCGCGTGACAACCCTGGCACTCCTTCGCCAGACCACCCGCATGCGGCTCGTGACAGCCGGTGCAAGTTTGATGACCCACACGAACCACGCGCCGAACGTTGGCATGGCAAGTGTCGCACGCCCCCACGCTGACTGTCGGCTGATGCGGCAGCCCTCCGTGGCAGCTCTGGCAAGCTTCGTGACCGGTGCGAGTCGAGGTCAGCGCCACCTCTCGCTGGTGACAGCCTTCACACAAGTCGTGCCGTGCGAGCTCGATCTCGAAGTGATGAGGAGTATGGCACTTCTGGCAAACGACACCGCCATGAAAGGCGTGCTCGTTGGCCGCCGCTTGATGGCAACTGCTACACGCGCGGGCGAGGCTCTGCGTCTTCTCGCGTCCGGGGTGGGGGTCATGGCAGGTCAGGCACCCGGCCCCGGCGACACGCTGTGGATGGTCGGCATGTACGTCCCAATGGCATTTCGCGCACGCTGCACCGGGGGCACTTCGCACGTCATGCGGTGCGTGGCAGCTCGTGCACACGGCGTGTGCTGGGACCTTCGATTGAGCCAACACGATTACGTCGGCGTGGCAGCTTCGACAGGCGAGCGCTTGATTGGCTTGCAGCTCGTGCGGTCTATGGCAACCGATGCACTGCGTGTGCCCACCGGGAAACGTCGCACTCACGGGCACGATCGGTTCGGTCTTGCTGTGGCACTCCCTGCAAGTTGCGATCGCGTCCGCGGCCGGCGCGTGCTGGTGGGTGTGGCAGGTCGTGCACACGCCGTTCGCCGATTTGCCCTGAGCCGCGTGTTCGGTGTGGATGCTGGCGTGGCAGTTGGAACACGCCGCGGCCACCGGGGTTTGGTCTTGATGTGGGCGATGGCAGTTCAGGCATTGACTCGTCGCGTGCACCACTACCGCGGGCGTGTGGCCTTGATCCTTCAAGTGACAGCGCCCGCAATCGTTTGCGCTGAAGGGCTCGAGCATACCGCCGTCCAGTTCGTCACGTGGATTGCCGTCGCTCGTGAATGCGTGGCAATTGACGCAATCGGCTTTCGCGCCGTGCCCGAGTCGCGCCTCCGCTTGCTTGGCTGCATGCTCGATGCGCGCTTCGCTGCTGTGACAACTGGCACATCGGCTGGGTGCGACCGATCCGACCGACGCGCCCTCGAGCGAGTGGCAGCGGTTGCAAGCGATGCTCTGCTCCATCACATGCACTTGATGGCCACTCGCGCGCCGATTCGTGGCCCACGCCGACTGCACGTAGAGCCCTTGGCCCGCGCCGCTTCCTTCACTGGACTGACCCGTGGAACAGGCTGCTGCCAAAACGCCGCATACGAGCGCGGCGAACAAGACGAGGAACTGAAGTCGATGAGCGAGGAGCACTGCTTCCACGCACTCTAAAGCAGACGCGCCGGAATTGATGTGTTTGTCGCTTCCAGAGTCGGCCTTGGAAGGTCATTCGCCATTCTGTTGTGCCCGGAAATCTGGGTCGGCCGCCCGAGTGCGCAGTCGATGCGCGCAATGGTTGCGCGTCACCAAATGCGATCGCCGCGCTTGCTGTTGAGAAGGATGAGTCGCAGTATCGCCGCGCGTGCACAGCTCTTGGCTCACGATCATCTCACTGCTGGCCGCCGCCGGTGCCGCCGCCATCTTGCTCACCTTCCTCGTGCGCCGACCCGCGCTCGACCTCGGCACCAAGCTTTGGCTGTTTGTCGGCATCGGCGCATTGCCAACGGTCGCCGCCGTCACGTCGACCGTTTCCGGGATGGAAGCCACGACGCACCGAGAATTCTGCGGCTCGTGCCACGTGATGACCTCGCACTATCAGGACAGCTCGAACCTGGCTTCTCAGTCGCTCGCCGCGCGCCATTCACGCAACCCTTTTTTCGGGGACCGCGCCTGCTACGTGTGCCACGCCGACTACGGCATGTATGGCTATCCGGTGACCAAGGCCGGCGGTATGCGGCACGTCTATTTGTACTATTTCGGCGGCTATCGCCAAATGCCGCTCGCCCAGGCGAACCGCGAAATTCACCTGGTCAAGCCGTACAACAACCTCAATTGTCGGCAATGCCACACGACCACCGCCCAGGTTTGGCGGCGCGTGCCGGATCATGAATCTTTGCGCGTCGAGCTCGAGTCGAATCGGGTGAGCTGCGCGAGCGCTGGCTGTCACGGATCGGCGCATCCCTTCACGAAATTCGCTGCTATCGAAAGTAAGCCGGCTGCCAGCGCACCGGGGCTCGAGCGATGACATTTCTGCAACGTATTTTGCAGAGCTCGATCTTGACGCTGACGCGCATCGCTTGCGTTTGTGCGCTGCTCGGCCTGAGCTTGATGGCGTACTCGCTGATCGATCCGCGTGCGATCCCGGTGATCGTTGCAATGAGCCTCGGTCACGCTTTTGGGTTTGCCGCTTTCGGCTGCTACCTGCTAGCGGTCGTGCTCGACGCTCGACGCAGTCGTGTCGGAAGTCAGACAACTCCCGGCGCAGAATCTGCGCCTCACACCCCTATCGATGCTTCTGATCAATGAAACCCGCAGTTAATTTCAAGCGGCACGAACGGTGCA
>Ga0302321_100005717_pt1 | contig 10909 bp, 12 predicted proteins | sample Fen_T0_1_FD_202505 | JGI IMG/M metagenome (GOLD analysis project Ga0302321, IMG submission 202505) | Peat permafrost microbial communities from Stordalen Mire near Abisko, Sweden - Fen_T0_1 | ecosystem: Environmental > Terrestrial > Soil > Wetlands > Permafrost | place: Sweden: Abisko...
ATGGGCCGTACTGAACGACTCGCCTTCGTGAGGATTCGCCTTGCTCCGTGATCAGCTCCGCCTCCGCACCGGTCAAAAACTAGGTCGCTATGAGCTCCTGACGCCGGTGGCGCGTGGTGGCTCGAGTCCAGTCTGGGTTGCTCGCCTGCGCGGTGCACGCGGCTTCAACAAGCTGGTGGTGATCAAGACTCTGCTGCCCGCTCCGGGCGACCCGCTGCTCATGGAGCAGAAGCTGCTCGAGGATGTGCACATCGCGGCGCTGATTCAGCATTCGAACGTGGCCCAGACCCTGGAGCTGGGCGAGGAACAGGGCACGCTGTACTTGGTGATGGAGTGGGTGGACGGCGAGCCGCTCAGCAACGTCATCGAATGCGCCGAGCAGGCCGGTGGCGTGCCGCTTCTGGTCGCGGTCAACCTGATCGGTCAAGCGCTGCGCGGCCTGCAGGCGGCGCACGAGCACTGTGATAGCGCGGGCATTCGAATCGGCGTCTTGCATCGCCACGTCACGCCGGACAACATATTAATCAGCTATTCCGGCATCGCGAAGCTGATCGACTTCGGCATCGCTCGTGCCAAGAGCCAGGACCGCACGCTCGGGCAAGACAATCGAATCGAACGCAGATTCGGCTACGCAGCCCCCGAGCTGGCGATCGGTGGGCTGGTCGATCAGCGCACGGATCTGTTTGCGGTGGGGGTGATCCTTTATCTGCTCACGACCGGTCGGCATCCCTTTCAGGGGTCGGATTCCGCGGCCACGTTGCGTAACATCGTCAGTGACGAGCCAGCGGTGCGGCCATCGACGCTCAAGACCAACTACTCACGCACGCTCGAGGCAGTGGTGATGAAGGCGCTCGAGAAGGATCGGGATCGACGTTGGCCGTCGGCCGAGGAGATGCGTTTGGCTCTGCAACGAGGCGTGCCACAGGCATTCGACCTCGGCTCCGAGGCGCAGCTGCGCACGTTCATGGCTGACACCGTAGGGGACCGTGGTTTGCGCAAACGCGAAGCCATTCGTCGCGCCGAACTCGTGGTCGATTCTGGTGCAGGGGAGCCGAGTGGCGGGACTTCCGCAAGTAGCGTCAGATCGCTACGCGCGATCGCGGTCGACGCCGAGGGCGATCGCAGCGACTCGACTCCGCCCTCTCCCCGCTTCCCCAGCATCATGCCGACGCTGCGCCCGCTGCTTGCGCGTAGCTTGCCCCCACCGCGCCTGCGGCGGCCGCTACTGTTCGCGACGTTCGCGGTCGCTGCGCTGCTGCTTGGCGCGCATTGGCTGCGCTCTTCGGGCCGGACGCCCAGCGTTGCGGCCTCCCCCGCGTCGGGCATGGTCGATTTGACCCCGCCGCGTCCAGCTTCTGCTGCTCCCGCGCTGGCGCCCAGTGTGGTGCTGGCGCAAAGCGCGAGCGCCGCAGCCGTCGCCAGCGGCAAGCCTTCGCACTCGACCACGAAGCGGCATTTGCCCGCGGCGCACTGAACCGAGCGCCCCAATCCAAATGGATCCCCGCCCTGGCGCGGCGCTCGGCTCGCTCACGCAGTCTCGATATTCGGAGCCTGGTCACGCGAGGGCGATTCGGTGCTGACTTGCGGCGCCACGCTCGAGGTGCAGCCATGAAATGCTGAGCTAAGCTGTAGCGGTGCGAGTGATTGTGGCAACGTCGCTTCGAATTCACAGACGGCGCAGCGCCGATGACACGTTCGTCTTCGGGCTCGCGACACAAGCGTTCGCCGAATACGATCGGCATCCGACGGCGACCATGCAGCGGCTGGTGCAGCGCGGGACCACCTGGATCGCCTGGCGCGGGGACGCCCCGGTCGGGTTCGCCATCGTTCACCCGCTAGACCAAGGCAGCGTGGATCTGTGCGCGATCGCCGTCGAAGAAGACGCACGCGGCTTGGGCATCGGCCGCGCGCTGCTGGCGCATATCGAGCGAACCGCGCTCAGAGCTGGCCTGAAAGAAATCAGACTCCACACCGCGCAATCGAACCTGTCTGCGCTCGAGCTATTTCTCAGGTGCGGCTTTCGCTTGGAGCAACGCATGCCGCGCTTCTACCGCGACATGTACGATGCATGCGCCATGGTCAAGCTCGTGGGCTCTCGCCTCGCCTAGGCAAATAGCCGTTTCTACGGCCATTTGGGCAAGAGCGCCGCGTCCGATCGTCGAATGCGCACGCCGGACGGTACTTTCGAGCGCAATTCGAGTAAGCTGAGCTATGAAATCAGCACAGCAGGGTATCTTCCCCAAAGAAGCGCGCACTCACGACTGGGCACTACAAGAGGGTGCAGTCGGCTCCTTTAGCGCTTACAAATGCACCAAGTGTGGAACCAAGGCCAGCGGCCGTGGAAAGACGATCATGACCGCAGCCGGCTCTCAATCTTGCGATCAGACGATCGCAGCCGCCGGGCAGAGCTAAGCGCATCCAGCAGGCCGGCTCGACCACTCGCTGACAGTGAAGTGAGTACGGTCGAGCGCCCAGCTGAGCCAGCGCAGCAAATCACCAGTAAATGACCAGCTGCTCGACGTCCTCCAACGCGAAGAGCAGCTCGGGCCTAGTCTGCTGTGCGGCGATTCTGAATATGCCTGCCCCGTTCGAGTAGACGACGTCCTCGTTCGCAGTGATGTCGAATGCGAGTACGTCCCGTGCGACCAGCTGCGAGCCTTTGGGCGTGATGCGAACCAGCTCGCTAGTGTCGTCGGTGCCTGGTTCGACACTGGCTCCACCCCCAAATAGACTACGAAAGACGCTGGAAAGTCGTCCGAATGGGGATGCCCGCAAGCTCCGGGTGTAACTCCGCCGCAGGGCGTAGAGCGAGTTCTGCGAGATGGGTATGCCCGCCGCATAGTCGTACCGCGCGTCAGCCATCAACACCTCCACGCTGTTGTCGCTGAAGCGTAACCGGTGCAGCGCGAAAGGTGAACGGCTCACCGCTCTGCCCGCCTTCGTGCGCCCGATGCCCGCCGAAGCGTACACGATTTCCGCGCGCCCCCCCGGAGTCCAGCGCGGCGCGCGATCGATCACGTCTCCCTCGGTTACCGTTCGCACTCCTTTGCCGTCGTCCGAAAGCACACCGATCGCGCTCGTGCCGCGCTCGCCCGCGACCGTGCAGGCAAGCGCTTCATCGGCAACGCTGAAGTCGAGCTCGCTCAGTCGGGTATCTGCACCGTGAAAGAGCTGCTGCTCCTCGCGGCTGCCCGGAACCTGAGCAAACACTGCCGATGTCCCTTGGTTGCTGATCGCGTAGCATAGCTCACCGCTGGTTCGCCCTCGGGTGATGCTCGCGATTCGTGCCTCTGCTTGCCCTCTAGCCCGAGCAGCGAGCTGCTCGCGGTAGGGGCTTTGCAAGCCTTGGGCAGCCTGGCCACGGCGCAAGACCTCGACCTTTCCGTCGTGCAAGCAAGCGACCAGCTCTGCCATCGGCCGCGACACTAGCGCAAAAAGAACGCTCGGCCGCTTCGCCGTTCCGCGGCTCCGCCTCTCTGGTTGCGTCGCGACTTGGGCTGCGTCGCCGAACCAGCCGAGAGTCGTCGCTTCGCCTGCCAGGCGATCGGCGATTTCCCTCTATTTCAGGGCCATTTGCGAACATCTTTCGTGCGCTGCCCGAGCTTTGCTGCGCGTCGAAAATGTCGCAGCGTGGGTGATGAGCGCACGCGCTTCGGGTCAGCGAGGGCCGCGCGTGGCTGATCGAGCTCGGCACTCAAAGCGGCGAGCTCGCGGTTTAGCGCTGGATTTTACGGTCTATCGGTGCTCTCTGTCGGTCCTTAATCCTCGAACAGGAGATTTCTCGATGGCAAAGCCGAAAACAAAAGCGACGAAGCAACTCACCAAGAGCGCCCTGCTGCTGGCCGTGGTCGACAGCGTTGGCGAAGGCACGACTCGCAAAGACGTCAAAGGGGTGCTCGACGCCCTGGTCGAAATTGGCCACAAAGAGCTGAAGAAGAACGGCGTATTCGTACTGCCCGGCTTCGCCAAGTTCGTGGTCGTGAAGAAGCCCGCGCGTCCGGCGCGCAAGGGCATCAACCCGTTCACCAAAGAGCCGACGACGTTCGCTGCCAAGCCCGCCAGCAAAGCCGTCAAGGCGCGCGCGACGAAAGCCATCAAGGACGCGATCGCGTGATTGGGCTTCGACCGGAGCGGCCGGCGCCCTGAGTTCACTCAGGTTGTCGGTCGGCTCCGTCGGCGACGTCGCGAAGCGAGCGCGTCGCCGTGTGCCGTTAGAAAATTCGCCGAGCGCCCCGCGGCGGTTCGAGCCCCGGCGTCGGGCCGTGTGCGCTTCGCACGAGCGCACGCTCAACGCAGCGCGAACCATGGCTTGCGGGAAGTGCGGGGCGTGAAAGTCCGAGCAGCCGAGCGAGCGCTCGTGTCGATCCGGAAGATATCCAGAAAGCTGCTCTCGCTGCTCGCGGCCGCGGCGTGCGGTCAGCCCGCTGCCCCAGAAGCCAGCCCCGTACCGTCACAAATGCGCTGTCCGGCAGTCGCTTTGACCTACGACACCGGCGTTGCCGAGCTACTCCAGCGCGGCTGCTCCCATGTCATTGGCTAGGCGGAATCGAGAACAGTCGGCTGCTGAGCGACTACGCACACGTGTTGGGCGAGCGGATGAGCATCGCGTCACAGCTGGTGACGCGCTCGATGCCACCGCCGGGCTCGCCGCCCCTGAGCAGCAGCGAGCGACAGCAGATCCTCGACTGGTTTACTTGCGGCAGACCGCAGTAGCCGCCCAGCCCGTCACGGTATGTCGACGAAGAAGGCGACGTGCCCATGCGGCGACGCTTCGCCGTCCTTGCACTCCTCGTAGAAGTGGAAGCGGACGACCCAAGGTCCGGTCAGACCAGAGCTAAGGGGTCTCCAGCGAACCAGTCCGGCCAAAACGACGGCTGCGTCGATCTGCCGCGGCTCGGGCTCTCTTGCCGCTAGGGCAAGCGCGATGGGCTCGGCAATGCTCCGCCGGCTTGCACGTAGCGGATGATCTCGTCCATGAACGCGCGGTCATAGACTTCACAGTCCTTGGTGACTTCACCAATGCTGAAGCCATGGCAGGCTTTCCGGCGCGCCGCTTGGGCCTTGGAGATGTCCGGCTGCTCTTCCAGAGTCTTCCGAAGATCCAGACCCAGGCGTCGCCATTCGATCTTGGAATGGACGATTTCGCGTGGGGGGGTGCGCGTGAAATCGCCATCGTGAATGGTCGCGCAGGCGCCGTTCCAACGCAGCACGTCGTAGCCGGCGTTGTCCCCGACTTGCATCTCGCCGTTGTTGTCGCGGCGCTTGAGTGCAATCACCTCTTCGCCCCGCTCTAGCTTGTCACCCAATAGAGAAGCGCCGCCAGAGGCGTTGAACGGGTCGGCGCGCGCCAGCATGTACAGCCGCTTCCAACGTGTCCCAGGCTTGAACATATTCAGGGCGACGTCCGGGTAAACGTCCTCGCACAGCCGCTGCACCCAACCGGGGGGTGGCACGCACTCGCGCTTACCGTGCGCGCAATGGTCGGGCAGCGATCGACGCTTACTCCGACCTGTTGCGGGCGAAACCGACGGATCATTCGAAGCGACTTCGGGGTGCTCCGCCGTCGGCGTACCGCTCGAACCGCAACTGACACAAAGCAACAGGAAGATAGCCGTGATCGCGCGCATCGTCTCTTCAGTGCCTCATTTCGCTCCGTGAACTAGCGCTGTCTGAGCCTGCGCACAAGACGAACTCCACCACGCCCCCGCTGACATCGTAAAATTGAAGTCTGACCGCTAACCTGACGAAGGGGCGCCTCGCGTCTCGACTCGTAACTGCGCGTTTGCACGACGGCGCCGGATCTCCATCACCAAGTAGATGACCACCGCTAGGTTGATTAGCGTTACCAGCGCTTTCGTCGCGCTCGGATGCGCGCTCAACTCATAGACCTCGATCGGTAGGAACGAAACGGTCACGCCGGCCGTCATGTACTCCGCCCAGGTTTTTCCGAATAGCAGCCCGATGCCCTCGATGCCGAACACGGTCGCGTAGAGCAACGTGCCGACGCCGAGTCGCCGCATGGTCCGGTGACTGATGCCGGCGACTTTCGCCAGCAGTTCGTCGATCAAGCGCGCGTGGCTATCGAGGCGAAAGAACTCGATCCAATGTCGCACGGCTTGGGCAACATCCCGATGTAGCATCGACAGCAGTCCGACCCCCACTACCAATAGGGCTAGCGCTTTGAGCACTTTCAGCACGCCGATCAGCAGCAGCCCACGGGGTGTTTCGCTGGCCATCGCAGGCAAGCGTACTCGCTCTCCGCCGCCCCGCTAGCGCGGCAAGAGTACCCGCTATTTGCGCGTCGAAAGGGAACGTGCTTCGTAGGCCGGGTGAGCGCCCAGTTTTCGAAAACGGCCCGCCCGCGCCCGGCCGCTGTCCGGCGCTCGCGTTGGCTGCGTTCGCTCGCGCTCTTGATCACACTGCTCGGGCTAGCCGCCCAGCAACGCTTACTCACGCCCGCGGTGCGCCCAAGCGCCTCGGTAGCGCGGCTCGTGACCGAACGCGTGCAGAGCATCGAGAGCCACGCCGTGCGCGTCGAGGCGGCGGTGCGCGTCGTCGCGGCGCCGGTTCTTGCGCGCGTACCGCGGTTCGTCGAGCCATTGGTGGTATGGCCGCGCCTCGTTGTTCTGGCTTGCTGCGTGCCGCCCACGGACCCGCTCGGCCAATCGATCAGCCATTTTCATAGCAAGCGCCGTATCCCGCGCATGAATTCCGAAGAGCCGCCCAGGGCCTGAGTTCGCTCGCAATACCTGGTTCATTGGCCTTTGGCTGCCTGATCGAGGCAGAAATGGAAATTGTCGTCATGTCGAACAAAGATCGCGACGCGTCTTCTGCAACTATTGAATCGACACCCGAGAAATCCGCTCACAAGACGCATCCTGCGCCTCCGATGGTCTGGATGCTGCTTCCGGTAGCACTGCTCGCGCTGTTGGCGTTCCTCAGTCGCTGAGGTGGCGAAATTGTCTGGCGTGGCGTCGCTCACCGTTCGTGGCCGCGCCAACGCCAGGCTGCCGAACTTGCAATGTGGTGTCGATGCGCCGAGGCCGGTGCTAGCTTCGCCGAGCACTGAATGTCGGCAGCTTGCGGCCTGGTTCGTGCGTCGTTGGCGCTATTGGCTATGCTCGCGTTGGGCCTCGTCCCGCGCTTTGCCGCTGCGCAAGGAGCGGCGGCCGCGTCGACCTTGCGCGAGATCGCACCGCCCAGACCGCTTTCGGAACTGAGCGCCGCATACCCGGAGCAGGGGAGTGGTGACGCAGTCGTCGTTTTGACGCTCACGGTCGAGCCCGACGGCACGGTCAGCCATGTCGCCGCGAACCAGACGAACGAGCCGTTTTCTAGCCAGGCCGTCAATGCGGCGCAGGCTTGGCACTTTCAGCCTGCCACGCGGCGTGGGGCCGTGGTGCGCGCGCGCATTCGCGTTCGCATCGAATTTCATCCGCCGCTGCCCGAAGTGCCCGAGCTACCCGAACCAAGTCCTGCAGAAATTGCACCACGGAGCGAGCTCCGTGCAAACCCCAAGCCGCGTTCGGCGCGGGCAGTCGAGATTGAAGTGCGCGGCGTGAAGATGGACCCTTCGCGAACGGCTTCGTTATCGCGCGCCGAGGTGCGCCAGATCCCTGGCACCTTTGGCGACCCTTTTCGGGCAATCGAGATCATGCCTGGCGTGACGCCAATCATCTCCGGCCTACCGTTTTTCTTCGTGCGCGGCGCACCACCCGGCAACGTGGGCTACTTTCTGGACGGCATCCGCGTCCCACTGTTGTTCCACGTCGGTGCGGGGCCTTCGGTGGTGCACCCCGGACTGATCGACCGGGTTGACCTGTACCCAGGTGGCTACCCTGCGCGCTATGGTCGCTTCGGCGGCGGCATCGTTTCGGGTGAGACCACTCCGCTCGCAAGCGATCTGCACGGCGAATACAACTTACGCATCTTCGATGCCGGCGCGCTCGTGGTGCTGCCCTTCGCCGAGCACCGCGGCGAGCTGCTGGTGGCGGGGCGCTATGCATTTACGGCTGCATTGTTCTCGCTTTTGTCGCCCCAGACCAAGCTCGACTACTGGGACTATCAGGCACGCGCGAGCTACTCACTAACGCCGAAGGACACCGTCAGTGTCTTCTCGTTCGGCTCGTACGACTTTCTAGGCCAGCGCACGGCGACGCGAGTCCTCACCCTCTTCGGCACGGAATTTCACCGCCTCGACGCGCGCTACGATCGCGCTCTGTCTCGGAATGGCAAGCTTCGCTTGGCGGTCACGGCAGGGCTCGACCGTTCCCAATTGCCTGACGATCGCTTCGTACGCGATCGCTCGCTCGGCGCTCGTTCGGAAATCAACTTGGCGCTGACGCCGGAGGCATTGCTCCGCTTCGGCTCAGACGTGGTGGTGGATGGCTACGACGTGCAAATCAACACTGCCGAGCTCGGACCGGCGGCGACGCGCGCGGCCGGACTGTTTCCGACGCGCACCGATTTTGCGAGTGGGCTCCGTGCCGACCTCGTGCTCAGCCTGACGCCACGCTTTCAAATCATTCCCGGGCTGCGGTTCGACTATTTTTCGTCGCAGGGTCAGTCGGCGGTAGCGGTCGATCCTCGGTTTTCCACCCGGCTCGAGGTCACCCGTCGCTTGAGCCTGCTGACGACCTTCGGCTTGGCACATCAGCCGCCGGCATTCGTGGTGCCTGTGCCTGGTTTTCAGCCTGGTGGGCTGCGCGGCGGCTTGCAGCTGGCCGTTCAGCAAAGCGCCGGTGTCGACTACGATCTGGGAGACGCGACCAATTTCAGCGCGACCGTGTTCCACAACGGGTTCTTCGACATGAGCGATCCGATCGGCGCCACCCCACGAGAAGTCAACGGTTGTGCGCCGGGCGCCTTTCCGAGCGACACGCTCGCGGGCGATCGCGGTTCTGATCCTACCTCGGGGCGGGCTGGCGCGTGTACACCGCCTTTCAGCGCAGGCCAGGTCGGGGAGGATCGCAGCGGTGGCAGCGGTCAAGGCGCGGACGGCCGTGGTACTACTTCGGCAGCCGACGCGCTCGCCGCGCGCACCAACGGCGCGGCATACGGCCTCGAGCTCTTCCTCAAGCGTCGCCTGACCAGCCGCATCGGTGGGTTTCTATCGTATACGCTGTCGAGATCGGTGCGCTACTTCGGTGAGAGCAAGTTCGTCGCGGCTTTCGACCGCACGCACGTGCTCAATGCTGCGCTTGCTTACGACCTCGGCCGCAATTGGCGAGCCGGCACACGAGTCACGTTCTACACCGGCTTGCCCAAGGCGCCCGATCCCTCTGACCCCGGCGCGACGCGCTTACCCCCATTTTTCAAGCTCGATTTGCGGGTAGAAAAGCGTTGGCAACTGGGCCCGCGCGCTTATTTCGCGTTCGTCGCAGAATGGATGAACGCGACCTTGAGCAAGGAAGCCGTATCGACCACCTGTACCTTACGCGGCTGTGAGACCCAGACCATCGGCCCGATTACCATCCCAAGTGTTGGGATAGAGGGAGGCTTCTGATCATGCTGCATGCCTATCGTTGGCTCGTTCTGTCATTGGCGTTGTTGCTGCTCAACGGTTGCGGAGCTGGCGCGAAGCCCGAGCCGCCGCCGCCTTGCGATCAGTCGTGCCAAGATGGCATCGGCCTTCGCGGCCTGCGCGAGACGATGAAGCTCGCCTACAATTTGCTGATCCAGGGCCGGCCTGTTGGTGCTCAAGATGGCATGACGCCTTGTCGTTCGTCCGACGGTTCGACGGGCGGTCGGGTGCATGTGTTCGGCAACGCAACCGCCAATGCCGAGCAGGGCTCGTCATTCGTGGAGCTCGAATACGATTTCGAAGAGTGCGCCTACGCCGTCCCGCCGAACGCGACACCCGATCAAAACTACAGTTTGGTCGTGACTGGGCACGTGAAGCAAACAGGCACGCTGGCCATTCAGCCATCATCGACGACTGCGCTGCTGATCGACAGTGACTCACTGAACCTGTCGGGGACAGTGTACGATCCGCCGCTCGACTCCAGCTGGGGGGACTGCGAGCTTTCGGTGGCACAGCAAGGCAACCGGGTTGCGGGCACTCTATGCGGCCGAAACGCTGGGTTTACTTTCTGAGGGCAGCTCGCGAATCGGTTGCCCGAGGGGCATCGCGGACGATCCCAAGAGCCCTCTTCTTGCTCCATCATTCGGCTCGTGAGAGATTGCGTGCGCGCGCGGGTTTTCCCTATTTTCCCGCGGAAACAAGGAGTCCACATGCCCAATCCATTCGCCCACGTCGAGCTCAGTACGGATGATGTCAAGAAGGCCAAGAAGTTCTATGCCTCGGTGTTCGCGTGGAAGCTCAACGATTTGCCTGCCCTGTCCTATACGATGATCGATGTCAGTGGCGGCGTGGGTGGTGGTCTGCAGAAGAAACAAGTGCCGGAACACCCCAGTGCATGGCTCCCCTACGTGCAGGTGGACGACGTGAAGGCGACGATGGCCAAGGTCGTGAAGGCCGGCGGCAAGGTCGTGCTCGATTACCACGAGATCGCCGATATGGGGTCGATTGGCGTCTTCGTCGATCCGCAGGGTGCAACGCTTGGGTTGTGGGCAAGCAAGGCGGCCGCGGCTGTCCCGGCGGCTCCGGCGCCCGCTAAGAAGGCAGCCAAGAAGACGGCCGTGAAGGCTGCTGCGCCGTCGAAGGCCGCCGCGCCCGCGAAGGCCGCCGCGCCCGCGAAGAAGGGGTCCGCGAAGAAGGCGGAACCTGTACCTGCTCCCGTTCCAGCTGCCGCGGCAAAGAAGGCGTCGAAGAAGACCCCGCCGCCAGCGCCCGCTCCCGCGAAAAAAGCGCCCGCGAAAAAGCGCTGAGATTTCAGCTCTTTCTCGCGCTCGAGGGCATGAGGCGCGGTTGTACACCGCGCCCGCCCCAGAAAAGCCGTGGTGCGGC
>Ga0302321_100005718_pt1 | contig 10909 bp, 27 predicted proteins | sample Fen_T0_1_FD_202505 | JGI IMG/M metagenome (GOLD analysis project Ga0302321, IMG submission 202505) | Peat permafrost microbial communities from Stordalen Mire near Abisko, Sweden - Fen_T0_1 | ecosystem: Environmental > Terrestrial > Soil > Wetlands > Permafrost | place: Sweden: Abisko...
CTAGCTAAAGGCTATGGTCTTACCTACGTGGGCTGGAGCGAGGACTTAGCTGGCTCTACTCTGATAGAGTTTGTACCAGACGCGCCCGTTCACCCATACACCGTAGAGGGCATCACCCCTAAGCAAGTCGTTGCACCTAATGGCGCAGCTCTATGGAAGCTAGATGCTAGCTCATGGGCAGAGTTCAATGGAGAAAGCAATCTACCAGCTAATACCCTAGTAAGCGTTGCAGCGATTGCACATCACAACCTGGGTGGTCAATACTACATGCCAGACCCCAATGTGGCTCTAGGCTACAACGTGGTAGACATGATTGACTATGTTGCACCACCAGTAGTAACCCCACCTGTAGTGATTCCACCAGAAGTTAAACCACCTATCGTAGACCCACCAGTGGTCACACCTCCAATCATAACTCCACCCTCACAGACGCTGTGGGATGTGATACTTGCACTACTAAGCAAAGTAAAAGACTGGCTTTCGGGCTGGAAGAAAGGTTAATATGAAGCTAATTGATTGGTTAGATGGAAAAAAGACCTATATCGGTATCTTCTTAGGAGTTGTTTACTCTGTGCTTATTGCACTTAATGTAGTAGAAAGCAATGAGTTAGTATGGACGGCCATAGTTGGCTGGACTGGTGTAAGCTTTCGGCTTGCACAAAACAAGTAACAACATGCCCCTCAGAAATGAGGGGCTTTTAAGTTGAAAAACTATGAGCAACCACAAGTGGGCGCAAGAAGATATAAAAAACTTCATTAGCAAAACAGTATTTGAATTACGAGAAATTTATCCAGAAAAATCATATAACTATTTAAGGGCAATAAAGGCATATTACATGGAAAAACAACCCCAGGAACCAAGCACACCAGACGAGCTAAATCAGTTATCTAAAGCCTTTAAGGAAGCTGGTATAGAGTTTACGCCAGAAGAACTGGCGAGTGCTGATAGAGCAGGATTCCATGTAGGATATATTAAAAACTCTGATGGCGAAATTGAGTACACAAAACCGTTGCCTCATGTAGATTTCGGTAAGGGTAAGAATAAACCGTTGCTGTTTCAGTCTGTTGAACCAAGAATAATCAAACCATTTAGAGGCAAATTACCTAAAAAAACATTTGATGATATTATAATATTTTCAGATGCACAGATAGGCTACAGGCGTATAGATGGTGAGCTTATACCTATGCACCACGAGCCAAGTATCACCGCAGCCCTTAAGTTTACTGACTTCATTAAACCAAAGTTCTTAGTAGATGCTGGTGACACCACAGATTTTGGAGAGCTGGGTCGCTTTGGGCCATCGGCCAATCATTTCGAGGGAACACTCCAGCCGTCACTACAACGTACCCATGATTTATATGCTGAGTTTACTGCCGTATCACCTAAAGCAGAACGCTTTATTGTAGATAGCAACCACGTTAAACGACTTGGTGATTTTGTAATTAAAAATGCTTATCCTTTGTATAATATCAAGCCTATCGGGGCTAAATATCCTGCTTTGTCATATCCAGGATTACTCGAACTTGATGCTATCGGTTGGGAATTTATTGGCGGCTACGGCTCCGCAGAGTACAATCACAAGGGCCGAGATGATTTAGCTGTAATACATGGCACTTTTGCAGTAAGCAACGGTTCTACGGCTTCTAAATTAGCCAAAGCAAACTATGGTAGGAATATCATTCAAGGTCATAAGCACTCGATAGAGAGCCACTACCATACTGACCGTAAGGGTAAACAGTTTGGGGCATTTGTCGTTGGTGCTTTATGCAGACGAGATGGGGTTGTTCCAAGCTATCATTCATCTATAGACGCTTATAACAAACCCGTTACTCACTATGAGAACTGGCAGAACGGCATTATGTATATTAGAGATTATGGTGAGGGTAGATACCAATTTGAGCAGATACCTATAATTGATGGTGTAATTTATCATAATGGACGGGAATTTAACGGCAATGAGTAAAAAAGATCGAGAACCACGACCAGAGAATAAGACAAACTTTTATGTACCAATTAAAGGTAAGGAAGTTTATCTTGGCCCAGACAACTGTACACTTTATCTGCATGAATACGAGCCACACTTTGACCATATATTTCTAGAAGCTGAACAGGACGAGAATGGCAACCGAAGCGGATTCTTCTTGTGGAGATTAAAACAAGGTAACTTTGACAAAATGGTGGAGGCATTGCAGGGTCTTGGCACACTACAAGCACCAAACGCTGGATGGGCTTCTGAGCAAGACAAGAACACATTTAAAGCTCAAGGATTAACTGTGCCAGAGTTCAAAGAACCAGAGCTAGAAACGCTCACTCCACGACAAGTAAACCTTGTAAACTTTATGTCTTACATACTATTGCATGAACAGTTAAATGCGGATGAATTCAGGGGAGATGGGGATCTATACCTATGATGGAACCAGGATACAACCTCCACCATTCATTCTGGTCTAAGCGAGAATACAACAAGCGTCCACTACCAAGCCAGATTAGAAACCACCCTGCTATGATTCATCGAATACCCATAGTAGACCACCGAGAACTCCACGCTAATATCTACCAACCAAGAGTGATTAGTCCTGAACTTGCCAGAATAGCTTTACAGCATCTTAAGCATCAGGATGGCGCACCACAGCTAGATCGATACTACAGCCTATCAGATACCTTTGACCACCTAAGCAGACGAGTAGGTAAACTAGCGATGGAAGCTGGTTACTTCACCGATCACATGGAAATGCAACTACCTTATTTAGAAAGAAGAATAGACTGATGAGAGAAACCGTAAACTGGATAGACTGGCAAGCAGAGCTTTACAAGCGTTGTGACCTTGAGATGTTCTTAGGCAGACAGGTAGTGAATGAGTATTTTCACTCGGTTGATGTACAGCTGGAATTGCCCTACCCAGACCAGTATGAAAGGATAGCACCGCTATATGGACGAGTACCCCGTACCAACATACGCCACTAGTAATTACCTAGAGTGGCTACACCCTGGTTTAAACGCTGAAAAGCAAGTTAGACAGTTAGAGATACACCGTAAGATGTCACAGATGATGGTCGAATCTTATTGGAAGCAAATACATGATAGACGGGAGGCTTGGTGGCTAGAACAGCGCCCAGAAACAGATTAATGAGAACTAACTTTTGGATTATTGTATTAGTTATGTATGTTTTATGTATTACTATTTTGTTTATAATAAGATAAAAAAAGATAGAGCCACCTCGCAAAATGGCTCTATCTAAACACCTTTTTTAACTATCCCTCACACGCATTAATATTATATCTTAATACCAATGATGAACCAACCACCAACTATAAGCCCCACATGGGCCTCCGTAATTAGTCGTCGTATAACCATAGTACCACTTGAGCTGAGTGACTGGGTTTGTCTGCCAGTCTGCTCCTGCACTAGCCATCTTGGAACCTGGCAAACTCTGGGGAAGTCCGTAAGCGCCACTACTCGTATTGCTCGCATTAACACGCCAACCTGATTCGTGACTAATAATATATTCAGTACACGCCCATTGGTCTTGTGGGATGCCAGCAGCCGCCATAAGCGCATTATGGTCAGCAGATGCTGCAACTGCCACATTCGAGCCAGTAACAGTTGCTATGGCCTTATTTGAGGCTTGCTGAGCCTTTTTAACTGATAGTTGCTGTTCTAGTTGCTGGCGTAGCTTTTCTAGCTCGTCTATCTTCTGCTGGTCAGCTTGCTTAGCTTTTAACTGTTCATCTAAATTACCGTTGAGCTTATCGTATTTCAACTGAAGTTCTTTAAGCTGTGCGCTCGTATCTCTTAACTTAATTTCTTTTACTTGGATTCTATGATTTGCTTTATAAACGGTAGACACCGCTATGATTGCGTAAAGTGCCAATCCTAGTGCGATGAGTACTCTTAGAAAATGCTTATTCATAACAATGGCCGTGGTCGCTTCAGTAAATGGCCTTGATTACTCCTGGTTATTTTGTAAATTTCATAACTAAAATAATCACCGCCCACAAAATTTGTGGTATCACTAGCAGCTTTGGCACTAAGCCATCAGTTCCTGCTATGACAATGTATGAACTGTATGCGATGCTTACAACTACGAACAGTTGCAATACACCCATTATACCATCTAGTTTATGGGTTTTCTTTGCTTTAACTACTTCTTTTTGCTTCGGGTAATCCGAACGCTTTTGTATTTCCTTAGTCATAATGGCTCCTTTTATTAATGACTATCTAATACTACACCATAAACTTGAAATTGTCAATATAGTTTGTTATCATAGATGTCATGGAGTATATAGAATTGCCATTATGTGGCATAAGAGGTGATGGAAAGTTTACGATAGTTGATGGTGATTATGATGGTGAATATTTTAGTGGGTTTAGGTGGTATTTTTTGAATAATGGATACGTTGGTAGAAAGCACGAAACAAAAAATAGCTATATATATTTACATCGTGAAGTAATGAACCCACCAAAAGGTCTTTGGGTAGACCATATAAATAGAAATAAACTAGACAATAGAAGTTGTAATTTAAGATTAGTTACACCACAGGAAAATGCGCTTAATAGGCCACAATCAGTTATAAAAAGAAGTACCATAAGTGGGTATAGGGGTGTTCTTAATAGGAAAGATAGACCTGGAAAAAAAATATGGGTATGTATGTTTAGAGGTAAGCATAGTGGGTATTTTTATAGCGCAAAAGATGCAGCTATAGCTTATGATGTACTTGCAAAAGAAGCCTATGGCAATGACGCTATACTAAATTTTCCGTAAGCTTATTGTCAATCAAATTCATCTATCTCTACTATAACCCGTTCTTCACCTTTGTTACATTTCGTGAAGTAGTCACCACCATACCCCTTGATCCAGTTCTGGTTGTCATCTGGTAGTTTGCCCGACATCACCATTCCGTCCTGTAGTACCTTAACGGTTGAGCGTATGTTATCGAAATCATGCTTAGAACTAAAAAACCAGTTAAACGTGAGAATAACTGGTTTAGTGATTGGCTTGAGCTTTCCGCATTGGAGGGCTATCATCTCGGTTTCCTGCTTTTTCAGCTTTGCCCCGATGCTCCAATGAGTGCGGTTTTTATTATTCACCTCATTCATTGGTGTGAGTTGTCCATAAAAGGTTATGGTTTGGTTCATATCAAGATAATAACCTAGGATAGTATCTTTCGCAAAACTTTTCATAGCTCTGGCTACCTTTTAATAGATTATCTGTGCTACAACAGGGAACGAGATTGGAGAACTCATGGGCTAGGCCACGGTTGCTACCACGTGGCTTGATATGGTCTAGGGTTGTTTCTTCCATCACCATTGGTCGCCCACAGTAATGACAGTAGTAGTACCCACTTCTGCTAGCGTTCTTCTTAAACCACTCTATCCTAGTGGTAGCCCACTTATCGGCTTCTTTTCCGTATTTCTTTATTGTTATTTTCTTAGCATAGGGGCAGAAAGTCTGGTAGTGGTAAGGGCTATCGCACACCTTGCATATTGGCTTTTTCATATCTTTCATAAAACTCATTCCTATCCATTAGGTCGTAGGCGTATTTGTATCCACACCCACATTTCCATAGTAGTATGACTGGCGGTACACTACCAGTGTATTCATCGTTGTCTGCCTCTTGCTTAATCGCTATCCGTGTAAAGCTATGCTTGTGGGGTAGTTGGTCGCTCATATTGTTCTGGCCATTCATCCTTTCTTAATTTATGGGGAAACTTGGCTATAAAGTGTGCAAAGCACCAAGGCTGGCCGTTATGGTAATAAGCCTTGCTTAGCTTGCAACCATACGTGCAGTTAGTCACTTGGTTCATCAACTACATCTCCATTAATTGCATTTTCTGAAAACCACTCTGGCTTTTGTCTTTCTATTTCAGAATAGATGGCTGACAGCTCACTTGTTACTTGCTCTAGTCTATCTTCAAGATGACCTGCACCATTGATTAATTGTTCGATTGTCCAATTATGTAGACGCTCTGGGTTACCGTTGATTCGTATTACTTTTCTTTCCACTTATCGTACTCCTATAAATTTAGCATTTGGCAAAAACTCTGGCTGGATGACATTAGGAGCTGGTTGTACATAACGAGGTGGGGCAGTAAGTTGGTCTTGATAGTTTGGGCCAACTGGTAAGCCCTCAACACTAGCGCTAACGGTAAGGCTTTCACCATATACTTTGTTACCCATAAGCATATCTATGCCGTAAGACAGCATAAAATACGTTACAAAGAACAATGCTATTAAGAATAGTAAGAACCAAAACCACACATTATTTAAAACTTTCATATTACCTCCTTTAATTTTCAAATATATTCATTATATATTCTGCTTCACTTACGGGAGCAGCCATCACTACTTGTCTAAACTTATTGAACCTAGCCTCATCGACCTGTGGGCTAGCGGAATATTTACCATTTTCTTGTAGCTTCCTACGGCATCTGGTGATTGTATCTGGCATAATTGCCGTTTCCTTAAAGAACTTACGAAAATGCTGTTCATAATCATTATCTTGTAACCACCAGACGGCTAGTATCAGCTTCTTATCACTATCCCTAGTTTCTGGCCAAGAGCTTAATGCCCGTTCTACATACCATGTGATGTTCATGTCTATAACTCCTCCAAAAGCTTAGTAATCTCTGTTATGGCCTGGTTGTATGCCTTGCTCAATCCTATTGATTCCTGTGGTGGGCGGCTCTAAGTCTCTTGCTCAAGCACAAAGTCTTCCGCCGCAAAACTGAACGTCCACGCCCTCGCTTCTCTTGCTGTTTTCATCTTTGGTGGTACTCGTAGGTAATACTCTCGGTCTGTTGATGGGTCTTTAACGTGTACCAACACGATGTCTTCGTCTTCTTTTAGGGGTATCTTTAGCAGTTCACCGTCATCTGATTTATCAAGCGACACGGCTTCTTTAGTCAGGGTTTCGTAGCCAACAAGCTCTATAACCGCTCGGCGTATTTCAGAGTTTGGTAACGCAATAATGTCTTGTGGCGACACGTTTTTTCCATTTAGTACGCTGTAAAGTGTGTCTGTTGTTTTAACCAAATCTTCAATAGCCTCTCCAACTTCTCCGTCATAGCCCTCCTCGAACTCGATAGCACCTTTCAATTCGTATTCCGTTTCTGGTGTTGGGGGTTCTGAACCGTAGCACGAACAACCCGACTGAGCACAGGTAATCAGTTTCTTAGACTTGTTTACACCAATATCAAACTGCGACCACTCGTAGCCACCGCTACCACCGTTGCCAATCCAGAACTCATCACCAACAGCCCCAGTGTTTAATTTGCTGAACTTACCTGCAATATTCTTGAGTTTCCTTACGGTACTCTCTGGTATGCTAACCATTTTAGTCTCTGACATATACAATCCTTTCTGGTGTGTATTCTCGTTGCCTTACAATGGCGTAAAATCCTTGCGGTAGGTCAATAACGCCGTGTTCTTCGTGATTTAGATTTGCGGTGCTATGGACTTCAAAGTAGCCCATGCCCTGTTCTTTAGTGTCGTTAGACCTAAACAGCGTAAAGTCGCCCTGTAACCTGTGGTTGTGCCCTGTGGCTTCGCCCGCCAACAACACAACATCTTTATCTTCTACAAACTGTGCTACCAGCCTTAACTCTGGCCTATCTACGTTATGTACTAATAAATCTCCGTGCCTATATTTGCTCATACTATCTCCATTTCTTTAGTTGATGAACCGTCTATCAGTGGTTGTAGATTCTCATCCCACCATTTGCTAAAGAATGGCTCATACGGCTCTGGTGGCTCAAGAATTATTGCTTTCATTGAGCCACCCCGTAGAGTTCGTACAACTCATCATCTTCTAAGAAGTTACATATATATGTTAGTGCTTCTCCAAGGGTGAAGTCAGCATCTAAGCTAAGCTCCTGATAGCCATGCTCAAGTCTGAGTATTTCGCCATCTTCTTCGTGAAACCAAGTTGTGTTCATAACGGCTCCTTTTGTTACTACTCAATAGTAGCATACCGTAAGCCTAAAGTCAATAACAATCTATGCGTTCTTAGTGGCTTCTCTTATAGCATCCCAGCGTTTGTTGGCAGCTTCAGTAGCTCGTATGATACGTTGCTCTTTGGTAAGCACAGCAGTACCTTTCTTAACCTTGGCCTTGCCACCCTTACCACCCCACTTCTCGAACACATCTTTGCCGTACTTGTCTTTCATTGTCTTTTCTCTAGTCATTATGCTCTCTCTTTCTTTAGGGTAGATGCTCGGCCACGGAGGGTATCAATAAGGGTATCAATATCACCATGATAGGCTTTAGCAAACCGATACATCTTGTAATTGGTTATTTGGTTATCTTTTAATTGAGCATGTTTGGTTTCTGCAACACTCTTAGCCCAGCCATCGGTACGCTTAGCAGCTTTCTCCTCCATAAAGGTAAGCGCTGATTCGTGCTTAAAGGCTTGCTCTAGGGTATCTTTCTGGTTCTCATAAAACACCGAGTAGTAACTAAGCGAGAAGTTGATAGAGGCTAGCTCGATGGCCAGCTCCTCTATCTCGTTAATCGCTTGTGAGTTACGCAAAGAGTATGCTTTCTCTTGTAGCTCACGAATGAGCGTGATGACATCTTCTAGTGGTATCTTAGGTTGCATATTAAATCCTAAAAAGGAATTTCTGACAAGTCAATAGGCTCATCTGAATCTGTTGGGTACTCACCTACATTAAAGGTTTCTTTAACTTGTGTAATAGGTAGGCTTTCTGTCTTACCAGCAGCAAAGTCATTCAACCAGAACACGTTGCTGACACCTGGGCCAGCTTGAATAGCCTTGATGATGTCCACTGAATCAACCGCTTCTTTCTGGCTAGCAGTTAGTGGTGACTTCTTCGGGCTAGCCACTATTGTATAAGTAGTATTAGTATCAGTACCATTACGAGTAACCTTGATGTTGTACTCAGATGGGTCGCCATACTCATCATCATTAGCAAAGACGGCTAAGTTCTTAAAGAACGTGCCTGACTGTGCAAATATCTGTGCGCTATCTTCATCCATGTTATAGACTACCCAGGCATAACGAGTAGTGGTCTTGTCTTTGTAGGTGCTATTAAAGATTACTGGCTCACTTGCAATACGAAGTATTACAGTCTTGCCATCTTCTATCTTTAGGAATCCACCGCTTTGGCTTGGTGGTACATATACTTTATAAATACTCATTATTTCTTATCTCCTTTAACTTGCTTCTTATTAACTGCGTCTATGATTGGCACCAAGTCCAAATCTTCTAGCTCTTGTAGGTAGAGTAGTGTTTCAACTCTAACATCAGTCTTAGCTTGCACATAGCCATACTGATGCTCTTTTTCAGGGTCATCATGTAGGCGTTGCCACTCTTTCTCCAGTTTCTCGACTTGCTCTATCTTATGGATTGTTATTCTGTACATACTATTCTCCTTAAATTACTAAGTCTTGTGCCATTGAATTTATGGCATCGGTGTTCATATTTACTTTATTGATAGCATCACTGATATGGAACATCATTGGTGCTACATCTGCTGTAACTGATGATAATGTTGATGCTTGGCGTTTAGACACACTTTCAAGTTTGTAATATAAATTACTAATTGCTTCTTCTTGCACTTTTATAACACTATAAAGCCGTTCGATTTCACTCATTTTATCTGGTGATTCCATAATTTTCTCCTTTAAATTTCTAACATTGTATTACCGCAGCGCATACAATTACCATCGTTCTGTATGCCTTGTACTAAATCTATGTCGTTACAAGCTGAACATTTCCATGCCATTATACTGTTACCTCCAAAACTTCGCTTTGATATTCGTGCCACTCACCATCGTAATGGAATATATCAAGTCCAGATACTGTCCAACCTTTAGCCGTTAAGATGCTTGCATAAAAACTTAACTGATGCCAGTAAGCTGCAAGTTTGTCATCTATATTTGCGTTAGTCTTAAAGTCCTGAACTCTACATATCTTCTTCTTCTTATCAATAAGCAGTAGTCTATCAATACTGCCAGCGAGCCTACGCTCGTGGTCAATCACTAGTGCCTCTGTGAGCGCTACTTCTTTCTCTCGACCCTTAAAGAACTCAGTAACACACTTATTGATAACTGGATGGTCATGGATATGGTACTGCTTGTCGAGGGTGTCAGACATTTCCTTATACTTAGTATAGTTCTCAAGCGCCTTATGAATAGCAGTACCAAAACCACTACTCACATCAGCCTTAGATTGCCATGCTTCTTGTATAATCTGTTGGTCAACACCAGACTTAGCAGCCATCTTTCCGCTGATAATATCGCCAGGAAACTCTTTCTCGAATCGCTTAGCATACTGACTACCACTTAGATATACTTGACCTTTGTCATTGGTATAGGTATGCGATAGCTCATCAAAGTTAATCTTCTGTCCAAATATGTCTTTGAAGATGCTTCGTGAGCCATCCACGAGCTGTTTACCAGGCTCTGCAAATCGAGTTGATAGTTCTTGTATCTTTGCGATTGCAAGGGCTTGTGCGGCTTCGTAGTTATCATCAACCTCAACCGTAATGCTGGGTATCATGTTGGCATACTGTTGGGTTGGTATAGTCGCACTAATTGTTAGCTCTTTTATCTTCATTAGAAATCAACTTCCTCTAAATCAATAGGCTCTATGTCTTGGCCTAGGTCTAGCTGCGAGCCAGTGAGGTTGTAGAACAAATCCTCTAATGCCATGACATAGTATTTCATTATGATAATACTATCAGATAGGTTATCTAGTTCTTCGCTGCGCGTTTCAAACAATAACCTACACGCATCCTCAAACTCAGCTTTAGTAATATTAAATTTATGTCTATCCATACTAATGGCTCCTTTATTAGTACTTTTAATGTATCATACCGTAAGCTAAAAATCAAGTAGTTTTACTGTATAATAGTAGTGCGCCTCATTCTCTTTATGATAATGGCTC
>Ga0302321_100005719_pt1 | contig 10909 bp, 10 predicted proteins | sample Fen_T0_1_FD_202505 | JGI IMG/M metagenome (GOLD analysis project Ga0302321, IMG submission 202505) | Peat permafrost microbial communities from Stordalen Mire near Abisko, Sweden - Fen_T0_1 | ecosystem: Environmental > Terrestrial > Soil > Wetlands > Permafrost | place: Sweden: Abisko...
AACACCCTCATTAGCCGTGCGCACTATTTTCAAAGAACTCCGGCCCACACTCGCGCTCGCCCTGCCCATGATCATGGGGCAGGTGAGCCAGATGCTGATTGGAATTTCAGACAATGCCTTCATCGGGCGAGTGGGCACGGTTCCGCTGGCAGCGGCGGCATTTACGCACAGCATCTTTGGCCTATTCTATCTCGTGAGCATCGGTCTCTTGCTGCCCGTGGCGGTGCTCACTGCCCGCGATCATGGGGCGGGAAACGAGGCGGGCTGCGCGGCGTGGTTGCGTCATGGGAAAATCATGGCGCTCACCGTGGGGTTGGCAGCCTTCGGACTGCTCGTCGCCGTTTCGACCCAGCTGCATCGCTTTGGCCAACCCGCGGAAGTGGTGGCGGTGATGAAGCCGTTTTTCCTGCTGATCGCCGCGTCGCTTATTCCCGTGATCTATTTCCAAGTGCAACGCCAATTTCTCGATGCACTCGGACGGCCCTGGGTAGGAACGAGCATCATGCTGGTGGACATCGCACTGAACGCGCTGCTCAACTGGGTTTTTGTCTGGGGGCATCTCGGAGCGCCTGCGCTCGGACTCACCGGGTCGGGGCTGGCGACATTGCTTGCGCGGTGGATTGCCGTGGGAATCATCGCACTTTGGCTTCGGCGGACTGCGCCAGTTTCGGGCGCCACTCCTCCCTGGGAGTGGGATCGGATCCGTGAAATGCTGGCCATTGGCGTGCCGGCAGCGGGCTGTTTGCTGTTCGAAGCAGGCGCGTTCGGCACGTCAGCTCTCATGCTGGGTTGGTTGGGTGCGACCGCTCTGGCCGCGCATCAGATTGCGCTGAGTTGCGCGGCGCTGACTTTCATGTTTCCGCTCGGCCTCTCCAACGCAGCGAGTATTCGCATCAGTCGGGCCCGCGGCGAAGGGCGAAACGAGTTGGTGCGTCCGATCGGCTTTGGCGCGCTGGGATTTTCGAGCGTGATCATGCTGGTATTCGCCGCGGTGTTCATCACCTGCGGCGCCTGGCTGGCCCGGGGTTTTACCGCCGATGGAGCGGTCATCGCTTTGACCGCGCAGTTGCTGAGCGTGGCCGCGCTGTTCCAGTTGTTCGACGGGGGCCAGGTCGTCGGATCCGGCATCCTGCGCGGACTGACCGATGTGAAAGTGCCGACCGTGATCACGTTTATCGCCTACTGGTTGGTCTCACTGCCGGTGGCGTATCTGCTGGCCTTCCGTTTTGGCTACGGCGCGGTCGGCATCTGGATGGGGCTGGCGAGCGGACTCTTTTGCGCCGCGCTGCTGTTGAACTGGCGGTTTCACCGCAAAACGGCGGAAATTGGATGATGAATCCAACTCGTGGAGGGTCGGTCTCCGGACCGACCGCGGCCCGTCGGGAGCCGGGCCCTCCAAAAGAAATTACAGATTTCCGAGGCGCGTCTTTAGTTCGGTGGCTTCCAGTCCGTCGATCTGCAAAACTTTCTGACGCGCTTTATCGCCGCGCAACAGGGTGATGCTCCGCCGGTGCACACCGAGTTTCTTGGCGAGAAAATCAATCAGCTCGTCGTTCGCTTTGCCTTCGACGGCAGGGGCGTGGACCTTCACCTTTAGCGCGGAGCCCAACCAGCCGACGATCTCGTTGCGCGGCGCGTTGGGAATCGTTTTTAGCTCCAAGGTGCAGCGCGACATGGTGGGTAGAATAGAGGGAGGGCGGAGGTTTCCTGGACCTCGTTCTCATTCTCGTAATCTCTGGTTCGGAGGGAGAGAACGAGAGTGAGTAGGAGAACGAGAACGATTCTTTAGGCCAGCGCCTCGGCCAGCGCGGAGATGATTTCCTCCACCGGCTCGGTGCCGATGCAGAGGCGGAGCAAGTCGGGATCGAGCTTGCTGGCGGCCAGCTCGGCCAGTCCCGCGGGTGAGCTGATGAGATCGTAATGGGCCAGATACATGAACGGACAAATCAGCGTGGTCTTCATGCCGAAGCTCGGACCCTTGGGGAGGCGAAGCCGGTCGTAGAATTTGGTCAGCGAACCCGGTTCGCGCAGCGTGAAGGTGATCATGCCGCCAGTGGCATCGGGCGTACGGGCGAGGCGGAGAAAGTTGTCGCGGCTCGTCGCCTGCAACGCCCAGTAGACGTGGTGAACCGCCGGATGTTTCTCGAGAAACGCCACGACGCGGGGCGTGCGTGCGTGGATCTTGGCCAGGACGGACTCGGTGTCGCCGATTTCCAAGGCCAGCCGGGAGGCATCACGTGCGTAGAGCGGCTCAATGGCGGCGGCAAGGCGACAACGGAGATCCGCGGCGTCAGGCCCGGCCGGATTGACGGCGGCAAGGCCGGCGGTGAGATCGCCCTCGCTGGCGGCGTACTTGGTCAGACTCGTGACAACGATATCGGCATGAGGCAGGACATCCAAATTGTGCAGGGCCGCGATGGAAGGATCGACGAGCAGCCGGGCGCCGTGCTGGCGGCAGAGCGTGGCAAGTGCAGGCAGATCGGGCGTCTGGATGAGCGGATTCGTCGGCACCTCCGTCACCACCCCGGCGATGCGGTGGCCATGCGTCGCGAAAATACGCCGGAGCCCGTCGAGATCGAAGACATCGCGAAAATACACGTAGTCAGCGGGCGACGCAGTGAACTTTTTCAGGATGGCGATGGTATCGAGATACAGCCAGCCGAGTTGGATCCACACGGTGCGACCGCGGGTGGCCTGCAGTTCGGAGACCGCGCGGAATCCCGCGTAGATGGCGTTCATGCCGCAGTTGGCGATCGCGAGATCGGCGGCCGTCGTGCCGGGTAATGCGTGGTGCAGTTGGCGATGAATCTCCGCCAAGGCATCACCGGAAAATTTCTCCTCGGCGTGCGGGGCGGCGCGCAGTCCGAGGTGGACGAGATGATCCTCCGCTTCGCGCGAAGAAATATAGCCGCCGATATTCTGGAGATAGGTTTTGGCGCGGGCGTAGGTGTCGGAGGAAACTGGATGCGACACGCCATGAAAACCATTGTGCTCGAACAGCGCGACGCCCGGGACGGCGGCGAGGTGGGTCGCAAGTGCTCCGGCCATTTTCGCGGAGGAAGTAAGCCAGAGCGTGTGGTTTTTCCGCTCGGGTTCAAAGCCAGCCAGACAATGCTCCGCGAGCTGGCGGGCGAAAGGGTGCACGACGAAGCGCGGATAACCCAACGTGAGGTGGCGGGTGACCTCGGGATTTTTTTCCTCGTAGCCGCGAATGGCATGCATGGTCGGCAGACTGCAAGACACAGCGTGCGGACTGGCCGGAATGGTCTGGCCCAGCGGAAGGGGTTGGAAACAGGAGGAGCTCACGGAAACGGGCGACACTCGGGGGCTCCCGGGCCGATGACAAGTGCGGGGTTTGTCACATGACAGGGAAAATAGGAAAGCCCCGGCTGGGTTTCATGGGGGCGGGGTGCCCTCACCCCGCGACGGCGCTGATAAAAGTCAAAATTGCGGGGTGAGGGCACCCCGCCTCCAAATTGGCTCGGCAGGAATGAGAAAACAGATTGCGAAGCACTAGCGATTGCTCGAATTGTCCCCTCATGAAACTGATTTCCTGGAACGTCAACGGCGTGCGCGCGGTGCTCAAGAAGGGATTTCTCGATTACATGGCCAAGGTGGATGCAGACGTCATTTGCCTGCAGGAAACCAAGGCGCACCCCGGCGATGTCCAGCACGTGGCCTGGGTGGCGGGGTACACGCCGCATTGGTATTCGGCCGTGAAAAAGGGTTACTCCGGCACCGTGATTTTCACGCGGGTGGCACCCAAGGCCGTGACCTGCGGCATCGGCCTGCCCGGGCACGATGACGAGGGGCGCGTGATCACCGCGGAATTCGACGATTTCCATCTGGTGAATGTCTATCAGCCCAATTCGCAGCGCGGTCTCACCCGGCTGAAATATCGCACGGAAGAGTGGGACCCCGCCTTTCTCGCCTTCCTCAAAAAACTCGGGAAGAAGGGCAAGCCGGTGGTTTTCTGCGGCGATCTGAACGTGGCGCACACGGAGATCGACCTGACGAATCCGAAGACGAACCGGCGCAATGCGGGTTTCACCGACGAGGAACGGGGGAATTTCACGAAGGTGATCGAGGCCGGCTTCGTCGATACCTTCCGTGCATTTGAACCGGGGCCGGGCCACTACAGTTGGTGGAGCCAGATGATGAACTGCCGGGCCCGGAATATCGGGTGGCGCGTCGATTACTTTGTCGCGGCGGAAAAGCTGCGGCCGGCCCTCAAGCGGGCGTGGATCTCGCCCGAGGTGATGGGCAGCGACCATTGTCCGGTCGGACTGGAGTTGAAATGAGTCGCGCCATCGTTTGGGAAAAACGGCGTGGCAAGATTCCCGCCACGGTGCGTCTGGGGCGCTCAGGCGTGCACGGCTACGGGCTATTCGCCCGTGATTTCATCGCGAAGGATACGCGAATCATCGAATACGTGGGCGAGATCATCACCAAATCCGAGGCGCTCCGACGGGAGGACGCGAGGCTGGCCCGGCTCGCGGCGGGCGAGGACGGCTGCGTGTATGTTTTCATCATCAACAAGCGCTACGATATCGACGGCAACGTGCCATGGAATCTCGCGCGACGGATCAACCATTCCTGCGCGCCGAACTGCGAGACGCATGATGTGCGCGGTCGGATCTGGGTGGTGGCACTGCGGGACATCGCGCTCGGCGAAGAGCTGAACTACAACTACGGCTTCGATTACTCTGAGGCGCGCGATCATCCATGCCGCTGCGGCGCGAGCCAGTGCGCGGGATTCATCATTCACGCGGGCCAGCGCTGGCGGTTGAAGCGGGCGCTCGCGGCCGCCGCAAGTTAGCCGCCGCTATTTGTTGTCAGTAGTGGGACTGTCATCAGCGGCAATGCGTCGCGGCGATTTGAGTATCCGCCGTTTTGGGCTACCACTGGAAAGCGACCCATTACCCCATGATTCGATTTTTCACTTCGCTCCTGTTCGCCTTGGTTTTGGCGGGGACGGCCATTGCCGCCGCGCCATCCGAACCGGAACTTCTTCGCGTGTCCTATCACAGTGCGAAGATGAACGCCGAGCGCGACTACTTCGTCTACCTACCGCGCGGTTTCGCCCAGCAGGAGAAATGGCCGGTGATGCTGTTCCTGCACGGCAACGGCGAACGCGGCGACGGTAAGGCCGAGCTGGACTACGTGTTGATCCACGGCCCGCTCTTCGAGGCTTGGTGTCAGAAACGGGATCTGCCGTTGGTGATCATTTCTCCACAGCTGCCGATGTACGATCAGGGCGAGGTGGACTATATCAAGAAACGCACGCGGGCTCAGATCCCCCAACGGTTGGTAAATGGCATCAACCCGTATCCGCCGCACTACACCGGCAAAGACGCGATGGAGGGCCAATTGGCCGAGCCGGTTCCGCCGGCGCTGGAGAACTACGAACACAGCATGAACGACTGGAACACCCTGGAGCCTGAAGTCATGGAAATCCTCGATCACGTGATCGCTACCTACAAAGGCGACCCTAAGCGCGTTTACCTGACCGGCCTCAGCGCCGGCGGGAAAGGCACGTGGTATATTGCCTCTAAGCATCCGGAGAAATTTGCAGCCATCGCCCCGGTGGTGGGTTCGGCTCCGCTCTCGTTTGCTCCCGCTATCGCCCGAGCGAAGCTTCCGCTTTGGGTATTTGCCGGCGGCCGCGACGAGAGCGACAACAAGTTGAAATATTTCTATCCGATCCTGAGCAAACTTGAGGAGCTCGGGCATCCCGACGTGCGGTTCACAGTCGAGGCCGACATGGGGCACACCACATGGATCCGGGTTTACGCGGGTCAGGATCTATATGCTTGGTTTCTCTCGCACTCGAAGTGACTCTCCGCGGCATGAACACCGCCGCCGAACTGAAGAAACTCATTCTGACCAAGCCGGCGTTGACGCTCGCGGTCGCGGAAAGCCTGACGGCCGGCCACGTCCAAGCGCAGATTGCCTCGATCTCGGGCGCCTCGGATTTTTTCCTCGGCGGCATCACGACCTACAATCTCGAGCAGAAGGTGAAGCAGCTCGGCGTGAACCGCGCGCATGCCCGCAGCGTGAATGGCGTGTCGCAACGAGTCGCGGTGGAGATGGCCTCGGGCGCGCTGAAACTTTTCGGAGCGCAAGTCGCGCTCGCCACCACCGGCTATGCCGAGCCGGCCCCGAAGCAGAAAGTGAAGACGCCGCACGCATGGTGGGCGATCTGCCACCGGGTGCGGGGTGGAGCGGTGATGGTGGTTTCCGGCTACGTCGAAGTGGCGGGAGCGGATCGGTTGGCGGTGCAGGAGCGCGTTGCGGACGCGGCACTAGGCGAGTTGGTGAGCTACCTCCGCGAAACGCGCGGGTGAGGGTCGACTGCTTTCATCGCAGCCGACGCTGACGGTCTCCACCGTCCACGCCTCCCTCGCGGGCCTTTCGCAAATTTCCCGTCGTTTTGCCGACTGATGACACCGATTGGGCAGGCGTTTTCAAAGGCCAAGACAGTAAACTGGAGCAACGGCCACGATTGCGGCGGCAAGTTGAAATGCCAGGATCACCCTTGCTTCTCGCGGCGCGCGGCGCAGCCACTTGATCGCAAAGAAAGTGATAACCGGAATCTGTGCGACCATCAGAAACTGCCAAATGTGCGCAGCTGCGCCCTCGTCTGGTTCCTTCCCGGGGCCGAACAGGGCGACGTGTAGTGCGACGACAGTGAATGCGACCAGCGACATCACGACCGGCAAAAAGGCGCTGGGGCGCTTGAAGGTCTCGGAAATCCTATTTTCGGTATTCATGATCATCAGTATAGGCTGGCGTGTGATTGGCTGATGAAGTCTCAGTGAAATCCGGGTGAATTCGTCTGACTGCAACGTCAAAGATGAGCCACGCGCGGTGGTCCACCGCAGAAGGCAGGGCGAAATCGCGGTGCCAATAAGCGCGTTGGCTCTGGCGACTCAGGTGTGCCCGGCATGGGAGTGAGCTGACGGGGAGTTATCGAGCGTAGCTACGTCGAAGTGGCGGGAGCGGACCGGGTGACAGTGCAGGAACGCGTCGCGGATGCGGCGCTGGGCGAGTTAGTGAGCTACCTCCGCGAAACGCGAGAATGAGGTTGGTCATCGGATAGGCGCAGAGCGGTTGGCGTCATTGCGGACGTTGCGAATGAGTCGGATTGTATTGTCATCAATGCGCCGTGCTGTCCCGGGCGTGTCATTTCCAGAATTCCCACCAAGATTTCTTCTCTTTCTCGGATTTTGGAATCGGATATTTATATATTTCAGGGATACGATTTCTAAGGATTTCCGGGACGTTCTCTTGATCACGCAGACGGAGAAGATAAGCTGATGCGGCGCCTTCGTAGTCCACTCGCCACTCCGGTGGACATGCAGCTGAAACCGCATCGAGTAAAGGCTTCGCCCAAACAGGCATTTGCCCAGTTGCCTCTATTCGACCGTTTGTCCACTCACCGTTTTTCGTGAAGTGAAGTCGAAGCAATGGGGCGTGAGTTGAATACTCACCAAAGAACTGAAATCCATAGGCGTCTTGCGGTATAGTGAAAATTGCATTCCGGATTGCTTGCACTTGTGAAACAGAAAGTGGCTTTGTAAGCACCAGTCGAAAAGGATGAGAATCTCCCTGCGTATAGATCACCATTTGAGTATCTTGAACGACCCATATTTTACCTTCACTATGCGCCCAGCTCTCGATTGTCACAACGCGACCAGATTCAGCGAATGGGACCGGCAGCTGTGCACAAGCGGTTCCTATTGCGAAACACAGAATCAAGAAAATGCGGATGGTCATCGATCTCACAAAAAACCCGCCGGCATGCGGCGGGTTTTTGGAAGTATTTCTCGGCGCTTACTGCGTGAGGCGGGTCACGTAGTTGATGAGGAAGCGGGTCTCGGGTGGGGCTTGCACCCAGTCGCTGTAGAGCAGCTCGGGAATCTTATTGGTCGTGTTGTAGAGGACGCGGTTCGCGTCTTCGTTCGGTGACATGAAACCGGTCTTGATGGCCATGCCGAGGTAGTAACCTTCGCGCAGGGTGTAGACGAGGACGTTGGCGCCGCCGGGAATGGCCTTGGTGACGGCTTCACCTTCTGCGGCACGGACACCGGCGATAACCTTGGCTTCGGCGCCGAAGTTGAACTTGCGGTTCAGAATCAGGCGGGCGGTGGCGTCATCCATGATCACGAAGACCGTGTTGATGGCCTTGATGCCGGCTTGGAGACCGAGGCTGGCTTCACCGGCATTGAGGAAGGCCGGGACGGACCAGTGGCCATTGGGGCGGCGGACCAGGGCAACGGCATAGCCGTCCTTCACGCCGAAAAGAAAGCCGGCCTGCACCTGGTTCACGATCACGACGCCGCGGGCGCGGCGCAGGATATCGGCCGGGATGGCGGTCTTGGTGCTGGACTGGAGGTCCTGCAAAATGGCTTCGCAGGTGTCGAGGCGCTCGACGAGAGTGGAGCGTTTGACCTGAAAGGCTTGAGCGGTATGCGTGCCGGCGAGAGCGGTGACGCACAAAAGGAGGGTGAGGAACTTCTTCATGGTTTGGTTGACAGCGAAACGGCTCCATTGAGCCGGTTTGAAGGATGTATAATCATATTCACCGGCCAAATGAAAGCGAAGATTGCCGTGGGTTCCACCCCTTTTCGCCGGAGCCGTGGGCGATCCGGGCCTATTCCAGTCCGCGCCGGGCAACTTCGTCCTCGTCCCAGCCCAGATAGTGGCCGAGTTCGTGCAGGTAGGTGAGCCGGACCTCGTCGCGGTAGAGGGATTCGTCGCCCTCGGCCTGATCGAGGATGTTTTCGAGAAAAAGCAAAATTTGCGAGGGCTGCGGCACGCTGTCGCTTTCGTGTTCGCTGCCGTGTTCCTGGCCCACGAATAGGCCTAGGATGTCCGGTTCCAAGCCGTCGGCTACGATGGTTTGGCTGGGATAAGCTTCATAGCAAACCGGAACGTTTTCCGCGACGGCACGCACATCTGCCGGCAAGCGTCGCTGGGCGGACGTGACCACTTGCTGGGCGATGGCGGTGAGGCGGGCGAAGTTCATGGGTGCTGCTGATAGTCCAGAGCCTAGAGTCGAGAGTCCAGAGTCAAGCCGACCGGGGGTTGGGCTGCTTGTTTGGGTTATGTCTTTCATGCTCTCAACTCTCAGCTCTCGACTCCATACTTTCTCAAGCCCGCAATTCCGAGGAGAGATCAAGTTTCTCGAAGCGTTCCCCGAGCCACCACAAAACACACCAGATTTCGCCGGTAAAGACCAAGGCGACAATACCGGTGGCGAGGATTTCGGCTGGCGCGGGCCCAATCAACCACTGGGTGATGAAGATCAGAAAACCGCCGGCACCCACGCCGGGTAACAATACCACGGCAAGGGTCAGAATCTGGCCGAAGCCGAAAATGATCCGTTGCCCCATCAGATCGAGGCCGGCGCCGGCGGTGCGCATGGACCGAAATACCGCGGGGAAGAGGATCGCAGCCCCATTGGGCACCAAGAGCTGGAGTGTGACCAAAAAGGGAGCAATAAAAGCACAGCAACCCACAAAGACCGCTCGCATTGCTGGACTAAACCAAGCCGGGGAAAGCGACGGCGGCTGATGACCGTGAAGTCCCAAGTACCAAGCGAGCAGTCCCAGCCAAATGATCCCAGTCAGGATCGCGATGGGCGTCAGCATCTGCCCAAGAATAATGCGCCAGCCGGGTAGCGGGTAAGTCTTCAGGATGTCGGCATTGGCCAGATCCTGACGGATATCAAGCCGGGTGATCAGCGGTCCATAAATGATGGCCATGGCGCCGCTGATTGCGCCCACGGTGGCGAGGCCGGCTCCGGCCCGCCAATAAGAGGTGCCTAGCCATAAAGAGAAGCCGCGCCACAGCACGATGATGATTCCCGCGCAGACCAGCCAAGCGCGAACCGTAAACCATGAGCGGGTTGAAAGCAGGTTTTTCCAGAGAAAGGCCAGTTCGACCCAGCGGGTACGAGCTAGGTTGAAGGGCGGGCGACGGCCCTTGGTCGGCTGGGTGGAGCCCAATCGATAGACGCCTTTGCTCTGAATCTCGGCGCGCCGAACGGCGAAGCGTGCGGCCCGCGCAATCGAAGCCTCCTCAAAGGCCACGTCCATTCGTCCTACCCACCAATAATGGAGCCCGAGCACGAGGAGCGCAGGAGCAAGAGCGATCAGGTAATCGGACAGCCCAACCGCACCCAACGGTTGCATCAGGAGTCGGGCCGGCCACAGCAACCAATGCAGGGCGCCCCCATTCAGCACGGCCCCGGTCCATTCGAGCAGCGAAGGGTAATGGGTGATGTCAGGCATCTCACGCCAGATCCACCACCCGGTGGCGACAGCCACGACAATGAGCGCACCGAGAATCATTGCGCGCCGCCGGCCCGAGGCGAGGCCGCTTTCCGCCAGCCCCGCGATCGTCAGGGCTGCCCCGAGACTATGCAGGCTCATGGTGCTGAGCAGCACCCACCAGCCGACGAGCAGTTGCGGCGCATGTCCGTTGAAAACCCGGCCGCGATGAAAGATCAGGGAAAAGAAACAGGCCTGCACCAGCGACGAGAAAAGGCTGCTGAGTAATTTGAAATGAATCAGGCTGCGGCGCGGCAGCGGGGCGGGAAACAGGAACGCAATCTCCGGCTCCGTGAATTGCAGGCCGGGCTTGTCGGAGGAAAAAATCCACATGGAGGTCAACATGGCAGTCAGTGCCAACGCGCCGAACGCGAGCATGAGCGCCCCGGAGTCGCCGGAACCGGGGCCCTGCAGCCGGCCGATATTACCGAAGGCGGAATTGACCGAGCGGAAAACAAAGAACCAGAAATACGCCACGACGAAGATCGCGCCGAACAGGTATTTGGGCTGGCGCAGCCGCAGCACCTGGGCCCGCAAAAAATTCTTGAGCGAGGTGAGTCGCAGATAAAGCA
>Ga0302321_100005722_pt1 | contig 10908 bp, 9 predicted proteins | sample Fen_T0_1_FD_202505 | JGI IMG/M metagenome (GOLD analysis project Ga0302321, IMG submission 202505) | Peat permafrost microbial communities from Stordalen Mire near Abisko, Sweden - Fen_T0_1 | ecosystem: Environmental > Terrestrial > Soil > Wetlands > Permafrost | place: Sweden: Abisko...
AAGAAAGCCCTTATCTTGGCCCATAATTATATGACCCCCGATATTTTCCACGGCATCGCAGACATCGTGGGTGACAGCCTGGCCCTGGCCCGGGAAGCCGTGAACACCACCGCCGACATCATTGTCGTTTGCGGTGTGCATTTCATGGCGGAGACGGTGAAGATCCTCAACCCCACGAAAAAGGTCCTCATCGCCGACCTGACCGCCGGGTGTTCCTTGAGCGAAGGAATCACCGCCGCCGACGTGCTGGAAATGAAACGCAGGTTCCCCGGAGCGCCGGTCGTAACCTATGTGAACACCAGTGCCGAAGTCAAAGCGGTCACCGACGTGTGCTGCACCTCGGGCAACGCCTTGGAAGTGGTCGAGTCCCTCGATGCCGATGAAATCATCTTCATCCCTGATCAATACCTGGGACGAAATGTCCAGCGCCACACCAAGAAAAAGCTTCACCTGTGGGCAGGGAGCTGCATGGTGCACGAGAAATTCACTCCCGCCGACATCCGCGAACTGAGAGCGACGTATCCCCGCCTGACGGTCATGGCCCACCCTGAATGCCCTCCCGAAGTGGTCGACGAAGCCGACTATGCCGGTTCCACCGCCCAGATGATCCAGTTCATTCAGAAAAACCGCCCGTCGAAGGTCGCCTTGATCACCGAGTGCTCCATGAGCGACAACATCTCGGTGCCGTTCCCCGACGTCGAGTTCATCCGGCCTTGCAACCTCTGCCCCCATATGAAGAAGATCACCCTGCCCAAGGTTTTGGCCGCCCTGAAATCCGAAATGCCCGAAGTCACAGTGGATGAGGCGCTGATCGCCCCCGCCCGCCGGGCCATCGAGGCCATGTTGGCGGTCAAGCCCCGGTGATCATCGAGCACCGTCAAGCCGTGGTGGTCGGTTCGGGCTTGGCGGGACTTACCATTGCCCTTTCCCTGGCCCCCCTCGACACCGTGGTCATCACCAAAACCGAAAGTCCGCTGAGCGGTTCGACTCCCTGGGCCCAGGGGGGGGTGGCCTTTCCCCGGGATGCCGAAGATGAGCCGTCCCACATCGAAGACACCTTGGTTTCCGGAGCCGGGCACACCGACCCCGACGCCGCGGCGTTCTTGGTCCACGGGGCCGCGTCGGCCCGGGCCTGGCTCGAGGAGCAAGGGGTCGTCTTCGACAGAGAGTCGGATGGTGGTTATCACTATGGGCGCGAAGGGGCCCACTCTACCCGGCGAGTTCTCCAGGTCGGTTCCGACGGTACCGGCGCCGGTCTGGCCCGGGCCCTGGCCGAGCGGCTGAGATCGACTTCCCATGTGACAGTGCGTCCCCGAACCTTTGCCGTTCGACTCGTCCCCGGAGGGATTCTGACCCTGGAGGCCGAAAGAGGCCTCGTTCTCATCCTCAGTCCCCGAATCTTCCTCGCAGGGGGAGGGCTCGGCCAACTGTTCGCCGCTACCACAGCGCCCATCGAAGCCACAGGTGACGCCATTGCCATGGCTTTGGAAGCCGGCGCCCCGGTCACCGATTTGGAGATGATCCAGTACCACCCAACCGCCCTCGCCGTCCGAAAACCCGGGGCTCCGTCTTTATCTCTCCTTTCCGAAGCTCTCAGGGGGGAGGGTGCCGTTCTCGTCACCGCCGACACCGCCGATGGATCCCAGCTCCGCCCCCTGGATACAGATCACCCTCTGGGGTCCCTCGGACCCCGGGACGTGCTCAGCCGGGCCATCTATCGACGGCAGGCGGCGGGTTTTCAGGTGTGGCTGGACGCTCGGTCGGTGAAGGACTCGGTCCGACATTTTCCCACGGTCACCCGGCTCTGTGCCGAAGTCGGCCTCGATCCGACCCACGACCTCCTTCCCGTAGTTCCGGCAGTGCACTACACCATGGGTGGAGTAACCACAGACCAGCAGGGCCGTACGGGTCTGACCGGCGTGTGGGCCGCGGGTGAAACCGCCCGGACTGGAGTCCACGGGGCGAACCGGCTGGCTTCGAACAGCCTGTTGGAATGCGTGGTCTGGGGCAGGGCCGCGGCCGGCAACGCCTTCACCATTCCCGAACCGCCCGCGAGCCTTGACGATGCGAAAGCCAACGCACTGGGCCTCGGCTGGGCCTTGTGGCGCCTCCCTTCCGTCGTGTTTGCCTCGACCCTGAAACCGCATATCCAGGCTACCATGGGGAAGGCGGCGGGGCCGATCCGCACCGCCGCCGGCCTGGAGGCAGGTCTTGAGAAATTGGCTTCGTACCAGGCCCAATGGGACAAGGCCGCGTCCGGAGGATCAATATTGGGCGAATTGACCTTCGATGACGCCCAGGCGATCTTGGAAGTGAGGAACCTCCTAACCCTGGGGCCGGCCGTCTTGAGCCAGGCCCTGGCGCGAAAGGATTCTCTCGGAGCCCATTTCAGAGGAGACATTTGACCATGCCCGATCCCAAGGCCGTCCTTGACCCCCTGCAGTACTTGGTCCACCAACAAAACGGCACAGAGCCGCCGTTCCGGAACACGTTCTGGGACCACCACGAAGCAGGTGTGTACGTTGACATCCTTTCCGGTGAACCGCTTTTCACGTCCCTGGATAAATTCGATTCCGGTTGCGGTTGGCCTAGCTTTACCAAGCCGGCCGAACCAAAGTTCGTTTTTGAGAAGGTAGACCCCTCCCACGGCATGATCCGCACCGAGGTTCGGTCTTCGGCGGGACACCTCGGGCACGTTTTTCCCGATGGCCCCCAACCCACCGGATTGCGCTACTGCATCAACTCCGCGTCACTGAGGTTTGTTCCTGTGGCCGCCCTGGAGAAGGAAGGATTGGGAAGGTTCGCTCCTCTGTTCGCTGCCCCCCAACGATGAAGTCGTTGGGGGGTTCGGTGTACGAAAGCGATCCTGAAACCAGGGACCACGTGGTCGAACAGCTGGCCCGATCGGGCCGACAGATCACCAGTTTCGGCAACCTCCATTTCGTGCCCGGAAACCCCGTGCCTTCCTACTGGCATCGCAACGCCTGGCTCGACCCGGTGATGTTTCCCGCCGCTTCGGTTTCGGAGGCAGCCGCGGGTCTGCGCTCCCTCGGAGCTCTTTGGACCCCCCGGCCCCAAGATAAATATCGCCGGCATACGCTGATCCAGGGCAAGTTGCCCCGATTTCAACCCAAACCCAGGGCCTTTCCCTTCGAGCCACCCTCCGGCCCCCTGGGGGTTTGGGCCCTCCGAGACGAAGACACAGTCTGGGCCTCCACCCGAACCGAGAGGCCTTTTCCTGGGGGAGATCCACTGTTGCGGGAGAACAAGGAAGATCCGCCAAGTTCAGCCTACCGGAAACTGCAGGAAGCGCTTCTTCTGTCTACCAAGCGCCCAGGCCCTGGAGATCTCTGCCTGGATGCCGGCAGTAGCCCCGGAGGATGGACTTGGGTTCTGGCCGAACTCGGCGCCACCGTCCATAGCGTGGACCGCGCCCCCCTTGGGGCAAGTCTGTCTTCCCGACCCAACGTTGTATTCAAAACGGGAAATGCTTTCGCCTTGAGACCGGGAGACTTTAGCTCGCTGGATTGGTTCTGCTGCGACGTGATTTGCTACCCGCAGAAACTCTGGTCGTGGCTGGAGCCCTGGATAACAGCGGGAACCGTGGGCCATTTCATCGTCACGGTGAAAATGCAAGGCCAGGAGATCGACTGGGAAACCCTGGACCGGTTTTCCGCCGTTCCGGGAAGCCGCCTGCTGCACCTCCATCACAACAAGCACGAACTGACCTGGCTCCTGTAGCCGTCACCAGTCGATGATCGGCCTTCCCCAGGCCTCCAGGGCCTGGTTTGTCCTGCTAAATGGCCGGCTGCCAAAGAACCCACGGTAGGACGACAGTGGTGATGGATGAGGGCTCTTGATGACCAAGTGCTTGGTCCCGTCAAGGAACGCCCCTTTTCTCTGCGCGTAAGCACCCCAAAGGATGAAAACGACGGGGTCGTTTCGGGAGGCGATCTCTTTCATAACCTGATCGGTAAACTCCTCCCAGCCTTTTCCCGCGTGGCTGGTGGGGGCGCCGGAACGAACGGTCAGGGTGGAGTTCAGGAGCAGCACACCCTGTTTTGCCCAGTGTTCCAGGGTACGGTCCGTATGAGGAGGACGACCCAGGTCGGCTTCCAACTCCTGGAAGATGTTCACCAGCGACGGGGGCAGATCCACCCCCGGGTTGACGGAAAAGCAGAGCCCGTTTGCCTGGCCGGGTCCGTGGTACGGGTCCTGACCCAAAATGACCACCCTGACTTGATCGAGAGGGCAGAGGTCGAAGGCTCGAAAAATCTGCCCCCCCGGAGGAAAGACGGGACCAGATTTGTAAGCGGATTTGACGAACTCGGTCAATTTGGCGAAAGCTTCGGTGGCAAAAACAGCGGCCAATTGGGTCTTCCACGAGGCATCAATGCGGACATCCATGCCCTAGACTATGCTATTCTGAACCCATGATTCAACTGCTGGCCCTCGACCTCGACGACACACTCCTGGGGGCAGATCTCGCCATTTCGGCGCGCAACCGTCAGGCTCTCAGAGCCGCTGAAGAACGGGGAGTCCGTATCGTCTTGGCCTCAGGCCGCGCTGTACCAGCCATGGAGAAGTACGCCGAAGAATTGGGGATGTTCGATAGGCCAGGGTATATGATTTCCGACAACGGCTCGACCGTGAGTTCGACTCTGCCCAGGGCCCTTCTGTTGAGCCACTCATTGGAACGTCCGCTGTTTCTCAGGTTGCTCCAGGCCTTCGAAGTCCTCGACCTTCCCGTGCAGGTTTACCGAGACCGCACCATTCTGGTCACCCGGGAGAACGCGATCACCGGCACCGACATGAAACTTTCCGGGTTTGACCGTCAGATCGTTCCCGATATGGCAGCGTCCCTCGACTTCAACCCAACCAAGCTGGTCATCCCCGGGGACCCCGAGGTCCTGCCCACAGCTTTGGCTGTGATCCAAAGTACCTTTGGCAACCAAGTCAACGCCTTCATCTCGAAACCCTACTTTCTGGAGATTCTTCCGGTTCAGGCGGACAAGGGCATCGCTTTGGGATACGTTGCCCAGGCGTTGGGAATTCACCACAACGAAGTGATGGCCATAGGCGACGCGGCCAACGACCTGGGAATGATCCCCTTTGCTGGGTGGGGAGTCGCCATGTCCAACGGCACCGAGGACGTCAGACGGGCGGCCCGGGTGATCAGTCAAGCCAACCACGCCCAAGACGGTGTGGCCGAAATCATCGAACGCTACGTTCTGTAGAAAAACGGCTGAACTCCGAGCATCACAAGCTGAGCGGCCAGGGCGGCCAAGATCAGCCCCGTGATTTTGCTCAAGATCACCAGTCCCTGCTTTTTTACCAGCCTTTCCACATGGGCACTCCCCAGTAAAAAAAGCCCTACTAGAAGAATGGCCGCCGCTATGGCCGACAAAATCACCAAAAGATCGGCGGCCCCGTGGGACTCCCCCCCCATGACCAAGAGGGCTCCGGTGGTCGCAGGCCCCACTGTAACGGGAATGGCCAACGGGACCACCGCAATATTGTCAGCCGAGTCGGCGCTTTCAGCCTGGTTGTTGCCGTTGACCAGTTGGATGGCCGTCAGCAACAAGAGGAGTCCCGTGCCGATCCGAAAAGCATCCAAGGTGATACCGAACACCTGGAACACAAAATTCCCTGCGCCGAAGATCACCAAGGCGACGACCAGCACGGCGACGGTCACCTTGACGGCCAACGTTGTACGCTGCTTCTGGGTGAAATTCTTCGTCATGGCCAAGAACGTCGAAAGGACAAAAAATGGTGTCAACAAAAAAAAGAATTTGATGAACGTGCTGACAAACAGGGTGACCATGGATCCTCCGGTCAATCGCGGCGTTTCAGCAGGGCCTCCAGGACCCTGTCCCACTCATCCCTCTCCTTCTTGTTTCCATTAAACGCCCTATCCAGATCCCGGCGGGCCCGGTCGATGTACAAATTGACCAGGCCGCGGGTTCCGGTCCACCGTCCCTGAGCCGTCCAACGGTCTCTGAGGGCCTCGGGGGCCAACCGACCCTCCCTGACCTCAGTGAGTTCCCGATGGGTCTCCACAGGATTGGCCCGCCAGGACTGGGCCACGGGCCAAGTGTAGACCCCTGCGGTCAAATCTTCCAGCACGGGTTTTCCCAAAACGGCTGGGTCGCCTATCCAGTCCAGAAGGTCATCCTGAATTTGGAAAGCCATCCCGAGGGAATAGCCCGCACGTCGAAGGGCCAGCGCCACGGGTTCGGGTCTGGCACCTTCTCTGGCACCGACAAACAGGCTCAGCGAAAACAGCAGCGCCGTCTTCCCCATGGTTTTCCTGAGAATGCGCCGAGGACTCAGGGGGAGCCGGAAGCGGTCGTTCCACTGCTGGATCTCGGCGACGGCCATCACAGCCACAAGATCGGCCAAGGACCGGGCCGAAGCAGGCCCGACGTCTTCGCTAACCGATCGAAAGGCGGTGGCGAACAGCAAATCGCCGTACAAGACGGCCCTTTCGGGGCCGAGTTTTCGATGGAGCGCCGGCTCTCCCCGACGGAGCGCCGCCTGGTCGATGATGTCGTCGTGCACCAATGTGGCCAAGTGAAGCAATTCGACCGCCGCAGCGGAAGCCTCGACAGCCTCCCGCCGGGCGCCTTCGGTAGGCCCGGCGGAAAGAAGAATCAGGCCCGCCCTAAGGGATTTCCCCTCCCGGCGGACCAGTGGAGACAACTCGTCCCGGATATCGGAAGGGAGGGAATCCGCCTGGGCTCGCAGACGGTCCCTGACCCGACCCAATCCCTCCTGGACACGAGGGAAAGACGACCAAAAAGAGGACATCGTCGGTTTATTTTCGACGGCGGGGTTCACCCACGTACCAGTAGGTCTTCTTTGCGATGCCCGTTCCGTTCCACCAGCGATGAAGCCAGGGCATGATCCAAGCGTCGAGGCCCAGGACCCTTCCAGCGCCGCCCAGGACTGTGACCGAGGCAAAAATCATCCACGCCGTATTCCAAGTGAAATACCCAGCGAGGGTGAAGTTAAGGCAGAGAACGAGCGAGACCACCCCAGCCACCCAAGTAAATGTCCCGCCCAGAAGCGCCAGGGCAATGGCGCCCTCCATGCAAACAACGCCGTATTGAAGAACCACGTAGTTGACCTGACTCATGAATGTGTCCATGAACCAGCGCATCCATTGCACAAGGAAGAGGTCGGAAGGAAGAATGGGGTTGGCCATGGATTTCAGCAAGTCGATGGCCTGTCCGGCACCCGCTACAGCGGCGTCGGCAGTGGCGGCGGTCGCTGCCGTAGCGGCATCGGTCGCCGCGGCAGCACCGCTGGCAGCAGCATCCGCACCCGCGGCGGTCGCAGCGGTGGCTCCGTCTACGCTCCAGCCAGCCTGATGGACACCGGGACTGAACATCCAGCTGCTCACCGGTCCCTTGGAAGGATCAAGCCAACCCTTGAAGACCTTTTCCAACACTTCAACCACCCAGATGGCTCCCAGCGCGATACGGATGGGGAGCAGCCAATAGCTGGGTGTCTTGTTCGCGGCCTGGTTGCCGATCTGACTTCGTCCAGCTTTCACCTGGAAGAAGTGGTGTTGCGCATATTCCCAGCAAGCGTTGACCCCGGCGACTTCCCACAGGTAGTGGAAGTTCACCAGATGCTTCATCGCCATCGCCATGAACCCGGTGAGAACCAGGCCCATGACGTGGGCGACGGCAAATTTACTTCCAACAGAGACCATGAACCCGTGGTAGTTCGAACGGAAGGCTTTCTTGGGCTGGCCGGCGATCTCGGCGGCGATGTTGTGGGCGGCACACTCAGCGGTCTGAAGGGCCGTTTCCACCACCTGGGGGAGGGTCCGGTTCTTCTCGCTGAACCAAAGGACGTCGCCGACCACATAGACGTTGTCGTACTCCAGCGATTGCATATATTCGTTCGACCGGAGCCGGGCCTTCTTCAAGATGTTGAATCTGAGGTTTGTCTCTTCCTCGGTCAGCGGAGACTTTCCCTGTTCCTTGCCGCCTTGAAAGTCCAGCTTTCCGGCAAATTCACAGCCTCGGACCCCGCAGGTCCAAATCAAGGTGTCGGTTTCGATGACCGAACCACCCTTGACCGTAATACCGTCGCCCCTGACCTCGGTGATCGGCGTGTCTAGATGGATGACCGCTCCCTTCTTCGCCAGGAACTTCATGGTGTTTTCCCGGAGCTTCTTGGGGAGAATGGGGAGGATTTCGGTCATAGCCTCCACCAGGACGATGGAAACCTCGGCCTCGTCCACGCCGTAGCGAACGCAAAGCGTCTTCTTCCACTCGAGAAGCTCGCCGAGCATTTCCATGCCGGTGAACCCGGCTCCTGCCACGGTAAACGTCAGGTGGCGCCGGCGCCGGGCGTCGTTCGCCTCCCGGCTGGCCTTGAGGAACTGGTCCTCGATGTGACGGCGGAGCAGCACAGCGTCGTCGTAGCTCCAAAGGCTGAACGAATGCTCTTTGGCTCCTGCAATGCCAAAGTACTCAGGTTCGGCCCCCGGTCCGAGGACGAGGTAGTCGTAGGTGTACTCCCCTTCCTTACCGACGAGGGTGTTTTGAGCGAAACGGATCGTTTGGATGGTTTCGATCTTAACGTTGACCCGTTTGCCACCGAAAATCTTTTCCAGGCTGACCTGGACGCTCTCGGGTTCGGTTCGACCACCAGCTACTTCGTGCAGCTCGGTCATCAGCGTATGAAAGGGATTGCGGTCGAAAAGCGTGATTTCGACGTCGTGGTTCTTCTTGTAAATCTTGTGAAGGGCCTTTGCAGCGGCAACTCCGCCGTATCCGGCCCCCAAGATCGCGATCTTCTTCATGGCAGCTCCTTCAGTCGATAAAAAAAGCCATGCCCCATTGTGCGGGAAGCATGGCCCTTTGTAAACCTCTATTAACCCTAATGTTCGACGAAACTAACTCTAACTTGCTTAATTAGGCCCTCGCCCTCGCTTTCCGTGTGAATATCGTCCATGTCCCCCAGGGCGGTGTGGATCAATCGGCGCTCGAAGGGGTTCATCGGTTCGAGGAGCTTGCTGGTCCTGGTCCGACGGACTTGCTGGGCAGTTTTGATGGCCAGGCGCACCAAATGGTCTTCCCGCCGATTGCGGTAGTTCTCACTGTCGAGGACGACCTTGAGGTTGGTTTGGTCTTCCTCGGCCAAATTTCCCGCGTAAACGTTCACCAACACCTGAAGGGCGTCGAGGTTTTTCCCGTGTTTGCCGATCAGCAGGTTGGCGTCTGGACTGGTCAGGTCCAGGAAGAGCTTCGATCCTTCCTGGCCGGAGACCGCCACCCGACCGGAGAAACCCATCTTGCGGACCACAGTTTCGACGAAGACGCAGAGTTTTTTCTCGAGCTCGGGGTTGGCCTCGTATTCGTTGTCGATAACCTCGCCGTCTTCATCCACATGGATGCGGATCTTTACCTTGCCCTTGGTGAACAGGCCCTTTTTTGACTCTTCCATCACCTCGACGTCGAATTCATTTTCGTCGAGGCCCAATTCGGCCATCGCCCTGGCGATGGCTTCCTGCTCTGTTTTGCCTTCAAATTCTCGGATCATGGTTGTTCCTCACTTGGAGAGTTTCTTTCCGGATTTTTTCGGGGCCAGTTTCAACTTCGGATTCCCGGTTTGCATAGGAACCTTTTTGAAATGGGTGTTGATGTACCACTGCTGTCCTACGGTCAGGATGTTCTGAACGCACCAGTAGACCATGAGGCCCGAGGGCATCTCATACAGCATGAAGAAGAATATGAACGGCAAACCGAGGGTCATGATCTTCATCTGCGAATTCATTCCCCCGGCGGGTTGGCTGAGCATCGAGGTCCACACCTGGGTTCCCACCATGATGAAGGGCAGAATGCGAAGATCGGTCCAATTCAAAAACGGTAGGGCAAAGCCCCAGTGAAAGACCGCGTCTGGTAGGGAAAGGTCAGGAATCCATCCGGGAATGAACATGGCTCCCCGAAGGTCAAACTGGGTGTTGAACAGGGCGTAGAGGGAAAAGAACACCGGAATCTGCAACACCATGGGAAGGCATCCACCCAAGGGATTGACTCCCTCTTTCTGGTACAAAGCCATGGTCTGTTCGTTGAGTTTTTTAGGGTCCTCTTTGTACTTTTCCTGCAACTCCTTGAGTTTGGGCTGCAGTGTTTGCATCGCCGCGTTTGCCCGGTAGCTCTTGGCGGTCAAGGGCCACGTTAGGAGCTTGATGACAATAGTAAGAAGGATGATGCCTACGCCCCAGTTCGGTATCAAAAGAAGGGAGCCTTGGAGGGCGAACTTCAAAAGGGCCTCAAGGCCGAACCATCCCCAAAGGAAGGGTTCCTCCATGGCCCGCTGAAGCTTCAGCCCGCTGAGCCCGAAGGCGTTGTCAGTGCTGGCGTCGTAGATCCGCAGGGCGTTCTCTTCCTTGGGTCCGACGTAGAAATAGAATGTATCCACCGTCGTCGAACTCTTCAGCGCGGGCCGGCTGAACGCCAGCCGGCTCACTTCTGTGTCACCTACGCGGTGCTTGTTCGAAAGCAGGGTTTTGTAACTGGTGCTGTCCGGTATCCCCACAACGGTGAAGTATTTGCCGGCGATCGCCGCCCACTTGAGGCTTGCGTCGGTAGACCTCGTCTCTTGGTTCAAACCCTCTTCGCTACGGTCGGTCCCGTTGAACTTGTAATACTTCCGGATCTCCTGGGTACCGTCGATCTTGTTGAAGTGCGGCCCCAACTGCGGTCCGTAGGTGAGCGTGTAGGCTACACTGTCTTGGCTGAGAACCGGCAGCGACCCGTTGGCCGCGGCCACAGCGACCTCAACCTTGACGAGGTATTCCTTCTCCTGAAGGGTGAAGGTCTTGGTCAGGGTGAACAGGTTTCCATTCTTGTCGACAAAGGGTCGGGTGAACTTCCATCCCAGCGG
>Ga0302321_100005724_pt1 | contig 10905 bp, 3 predicted proteins | sample Fen_T0_1_FD_202505 | JGI IMG/M metagenome (GOLD analysis project Ga0302321, IMG submission 202505) | Peat permafrost microbial communities from Stordalen Mire near Abisko, Sweden - Fen_T0_1 | ecosystem: Environmental > Terrestrial > Soil > Wetlands > Permafrost | place: Sweden: Abisko...
TCGATATCGCAGATAGTCTTCAGGATCTGCGGCCCGCTGCCGTCGAGCGAGTCGTGGCAGGGCGCATGGTAGGCGTAGTTGCCCCCGCCAGGCAGGCGCAGTCCGCGATCAGCCACCCCGCGCGCCACATCGACCACCGGAGAGCCGAAGATCTTGGCGGCTTCCATCGCGCCAAGTGCCTCGCGACAGGTGCCGCAGGTCACGCCCACGGCGTCGAAGGTCAGGTACGCGAACATCTCGCGGATCTGGGTGAAGAGCAGCGCGCTTTGCAGCACGATGCGCCCGTGTTGTTCGGTGCGGCCGTTGGCGTGGGCAGGGAAACCACAGCACAGGTAAGGTGGCGGCAGCACCACGCGGGCGCCGGTTTCCGTGAGCACGTGGAGCGCGGCCATCGAGACCGTGGAATAGAGCCGTTCGGATCCGCAGCCCGGAAAGTAGAAAACGGTGGGACTTGCTTCGTCCTTGGGCTCGAAGACGAGCGCCTGATCTGGCGCGCACGCGGGCAGAAGATCGCGCAGGGTCATGGGATCCGCGGCGGGAATCGGCGAACGCAGAAGCGAGGACACGTAGGAGGTAGCACCCGCATCCGAATCCTCGGTCGGACCAGCCACGCGCGCCAGGGTTCGCTGAATCGCGCCCCCGATACCAAGCACGCCTGCGCGGAAGAGCTTGTTGTACGTGGGCGAGCGGCTTTCCAGATAGCCAAGCGTGGCCCGCGTGGCCAGTGCGGTGTGCTTGTAGCCGTGCGCGACCAGGATCTCGCGCTCCAGCACCGACACCTCGCCGGTGTCGATGTCCACCGGGCAGGGTTTCTCGCACTTGTGGCAAATGGTGCAGTGGTCGGCCACCTCCTCCAGGTAGCGCAGAAGCTCGAAGCTAGAGCTGCGCTCGCGCTGGGCTTCGTAGAGCAGCGCCTCGATGAGGGCGCCGATGGCCAGGTTCTTGCCCCGCGGATGGTAGAAGAGATTGCGGGCGGGATAGAAGACACAGCAGTTCGGCTTGCAGCGGCCGCAGCGCACGCACTGGGCGATGCGCAGCGCGAGCTCTTCCAGCTTGCCGTGCTGAAGGATGCGCGCTTCCAGGCTGAGCAGATTGAACGACGGCGTGAAGATGTGCTCGATGGCGGCCAGGTCCGAGAGCTTGCCCGGGTTCATGGTGCCGGCTGGATCGACGCTGCGCCGGTAGCTTGCGAGCTCGGCGATGATGTCGGGTTCGAGGTAGCGCAGCTTGGTGACGCCGATGCCGTGCTCGCCCGAGCACACCCCGCCCAACTCGGCGACCTTGTCCATGACCTGATCCACGGCCTGCTGCGCGCGTCTCATCATGGAGCGGTCGTTGGACAGGACCGGGATGTTGACGTGCACATTGCCGTCGCCTGCGTGCATGTGCGTGGCCAGCACGATGAGGCGGCGCCGCTCCTCAGCCAGCGCGGCTTCGATGCTCGCGCCCAGGTGCTTGTAGCCGCGCACCAGCTCCAGCAGATCTTCGCGCAGGGCCTTGGTGATGGACAGCGAGCGCAGGGCGGTGGCATCCGCCAGCGCGATGGCCGCGGTGGCCTCGTCGCACCTGGCGCGCGCCTTTTCAATCTTCTCGCCCAGCCACGCGTTGTCTTCGCCGGGCGGGCTCACATGCAAGAGCACACGCGCGCGCTCCACGAAGGCGCGCTGGCTTTCGCGCTCTTCGCCCACGTTCACGCTGTCGCAGAAGCGCGCCAACTCGGCCAGGGCGTCGAGCGGCAGGACGATGTCCTCGTTGAGCTTGAAGGCGTTGGTGCGCGCGGCGATGGCACCCAGCTTCTTGCGGTCGGCCCAGTAGCGCTTCGCCACCGCCTCGCCCTTGGCCTCGAACAGGCACGTGTTTTTGTGGCGTTCGAGGATCGCGCGAATGCGGGCCACGCCGCGGGCCACCTGGGCCTGGTCGTGCCCGACCACATCGATGAGCAACACGGCCTTGGGCGCGTCGCCGCGCGGAGCCTTCACCTTGTAGCCGATGGCGCGCACGTATTCGTTGTCGAAGTGCTCGAGCGCCTGCAGCACCTCGCGGCCCTGGTTGGGGAAGGCGTGCGACAGCTCGACGATGACCTTGCTGGCCTCGTCCATATCGGGGCCGAAGAATTCCAGGCATAGCGTCGCGGACGCCTCGTATTTCGGGTACAGCACGAACTCGGCCGAGGTGATGACGCCGTCGGTGCCCTCTTTCTGCAGGCCGGGCAATCCCTTGAGGGTCTTGTTGGTGATGTCCTTCCACAGCCCGCCGCGCCGGATCTCGCTGCCTTTGAGATCGATGGTGCCGGTGAGATTCCCCTCGCCGTCGAAGATCTCGAAGACGACCTGGTCGCCAGGCAGGATCTTGCGCAGCTCGTGGTTCTTGCGTCGGATGGTCACACGCTTGCCGCCGGGCATGGCGATCTGGTACGCGAGCAGATTGTCGATGCACGTGCCCCACAGCACCGCGGTTTTGCCGCCCGCGTTCTCCGCGATGTTGCCGCCGATGGTGCAGGCCCAGGCGCTGGTGGGATCGGTGGCGAAGACCAGGCCGCGCTCGGCCGCGTGCTCGATGGCCTGCTCGGTGACCACGCCGGCCTCGACGTTCATGACTTGCGCCCAGACAACAGTGCCGGAGGACAGATGCAGCTCGCGTTCGCTGATGCCACGGATACGGCACAGCTTCTCGGTGTTGACGATGATGCAACCTGGGTGCAGGGGCACGGCGCCGCCGGTCAGTCCCGTGCCCGCGCCGCGCGGGATAGCGAAGAGCCCAAGCTGTCCGATGGCGGCCAGCAGCGGTGCAACTTCTGCCTCCTCGCGAGGCATGGCCACCGCCACGGGCAGGCACAGGCGCCAGTCGGTGGCATCGGTGGCGTGTGCCACCAGGGTGTACGGATCGAACAGCACATTGGCTTTGCCGACGATGGGTCCGAGCAGTGCCAGGATGCGCTGGCGCTCGGCCGGAGCCTGCGTGACCTCGCGCTTGATGGTCGCGAGCAGTTCGCGGCAAGCGCCGATCACCTCGCCCACCAGCGCCTCGCCGCCCGCGTTGGCCTCGACGATGCCAAGGTCGGTTTCCAGGTTGCGCAGGAAGCGGCGGCGGCGTTTGCGGTCGTCGATCAGCTCTTGGTACAGGTAGGCGTTGCGCCTGTGGATCAGCACCTCGCCGAAGAAACGCATGAGCAGGCGCGCCGAGCGGCCGGTGACCCTGCGTTCGCGCAGCTTTTCGAGCTTGCGCCAGATTTCATCGCCGAGCAGCTGCGAGACGGCCTGCCGATCATCGGCGGAGGTGTAGTTGAACGGGATCTCGCGCGGAGATTCGGGGCTTGCTGGGTTCATGCTCCTACCGAAGTCCTAGCATGGGCTCGAGGAGCTTGGCAGCGGGTAGGTGGCCGCTCCGGTAGGTATTCCTTCTTGCATCGCAGATTCCTCCATGAACTAGGCGCTTCGCCATAATCGCGTTCCCGTCGATACGAGTCGCAACCGCTGACTCTTCATGGTGCTCGCGCTCGTAGCGACGCCGTCGTTGTGCTGGCTCTACCAAACGGTCAGGTTGCCTGAACCCAACGCCACTGAGCTTCGCACGATGTCTAGCGGAGGAAGGGTCTAGCGTCGGACGAAAGATGAGGCGTCGTTCCCCAGGGTGTGTCGGTCCTCAAGTTCACCTCTGCGCCGGCCAGGTTCAGCTGGGGCTCGCTGCTGTTTGGCCTGTCCGCGGCGGTGCATGCGAGCTGCCTGGCAACCGACCTTCGACATCGTGTCAAGGAAGCTGGAGAGTTCTTGAATGACGGCAATGGCGCTGGAATCTGTGTCATGATCGCTCCCGTTCAAGGAACCATCATGATCTGGCGACGAAGTGGCGAAGGCCGAATCTTGCGATCAAAGTGGCAATACCTGCTGGCCGCAGGCTTGCTTGCCGTCTGCCTGATGATTGGCGGGCTTTTTGCGGCTCGATTCCTCCGAAGCTGCGTGGTCCACGGCAAACGGTACTATTCAGGGGAAGCAGTCCCGTGCTCCCCCTGCAACGAATGTTGGTGCCTGAACGGCAGCACGGGGGAAACGGCGAAGGCCTGCGCTCGTCCGCCCGACGTCACGGTTTCGCCCCCTAAAGGCGCTGGCGACGTGGCACCAAGGAACGTTGGCAATTCTCCATTAACCGGGAAGGTTTATCCGTAGTTCGTATTATTGTGGTGGCACGGTTGGAATGTCTTCGGCAACCGCAGAAATCCTCGGACATATGTGACGTCTCAAGAAGGTGTGAAGCAAATCTCTGGCGGAACGAGTGGAGCGTTACGCGTATCCCTGTGCTCACCTCCTGCACACCGTTTCTCGCAGCGCCAGAAGGATCACTCTTCGGCGTGATCCGCGGGCACAGACAGCAAGGGGTGCGAAGACGGGATTGAGGGTGGCTGCACCAGCATGTACATCACGAAATGCTGTGGCGATGGGGTAAGGAATCAGAACCTGACGAACCCGGCTGCCAGCCATCTGGGCGATCCTGCGGTATCGGATCGAAGGATATCCGCTTGACCCTGAATGTCGTTGTGTTTGCGCGCGTCTCATCCACAGAGCTGCGATTGTTGGTTTGGAATCGCGACCCTTTCCGTCCTGAGTTCGATTCGGGCCGAAACCGGACGAGACGGCCGCTGTCGACGCTTCTACCGAGGGTGTGATCTACGCCGCCAAACCGCGTATCGAGAGCCTTCGTGACGCTTTCGTCCGGAGGGTGATGGGGTAAAGTCCGCGCCGTATGAAACATCCCAGGCTCTTCTGGGCAACCCTTCTGCCAGTTGCCGCAGCGTCGTTTCTCGCTGTTCACTTCCTGGCGCCCGAGCTGGTCCCCACACCCAGAACCGTCGCCCATCTTCAGAAAGAGCTTATTCCCACCTGGGCAGCCGGATGCGCCCCTGAACCCCTGGAACAGGCGAGCTACGTCTTGGCTGTCTTGCTGCCAGTCCTCTTGCAATTCGGTATTACCATCGCCCTCAAGCACCTGGGAGCATTCAGGCGGGAAGACCCCAGATCGTATTGGCTCAGCAGCCTTGCCGTCTTGTCCCAACTCACCGTCGTTTGCCTTTTGGGCTACGCCTGGGTGTACGAAAGCGAGCACGGCTGGAAGACCCGGCTGTTTGATTTCCCCTATGCGCCACTCGTACTTCTCCTGAGCGCTTCCGCCTATTGTGGCTATCGTTGGCTACATCCCCGGCACAAAGAGATCCTCGGGGCGGCGGTCAAGTCCTTGGCCAAGATGTCGTCACTGCCCTGGCTCATCGCCGTTGCCTGGACAGGCGCCAATCTTCTCAAGTGCGTCTTCACAGAAGGCTGCTTCGACCAGGCTCCCCACACCGTGACCTACCATTTGCCCTACACCTTGGGCGAGTTCGCGGCGGTGCTCAATGGCCGCGTTCCCCTGGTCGATTTCTACTCCCAGTACCAGAACATCTTGCCGCATCTCTTTCGTCCCATCTTCGCGCTGGCCGGGCTCACCATCACGTCCTTCACCTGCGCCATGGCGCTTTTGTCGCTGGTGGGATTCCTGCTGATCTACAGGGTCTTCTCTCGCTTGACGGGGACCGATTGGCGCGGGTTGGTGCTCTATCTTCCCTGGGTTCCGATCAGTCTCTCCAACACAGAGAGGCCCGGGACGCTCCCGGCCAATGCCTTTAACTACTACGCCGTGGGCCCCATCCGATACTTCGGCGTCTTTCTCCTCGCCTATGTTTCGACTTGGTATCTGGCCGCCCCGCGCTTTCGCCGGCTGGCCTGCGCCGGCTTTGTGGGGGGTCTCGTGGCGCTCAACAATCTTGATTTCGGCGTTCCTGCCTGGGCCGGACTTTGGGCCTGCATCATCCTGTTTCCGCCCACGGATAGGACCGTCACGCGCTTCCGACGCACCTTGCGCGCATCGGCCGCCTTTGTGGCAAGTGGCGTGCTGGCCTTCACCGCGTTCTGCTCTGTCATTCGCGTCGGCAGCGGGGGTTGGCCAGACCTCGTCGCGCTCGTGGAATACCAACGTACCTTTGCCGTCCTGGGCTTCTACATGATCAAGATGCCCAGTGTGGGGCTGCACTGGGTCCTCTATTCCACGTTTGCCACAGCGGTGCTCTACGCCGTCTTTGTTGGCTTCTCCGAGGATCACCAGCAAGTTAGATTCCGCAGCCGGGTGAGCACTGGGCTGCTTGCCTACGGTGGTATTGCCGGATTCGGGGTCATGACCTACTACGTGGGCCGCTCCCATCCGGCCGTGCTCATCACCATCTTCGCCGCCTGGGCCTTTGTCCTCGCCCTACTCGTCCATCGTGTTCTTACCGACCTTCACGCTGCCCGGCTTCGCGGCGGAGAGAGAAGCCGATCCATCCACGCCATCCCTGTGGCGGCCGCCTTGGCCGTGTGCGCGGGTCTATCGCCTCTGGCACTCGATATCCCGCACATCGCGCAAGACTACGAACGCTTGTCCCGGGAGCCTGCCGTGCAAGCCGCAAGCGTCCCCTCGCCGTTCGTCTCGCTCATCTCGAAATACGTCGGGAAAAACCAGCCAACAGTGATCATCTATCCCTATGGGCACCTGCTCGCAGTTCAGGCCTCGGTGAAGAACTTGTTTCCATTCGCTCATCCCAATTCCGTGCTCCTCGTGGACCAGTCGCGTCTTGTGCTTGACCAGATCAACAAGTTGCCCGCCGGTCACAACTACGTGTTTGCCCAACTCGTTCCCGCGGTCGCCGACATCATGAGCCGCACTGGATTCGAGCAGATCGACGGCTACGGCGATTTCACGGTTTGGCGGGGTCCATCGCACTGATAGGAAGCCGCCTGCACCTGCCACGCTCCCCGCCGGTTGCTTTGGACGAGGCCGTTGCGGGCGGCCCCGAGGCTACGGCGGAAAGAGACAAACCATGCAGGTGAATTGGATGGATTGGCCGGCGAAGCAGGGCCAGCGGTCATTGGCCAACGAATCGAGCCAGGCCTGCCGCTCGGCGCCCGAGAGCAGGGGCGTCTGGTCGGGCAGTCGCAGCAGCTCGATCGCCCGGCCGTCGCAGTCGATCACGACCGCGTAGGCCGAATCGGAAGCAGACGAGATCGCGCCGCAACAACAGCCCGCGGCCCAGCCGACGGACTGCTCGAGCGTGTAGAAGTCGCACGAGCCGTCCAGGGATGCGGTCTGCCCGCCATCGGCCGCGCACGAATTTTGCGGCAGTGCCTCCACGGGTTGCGTGTCCGCCGGCGTGCCGATGGGCCCATCCGGAAATAGGATGCGAGGACCTTCCGGCGGTGCATCCGCGGGTCTTGCCCCCGCATCGTGCGCGCCCGAGCCCGCGCAACCCGTGGCCATAGCCATCATCAGCCCGTGCGCCAGCCAGGGCGAGGCCAGGCGCCGAGCCGGTCTCTGCGCCGTCGCTTGGCTGTCGGGCCAGCTCACCTCGTCGAGCAGGCCGGCGAAGCGCTCGTCGAACGGGGCCAACTGGTTCGCCGCCTGCTGCTGCAGGACCTCGACGGCCTGGCCGAATTCCCGTGCGGAGAGCGGCGACGTTGCCAGGACAAGCGCCTGCTCGAGGACGCTCCGGCGCACGCGCTGCGCCTGCGCCAGCAATGCCTGCGCCCGTTCGACCTGGCCGCGCCCGCCGCCGGGCAGGCCGAGTCGATGCGCCACCCGAAGCGCGAAGATGGCGTCCACCGCGCACGGCAGCCGGGTCACCCACGCCAGGCCACCCATGCGCAGCCGGTTCAGGGCAAAGAGGAAGCGCTCGGCTTCCGGCTGGGAGGGCCGCCACGCCATGCCCGCCCCCTGCCCAACCAGTTGCCCCCTGGCCGCGAGCTGCCCTGCGAGCGTGGTTCCCGGCCACACGGTCAGCGGTACGACTTCCCATGCGAAGTCGTCGAGCTGGGCGAGCCCGGCAAGCTCGGCGCGCGTGTCGGCCAGCGTGCCGTCCGGCCGCAGCGCCAGCACGTTGAGCAGCGGCGAGATCCCGCGCGTCGCCAACTTGTGCAAGCAAGCCACGTCGTCCGCGTGGTTCCCGCGGCGGTCCAGCGCCAACTTGCCCTGCGGCGTGAGCGATTCGATGCCGACCAGTACGGAGAGTGCCCCGAGGCGCGCCAGCGCGTCGGCCACCTCGTCCGAGAGCACGCTCGGCTCGGCCATCAAGCGCCACGCCATGGTGCCCACGCGCCGCCGCGACAGCGCCGCTTCGAGCTCTGCCAGCCACGCCCGCGCCGCCCGCGGATCGGGGCCGAGTACATTGTCGTCGACAACCTGCACGACCCTGACCGAACGATCGTGGTAAAGCGCCGCGACTTCGTCGGCCAGGTCGTCGACCGGGCGGTGGATGCTGCCGCGCTGGACGCTCGCGGGTAGCCCCAGCCATTGACGTTCGTGGTCGAGCTCGCGCTCCAGCGCGGAAACGCCACAGTACGCGCAGCGACCGGCGCAGCCGCGCGACGCCGCGACGTCCGCCTTGGGGATGCCGATGAGCGTGGGCGGCGCCTCGGCACGCAGCGGCCGCAGCCGGCTCGGGGTGAAGGCGTGGGGATTGCCGCGGCCTTCGCCCAGGCGCGTGGTCAACCCAGGAACCTCGTCGAGCTTGCCCCCTTCGCCAAGGGCGCGCGCCAGCTCGACGATGACTGCTTCGCCCGCGTGTCTCACCACGCTGTCGATGGCCGGGTGGTCCGCGAGCAACTTTCCACGCTCCAGCGTGGCCAGCGCGCCACCGGCCGTGATGTGTCCGGCGAAGCCGCGCTGTCGCAGCAGGCGCACGAAAGCCAAGAGCAACGGCGCCACCAAGGGATCGGAGATCGAGACCCCGACCAGGAAAGGCTGCTTGGCCAGGGTTTCGCTGACCACCGCGGCGAGGTTCGACGGCGAGCCTACGGGCAAGACGTGCGGCCGAAAACCGGCCTCCGCAAGTCCCGCCGCCACCACGCGAATTCCTAGGTGCTCGGTGTTCGGCGGCTCGTGGGCAACCAACATCACGTCGCGACGACCGGGCAGGCGCTGCTTCCTCATGGCCAACCTCGCTTTCTCGTCTAGCCTAGCACTGGGCGCAACTGAGGCGCCAGAGTCCTTGCCCGGACCACAGGGTGATAGACCGCACCAGCGAGCGGCAACGGCGGGCGGTCTGCTGACGGAACCCATGGGTGACGACGACGGCAACCCCATCGGCGCTTGGCTCCGCTCAGCCCTGCGCGAGCGCGTAGTATAGTCGGTCGGTGAGTGCTCCCTCCGCCGAACAGATCATCCACCTGCTCGCCCTTGCGCCTCATCCCGAAGGCGGCCACTACAGAGAGCTGTTCCGCGCCCCGCTCACCGTCACCAGCGCCGCGCACCCGGGCGTGCGAGCCGCATCGACCGCGATCTACTTCTTGCTGAAGGCAGGAGAGTTTTCGGCGCTGCACCGGGTTCGCTCGGACGAGGTGTGGCACCACTACGCGGGGGATGCCATCGAGCTGCACGCCTTTGACGAAGCCGGGCATACGCTCTTCCGGTTGGGCAACGATCTCGCTGGCGGTGAGCGCCCAGTGGCGGTGATTCCCGCCGGCGTTTGGCAAGCGGCGCGCATCGCGGAGGCCGGAGGCCGGCGGCACGGGTACGCCCTGTGCGGATGCACCGTCGCTCCCGGCTTCGACTTCATCGACTTCGAGCTCCCCACGCGCGAGGAGCTGTTGACGAAGCTCGCCGCGCACGGCGAGTCGGTGCGCGCTCTCACCCGCAGCTGAGCAGTGGGGGGCGCGCCAGGGAGTTATATTCCAACAAGCCGACAGGTGGCGATGGTGGTACCACCGTTGCCGGTATAGGAGAGATAGGCATCACTACCAATGCTGAACTTGGTGAGCCCAACCACCGATTTGCTAACGGGCTTGCTCGCGATAAGCGATGGAGCCGACGGATTCGAGACGTCGAAGATGCCGATGTTCAAGTAGTTGTATGCCGTGAACATGAGATTGCCGCTGATCAGCAGATCGGTGTTGGGATCCCCTTCACCGTCGAACGTGGTCGGCGCAGGGATCTGGTCCTTGTTGGAGACATCGAAAAGCGCTAGCTGGTTCGACGCCCACATCATAAAGAGCTGGTTGCTGGAGAGCGCCCGACCCCTGCCGCCCGACGAGAACGAGTCTACGACATAGGTGCCGCGCGCCGTGAACACATGGGTCGTCTTGTTGTACTCAAAGACGCGCAGACCTGCGGCGGCCGTGCTGGCCGAATCTCCGAGATAGACAAAGTCGGTGGTCGCGTCCTGCGTCCAACACGTGACACCATAGGGGTAGGGAGTGCCCGCAATGTTGGCCTCGCCTTGCAAGACCGGCGCCCCAGGCGTCGAGATCTCGAACGCGGCCACACCCTTGGATTGGGTGGCCATGTAGAGTCTGCTGCCGCAGATATCGATGTCCATCGCGCCACCTGCTGCGCCCAAAACCTTTGCTACAGGCGTGGGGTTGGCCCGGTCGGTGATGTCGATAATGGATAGTCCATAGCAACTGGTTCCGCCGTAGATATAGGCATAATTGCCGCCTGGGGCGATCTTCACACTACCTGCGTACGAGCATCCAGAGGAGAAGTCCAACGCCAAGCTCCCCTTCTCAGTGGGCACCGCGGGCGTCGACATGTCGACAACCTTGAGGGTGCCATAGTGGTTTCCGAGCATGAACACAAGGTACTGACCGTACGAATCGATCATCCTCGTATACGTGTCCGCCGGAATCGTCGATACGTCGATGCACCCCGGCGGGCATGCGGCGTCACCGCAGCTTGTTGCACCGCCAGAGCTTGGCAGTCCGCCTGTCGCCACCACGCCGCCCGTGCCATTGCCACCGGTACCGACGAGGCCGCCCGTAGCAATGGTTCCACCGGTGCTGACAAGGCCACCCGTGCCAATGTTTCCACCGGTGCCGATGCCGCCCGCACCGACAATGCCGCCACTGGCATTGT
>Ga0302321_100005725_pt1 | contig 10903 bp, 7 predicted proteins | sample Fen_T0_1_FD_202505 | JGI IMG/M metagenome (GOLD analysis project Ga0302321, IMG submission 202505) | Peat permafrost microbial communities from Stordalen Mire near Abisko, Sweden - Fen_T0_1 | ecosystem: Environmental > Terrestrial > Soil > Wetlands > Permafrost | place: Sweden: Abisko...
CTGCCTCAGTCCCCCATCGGGGACAGCGCGTTGCAGCGGCCCGTCGATCGCCTGGCCGCCCACCTGTTCGAGGTGGTCGACGAGACGATCGACGAGTCGCTGCTTCTGCGTGCCCTGACGCACCGCTCCTACGCCTACGAGAACGGTGGGCTGCCGAACAACGAGCGTCTGGAGTTTCTGGGCGACTCGGTGCTCGGGCTGGTGGTCACCGACAGCCTCTTTGCCGCCCACCCCGACCTGGCCGAGGGCCAGCTGGCCAAGCTTCGGGCCGCCGTCGTCAACATGCGTGCGCTGGCCCAGGTGGCCCGCACGATCAGGCTGGGCGACTACATCTTCCTGGGCAGGGGCGAGGAGAGCACCGGCGGCCGTGACAAGGCCTCGATCCTGGCCGACACCACGGAAGCCGTCATCGCCGCTGTCTACCTCTCCGGGGGTCTGCCGGCCGCCACGACCCTCGTCCACCACCTTCTCGACCCGTTGATGGAGTCCTCAGCCAGCCTGGGCGCCGGGCTTGACTGGAAGACGAGCCTTCAGGAGCTGACCGCGTCGGGCTCGCTGGGGGTGCCGCAGTACCACGTCACCGAAGAAGGCCCGGACCACCAGAAGAGCTTTCATGCCGAGTCGAGAGTCGGTTCGGAGCTGCTGGGATCGGGCACCGGAAGCAGCAAGAAGGAAGCAGAGCAGATGGCCGCGGAGGTGGCCTGGACCGAGCTGAACCGGCGGGTCAATGCGGCCCTGTCCAGTCCGGTCGAGCCGGCGCGCGAAGACTCCCCAGGCTCCACCGGCTCCACCGGGTCCGCCGGCTCCACCGGCTCGACTGCCTCCACCGGCTCGACTGCCTCGACCGGCTCCCGGCTGTCTGCCGACTCTGCGCAGGATGCCTGAGCTTCCAGAGGTTGAGGTCGTCCGTCGGGGGCTCGATGACCATGTCGTCGGTCGCCACATCGAGACGGCCGTCTTCATCGGCGCCCGGGTCGCGCGCCGTCATCAGCCCGGACCGACAGATCTGGCAGATCGCCTGCGCGGCAATGTGGTCCTTGGCGCGCAGCGCCGGGGCAAGTACCTGTGGCTGGTGCTCGAGGCGCCAGATGGTCATCGGCAGTGCCTGGTCATCCATCTGGGGATGAGTGGCCAGCTTCTTGTCGAATCGGCGAGCCGGCCCCGCCAGACCCATCTGCATGCGACGTTCGACTTCGCTGATGATGGACCTCAGCTGCGCTTCGTTGACCAGCGCACCTTCGGTGGCATGGCCCTTGTCGACCTGGTCCCGGATCTGGCGGCCGCAGATCTCGATGGGGGCTCGCACCCGTGGGGGGTCCCGGCGAACATCACCCACATCGCGCCCGACCCCCTTGAGCCGGCCTTCGACCAGGCCGCGGTCGTCGCGCGACTGAAGGCGCGCCATGCCGCGGTCAAGCGGTGCCTGCTGGATCAGGGTCTGGTCTCGGGCGTCGGGAACATCTATGCGGACGAGGCTTTGTGGCGGGCCCGGATCCACGGCGAGCGACAGGCCGCGGCACTGTCCAGACCAGCCCTGCGGCGGCTTATCGAGCAAGCCCGCGAGGTGATGCTCGAGGCGTTGGATCAGGGTGGCACGAGCTTCGACGCGTTGTACGTCAACGTCAACGGTGCCAGTGGCTTCTTTGACAGGTCTCTGGATGCCTACGGGCGTGAAGGCCGTCCGTGCCGGCGTTGCGGCACCCTCATCCGGCGCGAGGCATTCATGAACCGTTCGTCATACTCCTGCCCGCAATGCCAGCCATGCCAGCCATGGCCCAGAAGGGCGCTCTGAGCCCGCGGCATCGATGTCAGTCCTCTGTGGGGTATCTCACACCCAGGTCGGCGCGGGCCCGGTCAGCCAGCTCGAGGACGGCGATCGTATCGGCGTGTGGAGCCACCGGGCTCTCGAGCAGTCCCAGGCGAAGACACCGTTCGACCTCCTCGATCTGAGGGCCGTATGCCGTGCCGGTTCCTTCAACCCGGGACTCACCCTCGCTTGTGGTGACCACGAGCCGTTCGGGGTTGAGGAACAGCGGTTCGACGCAGATCGAGCCGGTGGTTCCGGCGACTGTTGCTCGCCCGGGCGTCGATGCGGTGGTGGCGCAACGCAGCTGTGCGGTGGCCCCGGAGGCGTACCCCCACTGCAGCGCGACGGCGGCATCGGAGCCGGTGGGGGAGAGCGTGCCGCGCACCTGCTGAGTGTCGGGGCGGCCGAGGAACAGCCAGGCGAAGTGCATCGGATAGACACCCAGGTCGAGCAGGGCGCCGCCTCCGTTGGCCAGGTCATACAGGCGATGTGTCGGGTCGAAGTCGAGCCCGATGGAGAAATCGGCGTGCACTGCCACGACCTCGCCGATGACGTCGTTTGCCACCATCTCCCGGGCTTTGATGATCAGCGGGTTGGAGCGCATCCACACTGCCTCCATGGCGAAGACGCCCTTGCCCCGGGCTGCGGTCAGCACCTCACGGGCGTGGGCGGCGTTGAGGGCCAAGGGTTTCTCGATCAGGACGTGCTTGCCGGCGTTGATCGCCATCAGGGCCAGCTCACGATGGAAGGGGTGCGTCGTGGCGACGTAGACGATGTCAACGTCGGGGTCCTGGATCACCGCCCGGTAGTCGCCATGGCTGTGGCTCGCACCCCAGCGGGCGGCGAAAGCGGTCGCGCGGCCCGCGTCGCGCGCGGCCACGGAGTACAACGTGTTGTTGCCGTGATGGAGGTCAGCGGCCATCGAGGCAGCGATCCCGCCGGCGCCCAGGAATCCCCATCGGACCGCAGCGCCGGCGGCGATCTGTGACATGTCCGGAGCCTACGTCCCGGGGAAGCCGAGCCTCTAGGCTCTGCCCCATGGAACGTGTCACGATCTTTGTTCGAGGGCGGGTTCAGGGTGTCGGGTTCCGATGGTGGACTCGCGCCCGCGCGCTGGAGCTGGGTCTGGTCGGATTCGCCCGCAACATGGCTGATGGCCGGGTTGAGATCTGCGCTCAGGGATCGCGCGAGGCGATCGAGCGGCTTCGCGAACTGATCGAGGAGGAGATCTCGACGACCCGGCGCCCCGGGCACGTTCAGGCCTGCGTCGTCCAGACCGGGGATCTGCGGCAGGGTCTGTCCGGATTCCATGAAGGGTGATCGGGCTCTTTTGGCGTTGACCAACCGCGACGTCGGTGAGATTCTAGGTAGACCCCCCCGGGGCAGTTGGCACTCGGAGGCTTCCTGTTACTAGTGTCCAATCGCCCTTCGTTCGCGCGAAGGATTCATCGGAGTTGGTATGGCCAAAGCGCTGCTGGGTCAACGCGTGTATATGAACGATCGTCTTGTGCTGGAGAGTGCTCGACTGCGGTCGCGGGTACGCGACCTTGAGTGGTTGATCGAAGATCTGCAACACGACAACGATCGGCTGCGTGCCGACCTGCCCTCAGACATCGAGGCGACCCGCCAACCCGCGAGCTGAGCATCGGCTTGGGTCAAGCTGGCCAGGCTGGTCAGCCTCGCCAAGGCGGCCAGGTTGCCGGCCGCCAGCGCTCCTCGAAGGTACAGTGAGGCCGTTCATCGCCGCCCCAGAGGAGTCCATCGCTCGTGTATGTCAAGAGCCTGACCCTGCGTGGTTTCAAGTCGTTCGCGTCGGCGACGTCCCTGCGTCTTGAGCCTGGCATCACCTGCATCGTGGGCCCCAACGGCTCCGGCAAGTCCAATGTCGCCGATGCGCTCGCCTGGGTGATGGGCGAGCAGGGGGCCAAGAGCCTGCGCGGGGGCAAGATGGAGGACGTCATCTTCGCCGGCACCTCCTTGCGCGCCCCCCTGGGGCGGGCCGAGGTCGCGTTGACCATCGACAACACCGACGGCGCGCTGCCGATCGAGTACGCCGAGGTGACGATCGCACGGACGATGTTTCGCAACGGCGGTTCGGAGTACGCCATCAACGGCACGTCCTGCCGCCTGCTGGACGTTCAGGAGCTGCTCTCCGACTCCGGTATCGGCCGGGAGATGCACGTCATCGTCGGTCAGGGGCAGCTCGAGGCCATTCTGCACGCCACCCCCGAGGAGCGACGCGGCTTCATCGAGGAGGCTGCCGGCGTCCTGAAGCATCGCAAGCGCAAGGAGCGGGCGCTGCGCAAGATGGAGACGATGGAGGCGAACCTCGTCCGGGTCACCGACCTGACCGGCGAGATCCGTCGTCAGCTCGGACCGCTGGGTCGTCAGGCGGAGGCGGCGCGCAGGGCGGCCACGATCCAGGCGGAGGCGCGGGACGCACGCCTGCGGCTGCTTGCCGACGACCTGTCTCAGCTGACCAGCACCCTTGAGCAGGAGGTCGCCGACGAGACCGCTCTGGTCCTTCGTCGCACCGAGGTCGAAGAGGCCCTCAGCGCTGTTCGCTCGCGTCTGGCCGCGCTCGAGCTGCAGACACAGGAGAGCGCGCCGCTGCTGGCTCGCGCACAGGAACGCTGGTTCGCGCTCTCGTCGCTTCGCGAGCGCCTCATGGCGACCGGTTCGCTTGCGGCTGAGCGAGTCCGGCTCCTGCGCGAGGATGAGAGCGACAAAGCCGACAACAGCTCCCGCGATCCCGAGCTGTTGCGTGCGCAGGCCGATTCGGTGCGTCAGCAGGAGCAGACCCTGGTCGCCGAGTGCCTGGAGTCCAAGGAGGCGCTGGAGGCCGCGGTCGCCCAGCGCACCGAGATCGAGATCGCCTATGCCGCTGAGACCGCCCGGCTCACCCGCCTGGTCCGGGCCGCCGCAGATCGCCGGGAGGGTCTGGCCAAGCTGGCCGGTCAGGTCGGCGCACGGCGCAGCCGGATCGAGGCCGGTGAGGCCGAGATCGGCCGGCTCCAGCAGTCGGTCGAACAAAGCAGGGCGCGCGCTGCCGGGGCCGAGGTGGAGTTCGCAGGTCTGGAAGCATCAGTGGCGGCGGACGAGGAAGGCGAAGAAGGTCTGGACACCGCCCACGAGCAGGCCGTGTCCGCACTGGCACTGGCGGAGGCGGAGGTGTCGCGGTGGCGCCAGGTCGAGCGAGACGCCGACAGCGACCGCTCAAGCTCCGCGGCCCGGCTCGAGGCACTCGAGCTCAGTCTGCGACGCAAGGATGGCGCGGCGGCACTGCTCGCGGCGGGGAACGAGTCGCACGGGCTGCTGGGCTCGGTCGCCTCCCTGCTTCAGGTCAGGTCAGGGCACCAGGCTGGGGTTGCTGCGGCCCTCGGGTGGGCAGCTGATGCGTTGGCCGTTGACTCCTCCCAGGCGGCGCAGTCCGCTGTCGCGTCCTTGCGTGAGCAGGACGCCGGCCGCGCAGGACTGCTTGTGGCTGCCACGGCTGCCACGGTCGACGTGGCCGGCTGGCCGACTCTGAGCGGTCGTGCGATCTGGGCCAGAGACGTGGTGACCTGCCCTGACGGCCTTCGACCGGCAGTTGAGCAGCTGCTTGACCGCGTTGCTCTTGTTGAGGATCCGTCGACTGCCGTGGATCTGGTCGCTCTCGGTCGGGGAGTGACAGCGGTGACCCCCGATGGCGACGTCTTCGCCCCTGGCTATGTCCGTGGTGGCAGCGCGTCCGCGCCCAGCCTGATCGAGATCCAGGCGGCCGTCGATGAGACGAGGGACAAGGTCCAGGAGGCGGTCCGGAACGGCGAACGAGCCAGGTTCGCTCTGGCGTCCGCCGGCGACCGGGTCACGAAAGCTGCTGGCTCGGTGGAGGCCGCACTCGAGCGCCTGCACGAGTCCGACGCCAGGATGGCTGCGGTCGCAGAGCGGCTGGGGCGCCTCGGCGGCACCGTGCGGGCAGCGCGCGCCGAGGCTGAGCGTATCGAGAGAGCGATTGCCGCGGCCGAGGCAGCTCTGGGCAGTGACCGCGGCGAGCACCTCGCCCTCAGCGAGCGACTGGAGGCCGCCAGCGCCGAACCGGGCGAGCAGGAGCCGTCCAACGATGAACGTGACCGCTTGGAACGCAGTGCCACGCAGGCGCGCGCAGCCGAGACTGAGCTGCGCCTCACCCTGCGCACCCGCGAGGAGCGAGCTCGCGCCACGTTGGCTCGGGCGCAGTCCCTGGAGGCGGCCGCCCGTGCCGAGCTTGCAGCCCGCGAGCGCGCCGCGGCGCGCCTTGAGCGTCGCCAGCGCGAGGCCACGGTGGCGGACGCGGTCCGCACGGGCGCGGCATACGCGGCGGCGTGGGTGACTCGTGCCCTCGCGCAGGCGACCTCGCAGCGGGCCGGTGCCGAACAGAGCCGCACCGAGCGTGATGCCGCGCTGGCCGTCCTGCGGCATGAGATCGGCGCGCTCGGCGATGAGCTGGGCGAGCTCACCAACCTGGTTCATCGCGACGAGGTGGCGCGCACTCAGCAGCGGCTGCGGATCGAGACGTTGCAGGCAAAGGCGATCGAGGAGCACGGGATCGACCCGCAGGTCCTGGTCGAGGACTTCGGGCCGCATCAGCCGGTGCCGGTGATCACCGACCCTGGCGAGCGTCCGGACGTCTCCGTCGATGTCGATGTCGATGGTGGTGTCGGTGTCGGTGATCCTGACGGTGACGGTGATGATGACCGGGTCGTGACCATCCCCTACGTGCGCGAGGCGCAAGCCAAGCGTCTGCGTTCGGCCGAGCGTAAGCTCTCCACTCTCGGCCGGGTCAACCCACTGGCCCTGGAGGAGTATGCCGCCCTGGAGGAACGCCACAAGTTCCTCACCGAGCAGCTCGAGGACCTCAAGAACTCCAAACGCGATCTCATGGAGATCGTTCGTGAGGTCGACGAGCGGGTCGAGAGGGTCTTCACCGAGGCTTACTGGGATACCGCTGCACAGTTCGAAGGTGTCTTCAGCCGGTTGTTCCCCGGAGGTGAGGGGCGACTGGTCCTGACCGACCCCGACAACATGCTGACGAGCGGGATCGAGATCGAGGCCCGCCCGCCGGGCAAGAAGATCAAGCGGCTCTCACTGCTGTCCGGAGGCGAGCGTTCCCTAGTGGCCGTGGGACTGCTGGTGGCCATCTTCAAGGCGCGGCCCAGCCCGTTCTACATCCTGGACGAGGTCGAGGCGTCCCTTGATGACGCCAACCTGGGCCGGTTGCTGATCCTGTTCGAGGAGCTGCGGGCCTCGAGCCAGCTGATCGTCATCACCCACCAGAAGCGCACGATGGAGATCGCCGACGCGCTCTATGGCGTCACGATGGCCGGCGACGGTGTGAGCACGGTTGTGTCGCAGCGGATTCGGGACCTCCAGAGGGTCTGAGGGCGGTCCTCCCATTGACCTGTGCGACGCATCCTGGTAGTGCTGCGGCGCGGCCAGTTGATCATGGGCACGGTCAGGGGGCACCATAGACTCATGTTTGTCCTTGTTTTCGCAATGCTCCTCAGTGTTGGTCTCGCCGTGGCAGTTGTCGGCGTGGTCGCGATTCCCGCACGTCGGGGCGGGCGCGAGGTCCTGACGCCCAAGGGAGAAGATGTCGTGTCCCTCGTGCGTGAAAAGGCAGGTTCGGCCGTGGAGACGGCACGTGAGAAGACCGGCGGGGCATTTGATGCGGCGCGCGAGAAAGTGGCCGACGCCACCAGGCCCAACGAGGACTGAGCGTGCGCGGCCTCCCAGCCCGGCGCCTCCCGGAAGCCACCTGCATGGCCGGTGGCCAGATCGGTTGAGCTACCTCCTCAGGTGACGAACTTGCAGCGCGAGGCAGGAGTGCGGGTATCCATGTTGCGACCCCGGTTGAGATGGTCGTCGATCTCTGCTGCCGCGCCCATCATGCGGCCGAGGAGGAAGACGGTAAATGCCGCCGTCTCCAGCTCCTGCTCGGTGATTCGTCCGGCTTGGTAGTCCGGCCACAGCAGGGCCAGGAGCATTGCCGCGATCATCCCGTCCACGTTGATACAGAAGACGTAGGGCGAGGCGCCGACGTCGAAGAGTGCCTGCACGAGCTCCCGGAAGTAGTCATGGAAGATGTTGTACTCGCCGCGCTCAGCCATAGTGGTGGCGACGAACTGCTCTCGCGGGTCGTAGTTGACCGGCTTGCCCTTGAACACCGGGTGATGGACCCCTGGTAGTGCCGGCGGACCGTTCGCGCCCAGCTCTTTGGCTTGCATCTTCTTCTGTTTGTACTCCCGGGCGTAGACCATGGCCATCGCGCGCAGATCCAACCCGTGGTCCGGGTTCGTGGGATCTGCGACATCCACGGCCGCGAACCGGTCCAGCAGGAACGCCATGCCCTCGAAGCCGTTGCCACCGTGGGCGAAGCCGGTGTGCGTCAGGAAGCCGACCATCGCCTTGTTGATCTGGACCCGCTCCGGTGTCTGTGGACCGTCCGCGGACACCGCGCCCTTGGCGCCCTGAGCCGAGATGGCGCCCGGGCCGTTGGAGCTCAGCAGGCCGACGAGCATCTCCAGTGAGCGCACGTCCGGGCCAGTGGGCTTCTTGCCGGTCAGGGCCAGGAACGCCAGCTCGGCCAGGGTCGTGTGCTCCAGCAGCTCGGCCTGCGGGATATCACCGAGCGAGCCCGGCCGATGCCGTGGCGCCGAGAAGGTGGCGCCGATCATGACGCCATACAGCCGCAGGTACCAGGGAAGGGTGGCTGCGGTGAGCCGGGAGATGCGCTTGCGCATGAGAGGTCCCCAGGCGATCGTCGCGGCGATCGCCGCCAGCACGCCGTCCTGATGGACCGGCCCGTCCAGCGACTGCACGAAGGTGAGGAACACCGAACGGCTGTCTGCGGCGTCAGCGGCCGCGAGCATGGCCTGGGCGCGGGTCGAGTCCTCCTCGTCGGTGGCGAGGAAGAGAGCCCGGGTGTCGTCGTCGACCGGGATCTGCCCGAGATCGAAGGAGTCGTCATGGGGGTCCTGCAGGCCGAAGGAGCCGAAGAGGTCGATCAGCCGTTCGGCTGCCCGCAGCGAACGTTCGACCCGTAGCGGGCCGATCATGCAGGCTGCCGCTGCCATGACCAGGTTTGGGGCGTTTCCGGCCGCGCGGGCGGCATCGGCGGCGGCCAGGGCAGGGTCGCCTGCGAGGTTTGCCTCTGCGGCCACGGCGATGTGCAGCAGCGCGCGGTCTCGGTCGGGAACGGTCTCGTGGACCAGCGACAACGCCAGGTTGACCTCGAACGGCATGCGTGCCAGGTCGAGCACCGAGTAGCCGTGAACGCTGGTGATCTGCGTCGCGGGGTCCATCCTGGTGGCACCGGAGCTCTCTCGCATGGACTGTCTGGGGACAACGGCGCCGATCTGCTGGCGAAGGTGAGCGATCTGCACGTCGTACGGGGCCATCGCCTCGGCGAGGGCGAGGTCGATCTCGGGCGGCAGGTCAAGGCCCTGGTTGTTCCCGAGCCATGGCTTCAGGGCGAGGTTCCCGGTCGGTGGGAAGTCCGGGGCGAAGCCGTTGAGCTCCGCCACCTTGTTGAGAGCGAGCGGGATGTGGGCGATGTTGATGACGACGGCGCCCTTGGCCGAGGCCACGGGGTTCTCCGGAGTGAAGATCTCGTCGACGCCGAACGCCTCCATGAGCCAGCGCTCTTTGCTCTCGGCGTTGTCGCCGGCGCCGCCCATAGCCCCGGCATGGCCGACCGCACGGGTCAGCTTGGACTTCCATCGCCCGACGACGCAGGCCACCACCGGCTTGGTCAGGTGCATGTCCTGCTCGTAGTAGCCGCCCGGTTCGACGTACATCACCGCGGCTCGGGAGCGGTTGTCGTTGGCCAGCGCGTTGGCAAACTCTCGGGCTCCGAAGTGGATGTAGACGTCCTTGCCGCTCGAGATAAGAGTGGTGGTGCCCCACCCTCTGGTCGCAAGGTACTGGGCGATCGTCGTGGTGAAGTTCCCCGAGTTGGAGTAGATGGCCACTGAGCCCTTGATGAGGGACTCCTCCGGGTGGTCGCCGCCGAGGGCCCCGCCGATGCGGATCTGGTTCCATGAGTCCGCCACGCCGAGGCAGTTGGCACCAAAGACGTCGATGCTGTTGCTCTGCGCGAACGCGCGGATCTCGCGAGCGTCGTGGATGGAGACCTTCTCCGTCAGGATGACGATCTTGCGGAGCTCGGGGTTGACCCGGATCAGTTCGGCCACGCCGTCCCGGACGCCACCCGGCGGCAGGTAGACGACTCCGGTGTTGAAGTGGTACCCGGCGTCAAGTCCCTCCCGCACGCTGTCGAAGATCGGGATGTTGCCCGCCTTGGTGACCAGCACCTCGCCCTTGTGCCCCGGTGAGGTGCCGAAGACCACGTTGCCTCGCGAGTAGGCATGGCTGACGGGTGTGACCTGCCGCGACTCGGTGCCCAGGATGTTGAGTATGCAGACGGTGTCCCCCGGGGTCGCCACCTGCGCAAGGGACTCGATGCCGACGTAGTAGGGGAAGCCCGGGACGCCCTGCTTGTTCATGACCTGCTCCTTAGTGCACGCGACGCGGGGCGTCGATGATGGGCGTTCGAGCCTTGCTCAGGCTTCGGGGTCGAGTCGCATGTGTGCGGCGAGCTGCTCGCGCCCGCCCTGTTCCATCCAGGCGTTGACGGCCTGCGCGTAGTTGACCACCTCGCTGATCGCCGAGTCGAAGCCGAACACCCGGTAGGGCAGCCCGAGGGCGTCCAGAGTGTCTGCGAACGCGCCCATGCCGCGGACCAGCTTGGGACCACCCCGGCCGATGACGACGAAGACCGGCGTCGGGCCGTGTTCGACGAAGTGCTCGCGCAGCGCATCGGCGATCGCGCGGAAGGTCTCGTAGATGTCGGTGTTGTTGGCCTTGCCGCCGATGACAAACAGCACGTTGGCCTGCTTCAGGTAGTGGCTGAAGCAGATTCGGGCGACAGCACGCATCTTCGCGTACGGCGGGTTCCCACCGAAGTCGGTCGAGATGATGGCCTCGTCGCCGAGCACCTCGGTGACCAGGGAGTTCGCACCACCGCCGAAGGTCGGTGCCAGGATGGTTCCGTTGGGGTTGATGATGAAGACGTCG
>Ga0302321_100005726_pt1 | contig 10902 bp, 7 predicted proteins | sample Fen_T0_1_FD_202505 | JGI IMG/M metagenome (GOLD analysis project Ga0302321, IMG submission 202505) | Peat permafrost microbial communities from Stordalen Mire near Abisko, Sweden - Fen_T0_1 | ecosystem: Environmental > Terrestrial > Soil > Wetlands > Permafrost | place: Sweden: Abisko...
ATCATCGACACGGGTGTAGACGTCAAGCATCCGGATCTGCGTCGTGAAGACGGAACCAGTCGAGTTGCCTGGCTACTTGACATGTCGAAGACAAAGATTGGCAGACATCCGGACATCGAAGACCAATTTGATTGCGGCAATACGGATGCCCCTTGTGCGGTCTATTCGGGGACCGACATTGACGAGCTCATCGGCAATGACATATCCGGGGACGAACCGCGCGACACCTTTGGCCACGGGACGCATGTGGCGTCTCTGGCCGCTGGCAATGGGTTATCCAACAATCCGCCGCGCTACGTTGGCATGGCTCCGCGTGCCACTTACGTCGTGGTTCGGGCAACCCGCGACGGCGAAGGGCTTGCGCAAGATCCAGATCTTGTACTGGCAGCGCAGTTCATCTTCGCGATGGCGGACAAGCTGGGAATGCCCGCGGTCATCAATCTCAGTCTGGGAGGCGACTTTGGGGCGCACGACGGCACATCCTACCTTGAGCGTGAACTTGCCGCGCTGCTCGGTGACGCTCATCCCGGTCGCAGCATGGTGGTAGCGGCCGGCAATAGCGGTTCCCTTTGGGCCAGTCGCGATTCGAACTACCCTGAGCCGCTTGGGATCCACACCACGGTTCAGGTGCCGCCATACAGTACCGCCAAGGTTCCGCTGCTCATCGCAGCGAGTGCCTATCCGGACCAAGCCAGTCAGATCTACATTTGGATAGCCTCACGCCCCGGCGACAATCTGTCCGTGGGTTTGAATACCAAAGACGCTACGTTCATGGCACCCGTAGGATCCGGTGGGGACAAGACCGTCACCAAGGACGGCATTACCTGCACCATTCACAATGGCGTAACCGAGAGCGATGCTCAGCACCCGGTGAACTACCTGGGAACCGCAATCCTCATTGAGGGCAAATTTGCCCAAGACACTGTGTTGGCGTTGACATTAGAAGGGCACGGTACAGCTTCCATTTGGCTTCAACCGACCGGTGGCTTGGACCCAAGTTACAATGTATTCGGTGTGGATATGCCCGGCGCGCAACGTGAGGGCACAATCACTGTTCCAGCAACTTCCCCCGACCTCATTTCCGTGGGCGCCACGCTTGATAGAACGAGTTGGACGGACGTGAATGGCACGGCTCAAGACATCGTATCGCAGGTTTCGAGTAACTCGGTTGAGGGAGCAATTGTTACCTTCAGTGCAGCCGGTCCGAACGCTATTGACGGAATCAAACCCGATTTGGTAGCCCCAGGCGTCTACATTGCAGGCGCCATGTCCAAAATCACTGATCCGCGAACATTGGCCGGCGAAAATGGCATGTTTGCAGGTGGCGATGTCTGCAGTAGTTCTAGCGCTTCTTGTCTGGTCGTTGACGACTACCACGCGCTTTCCATGGGAACCTCCATGGCATCCCCCGTGGTGGCTGGTGCGGTCGCTCTATTGCTTGAGCGTGACCCAACCTTGACGCAGCGTTCCATCTTGCGAATCCTGCAATCAGGGGCCCGCAATGTGTTCAATCTGCTATCGACGTACACCCAGGCAGGCGCTGGTGCCCTTGACGTGGAAGGCGCCCTGCTCGCGCTTGAAGACCGCGCGAAAGGAAACGTTGTATCGTCGTCACATAGTTACCTCTCAGTCGGTGTTTCATTCATTCGTCCCGATCCGGACTGGTCCGTTGCCGCAATGGTGCATTTGCGTGATGACCACGACAACGCGGTTGACGTCGAGAGCTCCCGATTGTCCTTGCGGGCGAAAAACGGAAACGTGAAAAGCGCACTTGTCCGAAAGGGGCCTGGCTTTTACACATTTACTATGTCCGGCGTAGCAGATAGTGGCGGCGGAGTTTTCTCGGTGGAGCTATTGCTGGACGGCAAACCTGTCATGAGCGAGCGGCGGCCCATTGCTGTGGATGCGCCCAATGTTCGGCGATTTGCCGTCGCGGGTCACGGCTGCAATCTGTCAAAGGCACCGCTACCGAATGGTACCGGCGCCAAATGGGCGGGGATTGTCGCGCTATGGCTCTATAAAGTGCGTTCGGGACGTCGCAAACGTAGGGCAAGCCATTCGAAGCCCGGTTAGAGCCAATCGGTTGAGGCTTGATCGGCGCGGATGAAGGCGTTTTGACGCTTCTCGTGACCGATGGTGGTTGTTGGTCCATGCCCTGGGACAACGATGGTTTCGTCGGGCAAGCGATAGAGCTTGTTCACGATGGATTCGCGAAGCGCCTGGAAGCTTCCACCGGGCAAATCAGTACGCCCAATTGAGCCACAGAAAAGTGTGTCACCGCTAATGACCCAAGGACCCGTGGGTACGTAGAATGCTACCGATCCCTCCGTGTGTCCCGGCGTGTGCAGCACACGGATGGTCGTCGACGGTCCAAGCGTGAACTCGTCCCCGTCCGCGAGTGTATCGATGGGCAGGTGTCTAGCCGAGATCTTGCTGCCAAAGATCTCGGCTTGCTCGGGGATGCGGTGATAAAGGCCGTGATCCAGCGTGTGCAGCTTGGCTTTCTTGCCAAGTGTGGTCATGGCGCGCTCCGCATCCGCGGCGTGATCGAAGTGTGCATGCGTGAGCAAAATGGTTTCTACGCGGACGTGATGGCGTTCAAGCCACGCAAGTACCGGTCGGGCGTCATCGGTTGGATCGATGACAATTGCCTGGTGGCTCCGGTCATCCCAGAGCACGACGGCGTTGCATTGCAAACTGCCCGAAGCAATAACGTGGTATTGGGTTGCCATCGCCAAGGCCTACTTGTTGATTCCGCCGCGATAGAGACGCTCTACGGATCGCGCAAGCAGGCTGCGCGGTGCTAAACGTTGTGCGACCGAGCTGACCCAGTTCGTAAGACCCGGCACAGCCATGTCTTGGCCCGAAAGGTAAGCATTGACCGCGTATTTAGCGCAGCTCACAGCGTCCATCATCCCGATGTCGGTAGCGCCAAATTGTTTTGAAAGGCCCGATTTTTCAAACATCTCAGTCGCGATTCCGCCGGGGCAAAACACCGTTACACTGATGCCAGTCCCACGCAGCTCCTCGCGCAGACTCAAGCCGAAATTGGTCACGAAGGCTTTCGTGCCAGCATACACAGCTTGGTACGGCATTGGGGAGAACCCGGTCATGCTTGAAACCAGCATGAGGCGACCGGGGATCTTCTGTTCCAAGAAGTACTTCGAAAAGCGCGCCGCCAGCAGCGTCAACCCGACGGTGTTCGTCGAAAGGATGTTCCCAATCGATTCACTTGGCTGGTCGGTGACTTTGCCGTAGTACGTCACGCCTGCGTTGAGAATTACGCCGTCGACGCGACGATTGGCTGTTGCCGTTTCGAAGCAGCGCGTTACCTCAGCCTCGTTGGACAGATCCGCGGCAAGCGCGGTAACTTCTGGACTTGCGACATTTCGCAATTCTTGAGACAGCTCGTCAAGACGTTCACGTCGCCGCGCAACCGCGATAACACTGCCGCCCTGTTCCCTCACAATGAGGCGAACGATTTCCCTGCCAAGGCCCGCAGACGCACCAGTAACGAGGGTACAGGTTTGATTCAGATGCATGGGTTGGGGGATCTACCCTGTCGCAGCGAGCCTTACAAGCGTGCGCTATCCGAGGCCGTCCCAGTTGGCCCGGTGGTTCTTCGCGGTCATGCCGTTGAAGGTTGCCCGCTCGTACTCACGCAGGACAATTCCCTGCCTCAAGCCCCCCGTCGACACGCCAATCGCCGGAATTTCGAATCGACTTACCAGCTCCGCGAGTAGCCGTGCTGCCCGCGGGAACATGCCGGTGCGATTGGCCGGCACGCCTAACGCACCGAGTTGCTCTGCGGAAATTTGCTGCAAGTGCTCCGCAAGCCGTCCGACCTCTGCCTGTTCGATCTGTCCGTCGCGCATCAGTCCGAGCGCCATTGCTACTCGCCCGAATGCGCGTGACGTTCCGCCGCTGAACAACCAGCGCGCAGGTGCCAACGGGGTCACGCCGGCAACGGCGCCACTGCACAGGCTACCTACTTTGTCAGTTAATTGCGCGTCATCCAAGTCCTGAATCCGCAGAAATCCGAGGGGCAGGCTCTCTCCGAAGAAGCAGAACCGACGTTGGCCCACGCTTACCTCAACCGAGCCGCCACCAATATCGATGACGCCCAAGCGATCGCGGAATTCTGAGAGACGCGAACGCACCCCGCGATAGGTCAGTTTTGCTTCATCCTCACCGGACAGCAGCTCCACGTTGATTCCGTATCGACGCTGCACTGCCTGCAAAAATCCGATGCCTGCGTCTGTGTCTTGCAGACCCGTCTTGCCGACGGCAAGGATTGGCAAGTCTTCTTGCAGAGCCCGCGCCCAGCGAATAAGACCGCCGACGGCATCCAGCCCCTGCTGCCGCGCGAGGTGTCTTGCGTGGAGTTCCAGCTCGCCCTCGCCCTCGCGCCGGCGCAAAGAGGACTCGAAGCAGAAGGCTGTTCGACGTAGCCCGCGCTCCAACACCTCATTGGGTCCCCATGCCTCTGCCGCCAGAAGCTGGAATGAATTTGACCCTAGATCGAGGACGCCGAGCCTCATTGAGGTGCCCATATTGCCACTCTTGCCTGGATATTGCGATGCCAACTTCGCGACAGTGTGGTGACGGTTACGATTAGGCCCCTTGGTGTTGCTGCCAATATGTCCCACCCCAACGCCAAGCTACCGACTAGCGCGCACTCTGCGGCCTGGTCCGAGGGGACCTCGATTTGGGCACCCAATTCTGAACGGAATGGTGCACCCTCAACTTTGCACTGGGGGAGGGAAGCCACTGTGTTAGTCTTGCGGATCAACCGCGGTTCCAGGTTAGAGGTGGTCATGTCGAATGCTTGGAGGGCCGGCTTTCGGGTTTCTTGGACGGGACTTGTCCCGCTCTTTCTGCTGGGTTGTTCGAGTTCAGCTGCCAAGGGTGGCGGTCCTTCCAGCCTTCCTGATGACGTTCAGAACGTCACATCTGGCTCGCGTAATCCCACTTGTGCCGTTGCTTCGTCCACCGGGGAAGTACAAGTGCCGCAGCTGTGGAAACACCTCGACGGCCAGACCAGCTGGTTTGCGTCGCCGTTGGTCGTGGACTTGGACGGAGACGGTAAAAAAGAACTGATTGCCGCCTACTACGATGTGTCTGTTTTTGACTCGACCGGGGCGAAATTGGCCCAAATCAAGACGTCGGATAGCCGAGTTTATGCCCCTCACATCGTGGCGGATCTGGACGCCGACGGGATTCAGGAAATCGTCTTTGGCGCAGGATCCCACGTTTACGCCTACGAGTGGAAGAACGGGCTCCCACAGGCAAAACTCGGCTGGCCGGCATTGGCTGACAGTCTGCCCACGGATGGAAACAATCCGGAAGTACGGGGATTGGCCGCCGGGGACTTGGATGGTGACGGTTTGCTTGAGGTGGTCGCCACAACTACGGAAACCGCGGACACCGCGTCGGGTGGTGGGCAGGTCTTTGTGTTCAATACCAAGGGCGAGCTTTATCAACCTTCTGGTTTGGCCTACCCGGCGTGGCCACGATACAACGCGTTAAAGGGACCGGGAAACGACGCCGACCGAAATGGTTACGGGCATCACGGCTATGGCTGCTACGGCCTGAACGTCGGCATTGGCAACGTGGACGACGACAGCGCGCTTGAGATCCTCGTCACCTACGACAACCACCATCTCCAGGTGTTCGATCCAGACGGGGTAGCACTCAACGCGTCACCCTGGTTCACCAATCGAGGCGACTACGAGGGGCAACGGCTCACCTACGGGCAATTCATCCGATGGGCAGAGCCCGCGGTGGAGGAGCAGCACTATCACCTGCACCAAGGCGACTGGCCCGACATCAACAAGACCGAATGGCTTCAATGGACCCAGTCCCCGCCGAGCGTAGCGGACCTCGATGGCGACGGAAAAGCCGAACTCATTGGCGTACCGAACGTGGAAATGCACGAGCCTTACCAAACCCAGGCCTGGGCCATCATGGTCCTAGAAGGCTCCTACGGTGATGGCAGTCGGGCGGGCATGCGCAAGGCTAACTGGGAGAAACTGCCACGCGGCAAGGGAGTGCTCAACCTGGACGGTTGGTATCCGCCGACGGGGATCCCCGCTCCCGCAATCGTCAATCTACAGGGGGACAGTCAGCTCGAAATCGTGGTGTCCCTGAACGACTACCGCATGCACGCCTTCGACGCCCAAGCCAACGAGCTTTGGTTCTACGACTACAGCAACCATCAGACCGTCTCGTTTGCCTCCGAACCCACGATTGCGGACTTGAATCAGGATGGTTCGCCCGAGGTACTGTTCACGACCTATGGCGATCCCGCTGTGACCAGCAGCGGCAGACTCGTTATCCTAGGCGCCAACGGAAAAGTGCTTCACGCCGTCGATTTGCCGAACCCCGGTAAGAACGGCAACGGCAATGGGGCACCTGCCGCCCCAACGGTGGCGGACTTGGACGGTGATGGCACGCTAGAAGTCTTCGTGCAGAGCTTCGATCACGGCATGGACGTGTTCAAAGTGCCCGGATCCGCGAACAACTGCTTGCTTTGGTCGACCGCGCGTGGCGGGGCATTGCGCCAAGGGCGAAACGATCCGTAGGGATTGTTGGCGTCTTCTAGGCGCATAAGCACTCACATCCCGAATACTTGGCAGAAATCTCCCGAGGATGTTCGACTTTGGCACGGCTGTGTTAGGCTGCCGACAAGTCCATGAAGATTGCTTCTCGATTCTTCACAGCTATTCAAAGTGGTGCGACGGCGCTTGCGCTGCCCGTCACATTGACGCTCCTAGCGCAGCCCGCCTCAGCGCAGAAGGAAGAAGACGTTGCCGCCGCGCGAGCTCTCGCGACGCAAGGCGTTACTGCGTACGGTGAAGGTCGCTACAAAGATTCACTCGATTTGTTCACGCGGGCGGAATCCCTCCTGCACGCGCCACCACACGTCTTGTACTTGGCGCGCAGTGCTTCGAAGCTGGGTCAACTGGTGCGTGCAAGAGAGCTCTTCTTGAAACTGGGCCGGGAAGAGTTGCCCGCAAACGCACCGCAAGCCTTCCGCGACGCACAAACCCAAGCCCGAACAGAAGCGTCAGCAATCGAGCCGCGACTTGCCAGCGTGGACATTACACTTAAAACGAATGGTTGCGCGTCGCCAAAAATCGAGATGGATGGCAAACCCGTTTCGGCGGCAGTGCTGGGGGTTCCCATCCCCGCCGATCCGGGTAAGCATCACCTCGCAGCGACGGCAGAGGGCTGTCGCTCATTGCCGGTAGAAGTTACGTTGACGGAGGGCGGCAAGGGCAATGCTGCACTCGTTCTGGAACCAAGCAAGAGCGAGCCAGTCGCTGTGCCCGTTGCGCAGCCAGTAGCGCCACTTGCGCCGGTATCTGCACCACCCAGCAACACGAGCGCGCCTGCCGAAACGCCTGCAAAAATGGATCTGAGCGCGCCCGCGAACAACCGCGATTGGATGCGACCTGCCTCCTACGTTGCATATGGTGTTGGCGCGTTAGGCCTTGGTGCGGGGGTCCTTTTTGGTCTTGATTCGCGCAGCAAACGCAAAGACGCGGACGCGTCCTACGCCGCGTGTGAGGCAACCTCGGGCGGTTGCACCTTGTCGGATCCGCAAGCTCAAGAGACCACGCGTCTCGATAATCTCGCGCGCAAGCGCATGACTATCTCCGTGATTGGGATTGTGGCGGCGGTCGCTGGGATTGGCGGCGGCACAACGCTGCTCTTGCTTGCTCCCCACAAGGAATCAGCGCCCAAGAGCGCGAAGATTTCACCGTGGGTGGGTGTAGGTTCGGTAGGGCTTACGGGTACGTGGTAAAAGGAAGCTTACATTTGTTGCCTGGCAACAGGCGCCGCCGGAGGCAATTGACTATGCAACATCGCTTTGAATCGTCGCTTCGCCCTGTTTTAGGATCCTTGGTTTTGCTCGGCGTGGTCACGTTGGGTGGCGCTTGTGCAGCCCCCGATCCACAGCAAGACGCCGAGGCCAAGCAAGACGTTGGCGTAACAGCACAAGCGATTAAAGATTTTCCAGGTGGTTGCATCTGCCTGCCCACGGCGGACTGTCCCGCGGTATCCAAGGGAACACCCTGTCGCTACCAAGCGGCTGCCACGACCGTATGCAAAGGGACAGTAACAGCCTGTCGCCTCGGCTCTGTTCTTTGCTACGTGGAGCCCGACACGTCAGCCTGCGGAGTCATTCTCGGCACCACAACTTGTGATAGCGGCTATTGCGGCACCTGCCCTGGTTGTTATCAAAGTGAGAAAACCACCGGCGGCTACCTCTGCGTTTCCACGCCCACTGCGGCGGCATGTGGCGTTCCCGGCAAGGGTGAACAGTGCGCTAGCTGCAACGACAGCAACGACTGCACTGATGACGCTTGCGGTGCGGCGGGCTGCACCAACACCAACGTGCCCGATGGCAATGCCTGCGTGAGCGGCGGAGTCGCGGGCCTCTGCAGCGGCGGGGCGTGTAAAATCAGTTCGGGATCCGGCGGTAGCACCGGCGCCGGCGGTAGCACCGGCGCCAGCGGTAGCACCGGCGCCAGCGGTAGCACCGGCGCCAGCGGTAGCACCAGTACCGGCGGTACAACGGTCGCGGGTGGCACCACTTTCTTTGTCACAACGACCGCTGGAGGCACGGTTGCAATAGGCGGCGCCAGCCCCAAGGGCGGCGCGTCACCAACCGGAGGAACTCCGGCCAAGGGTGGCACCTCGGCAGTTGGAACAACCAGTAACGGCGGCACCACTATCAATGCCGGAACCACTAGCAATGGTGGCAATACCTCTTCGACGTCAGCGCCGGCAAATGGCGGCACCTACGGTAATGGTGGAACCACTAGTACGGGTGGTTCAAGCGACGCACAAGGCGGCGCCGTGAGTACCGGCGGAACTACTGCGGACAAGGGCGGCAGCACGTCGCACACCACGCGCTCGACGAAGGGTGGCGCAGCAGCCACAAGTGAAACCGGCACAGCCGGCGCAAGCTCCAGTGAGACCTATCAGCGCGATCCCGGTGGCTGTTCCTGCAGTGTACCCGGCAACGGTCGCTCATCGAATTACCTCGCGACGCTGCTCGGGAGCGTTATCGGCGCGCTGTTGCTCGGACGAAATCGCAGGCGACGCTAATTTTCCCAGCAACCAGTGCGCGCAGCGGCCGATACAGGGCATGCCGCGAAAACCGCCTAGCCCCCACGACGCCCTGGTCAAAGAGGGCTTCTCCGTTCCTGAGCATGCCGCAGCCGAATTGAAAGCCGTGCTTCCGGTGGCTCTCGCGGAAAGCATCGAATGGGCGACGTTGAGGATTGAGAGCGGCAGTTTCGTCGACAAGGCCCTGGAGCAATCCCACTCCGATCTCCTCTATTCCGTCCGGCTTCAAAATGAGCAAGCGCTGCTCTACGTGCTGTACGAGCACATGAGCGAAACGGACGCAAGACTGCCGCTTCGAGTGCTACGGTACCAGTTACGCATCCTGGAGCGCTGGGCGCGACAGCACAGCGATACGCCGCTCCCACTCCCGCCGGTAATCGCAGTTGTCTTGCATCACAGCGAAAGTGGTTGGCGTGGCGCAACCGATCTGCATTCGCTCTTCGGCGACTTACCGCAACGCATCCCGGCCATCAAACCTTACCTCCCGCAATGCCAATTCTTGTTGGACGACATCAGTCGGCTATCCGACGACCAACTGTTGGCCCGAGCCATGGGAGCCATTCCGACCCTGGTATTGGTCGCCCTCAGAGATAGCCGAAGTGGCGACAAGATTCTGAGAACCTTGGTCAATTTCGCGGAACAAATCCGGCAATTGGCCTCGGAACCACTAGGACCGGATGCCCTGACGACACTTTATTGCTACATTTCGGGCGTTACGGAATGTAGCCCAGAAGCCGTTGGTCAAACCTTCATCGAGATAGAACCCGCCACCGAAAGCTACGTCATGACCGCCGCACAAATCCTAGAACAACGAGGCTTTGACAAAGGGATCGTTCAGGGCAAAGCCGAAGGCGTCGCCTTGGGCAAGGCTGAAGTCCTTGAACGCCAGTTGACCCGCCGGTTTGGGGCGCTCTCGGCTGAGACGCGAGAGCAACTTCACAAGTCCTCCGCAGCTGAGCTTGAGCTCTGGACGGATCGCGTGCTCTTTGCCGACAGCTTGGATGCTGTGTTTGTTGAGGCGAAGTAGGGCGGGCTGCTTTGCGATGAGAGCAGCCCGTATTGCTACAAGCGCACAAGCCTCACCGCGCACCAACTTAAAGCTTCACCACGTACACCGTGCAACCATGCGGTTCAAAGGGTGCGTGATCGGGATCGAGCAAATGCGTGGAGTCGACGCCGCCTAGGTTGGTTCCTAGGATGAGCAGACTCTTGGTGCCCTCGAGCGCTGTGATGTGCTTTTCCGCGAAGGTGACGCGGGGCTCGAATGCGAGATCCAGGCGGCCCAGTTGTTGCTCTTGGTCGTCCAGTTTTACGACCGTAAAGCTGAAGGGGACTGGGTTCTCCCATTCGGCGCGCAGTGCCAATGTGAGGTCTTTGGTGGGGACATCGAGCTCAATCCGTACCGCGATGAAGCCCAAGGGTTCAATTGGTTTTCGCGACGCAACGCGACGCGGCAGGCTTGATGCGGGTAGCACCCAGTCGGGGCGCAATTTGCCGATCTCACCTAGCCACGCAAGATTGGAAAGCGGCCCCACGTCTTTGCCAAGCTGCGCTCGCGCGGCTGCGAACGCGTTGACGTAGTGGGCGAATTCCAGCTGATTGTCACCAAGGGATTGCCGAAGCACGTCGAGCCAATCCGGTTCATTGATGAAGCGCGGAGTGTTTGGTTGTCTTGGCGACGCGGATAAGGCAAATAGCCCCGTGACTAAGCCCGCGGTTGTTTGCGTTCCGAGGCTCTGTTCGAAGTAATCGAAGAGCAGA
>Ga0302321_100005727_pt1 | contig 10901 bp, 11 predicted proteins | sample Fen_T0_1_FD_202505 | JGI IMG/M metagenome (GOLD analysis project Ga0302321, IMG submission 202505) | Peat permafrost microbial communities from Stordalen Mire near Abisko, Sweden - Fen_T0_1 | ecosystem: Environmental > Terrestrial > Soil > Wetlands > Permafrost | place: Sweden: Abisko...
CTCCGTGGACATGTCGGGGCTGTACGCCACCATGTCCGCGAGGAGACCGGCCTCCGTGATGTTCCGCGCGGCGACGGCGGCCTCCGGCGGGACCGGCGCGCCGTTGGCGACATACTGCTCGATCTGTGCCTGGACGCTGCGGATGAGCGCCTGGATCTCGACACCCTCCGGGACGGCGTCAGTCAGCTCCTCGATGCGGGCAACGAGGTGCGGGGCGGTCTGCGCGAAGCCGAGGATGCGGATCCGGCGCTGACCCTGGACGATCGCCCGGACGGTGCCGTCCTGGAGCTGCACGACCTGGGCGATCTTGGCCATCGTGCCGATCGTGTAGAGCTCGGAGGGGTCTCCGATCTCCTCCTGCTCCGCACGGCGCTGGGTCACTAGGGCGATGAGGCCCCCGGACTCGGTCGCGGCATTGAGCGCGGCGACGCTCTTGTCGCGCCCGACCTGGAGCGGGACGATCATCTCCGGGAAGATGACCGTCTCCCGGAGTGCGACGAGCGGCAGCTCGCGCGCCTCGGCGGCGGGCTGCTTCGGCTCCTCCGATTTCGACGGTCGCTTGGCCATCAGGGTCTCCTTGCGGTGCCGGCCGGCTGGTCCGGCACGACGGTTCGGTGCTTGCTTTCGGGTGGGTTGTCGATCGCGGTGCGGGTGTGCCGGCGGGTGCCGGTGCCGCGTCAGGTGGTCGATTCGGTGGCAGGCTCCGCGGCGGCTGCGGTGGCAGATTCCGGCGGTGCGGCAGTCGCGGCGCGGGCCTCGGCCCGCTGTTCACGGATCCCTTCGTCGTAGAGGGCTTCGAGGATCCTCTTGCCGAGCCGTTCCTCGAGCTCGAACAGGGTGCGGACCCCGGCAAGGTTGACTCCACGGTCGCGGGTCAGGTGCCGGATCCACAGGATGCGACGGATGTCCTCCTCCGAGTAGAGGCGAATGTTGGTGGGGGTGCGCGCCGGACAGACCAGGCCCTCGTCCTCGTAGATCCTCAGCGTCCTCGGGTGTGCCGAGACGAGGGTCGCGGCGACGCTGATGACGTAGACGGGTCGCGTGGCGTCCCGATCGGGCCGGCGTGCGGTCGCCATCGGTCAGGCCCCCCGGGTGTCTGCGCCACGCGCTGCTCCAGCGAGACGATCCGTCTCGCGGCGGAGTGCGACGAGCTCGCTGAAGGGCGACAGGCGGCGCCTGGGCGTCATCGGTCAGCCTCCTGCTGGTCCCCCGGCTGCTCCTGGCAGCCGGTTGCGGTCGAAGTGGTCTCCGACGAAGCGGGTTGGCCGCCCGTCGGACATGCAGGAGGGTAGAACCCTACCAATGATGTTGTCAAGGTAAGTGTCCATAACATGGGATGATGGCTGCGCGATCCGTGTATCGAGCCGGCGTCCAGCCCGCCGCGGGGCGACGATCCCCGGGGCGCGTCGGTTCCGCGCCCGAGTCGCGCCACTCTGCTCGTCCGAGTCGCGCCACGCTCCGCGTCCTGGGCGTTGCGCTGCGGGTCGCTGGGGCGCAGAATGGCCGCGTACGCACATCTGCCCAACGATGAGCAATTGCTCATGCAACGGAGGCGGGATGCCGTCGCTCGACAACCTTGGCCACGACGAGTTCGAGCTGCTCGCTCGCATCGCGCACCAGTACTACGTGGACGGGCTGACGCAGGAAGCGCTCGGACGCGAGTTCGGGCTGTCGCGGCCCAAGGTGCAGCGGCTGCTGAACCGGGCCCGCTCCGCGAACGTGGTCGAAATCCGCATCTCGTCGCCGCCCTGGCTGCACCTGGACATGGAGCGGGAGCTGCGCGACCGGTTCCACCTGGTCGACGTGATCGTGGCCCCGGCGCGCCGGGACCCCGTCGCCCAGCGCGAGGAGGTGGCGCGCGCGGCGGCACGATTCCTGGAGCGGCGGCTCACCGACGGTTCCGTGGTGGCGGTCAGCCACGGGCGGGACACGGGCGAGGTGCCGCGGTTCTTCCGGCCGGCGCGGCACATGGACGTGACGTTCGTGAGCGCCATGGGCGGGTCACCTCTCGCGGATTCACCGACCAATCCGAACGAGATCGTCAGGAGCCTGGCGGCCCGCTGCGGCGGGCTGGCGGTCCAGCTGTATGCGCCGGCGTACGTCGAGAGCGTCGGGATGCGCGACCAGCTGCTGCGCCAGTCGGCCGTCGCCGAGACGCTCCGCGTCGCCGCCGGGGCGTCGATCGCGCTGGTCGGGATCGGCGGCACGGACGACGACTGCACGATGGTCCGCACCGGCTGCTTCTCCACCGAGGAGATCCGGCGCCTGCGCATGGCCGGGGCGGTCGGGGACGTGCTCGGCAACTACGTGGACGTGGCCGGCACGCGGCTCGAATCGGCCGAGACTGCGCGCCTCGTGAGCCTCTCGCTCGAGGAGCTCCACGCGGTCGGGACCGTCGTCGTCGTCGTCAGCGAGAGCGAGAAGCCGTTCGCGATCCTCGGCGTCCTGCGCACGGGTGTTGTCGACGTCCTGGTCGTGGACGAGGCCAACGCCCGCTTCCTGCTGGACGTTCCATCCGAACCCGATACGCGTCCCGTACAGGAGGTGTGAGGTGCCGGTCGTATCGACCAAGGACATCCTGGACCGGGCGTTCGCCGGACGGTACGGCGTCGCCGCGATCAACGTCATCAACGATCTCACGATGGACGCCGTCCTCGCGGCCGCCGAGGAGCTGCGCGCCCCGGTCATCCTCCAGACGTCCGTCAAGCACGTTCAGATGACCGGCACCGAGGTCATGTACGCGATGTGGGCGGCGATGACGAAGCGGGTCAGCGTGCCGGTCGCGCTGCACCTCGACCACTGTCCGGACCGCGGGGTGATCTCCGACTGCCTCGCGATGGGCTGGAACTCGGTGCTGTTCGACGCCTCGAAGCTGTCGGTCGAGGAGAACCGGCGCCAGTGCATCGAGGTCGTTGCCGAGGCGCGGCGCTACGGCGCGCACGTCGAGGGCGAGATCGAGGGCTTCAAGCGGACCGAGGAGATGACCGGCGACGAGGCGCAGCACGTCCAGTCGCTCGAGACGGTCGTCGAGTTCGTCCGGGCGACCGGCGTGGACGTGTTCGCCCCGGCGATCGGCAACGCCCACGGGACCTACAAGACCGCGCCGACCCTGGACGCCCAACGGGTGACCGACATCGTCGAAGCCACCGGGATCCCCGTGGCGCTCCATGGCGGGACGGGCATGAGCGCCGAGCAGTTCAGCGACCTGATCGCGCGCGGCTGCGCCAAGGTCAACATCTCGACCGCGCTCAAGATCGCGTTCATGCGGTCTGGCTTCGACTACATGACCCAGCACCCGGGCGAGTACGACCCGCCGGCGCTGATGAAGGTGCAGCGGGCCGCTGTCAAGGCGATGGCCGAGGACCACATCCGGATGTTCGGCAGCGAGGGGAAGGCGTGGTGAACGCGCTCGTCTTCGACTGTGACGGTGTCCTGGCGGACACAGAGCGGTACGGCCACCTGCCGGCGTTCAACCAGGTGTTCCGCGAGTTCGGTCTCCCGGTCGAATGGTCGGTGGAGGAGTACGGCCGGCGGCTCAAGATCGGCGGTGGCAAGGAGCGCATGGCGAGCCTCCTGACCCCGGAGTTCGTCGCGGCCGCCGGGCTGCCCACGGATCCCGAGGGGCAGGCGGCCGAGATCGCCAGGTGGCACAAGCGCAAGACGGCCATCTACACCGAGATGGTCGCCGAGGGCAGGCTGCCTCCGCGGCCCGGCATCCACCGGATCATCACGGACGCGCAGGACGCCGGCTGGAAGCTCGGCGTCGCGTCCACGTCCGCGGAGGCGTCGGTGCACGCGATCCTGGAGTACGCCGTCGGCGCCGAGCGAGCGGCCCGCTTCGACGTGTTCCTTGCCGGCGACTGCGTCCCCAAGAAGAAGCCGGCTCCCGATATCTACCTGCTCGCCCTCGAGAACCTCGCCGTCGACCCGGCCGCGGTGCTCGTCGTCGAGGATTCGCGCAACGGCCTCGAGGCAGCGATCGCTGCCGGCCTGCGCTGTCTCGTCACCGTGAACGGGTATACGGAGAAGGAGGACTTCAGCGAGGCAACCCTCGTGGTTTCGTCCCTCGGGGACCCGGATGGAGAGCAGACGACGGTCATCGCCAACCGCTCGGGCGCCAGGCCCGGCGCGTTCGTGACCCTCGCCGACGTCGAGGCCTGCCTCGCCCCGTAGCCCCAAGCCGGCAGCCGGCCAGTGAACAAGGAGGTCCGGATGACACAGGCGTCGATCGACGACCTCGACCTCGTCCTCAAGACGATGGCGAGGACGATCGTCGACAACGCGGACTACTTCGCCCAGCTCGACTCGGTCGTCGGCGACGGCGATTTCGGCTACTCGCTCCGCAACGGGTTCGAGGTCGTCGTCGCCGACTACGACACGTTCGACAAGACGAGCGTGGGAAGCGTGCTCAAGAAGATCGGCCTCGTCATCGCCGGCAAGGTCGGTGGCGTGAGTGGCCCCATCTGGGGCACCGCGTTCCTGCGCGCCGGGGCGACCGCCGGCGACAGGACCGAGCTGGCACCGGAGGACGTCATCGCCATGCTCCGGGCGTCGATCACCGGGATCATGGCGCGTGGCGGCGCCTCGCTCGGCGAGAAGACGCTCCTCGACGCGCTCGTCCCCGCCACCGACAGCCTCGAAGCCGCGATCGTCGATCCGGCGATGCAGGGCGACCACGGGGTGGCAGCGATCCAGCGTGCCGCCGACGTCGCCGTCAAGGCGGCCGAGGACACCAAGTCGATGCTCGCGATGCGCGGCCGGGCCGCGTACACGGGCGAGCGGAGCATCGGCTCCGTGGACGCCGGCGCGACCGCGATCGGCGTGATCCTCCAGGCGATCAGCGCCGCTTGGCGCGAGAAGTACGGACAGGGAGAAACGGCATGAGGAAGTTCCTGAACGACCCGAAGACGTTTGTCACCGAGTTCCTCGAGGGTGTGACCCTGGCATCGGGAGGCTCGCTGAAGTTCGAGCCCAAGTACAACCTGATCTACCGGGCCGACATGCCGAAGAAGGACCGGGTGTCGATCATCCAGGGCTCCGGATCCGGCCACGAGCCGGCCCACACGATGATCGTCGGACCCGGCATGCTCGATGCGGCCTGCCCGGGCGACGTGTTCGCTGGCCCGCCCGTCGAGTTCGTCACCGAGACGTCCAAGCTCATGGACACGCCCGCCGGCGTGCTGTTCATCGTCAACAACTACACGGGCGACCGCACCGCGTGGGAGATGGCGAGGGAGATGTGCGAGGCCGAGGGCCAGAAGATCGGCTACCTCCTCGTCAACGACGACGTCGCCGTCAAGGACTCGACCTGGACGATCGGCCGGCGCGGCGTGGCCGGCAACTTCTTCGTCATCAAGGCCGCCGCGGCCATGGCCGACAAGGGCGGCTCCCTCGAGGAGTGTGTGCGGGTCGGCGAGAAGGTCATCGGCCAGGTCCGGACGATGGGCATCGCGCTCTCGTCCTGCACCCCGCCCGTCCGCGGCACCCCGCTGTTCGAGATCGCGGATGGCGAGATGGAGGTCGGCATCGGCATCCACGGCGAGCCGGGCCGCGAGCGCGTGAAGATGGGGACGGCCGACGAGATCGTCGACCTGCTCCTCAACGCGATCGTCCCCGACCTGCCGTTCGTCGCCGGTGACGAGGTCGCGCTCATGGTCAACGGCCTGGGCGGGACGCCGATCAGCGAGCTGTACCTCCTGTACGGCATCGCCCACAAGAGGCTGGCCGAGAAGGGCATCAGCGTCTTCCGGAGCTACGTCGGCGAGTACTGCACGTCGCTCGAGATGGCCGGCGCACACATCTCGCTGCTCAAGGTGGACGACGAGCTCAAGGAGCTGCTCCTCGCCCCGGCGGAAGTGGCGAACCGGATCTTCTAGCTCACGCCATGCCCGACCACGGGATGGAGCGGGCGCCCGGCAGCCGTGCCGGGCGCCCGCTCTCGTCGTTCGACATCGCCTATGAGGGCACGCCGACGTGGGACATCGGGCGGCCCCAGGGTGTCGTCGCCCGCCTGGTGGCGTCCGGCTCCGTCACGGGCGCCGTCCTGGACGCCGGCTGTGGCACCGGCGAGCACGCGCTCCTTCTCGCGGGGCTCGGTCACCGGGTCGTCGGCGTCGATATCTCTCCCCTCGCGGTCGAGAAGGCGCGAGTGAAGGCCGTCGCCCGGGGCGTCGAGGTCTCGTTCGTCGTCGGCGACGCGCTGGAGCTCGAGCCCGCCCTTGCCGCCGAGGCGGCTGGACCCTTCGACACGGCGCTTGACGTCGGGCTGTTCCACGTGCTGCAGCCCGACGACCGGCGGCGCTACGCGCGTTCGCTGGCCGCGGTCGTGCGCCCGGGTGGGCGGGCGCTGGTCACCTGCTGGAGTGCCCGCAACCCGTTCGGCTATGGGCCGCAGCGGATCACCCGGACGATGCTCAGGCGGTCGTTCGTCGCTGCCGACGGGTGGAGGATGGAGGCGATCGAGCCCGAGGAGCTGGAGACACGGCTTCCGGTCGGTCGCGTGGACGCCTGGCTGGCGACGATCCGCCGGCGCTGATGCCGGCCCGGGTGCCGGCGCCGATTCCGGCCCGGGTGCCGGGTTCCCGCCTCTAGGCCTCGGCGAACTCCCCGATGAGCTGGTCCCGCAGCGCGGCCTCGCAGTCCGGCCGCCCGATCGCGATCACCTTGTCGTCCTCCTCGAGGATCGTGTCCAGGCGGAGGGGTGTGGGCAAGCCCTTGCGGATCACGCCGAACAGCGAGCAGCCGGCTGGGACGGCCAGGTCCAGCGCCACGCGCCCTATCGCCGGCGAGCCCGGTTGCAGGTGCGCCTCGATGATCTCCAGCTCCCCCACGCCCAGCGCCGCGAGGTGCAGCAGCTCGTGGACCGGGATGTCCTGCTCGATCGAGCCCAGGATCATCCGGGTGGGGCTGATGATCTCGTCCACGCCGAGGTGCCGGAACAGCGCCTCGTTCTTGGGGTTGTTGACCCGGGCGATCGTCCGCCGCACGGCGAAATGGTGCTTCGCCATCTGGCAGATGACCAGGTTGTCCTCGTCGTCGCCGGTGACCGCGGCCACGATGTCCGCGCGGTTCGCCCCGGCCTCCTGGAGGTACTTGCCCTCGCACCCGTCCTGCCCGATCACCACGGACCCGATCTCGTCGCGGATCTGCTCTGCGCGACCGCGGTCCTTCTCCATCAGGGCGACCTCGTGCCCCGATTCGATCAGCTCCTTGGTCAGGTAGTACCCGACCTTGCCGCCACCCACGACCAGCACGAACATCGCTCAGGCCTCCGTCGTGGTGGTGATGCCGGCAGCGCCTGCCGGACGGATGCCCACGACCTGCCCCGCGATCACGTGCGCATCGCCGCCCGTGTGCGCGTGGTGCTGCGCCGGGGCGTAGATCCCCGCGTGTGCCGGCGCCGCCTGGCCCAGGTGCTCCAGGATTGCGGTGGTCATCAGGTTGGTGCGGCAGATCGTCGCGATCCCCAGGTGGGCGTATGCCTCCGCCCGCACCGGGTCGTTGCACTTGGCCATCGTCGACCTGGCGCCCAGCGCCTCGATCCCCAGCTGGGCCGACATGATGTTCCGGTTGTCGCCCTCGGTGAGGGCGAGGAACAGGTCGGCGCCCTCGGCTCCCGCACGGCGCAGCGTGTCCTCGTCGGTGCCGTCGCCCCGGAGGGCGGTGCCGCGGAACGTGGACGGCAGACGGTCGAACGCGGCCGAGACCCGGTCGATGATCAGGACCTGCCAGCCGGCACGATCGAGCTCGTCGGCCAGACCGGCCCCGACTCGACCACAGCCGACGATGACGGCTTTCATGATTGCTCCTCGGGCATCGCCTCGCGAATGACCCAGACTGCGCACGGTGCGTTCTTCAGGATGTAGGGGATGGTGCGGCCGATGGCGAAGTCCCCGCCGAACTTGCGACGGAACGGCAGGCCGCAGATGAGCAGGTCGGCATCGCGCTCGCTGGCCTCGTCCACGATGGCCGCCCCGACGTCGCGGGCCTGCAGCAGGACGGTCTCCAGCTTGTACCGCGACGCCTCGGCCGTGGCCTCGGCGATGTCGAGGACGCGCTGTGCATCCTCGGACCGGCCGGCGACGTCCGCGTTGAGCGGCAGCGTCCAGTCGATCTCCACGACGTGGACGCCGACCAGCTCCGCGTGCCCCGCCCGTGCGAGCTCGGACGCCAGGGCCACGATCGGCCGGTCCGTCCGGGCGCCGGACAGCGCCACGACGGCGCGTTTGAATTGGGGTGCCGACGAGTCGGCCACGAGCTCAGGAGCCTCCAGTCAAGCGCGGGACGGCTGGTCACTGGTGACGCCACGGCCTCCTTGCGCGCCGGTCACGATACCACCGGCTCGCCCGGCGCCCCGTCACTCGGGCGCGTGTGCGCCATCGTCTCCGTCCGCGTCGGGGCCCTCCATGCCGAACTTGCGTGGCTCGTCCCTGCGATACGGGACATCCACGACCACGGTGTGGGGACGGCCCAGCAGCACCCGCCGGAGCTGGCGCGCGGACTGGTTGTAGAGGATCCGCTCCCACCAGTGACTCGCGACGTACTCGGGGATGACCACGAAGGTGATCGGCTCCGGCCTCTCCGGGGGCCAGGCCCGGTCGAGCACGTCCATGTACGCCACCAGGGGCCCGGCGAGGGCACGGTAGGGCGACTCGACGATCACGAGCGACACGCCCGGAACCTGCCGCTCCCAGCGGGAGCGCATCTCCGCGGAATCCTCGGGGTCGCTGCTGATGTAGACCGCCAGGACCTCGTCGGAGATCGACCGGGCAACGTTCACCGCCCGCACGGCCGCGCGGTTCAGGGACTGCACGGGCACGACCGCGCGCTCCTCCCTGCCGGGCGGCCGCACGATGAAGTCCGGCCGCAACGCGAGCTGGCGCGCAGAGGCGGCGTACTGGCGGTTGATGAACAGCATCACGGCGACGAGGGTGGGGATGAGCACGAGCACGAGCCATGCCCCACCCCCGAACTTGATCGACGCGACCACGACCAGGACGACGAACGTCATGACCGCGCCCAGCCCGTTGATCGCCAGGCGCCAGCGCCAGCCGGGTTCCCTGACGGTCAGCCAGTGCCGGACCATGCCCGTCTGGGACAGGGTGAAGCAGACGAACACGCCGACGGAGTAGAGCGGGATCAGGAGGTGGACGTCGCCCTGGAAGATGACCAGCAGGGTGGCCGCGACGCCTGCCAGGACGACGATGCCCCACGAGAACGCGAGGCGATCGCCCCGGATGCTGAACTGGCGCGGCATGAACCCGTCCTCGGCCAGGATCGCGGCCAGCCTCGGGAACGCGTTGAAGCTCGTGTTGACGGCCAGGAACAGGATCAGGGCCGTGGCGATCTGGAACAGCACGAACAGCGGCGAGCCGGCCCCGAACACCGCGCTGGACACCTGGGCGATGGCGGTCGGCCCACCCTCCGCGGTGGGCTGGATGCCGAACCTGTTGCCGACGAACGTGATCCCGATGAACAGGACGCCCAGCAGGATGGCCATCATCGTCATCGTGTTGGCGGCGTTCTTCGACTCCGGGGGCTTGAACGCGGGCACGCCGTTTGCGATCGCCTCGACACCGGTCAGCGCCACGGCGCCACCCGCGAACGCCCTGAGCAGCAGGAGCACCGTCACCGCCTCGAGCGGGTTCGGCGGCTTGATCACGTCGGCCGGGTCCGGGAGCACGGGCACCGTGCCGGTCACGATGTGCACGAGACCCAGCCCGATCATGAGCAGCGCCATGCCGACGAAGAGGTAGGTCGGGAGGGCGAAGATGTTCCCCGACTCCCGCAGGCCACGGAGGTTGGCGACCGTGATCAGCGCGATCGACGCGAGCCCGATCTCGATCCGGATGTCGAACAGGGCGGGCCACACGGAATACGCCTGGGAGACCGCGGACGCCGTCGATACGGCGACGGTCATGATGTAGTCGATGAACAGCGCCGCCGCTGCCACGAGGCCCGCGATCTGCGACAGGTTCTCGCGCGCGACGATGTACGCGCCGCCACCTGACGGGTAGGCGCGGCAGACCTGGCGGTAGGAGAACGACACGACCGTCAGCAGGATCGTGATCGCGACCGCGACCTCGACCGAGATCGCGAGCGCGGCGGCGCCCGCGAGGACGAGCACCCGCAGGATCTCGTCCGTGGCGTACGCGGAGGAGCTGATGGCGTCCGAGCTGAAGATGGGCAGCGCGAGCTTCTTGGACAGCCGCTCGCCGATCTCTTCCTCGTTCGCGAGGGGGCGGCCGAACACGGCCTGCTTGACGCGGTTGACTGCGGCTCCGTACCGCGTGGTAGGCCGGGATGCCGCGGGCTTGGCGACGAGCTGGCCAGGGCCGGTGTAGCGGAAGAACGCGGAGTGTGGGCGCTCCACGCGGATCCGCCGGTCCGCGGGCTTGCGCCCCTGGATGGGCTTGCGTCCTCCGATCATGGGCTGGTTTCGGACGACCTCGTGCGAGTTGGCGGGACGCTACCCATTCTCCTGTACCGGTGGGACGATACGGTACGCGACGCGTTTCCGCGCGGCCTGCCCCGCGCGAGCCCGGGCCTCAGAGCCCGTAGGCGAGGCGTGCCACGAGGCGCTCCGGGAGGCTGAACCGGCTCATCTCCCGCTGGACCCCGGCCACGTCGTAGGCCGTGCGCTGCCAGGTGGCCGAGCCCGCCTCCGTGTCCAGGATCAGCCAGGACGCGGCGGGGATCCCGTCCCGCGGCTGGCCGACGCTGCCCGGGTTGAGCAGCACGCGGCGCCCATCGAAGGTGATCCGCGAGCCGGAGCCCGGGCTCATGGTCTCGAGGCGGCCGTCGTCCTCCAGGTACGCGATCGGGATATGGGTGTGGCCATGGAGGCCGCCGGCGGTCTCCATGGCGGCGATCCCCGCCCTGGCGACCGGTGTGGAGGTCAC
>Ga0302321_100005728_pt1 | contig 10901 bp, 10 predicted proteins | sample Fen_T0_1_FD_202505 | JGI IMG/M metagenome (GOLD analysis project Ga0302321, IMG submission 202505) | Peat permafrost microbial communities from Stordalen Mire near Abisko, Sweden - Fen_T0_1 | ecosystem: Environmental > Terrestrial > Soil > Wetlands > Permafrost | place: Sweden: Abisko...
GAGCAGGCTCCCCGTCTCCGCAACTAGGTTACGGTGGTCGCGATCGGGTGTGCGCTGCTTTGGCTGCGTCTCTGACTTAATCCTCGCAGCTCTGGGCCAACTTGATCAGCATTGACACAATGCGAACAATCATGGCTTTCCCAGTCCTGTGTCCGCTCTCTTCGAGCAACTTGAGCCGACAGCATACGTCCAGCAGAGCCGCTGACTCCGTCGCCGAGCCACGCGCCGTCAGATAGTACCGTCGCTTGTCTGCCTTCGAGTGCTTGCCCGCTCCCTCGGCGAGGTTCAGCACGATCGATAGCGAAGCCCTGGAAAACTGATCCGAGAGGTGGCTTCGGCCGCGAGGCAATGCCTCGATGACCTCACTGGCGAGAACCAGAAAATCTAACGCGAGGTGGTAAACATCCAAGCGCTCGTGATCTAGATCCATCCCACCCTATCGGCCATCCGCCGCGCCCGTTGCCTCTTTCGGGCACGGGCACGGGCACGGGCACGGGCACGGGTGCCTGACCAATCTGAGACAGAGCGCTAGCTCTGGCGGTGCGCCTTGGCGACCTCCACGTACCTTGCCGCGAGCAGGCGGCCTTGTTGCCACTCGCTCTCGCTGAGATCGCGGAGGACCTTGCCGGGGGTGCCGACGACCAAGGTGCGCGGCGGGATCTTCGTGCCCGCCGTGACCACCGTGCCGGCGGCAACCAGTGCTTCCGCGCCGATCTCGCAATTATCGAGCAAGATGGCGCCCATGCCGATCAAGGCGCCGTCGCCGATCCGCGCGCCGTGGATTACCACCTGGTGCCCAATCGTGACCTCTTCTCCGATCACGGTGCTCGAGATGCCGTACGACATATGGAGCATGCTCAGATCTTGAATATTGGAGCGCGCGCCGACGCGGATCGCCCCGACGTCCCCCCGGAGCACACTGCCGTACCAAATGCTCACCTGTTCCCCGAGTTCGACGTCACCGATCACGCGCGCGGTGTCCGCCACGAACACGCTCTCCGGGGCCTTTGGCCAGACGCCTTTGAAGCCACGGAAGATATCGACCATCACGGTCCCGCGACGACGGGCAGCGTCCGGCGCGCCGGCGCGCTCGTCACCGGATTCGAACGGGCGGCGCGGGGCGCGGGCTCGAAGCCCGGCGCGATGTCCCCGCGCAAGGAATTATTGTATGCCTCACGGATACGCACGGGAAGCATTTGGCCGACCGCATCACCCGCGCAGGCGAAATGAACGATTTCGTTGCGCTCACTTCGCCCCATGTAATCGCCGTTCTTTCCTCGTCGCTCGGCGAGCACGACTTCGGTCGTGCCGATCAAGCTCTGCAGATGCTCGAGACGGTGTCGATCGGTCAGTTCGAAAATCTGTTCTAAACGTGCGCTCTTTTCCGCCTCGGGCACGTCGTCTTCCAGCTTGAGGGCAGGCGTGTTCGGACGCTCCGAGTAGGTGAAACCAAAAAAACCGGTGAACTTGACGCGCTCGGCCAACGCCAGAGTCGCGGCGAAATCCTCCGGTGTTTCGCCGGGGAAGCCCACGATCACGTCGGTGGAAAAGGTGACTCCGGGCACCACCGTGCGCAGCGCGTCCAAACGTTCGACGTACTCGTCTACGGTGTAGCGGCGCAGCATGCGCTTCAGCAGGCGGTCACTGCCCGATTGCACCGGCATGTGCACGTGCCGCGCGAGCGCCGGCAAGTCACGGTGGGCCAAGATCAACGACCAAGTCAGGTGGCGCGGATGCGGGCTCGTGTAGCGGAGCCGTGCCAGCTCGGGCACCTCCGCGCAGATGGCGCGCAAAAGCGCGGGAAACTCACTCTCGTCCTCGAGCGCCACCGCCCTCAGCGTGTGCTTGAAGTGCGTCTCTCCCGCCCCAGGGGCGACGGACAATGAACCCCCGGGATCACGATAGCTGTTCACGGTCTGACCGAGCAGCGTCACCTCACGGACTCCGGCGTCGACGAGCAGCCGTATCTCAGCCAAGATCTCGCGTGCGCTTCGATAACGCTCGGGGCCACGCGTGTACGGCACGACGCAGTAGGTACAACGTTCGTCGCAGCCTTTCATGATCGTCACGAACGCGGTGGCGCCGGTGCGCCCGGGCTCCGCCTGTGCGCTCAGGAACTGCGGCGCGTCCAAATCGAATACGGTGCGCACGCGCGGAGGAGCGCCGAGCTCGACCTCCGCCAGAATGCTCGGCAGCTCGCCGATGTTGTCCGGACCGAGCATGAAGTCGATCTGCGGCATGCGCTTGGTCAAGCGTTCGCCCTCTTGCTGCGCCATGCAACCGGCGACGCCAATCACCAAGCCCGGCTTGGCGCGCTTCAGCATACCGATTCGACCGACCTCGCTGCGTAGCTTTTGCTCGGCCTTCTCGCGGATACTGCAAGTGTTCAGCACGACCAGGTCGGCATGGGCCGGCTCGGCGACCTCGGTATAGCCAATGCCCCGCAGCACCTCGCCGATCCGATCAGAATCGTGTTGGTTCATTTGGCAGCCGAACGTGACGAGGGTGTAAGCGGGCATTGCGAGAAAATGCGGTGAAACCGCTGGGCCGGCAGGCTAGCACGCCATGGCCGAGCGGCACCTACAGGAGCGACAGTGCCCCTTTTTGTCGAACCACGGAAGCGGCTAGTTTCCCGCTGCCCGCCCCCACTGCTAGACCAGAGGCGGCATGAGCCGAGGCAGCCCAAAATGATCGCCAATTTCAAGACCCTGGTCGAGCTCTGGGAGCAAAGCACGGAGCGGCACGGGCCACGTGAGTTGTTCGGCACGAAGACGAGCGGCGGGTGGCATTGGATCACGTACTCCGAGTTCAAGCTGGAGGTGGATGGGCTGCGCGCAGGCCTGGCCGCACTCGGCGTTGGCCACGGGGATCGTGTGGCGCTGATCGCCGGTAATCGCGTGGAGTGGGCGGCGGCGGCCTATGCGACATTTGGCTTGAGTGCGACCTTCGTCCCCATGTACGAGGCGCAGCCCTTGGAAGATTGGGCTTTCATCTTGAAGGACTGCGAAGCCAAAGTTGTGGTCGGCGCCAATGTCGATGTGCTCGACAAGATCGCTTCGATTCGCGACCGCCTGCCCAATTTGACGCACACCATCGGGCTGGATTTGCCGGAGAGTGATCCGCGCTCGTACAAGCAATTGTTGGCGCTCGGCCGAGCGCAGCCCCGGGCCGTGCAGCATCCGGAGGCCGATCAAGACGCTTGTTTCATTTATACCTCCGGGACCACCGGCGCCCCCAAGGGGGTGGTGCTGAGTCATTGGAACATCGCCAGTAACGTGATCGCCTCGGGGGAGTTGTTCCCGCTCCGCCCGACCGACCGCTCGTTGGCGTTTCTGCCTTGGGCCCACGCTTTCGGGCAAACCGCCGAGCTGCATATGCTGTTCAGCGTCGGCTGCTCGCTCGGATTGAATGACGAAATCCCGCATTTGCTCGCCAACCTGGCCGAGGTCAAGCCGACCATTTTGATCGCCGTGCCGCGCATCTTCAATCGCATCTACGACGGTGTGAATAAGCAGATGAGCGAACGCCCGAAGCTAATCCAAAAGCTATTTCAAGCGGGGATCCGCGCCGCGACCAAGAAGAAGCGCGGACAGTCCCTGAGCTTGGCGGAAGGGCTTGCCCTCACCGCCGCCGACAAGCTGATCTTTTCCAAGGTGCGCGGCCGCTTCGGTGGGCGCTTACGCTTCTCCGTCAGTGGCAGCGCAGCCCTGGCCCGCGAAGTCGCCGAATTCGTCGACGCGCTCGGGATAGCCGTCTACGAGGGATACGGACTCACCGAAGCGAGCCCGGTGGTGACCGCCAATTGTCCGGACGCTACCCGCATCGGCACGGTCGGCCGAGCGCTCCCGCGCGTGCGCGTCGAGATCGACCGTGCGGCGACCGGCGACGAGAAAAACGGCGAGATAGTCGTGTACGGCGACAATGTCATGCGCGGCTACCACCACCGCGAAGAAGAGCAGCATCAAATGTTGATGCCCGATGGCGGGCTACGCACGGGGGACATGGGCTTCCTCGATGACGACGGCTATCTGCACATCACCGGTCGTATCAAGGAGCAGTATAAGCTCGAGAACGGCAAGTTCGTCGTGCCCTCACCGCTGGAAGAACAGCTCAAGCTCTCTCCCTACATCCTGAACACGATGCTGTTTGGCTTGAACCGCCCGTACAACGTGGCGCTGGTGGTGATCGACGAACCGGCGGTCAATCAGTGGGCTCAGGAAAAGAACATCCAAGTCAAAGACCTTCTCAACGATCCAGCGGTCAAAGAGCTGATTGGCAAGGAGCTCGAGACCCGCGCCCACAATTTCCGTAGCTACGAAAAACCCAAGGCATTCCTACTGATCCGCGAAGACTTCACGGTCGAAAATGGTCTCCTTACGCCGTCGCTCAAGGTGCGCCGGAAGCTGGTGCTCGACCGCTACTTGGGAAAACTCGAAGCGCTGTATTCGCCTCGCGCCGCGAACGCTTGACGCCCTCGACTTCGGATCGGAAAGCAGCGCGTGTTGGGTGCTGGGCGCGCCCATCGTGCTCTCGAGCTGCGCCATCCATGAGGCGCGCTACGGCTTCGGGGACTCGAGCTCTCCGAGGTATGCGGCGCTTGCTCGGCCAAGCACCTTGCTGCAGCCCGCCGAATGGATTGGCGATCAAGGCGGCGTGAGCTGGAGCTCGGCGCCACCCACACCGATCGCGGCGACACCCGAACGCCCATCGAGCGCGGCCTGCGGCAGAAAAAGCATGCCCCCGGTCGAGTCAGCGAAGCGCCGAAATGGGACGGAAATTACAAGAAGCAGCTGACCCTTCGCGCCGAGCAGTCGAACTTCGCGGCGTGGTCCCGCAGGCTCATACTTCGGCGTGAAGCGCGCGCCCCAGGCGAGCGATCCATTCGCGCGCAGCAGGATGCGTCGGTGTGCAAGAGGCATCGGCTCGACGTTGAGCGTCTTGGCCGAAATGATGTCCCCGTTGACCTGCGAGAGGCGCCGAAACAATGCCCGATAGGTATAGTCACTGATCCAATCGGGAACGCAATAACCCATTACGTCCCCATACTCGTTCGGATCGAGCAGCCGGTGCTTGGTCGAATCGAAGCCCCAAACGCCGATCTTTCCGCCAGGATAGGGAAACGGCCCCGAGTCTGACTTGGCCACGTCGCAAGGGGCGTGGTCCCGACCGAGGGCGTGCCCGAGTTCGTGCGCCATGGTATTTGGCGCGTCGCTGTTCGAGCCGTCGGGAAAAATGCCGAGACCGATCGAGCCGCGGCTCTCGACGTCCCCGGGCTCGGCGACCGTCGAATAGCCGACAGTGCAGTCACTCACGCAATAATCTGCGAAGCGCTGCTTGGGCGTAAATAGGCCGTAGTAAAAGACGTTGTCTGCCGGCGCGTCGCTCGCGCGCAAGGCATAAAGGTACTCGAGCAAGTCGTCCCAACCCGCATCCGGGCTCACCTCGATCTGAGGAGCCACTTCTGCACGAGTCGTGAACTGAACGTCTTTCAACGGATACATGGCGCGCACCCGCTCACGAAAACCCGCCAAGCTCAGGTCCGATACGTCGGGATGAACGCCCCCAACCAGGATCGGCACGATCACCACGTGCAGGGCATTGCCCGGAACTTCGACCGCCCCCAACGCGCTCTGCCCCCTGCCGGGAAAGCGATCTAGGACTTGTCCGTCAGCGCCGTCTCGAAGCGTGATCGAGTAGCTCGTATTGGCGAGCACTTGTGTTTCGTCGATCGGAAAGTTGAAGGTCGAGCCAAACTCGCCGTCGGTCGATCCGGCGCGGATTGGCTTGGTGCTCGCGACCGGTTCGCCGCGCCGCTCGGCGTCGAGTACGAGCACTGCAGACAATGCACGCGGGTGGAATCCTTCACTCGGCGCGACGTACACCCGGAGCACGCCGGCCTTGCCGATCACCACCGGTGCATTCGGCTCGATCGCGCTTCCGTTCAGCTCGAGCGGAATACGCAGTGTTTGCCAAAACGAGATCTCGGCTATCGCGACCCGATCGGTATCTGGACTTGCACCCGCGTCCGCGCTTGCACCCGCGTCCGCATTTGCACCCGCGTCCGCACTTGCACCCGCGTCCGCACTTGCACCCGCGTCCGCACTTGCACCCGCGTGCGCGCTTGCACCCGCGTCCGCGCCGCCCTGACCGCATTCGGTGCACGGCGCGTGTCCGCCCACCCCCGCGCCGGCCGTCGAATGAGCATCAGTATCGCCCGCACCGCAGGCGACACCGAAGCTCGTCAAACCCAAAGCGAGCCAACGCAGAAGATGACGAAACAACGTCCTGTGACGCTAGCACTCCCCGCGCACGAATGACGGAGTCGCTCGTAAACGAGGAGTGCGATATCAGCGCCGGTTCACTTCAACGGTGCCGGCGCGGCAGGCTTGGGCGCGGCAGGCTTGGGCGCTGCTTCGGCTTTTACCGCCGGGGACGGCTTAGCGACGGGCTCCGCTTTCGGCGCGAGAGCGGACGCGGGCTTGCCCGCCTCCGGCTTGCCCGGCGCCTCTGACTTGACCGGCGGCGCTTTCGCGACCGCGGGTTTGGTTTCCTTGCCCTTTGGCTCGGCCGCCTTCGACTCGGTCGTCTTCGCCGGCATCAACCCGAGCTGCGCCGCGAATGCGGGGCCATTCATGAATACCCAAACGTTCTTGGTCTTGCCGGCCACGAATTTGTCGATCTCGACGAAGTGCACCGAGACGGCCTTGCCTGTCTTCTTCAGCTTCATCGCCGGCAGGTCACCGGTGTTCGTGCCACTCCAGGTGCCGCTCGAGACCACGTAGTCGCCCGCGGACCACGCGCTCTTCACGTCCAACTTGGCATCGGGGAAGCCTTTGAACATCTCCTCCATGCCTTTTTGGGCTTCTTTTTTGCCCGTTCGATCGGCGGGCGCGCTGAGCTCCGAAAACACGATGTCGTCTGCAGCAGTGCCGAGCGCTGCGACGGCGTCATGCTTGTTGAAGCCCTCCACCTCTTTATTGAAGGCGGCCAAGTTGGACTTTTCGGCCTCGCTTCCGCTGGCGATGACCACCGGCTTTTCCGCCCAACCCGTGTCGATCGCCTTGCGGTGTGGCATCGGTGTCAGGCCCAGCTGGGCCGCGAGCGTCCCCCCGTCGTAGGCCATGATCTCTTTCGCTCCCTTGCCCGCGTCGTTCAACTCGACGCTCTGGTAGGCCAGGAAGCCCACTTTCTTGCTGGTCGCGGGAACCGGCCCCATCGGCGTCACGAAGGTCCCCGTGTGCGTGCCGCGCAGCAGCACCACGCCTGCGACCTTGTTACCGTTGACCAAGGTCAGTTCGACTTCACCGCTGGCGTCGGGGAAACCCGCCGCAAAGCCCTTGGCGCCGGCCTCGGTGATCGCGACCGGCCCAACCAACGGCGGCCCCATGTCGAGCATCTCGCTCGTGGCATTGTCGGCCCAAGCTGCTTGAAATTTCGCGAAGTCCTTGGCGTTGAACGCGCTCCAGATTTCTTGGTAGGCCTTGACCTTTTGCTCGGCCGTGAGCGCTACCGGCTTCGGCTCTTCCTTCTTCGCTTCGAGCACCGGGGCGGGCGCCACCGTGGCGGCCGGCGGCGGCGCGAGCGGCGCGGCGGCCGGCTCCTGCTGCCCGCAGGCAGCCAAGCCGAGCAGTGACAGAGCGGCAAAAGATCCCAGATTCCTGATCATCATCGATCCCCTTCGTGGCTGTCCGCGCTCCGCGCGCGAAAAGCGGGATCTTTTACACCGTTCCAGTCACATCACAAACTGGCCGAATCCGACGCGCGTCACACGAGCGGCTGATGGGCCGCCCGATGCCAGCCGGTTCTTGGTCAAAATCGAGCCCAATTGTGCCCCTTCCGGTTCTTGACAAAAACGATGTGCCAATGCATATCGAATTCGTGAAGCTGTCGAACAAGGGCCGCTATGCCGTGCGTGCGTTGTTCGACATCGCCTTTTTCAACGACGGCAAGCCGACCCAAGTCAAAGACATCGCTGAGCGTCAGCACATCCCGCCCCGCTTCCTGGAGCAAATCTTCCAGGACCTGAAGCGCTCGGGCATCGTGGGCTCCAAGCGCGGGCCGCAGGGCGGCTACAGCTTGTCGCGGCGCCCAGCGGACATTCGCTTGGGAGACGTGGTGCGGGCCCTCGAGGGACCGATCAGCCTCGGCGATCGTGAGATCGGGCCGAAACGCACGCAGCCGTCCAGTGATTCGCGCCGCGTGACCGAGATCATATTTCGCGATCTCTCCACGCGGGTCGAAGCATGCTTCGACGAAGTGACGATCGCAGACATCTGTACGCGAGCAGAAGATCAAGGGCTCAAACGTCCAGGGGCGCAACGCTACGTCTATGTCATCTGAATTCCTTCCCTCGCTGCCGCCACTCCCCCAGCATCCCCACATCTACGGGAGCGTCTTGGATCTGATCGCCGATACGGCGCTGGTGGAAATCCGCCGGCTCGGTCGTGATGCGCCGCGCGCCCACGTATTCGGCAAGCTCGAAGCGCAGAACCCAGGGGGATCGGTCAAGGACCGCATCTGCCTGGCGATGATCGAACGGGCTGAACAAGAGGGCAAGCTCGTGCCGGGCGGCGTCGTAGTCGAACCGACCAGCGGTAACACGGGTATCGGCTTGGCCTTGGTCTGCGCCAGCCGAGGCTACCGTTGCGTGCTGACGATGCCGGCCAGCATGAGCCTCGAGCGGCGCCAATTGCTGCAGTCATTCGGCGCCGAGCTGATCCTCACCCCGGAAGAGCAGCAGATGGAGGGCGCGATCGCCAAGGCGCGCGAGATAGCAGCGGAAACGCCGCTTTCCTTCACGCCCCAGCAATTCGAAAATAGTGCCAATCCGGATGCCCACTTCCGAGCCACGTCACAGGAGATCGTGCACGCCTTGGCGGGTGAGCCGGTGCATGCCTTCGTCGCCGCGGTCGGGACCGGCGGCACGATCAGCGGCGTGGGGCGCGCCCTCCGAGAGCTCTATCCCGAGTGCCAGGTGATCGCCGTCGAGCCGGAGTCCTGCGCGACGATTTCGCGCGGTGAGCGAGGTCCCTCGAAGATCCAAGGCATCGCAGCCGGCTTCGTGCCGCGAAACTACGACCCGAGCGCAGTCACCCGGGTGCGCACCGTTACGGACGAGTTGGCGTATCGAACGAAGGTCGCCTTGGCCCGTCGCGAAGGCCTATTGGCGGGCATCAGCTCTGGCGCGAACATGGCCGTGGCGCTCGAGGTTGCGCGCGAGCTGGGCGAGGGCAAGAACGTGGTGACCATGCTGTGCGACACTGGCGAGCGCTATTTCAGTCTCGATGAGTACTTCAAGTCCTGAGCGCGATGCGCTCCAGTTCAAGTCGGCGCTCGTCGTCGGCGTCGGCGGTCTCGGCTGTCCGGCAGCGCTGGCTTTGGCCGAAGCAGGCCTGGGGAGACTAGTCCTCTGCGACGATGACTTGGTCGACCGCACCAACCTGCATCGTCAGATCCTGTTCGACGAGGCAGACGTCGGCAAAGACAAGCTGGACGCCGCGGCGCAAGCTTTGTATCGCTTGGGTGCGCGTCCCGGCAGCATCGAGCTCGTGCGCTCGCGCTTCCTACCAGACAATGCCCGCGCGCTCGCCCGCGGAGTGGACCTCGTGATCGAAGGAGCAGACAATTTCGCGACCAAATTCTTGTGCGCCGATGCCTGCTTCTTGGAGCGGCGCCCCGTGGTGCACGGCGCGGCGGTGCGGCTCCACGCGACCGTCCTGTGCGTCGCCGCGCAAGGCGCCCCTTGCTACCGCTGCCTGTTCGAAGATCTGCCGACCGGCGCTGCCGCGCCGAACTGCGCGGAGGCCGGCGTGCTCGGCCCCGTCGTGGGCTTCGCGGGCGCGCTGATGGCGGACCGCGGCTTGTCCGTGCTTTTGGGCGAAACGGGCGCCTTTGGCAGTCTGGTCAGCTTCGATGGCAAGACCGACCGAGCGCGCGAAATCAAGCTCGCCGCACGACCGCGGTGCGCGCTGTGCGGCACAGAGCGCAGCATCGACCGCATCACTTATGATCGTTACACGGCTGCCAGTTGCGCAGCCTGAGTTCAACAGTAAAAGGAGACCGATATGGCAACCGTGCGCATCCCCACCCCGCTCCGCACCCTGACTGGCGGCGAAGATCAAGTTCAAGCCGCGGGCGACACCGTGAAGGAAGTGATCGAAACCCTGGAGAAGAATCATCCGGGAATTCGCGAGCGTCTCTTGGACGACAAGGGCGTTCGCCGCTTCGTGAACATCTACGTCGGTGACGAGGACATCCGTTTTCTCGACGGCCTGGCCACCGCACTCAAGGCCACCGACGAAATCAGCATCGTGCCGGCCATCGCAGGCGGCTGAGGTGGAGTCCGAGCATCCGCTCACCCGCCAGATCCGACTCTCCGAGGTCGGGCTAGAAGGGCAAGCTCGCCTTTCTCGTGCGGCGCTGTGTGTGTGCGGCCGGGACGGCAGCTTGGCAGAGTTCGTGTACTTGCATCGAGCAGGCGTCGAGCGGCTTTCATTGAAGCCGAACTCACCCGCTGTCCCGTTCGAACACGCTGCATTGTTTAGCCACGAAAGCACACGCCGGCTGGGCGCCGGCGCCTGGCGCGCACTTCGCCAAATCCGTGGCGTGCTGAGCCCCGCGCAGGATCTTCGATGAGCATCCGTCTGACACGTTCGCGACGCCTCTCTTCCGTGCTCGACGCGGTTGGCAATACGCCGCTGATTCGCCTGGAAAAAGTGGCCGCCTCCGCGCCCGGCGTCGAGGTTTACGTCAAGCTGGAGTTCATGAATCCAGGTGGTTCGGTCAAGGATCGACCGGCCATGCGCATGATGTTGGATGCAATCAAGGACGGTCGGCTGACCCAGGACCGGATTTTGATTGACTCGACGAGCGGCAACACCGGTGTCGCCTACTCGCTGATG
>Ga0302321_100005729_pt1 | contig 10901 bp, 13 predicted proteins | sample Fen_T0_1_FD_202505 | JGI IMG/M metagenome (GOLD analysis project Ga0302321, IMG submission 202505) | Peat permafrost microbial communities from Stordalen Mire near Abisko, Sweden - Fen_T0_1 | ecosystem: Environmental > Terrestrial > Soil > Wetlands > Permafrost | place: Sweden: Abisko...
TCTCTGACCGCGAGATGGAAGTGCTGACAAAGGTGGTGGAGGGTAAGAGCAACAAAGAAATAGCCGTCCTGCTGGGCATCAACAACCAGACCGTCAAGAATTACGTCACCTCCATCCTGCGCAAGTTTGGCGTGGAAGACCGCACGCAGGCCGCAGTTTACGCCATCAAACGCGGCTGGGTAAGCCTGGACAAAGACAAGCAGTAGGTCTCTACGGGGGGAATTACCCGGCACTATGTGATGGATGGGGGTACACAACATAGATCTTCTACAAACAAGAGTTGATTTCATACATCGATGATCAGTTTATTTACGATGAGAATCGGTGGTTGAGCGGTCCCTGACGGTTCGTCCTTAGCTCACCGTGTCGATATCATCCCCGCTGCGGGACATCGTGCCCGTATGGTATGGGCACGATGTCCCGCAGCGAAGTGCAGGTGTCGAGACTCAGTCGACTGAAGGGTCTCGTTTACACGTGAGTAGCGCATTTACCCCAAAATAATCATTCAGCGCTACCCGGGGGATTCAAAAATGTCTTTTTTCTTCCTAGCCACCCTACACTTTTAAGTATCTGGCTCAACTGTTCCTGTCCATCAATAAATCGAGTAGCGTATACAGGCAATGGTCTGGTTTAAGCCCGCTTTAGCGGGCTAAGTCCCCGTAGGGGATTGTACCTGAGCCGGGGTGTTTACGCCCCGGCGGAGCCGATGCAAAGATATTATCCTAATCTCCCCCAGATGGCGGAGGAAAATTCCCCCCGATCGGCGGATTTGATGGAAGCGCATTCGCCATATTATGAAATGACAGTCGTTTACGAGAGCCGCATTTTTCACTGATGCTAGGATCACGTCAGTTGGGCACCACCCTCTGAATAGCGGGTTCGAATCAGGTACTGGCTACGCAATCATTGTCAATCATCGTCACAACAGGAGAAACCCATGCAGATCCAAATCAATACCGACCATAATATCGAAGGTCACCAGGCACTGATCGCACAGGTCAGCGGAGTAGTGGAAGATACTCTAAGCCGATACAGCGAACATATTACGCAAGTAGATGTTCATCTGAGCGACGAGAACAGCAACAAAAAAGGCGGCAATAACGACATGCGCTGCGTGATAGAAGTCCACCTTAAAGGACGCCAGCCCATCGCAGTCACTCACCAAGCCACTACTTTGGACCAAGCCGTTAAGGGCGCTTCGGATAAGTTGGCCAATTTGATCGAAAGCACCCTCGAGCGGCTGCACGATCAGGAGATACGCAGGACTGATCCGTCCCCTGCAGAACCGAATTTTACAGACTTGTCATGAATTGAACAGACAGTGGAACTGGTAGTGTGATGTTTATGGAGTTGCTTCAACAGTAGAAAGAGATCAGCGTGAATATACATGATGACCCCGAGGATGTTGAATATCTGGACGCAATTGAACTACACAAGCGCCCGGTGACGGACGAACAATATCGCAAATTTGAAGCCTATGCCGCAGAGATTTTCAGCGCGTTCGGCCTGGATACGAATTCGCCGGCCACAAAAGACACTCCACGCCGGTTCATCAAGGCTTTGTACGATGCCACGGAAGGCTACGATGGCGACCCCAACCTGCTGAAGGTTTTCGACACCGAATGTCGAGGTGAACCCGATTGCAGGATCAGCCAGGTCATCGAAGGCCCAATCCGCTTCTTCGCTCTGTGTGAACATCACGCCTTACCCTTCTATGGTACGGCGTATGTTGGTTACATTGCCCACGAGAATATCATCGGGATCTCCAAACTGACCCGCCTGGTAAGGCTTTTTTCACGGCGCTTTGCTGTGCAGGAACGGATCGGGCAGCAAATCGCAGATGCCCTGGAAACCATGCTGCATCCGCACGGAGTGGCGGTTCTATTGGAAGCCCACCACCTGTGCGTGGAGATGCGTGGCGTGCGCGAAATGGCGCCCACCACTCGTACAACGGTCTGGCGCGGACATTTTGCCCAGGACGCAACCCTGCGCGCGGAATTCTTTTCAGCCTGCAAGTTTCAGCACGACGATCGCTAAGAGGTGATCGATGAAAAACTACAAATATCTCATTATCGGCGGCGGGATGACAGCAGATTCAGCTGTCATCGGTATCCGCGAAATCGACCCGGAAGGTTCCATCGGGTTGATTAGTATAGAATCAGACCCTCCCTATGACCGTCCCCCCCTAAGTAAAGGACTGTGGAAAGGCAAGCCCCTGGATAGCATCTGGCGCAAAACGGAAAGCCGGCACGTTGCGCTCCATCTCGGAACAAAGATTGTCTCCCTCAATGCCGATGAACAATCCGTCCGGGATGACCAGGGGAATGCATACCATGGCGAAGTGCTTTTATTGGCAACCGGAGGTAGACCTCGCCGCCTCGACTTTGGCGGGGAGGCTGTTCTCTATTTTCGAACCCTGGATGATTACAGGCGATTGGAAAAGATGAGCAAGGCAGTTCAGAGTTTTGCCGTTATCGGGGGAGGCTTTATCGGCGCAGAGTTGGCTGCCGCGCTGGCAATGAATGGCAAGAAAGTAAGTATGCTTTTTCCTGAAGATGGGATTGGCGCGCGTATGTATCCGCACGATCTTTCCCAATTCATCACCGACTACTTTCGAAAAAAGGGTGTTGAGATCTTCCCCGGCGAACAGGTTACCGAATTATCTCCACAAGGCAAACGCCATGTTCTAAAGACCCAAAGTGGACAAGACGTGGTTGTGGATGGCGTCATCGCGGGGATTGGGATTGAGTTGAACCTCGAACTGGCGAAAGCAGCCGGTCTGCGCGTGGGGAACGGCATCAGTGTGGACGAACATTTGCTTACCAGTCATCCAAACATTTACGCGGCCGGCGATGTGGCCGAGTTTTTTAATCCCGCCCTCGGTCAGCGCCTGCGCCTTGAGCATGAAGATGCCGCCAACACGATGGGCATCCAGGCTGGCCGAAACATGGCCGGCGCATCCGAACCTTACCTGCATCTGCCGTTTTTTTACTCGGACTTGTTCGAGTTGGGCTACGAAGCCGTAGGCCAGTTGGATTCTCGCCTGACGACCGTAGCCGATTGGGCCGAGCCTTTCCAAAAAGGCGTCGTCTATTATCTCAAGGATGACCGGGTCAGTGGGGTCTTGTTGTGGAACGTCTGGGATAAAGTCCCCGATGCGCGCAAGCTAATCGCCCAACCCGGTCCATTTAAAGCGGAAGACCTGAAAGCAAAAAATGGTCCGGGCTGGAAGATTGCCTTTTAGTTAGAAGGAATGGCTATGTCACTAAAAGGGAAGACGGTTCTTATAACAGGCGCGGCCCAGCGAATTGGCCGTTCCCTGGCCTTGGCCGTTGCCCACGCCGGAGCGAATGTGATCATCCATTTCGGCAATTCACGCAGCCAGGCTGAAAGCGCCAAGCTGGAAATTGAGTCCTTGGGGTGCAAAGCATTTATATTGCAGGCTGATCTTGCCGATCCGCTTCAGGTTGCCGCCCTAATGGCGCGCGCCCGAGAATTTGGCCCCGTGTATGCCCTAATCAATAACGCCGCCATTTTTGAGCCGCTGACCTGGGACAATTCCAACCTGGAGGCCTGGAACCGCCACTTGATGGTCAATCTGACAGTGCCTTTCCTGCTTAGTCAGGCCTTTGCCCGGTCCCCCGAGCCGCAAGAAAATAGACGGATCGTCAACTTACTGGATTGGCGCGCCCAACGTCCTGGCCCTGACCACCTGCCCTATACCATCAGCAAGGCCGCCCTGGCTGCTCTGACCAGCTCTCTTGCGGTTGCGCTGGCGCCACACGTGACGGTCAATGGTCTAGCCCTGGGAGCGGTTCTGCCTCCCAGCGACGGAGCATCAGATGCAGCTATTCTGGATCGAATTCCAGCCCATCGTTGGGCGGAGATGGAAGAAGTCGGCGCGGCGCTGCTCTTCTTGCTGGATGGCCCAACCTACATAACCGGAGAGATCATTCATGTGGATGGGGGCCGCCATCTGCTCTAAAAAGGATTTGCTATGGATCAAATTTTCATCTCTGACCTGGTCGCACGCGGTATCCTTGGGATCAACGATTGGGAACGCGAGAAGCCCCAGGAGATCCGGATCAACATTACTTTATTTGGCGACCTGAGCAAAGCCGGGGAAAGTGATAACATCCGGGATAGTATCAACTACCGCACCGTTGCCAAGAAAGTGCTGGCGCACGCCGAAGCCTCTAAGCGATTCACCGTCGAAGCACTGGCCACCGACCTTGTCCGCTTGTGTTTGGATGAACCGCGCGTGCAAAAGGCCAGGGTTAGGCTGGAAAAACCAGGGGCAGTGCGCTTTTCCAACTCTGTGGGGGTCGAGATAGAACGAGAAAAAGCAGCCCCAAAATGACGACGCGAGAACATCAACTTTGCCTGCTGCTCGGATCGAACATCCAGCCTGAGAAGAATTTGGCGCTGGCAGTCGATCTGCTGCGCAGCAAGGTAAAGATAGTTCAGGGCTCCTCTGTCTGGGAAACACCATCCGTTGGATCATCGGGGCCGAATTTCCTGAATGTAGCTTTGTTGGTGTCGACCGCCCTGGATGCAGCAACCTTCAAAGAGAAGATTATTCGCCCTTTTGAAGTGCAGCTCGGTCGGGTACGCAGCACAGATAAAAACGCCTCACGCACGATTGATATCGACATCATCCTTTTCGACAACCAAATCCTGGATCCCACTCTGTGGCGCTTCGCGCATCGCGCCGTCCCGGTGGCAGAAATCCTGCCTGATCTTCGATCTGATCGGGGTGACCTCCTTAAAGATATTGCACCTAGATTGGCCGAAACGACCCAAATCCGCTTGAGGCCGGGGCTGCCGACACCTATCACACCCTGAGTGGCAGTAAAAACGACATGATCCAAAGCAAAAAGAACGATAACTTTCGGCAGGTATGAGCTATGGCGAAAATATTACAACTTGCTCGTCCCCAATTCTTGATTGCCAGTGTGACTCTTTTCATCATGGGTGTTTCCTGGGCAATTATTCTGGGTTCACCTTTCTCCCTGCTGCGCATCCTGCTGGGATATTTGATCATTTTACCAGCCCATCTCTCCGTTTCCTATTGCAACGATTACTTTGATGTGCAGGCGGATAAGCATGCCAATCCAGCCCTCTTCAGTGGCGGCAGCGGGATTTTGGTGGAACATCCACATCTGCGAAAACCTGCCTTGTGGATCGCGATCGTATTGAATTTATCCTCAGTAGGATTTGGAATTTTGTTCCTGCTCAAATATTCGTATCCGCTCTGGTTCCTGGGATATGTCGTAATGAGCAATCTCATTGGCTGGGTTTACTCGGCACCGCCCTTTAAGTTGGTCTATCGTGGTTATGGGGAGTTGTTGACTGCTTTTACTTCGGGCTGCGTTGTGCCGGGAATGGGTCTCCTGGTAATGATGGGAAACCTTAATGGCGATGGACTGCTTTTCATGATTCCATTAACTCTTTATGGTCTGGCGTTTATCCTGGCCGTGGAGATACCTGACATGGAGGCGGACCGCCTGGGTGATAAGAAAACGTGGGTAGCTCAGAAGGGTCGACCCTTTGGTTTTACCACAATTGGGTTATTGCTGCTGATCGCAACAGGATATTTCTTCCTGACCCCTTATCTATATACACACTTGTTCCCGCTGGATTTCCGTTTACTAGGCATATTTTCTTTGCTACCTCTTGTAATGGGTTTTTTAGGGCTGCTTAAGCGACCCACCAACAGGCAAACCGCTCTCAAGCTCGTCAACACGTTGAGTGGCGCATTGGCAGTTTTTTTTATTCTTACTGACGTTGTCATGGTGGTTGCGGCCGCAAATTAGTGTGTCAGCATGAGAAGTCATGTGTAAGTGCATTGGTTTTGTTACCGCTTGTTAGCAGGCGAAGGTTCGATTAGGCAGTTAATCAACAGAACATCAAACAGGAGAATAGCCATGCCGGATTTTGGATCACCTTTTTCAGGGTTAGCAAACGATCGGAAACTCACGGATGAAGAACTGGTCAGAGCAATTCGTTTTGCAGTAGCGTCAGAGTACGAAGCAACTCAGATATACATGCAGCTTGCCGAGTCAACCAGCAACAAACTCGCTGTGAAAGTACTCAAGGAAATCGCGGATGAGGAACTTGTCCATGTCGGAGAGTTTCTGAGATTGCTCCGCGAACTTGCCCCCGATGAAGAAAAGTTCTATGCCAAGGGAGCAAAGGAAGTAGAAGAAAAAATCCGGAAAAAGAAGTAAGAAATCCCCGCCAAAGACCGTTCAAACTGCGACCAATGGACGGTTTTGCTGCGTTTTGCATACCTACCAACTAGAAGCAGAAAAAGAGGAAGCAAACTATGAGTACGATTACAACGAAAGATGCTACGCAAATCTACTATAAGGATTGGGGCACAGGCCGGCCGGTGGTGTTCAGCCACGGCTGACCCCTCAATGCAGATAGTTGGGAGGCGCAGATGCTGTTCCTGGCCTCCAAAGGCTGCCGCTGCATTGCCCATGACCGCCGAGGCCATGGGCGCTCGAGCCAGCCCTGGAATAGCAATGAGATGGACACTTACGCTGACGATCTTTCAGAGTTGATCGAAAAGCTTGATCTGAAAGATGCCACTCTGGTTGGCTTCTCTGCGGGCGGCGGCGAAGTTGCCCGCTATATCGGCCGCCATGGAACGAAACGGGTGGCCAAGGCCGCACTGATTTCCGCCGTCCCACCGCTGATGTTAAAAACGACGGCCAACCCCGGCGGCCTGCCGATTGAAAAGTTCGATGAGATCCGCCTCGGCTGCATTGCCGACCGCTCACAGTTCTACAAGGATCTCGCCAGCGGCCCGTTCTTTGGCGCTAACCGGCCCGGCGCCAAGGTTTCGCAGGGGATGATTGACTCATTCTGGCTCCAGGGCATGCAGGCCGGTGCCAAGAATACCTTCGATTGTATCAAGGCATTTTCCGAGACAGATTTCAGCGAAGACCTGAAGAAGTTTGATGTGCCGACTTTGATCATCCACGGTGATGATGACCAGATCGCCCCGATCGGCGCCGCAGCTCTGCGCTCAGCAAAGCTGGTCAAGAGCGCAACCCTAAAGATCTACAAGGGCGCACCTCACGGTATCGCGTACACACACACAGACCAACTCAATGCCGACCTGCTGGCATTCCTTGAGATCTGACGTCATTTTGCTGGCACCGAAATTAATACTCTTGAATGCAGCCTTACCCATCAGCCGTTACGGGAAAATGTGCTTACTAAAAAGGTTTCGAAGATGTCGCTGTTATTTCTCCGATACGACTGGCAGGGCTAAAAATGCCGGCAAAACATGAGGAAGGAGATCATATGCAAGAATTAGCACAACTTCATTGCAGCCCGCTGGCAGGTAACACCCCACGGCTCACTGCACGGGAAATAAGTCAGTTAAAATTAAAACTGCCTGGCTGGGAGACGCATACAAAAAAGGGCGAATTGCGTCTGGAAAAATCATTCCAATTCAAGGATTTCGGGCAGGCGCTGGCTTTCACCAATCGGGTCGCGCAACTGGCCAATGAAGAAGACCACCACCCCGCTCTCTTAACAGAGTGGGGGCAAGTGACCGCCACCTGGTGGACTCATAAAATCAAAGACCTCCACAAGAATGACTTCATCATGGCTGCAAAAACCGAGCAGGCTTAAAGAACGTCCTCCTGAAGATCAACTTATCGGATATCGAAACTCGACACTCTGCCATCTCCGTCGTTTCTCCATTAGAAGATACTAAGAAGTATTTCTACTCCAAGATAGTGAATACAAAGGACGAGCATGAATATAAATTCCCAGGATTTTCGTGTGAGAGCAGGCGACAATGTCAAACTCAAAAAATGGCCGACGCAGATAAAGTCATACCATCAATCGAAGGAGCAATATCAGAAAATACTCAGCGAACACATTCAGAAACTAAGCGCTCAGCAAAGCCTGCTCTACGCATCCAACCACTATTCATTGCTATTGATATTTCAAGGCATGGATACCTCCGGCAAAGACGGCGCCATCAAGCATGTGCTGTCCGGTATCAATCCGGAGGGTTGCGAGGTTTTTAGCTTTAAACAACCGAGTGCAGAGGAACTGGAACACGATTTTCTTTGGCGAGCAGCCTGTCATCTGCCGGGGCGGGGACGCATCGGCATTTTTAATCGTTCCTATTACGAGGAAGTACTGATCGTTCGCGTACACCCCGAAATTCTACGCAGCCAGGGGCTGCCAGATGAATTAATCAAAGACACCATCTGGGATGAGCGGTATCATTCCATTGTAAATCTGGAGAACCATCTCTATCGAAACGGAACCCGGGTTGTCAAATTCCTCCTGCACTTATCAAAAAACGAACAACGCAAGCGCCTTCTCGCCCGGATCGACGAGCCTGAAAAGAACTGGAAATTCAATCCTGCTGATATTCAAGAGCGAAGTTTTTGGAATGATTATCGAAAGGCATACGAGGCCTGCCTAAGTGCAACCAGTACACAGGAAGCACCCTGGTATGTTGTCCCGGCAGACGATAAAGAGACCGCACGCGTCATCATCTCCCAAATAATCCTCGATACGCTCGACGAACTCAAGATGAGTTATCCAGAGGTGGATCAGGCGCGCCGCAAAGAACTACAGTCGATCCGCAAACTACTTGAAAGTGAGGGCGAGAGTCCAGAGTGATTACTTTATCGTCGTATATTTACCAGGGTTCCACCCAACTCCCCTACCTATGCAGAGACAAGCTAACTTTTTTGAAATCGATAAAGCCTCGTTCAACGTTTGTATCGATCAACTGCACCCGTACCCGTTCACCGACATCCATCCCCTCGAATCCTTCAACAACTTTGCCTTCGATCGGCACACTGAAAAGCCGGACCCAGGTTCCCTTCTCGGAAGCGCCAGTAACAATCGCATCAAACTGCTCACCGATCCTTGATTCAAGCAGCAGCGCAGCCGAGGATTTCTCCACCTGGCGTTCGACTTTCTTCGCCGCGTCTTCTGCTTCGGTGCAATGGGTTGCTAAAACATCCAATTCAGCCTTGCTGTAGGGCACAGGCTCCCCATCCAGAGCCGCTTTCAACAGGCGCTGAGTCAACAGATCAGGATAGCGCCGATTCGGAGCGGTTGAGTGGGCATAATCTTTGACCGCCAGCCCAAAATGACCCGGTACAATCCCGTCTGGAAGCTCGGCAACGTACTCGCCGGCACCCAAAAGCTTGATCACCGCCAGGGATAGATCGGGGAAACCCAGCGCATCTGCGTCTTTTTGCTTGACGAGAAACTCTTCCAACGCTTTTGAATCAGGGATCTCGGGAAGCTGGAACTTGTGATCCGCGGCCATTGCCACAATCCGTTCCCAGCGTTTGGGTGTGCGTACCACGCGCCGGAGCGATGGAAATTGCATGGCTGAGAGATAGCGGGCAGTGACGCCATTCGCGGCAATCATAAAATCCTCAATGATTTCTTTGGCGCGGTTCTTTTCCTCGACTTCAAGGGACTGAATTTGATCGCCGTCGAAGACCGGTTTGGTTTCAATGGTTTCCAGGCTAAGCGCCCCGTGGAGATGCCGAAAATTCTTCATGCTTTGTGCTGCCCGATCCTGCAGTTGCAAATTCTCAGCCAGCCCCGCAACAGCAGTTATTTCTTCAGGTATGTCGCCTGTCTTTTCCAGCCATGCAGCGACACTGCTGTAGGCCAGCTTCGCATGATTTCGAACCCATGCCCGGTAGATTGCCGAATCTTCAAGCGACCCATCAACGCTGACCACCATTTCAACCACTACAGCAAGACGATCCTGATTGAAATTGAGAGAGGTCATGTCAGTAGAAATCTGCTCTGGGAGCATTGGAAATATCTCGCCAGCGGTATAAACCGATGTGGTGTTAGTGCGTGCGTGCTCGTCAAGCGCCGAACCCTTTTTGATGCACGAGTCCACATCTGCAATGGCAACAAATATTCTAACCTTGCCTGCGGGCATTGCCTCAGCCACACTGAGTTGGTCCAGGTCACGCGAGTCATCGTTGTCAATGGAAGCCCACAGCAGGTTGCGTTTGTCGCGAATTGCATTAGTGTCTGTTATTGCGGACCGTTGAACCTGCTCCAATTCAACCAGCGCTGCTTTGGAAAAATCAGGGAGCAAGCCTCGTTCCAACATAACCCGATGTGCAATTCTCTTTAAAATGGCGCGGTGGCTTTGATCATTTACGTTCATAATAACTCCTGCTCATTTCGAAATTAACCTGGCTCAACTATAAGCCGCAGCCGCGGCGAGTCTGTCGATCACCACTTGGAAGACCCATGAAACACTCATGATACACATATGAAACACATATGATACATACATGGGAGCTACAGAGTACCGCGTTTGCGGTAAACCAGAACGATCGCCCGGTCTTTTGGCTCTTCTTTATCCTATTATCCCTCATTATGCTCCGACTGCCCATGCAAAAATGGCTCAAAACCCCATGCTGGCTACTTGAGTCATCCACCCCTTTTTTTGAGTGGCTGGAGGAAGTGGCTCATTATCTCTTTGAACTCCAGCAGAGGAACCAAGCAGCCGCCACGGTTGCTTTAGGTGTCCTAACAATACTCAAAGGACGTCGGGGGGGCAGGTGCTATTAGAAATTTTATACTTTCCCGAAGCCAGATCGACCTCCAATAACGCCCAGGCAGCACCATTGTCCCAGCGCATGGCAATTTCGAAGTCTTTAGTTTCAGGCAGGCTGAAGGTGCCATCGAAAGCAGGATGTCGATTTCGAAAACGGATCAATTCAAATAGTGATTGAACTACAGGACGTTGAATGGCTTGTTCGACCTCTTCGATGGTATAGAAATGACGGTTAATGTCCCGTCCAACACCACTTTTGGCCAGCAAGGCCATATCGTTCTCGCCGGCCAATAAGCCCACGTAATAAACCTGT
>Ga0302321_100005731_pt1 | contig 10899 bp, 10 predicted proteins | sample Fen_T0_1_FD_202505 | JGI IMG/M metagenome (GOLD analysis project Ga0302321, IMG submission 202505) | Peat permafrost microbial communities from Stordalen Mire near Abisko, Sweden - Fen_T0_1 | ecosystem: Environmental > Terrestrial > Soil > Wetlands > Permafrost | place: Sweden: Abisko...
ACTTGGAATACCTGTAGTCGCTGGCCCTTACGAAGCAACTGCGCTTGGCAACGCACTGATGCAATTGGTTGGCCTGGGCGAGCTACACACATTAACAGAGGTCCGCACTATTGCACAAAAAGCACCTACACAGATCTTTTCACCACAATCAAGCAGACAAGCAGCATGGAACGAGGCAGCACAACACTTTGGCGCATTGGGCAGATAAGCTTTTTGCAACGCTGCAAACATTTCTCGATTTTTTACTTCGTAAAACACGCTCACGCATGATATGATACAGGCAAGCTCTCAGACACCGTATACACAGCAGAATTAGTTCAACGATGAGAAGAGGAGTTCAACTTTTGAATAGTACCACTAAAACGAAGATTGGCATCATTGGATGTGGCCAGATCAGCTCTATTTACTTGCAGGCTCCCCAGAAATTCGATATCCTCAATGTCGTCGCATGCGCCGATATCGATATGACACGCGCACAAGCACAGGCTCAACGCTTCAATGTTCCCAAGGCCTGCACAGTCGAAGAATTGCTGGCCGATCCCGATATCTCTATCGTGATCAACCTGACTATCCCGAAAGCACATGCAGAGATTGGCATGGCTGCCATCGAGGCTGGTAAAGCGGTCTATAGCGAGAAACCTCTCGCGGTTAATCGCGCACAAGCTCAGGCGCTACTCAAAGCAGGTCAGACAAAAAACTTACGTGTCGGCTGTGCTCCTGATACCTTCCTTGGTGGCGGTATACAGACTTGCATTAAACTGATCAATGACGGAGCGATTGGCACGCCAATCGCGGCCACTGCATTTATGCTGAGCCACGGCGTTGAACACTGGCATGCTGATCCGAACTTCTTCTACCAACCCGGTGCCGGTCCTATGTTCGATATGGGCCCTTACTATCTCACCGCGCTGATCTCTATGTTCGGCCCTGTTCGCCGCGTTACAGGCTCAACACGTATTACATTTCCGGAGCGCACTATCACAAGTCAGCCCAGATACAATCAGAAAATTACGGTCAACACCCCAACCCATATTGCCGGTGTTATGGACTTCGCCAATGGTGCTGTGGTGACTATGATCACCAGTTTTGATGTCTGGTCTCACAATCTACCTCGTATTGAGGTCTACGGCACAGAAGGCTCTATGGTCGTTCCTGATCCCAACACATTCGGTGGCCCTGTAATCATTCGCAAGGCAACCGATACCGAGTGGAACGAGGTGCCACTTACTCACGCCTACACCGAAAACAGCCGTGGCATCGGTGTCGCCGACATGGCTCATGCTATCCATTCTGGCCGCCCACACCGCGCCAATGGCACTCTGGCCTTCCACGTTCTCGACATTATGCAAGCCTTCCACGATTCTTCTAACGAGGGCAAACATATCGAACTTACCAGTTCATGTGAGCGGCCACTTCCATTAAGCCCAGGCACGCATGACTGGCACGAGGACTACCAGACTCAAGGATAATTTGTTATAACTGAAGCGAAGACTATAGCCAGGATTGGCAAGATAGATTATGCAACTCCTAGCTTTCGCTTCAGTGCTTCAAGGAACTCACCCTCATCCTGGCTGACTTTCTGACCGCTCCCAAACACACCATGCCCTGCCGCCTCTGCTACCTTCTTTGCCAGAGCGAGCAGGGCCGCTTTGAACTCATACGCTTCTGTATCTGTATCCAGTAACGAGACGCTCTCATTAATACGTGCTCGATACGTATTCTCAGCTGTCCTTCTTTGTGTAGGCGTATAACCCTGAATATCCTGTATCGATGCATCAACACCCGCTGCAATATTCTGAATTAAGACATTCTGAGGATACTCCCTTTTGGCTTCATCAATGTACTTCGTCGCATTATGAAATTCACGCAAAAGCCCAACGTAGTCAGTCGCGTCTATTAACAGAGTTGCCATAATGATGTCGTTAGAGAGGGTGGAGATCCGAATCAGTTGTTCGCGAGTGTATTGGGCCATATTTGCGTCCTTTCTGTCAACAACAATCGTTTGATGTCCCATATATCCTCTTTTAGCAGAAGAGCTTGTAACTATAGTATACACTATTGCATCTCTACCAGGACAACTCACACATCCCAAAAAGTGTTGTCCTCTTGGTAACATTGCTCAGCGCTGTGCTAAAATAGCTTCATGGAAACAATGCCACGGTTCCCAATTTCAAAGGTTTTCACTTCCCACCGGAAATTATCGCGGTCTGGCTATATTTCCGCCTCTCGCTTAGTTTTCACGATGTGGAAGGACTTCTGGCACAATGATGTGGATTCATTTACACGTTTAGAAAGGCTGCATAAACAATGAGTAGAGATGTTTCGAACAGAAGATTACGTGCTGGCATCGTCGGTGGTGGCAAAGGCTCTTTTATCGGCGCTGTACACCGTGTTGCAGCAGAACTAGATGGTCAGGCACAGGTCATTGCTGGTGCTATGTCGACAGACCCACAACGAGCCCAGGAATCTGCCGATGCCTGGCTCCTACAACGCTCATATAATAGCTTCGAAGACATGGCCAGGCAAGAAGCTGCTCGCCCTGATGGCATTGATTTTGTCATTATTGCTACTCCAAATCATATGCACTTCCCCGTCGCCAAGGCTTTCTTAGAGCATGGCATCCACGTGGTATCTGATAAGCCCATGGCTTTTGATCTGGCACAGGCTCAAGAGGAGGTCGCTCTCGTCGAGAGCAAAAACCTTATTTTTGCCCTTACTCACAACTACACAGGCTACCCGGCCGTCCGCCATGCTCGCCAGCTTGTTCGCGATGGCGCAATCGGCGAAATAAGAAAGGTTCTCGTCGAATATATTCAGGATTGGCTTATGGATGCTCAGGAAGCAAGCGGCAATAAGCAAGCAGAATGGCGCACTGACCCCAACCGCTCTGGCGCGGCAGGCAGTGTAGGCGATATCGGTACTCATGCCGCCAACTTACTCGAATTCATCACTGATCTCCAGATAGCTTCGCTTAATGCAGATCTCACAACGTTCGTCAAGGGTAGGCAGCTTGATGATGATGCCAATATGCTCCTTCGCCTTTCTAACGGCGGTAAAGGCTTGCTCACTTGCTCTCAGATCGCCGCTGGTGAGGAAAATAGCCTGGCTATCCGCATCTATGGCACTAAAGCTGGCCTTGAATGGCATCAGATGGAGCCTAATACTCTATTATTCAAACAGGCCGGCCAACCTGTACAGGTCCTCCGCACTGGCCTTCCATATATGAGCGATACAGCGAAAGCTGCTACGCGCACTCCTGCCGGGCATCCCGAAGGCTTTTTTGAAGCGTTTGCAAACATTTATAAAATGGCTATTGCGGATATTCGTCGCGTGGAATCAGGCCAAAAACCACTGGGTGGCTATCCCACTGTCTATGATGGTCTGCGTGGCATGCTATTCATCACGAAAGCAGTCGAAAGCTCTCATAAAGGCTCCATCTGGGTTGATATGCAAGCAGAATAACAGTATCCCTTTCACATAACCTGGCCTCATCCCTCCCTTGACTAAATCCGCAGGGAAGGATGAGACCTTTTTTATCTATTCTAGGCCTCTGACTTCTATTTAGCTGATACTTACTAGATCGGCCCGCCTCTTCTATCATCCCACACACGAATATTACAGGGCTCTCTCAACTACACCTTCCCTCTGACGCAAAAAATTTACTGTCGCTTTTGCTCCTTCTTCGAAATCTACGGTCGATCTCCACTGAAGTACTCGATCCGCTTCCGCTAAATCAAAATACGCTTTGTAAATATCTCCAGGCCGCTTCGGCGCTTTCGTCACAGGTACGGTCCATCCAACAATCTTTGCTAATGTTTCATATATCTCGTTCACTGTCACCCCTCGTCCCGTTCCAATGCAAAAAATACTGTCATCGCCTTCATTCAGTACCTTCAAGTTCGCACGAGCAACATCTCTTACATAGACATAGTCTTTCTGCTGCTGACCATCCCAATCAATTCGCACTCCCTCGCGCCGCAAAAAATGTTGCGCAAAGATCGAAATCACGCCCGCTTCTCCACCTGGATCTTGACGAGGCCCATAGACGTTCCCATAGCGAAATATTGTGTAGGCTAATCCATATGCCGACTTCCAATAGCGTATATAGTGTTCCCCTATCATCTTTGTTATGCCATATGGCGACTCCGGACGTTGCATTGTTCTCTCATCAATAGGTACTCGCTCTGGCACTCCATACGTCGCACCAGAAGACGCAAAGATAATCTTGCGTGCTTCCACATCGACTGCACACTTTAAAACATTTAGGATTCCTTGTACATTCACCTGCGCATCCAGACCAGGATCTTGCGTCGATATCGCTACACTATGTTGCGCCGCATGATGATTGATAATCTCTGGCTTGACCTCCCGAAAAATTCTGGCTACTTCCTCATAATCCGTAATATCTCCATGATAAAATGTGGCGCGAGCATTGATGTTCGCTAGACGGCCTCCCCCTTTTTCCCACAAATTATCTAAAACCGCAACTTCATGGCCAGCCTCTATATACTCATCAACAATATGCGAACCAATAAAACCAGCTCCACCTGTAACTACTATCCTCATATTCGCTTCCCACGCTTCCGTTTTTTGTTTTTCTCTTCAAAATACATAAAATTCGTTCCATACATAATGAGACATTGCGAAATTACCTGCTTATATTCCCTTTCCCCATTCATCTGGATTTTATGGAGTATAAAGACCTTCTACAGGCGTCTTTGGCAATGCAGTAACCAGGGTCCGTACCGAAGAGCGCACAATTTCACGCATATGCCGCGTTATAACATGCGCACATATCATATGCGCATCCTCCTCCTGCTCAATGTTTTGACCAGGAACCAGCACATAGGCATCTACCATCTCCTTCATTTTCCCTCCGTGGGCTCCCAATAAGCCTATTGTTACAGCCTTCGACTGTTTCGCAAAACATAATGCATTGATAACGTTTCTAGAATTTCCACTTGCGCTGATACCTATCACAATGTCTCCAGGCTCAATAAGAGAGGCTAGTTGCTCCACAAAGATATGATCATATGCTGTATCATTGCTCCAGGCCGTTATTAATGGCGTTTGATCGGTAAGGGATAATGCTTTCAAACGTGGCGCTCCTGCTGCTATCGTGTTTTTGCTCAGATCTAACGCAAAATGCGATGCCGTTGCCGCGCTTCCCCCATTTCCCATGATGAATATACGTTGATTACTATAGTATGCCTGCTCAAGAAGAAATAATATACGTTGCAATTGAACGAGTGAGATATCTTGCAACATTTTTTCTATATCAGAAAAGTAATTTGTAATTGCCTTCACTCTTTTTATCTTCCCTTTTCTACAAAAATCTATTACTCACTTATACACATGATCTCCAATAATCAAGCGTCTGTTCAAGCGCACACTCAATAGTAAGCGTGGGCTCCCAGCCAGCATGCGTTCGTATTCGGGTAATATCAGCAAGCATGAGTAAATGATCTGCCTCTCGCGTATATGTACTATCTTCCCGCACAGTAATGGGAACACTCGTATGCCGAAGCAACAATTCCACTATCTCACCAATGGTATATGACTTACCAGATCCAACATTGTACGCTTCTCCAGCATGCCCATACTCTGCAATGGCAATATAGGCGCTTACGATATCTTCAACCGGCAAGAAATCTCGTCGGGCACACAGATTCCCAATGTGCAATATCGCTTCCTTCTTCCCTGCTTCAATCAGCGCAATCTGCCGAGCTATACTTGCCACCACAAACATTGGTGCTTGACGTGGCCCAAAGTGGTTGAATGCACGCACTCGCATGATTGGTAAACCATAAGCAACAAAGTACTGCAAAGCGTAAAAGTCTTGCGTCACTTTTGATATTCCATATGGATTCCCTGGCTTAAATGAACTCTCTTCCCTTATCGGATTCTCAGCACCAAGCACTCTCCCATATTGCTCACTTGAACCGATCACGACTATTCGCGGCATCAGTTCTTCTCGCCGTAATGCTTCTAGAAGATGGAGAAGGCCTTCTGCATTGACCTGCAAAGTTTCAACTGGGTTTTTCCAGGATTGGGCAACCGATGACTGTGCAGCTAAATGAAAGATAAGATCTGGCCGTGATTGCGCTACGGCTTCGCACACACTTTGAAAAGATCTCACATCAGCAATGAGGGGGTGAATTTCATCTGCTTTCGTACTTGCGGCCTCTATGCTCCTATACATTCCATATAATTTAGCATCTGGGTAACAGCTATGACATTTTTCAACAAGATACTTACCAACAAACCCTGATACTCCTGTAATCAGTACACGCGACGGAGTTAACATATTTGATATGAGCCCTTTCGATTACAATATGCATCTATCTTCATGTTGGGACTATTTAGATACTTGCATCATGCATATAAGATTGGCACCATATGTTTCGTAGAAGGTTGGAAGCGCGTAGCTTGCTGTATATCATTTTCCACCATCATACACACAAGCTCCTCAAATGTTGTTTTCGGATACCAACTTAGCTGCTGTCGTGCCTTCGACGCATCTCCTAATAATTGTTCAACTTCAGCAGGGCGCATTAATTGTTGATCCACTTCTACATACTGCGACCAATCATCAATACCAACATAAGCAAATGCAGCAGAGATAAACTCTCTTACACTATGCGAAATACCAGTTGCAATTACAAAATCTTCAGGCTTTTCCTGTTGCAACATACTCCACATCGCTTCAACATAATCACCTGCAAAACCCCAATCACGTTTGGCATCAAGATTCCCAAGCAGCAACTTCTTTTGTAAACCAAGGTGAATCTGTGCTACGGCTTGTGTGATCTTGCGCGTGACAAACTCATATCCACGGCGCGGTGATTCGTGATTGAAGAGAATGCCCGAACAGGCATACATATCATAACTTTCACGAAAATTTACGGTCATCCAGTGACCATAGAGCTTGGCAACACCATAAGGGCTACGTGGGTAAAATGGCGTATTCTCGTTCTGAGGTATTGTCTGCACTTTTCCAAACATCTCCGATGTAGAGGCCTGATAAAATCGAATTGGCCAACCAACTAAACGCACTGCCTCCAACATTCTTACGACGCTCAAACCGGTATACTCCCCCGTCGCTACAGGCTGCCGAAATGATGTACCCACAAACGACATCGCTGCCAGATTGTATACCTCATCAGCATGCGAACGACGCAATGCCTGGATAAGCGATAGTTGATCAAGCAGATCCGCATCAATAAACTCAATATCACTCAACAGATGATGAATGCGTTCTGTGTTGAACGTGCTTGTCCGCCTTACTAAGCCATATACACGATAACCTTTTTGTAATAAAAATTCTGCAAGGTAACTACCATCCTGTCCAGTAATGCCTGTGATTAAAGCACATGTCATACTATTCTCTCTTTTATAATTTACTACTCATATACCACACATACTTCAAATACTAACTAGGCACCAGTGTGTACAATAAAAACTTTTAGCGTCTTTATCAGTATCAAAATATCTAGAGACGTGCTTCTTTTATCTATGTATCTCATATCAAGCATAATTCGCTCTTTATAAGACACATGCTGCCTACCACTGATTTGCCATAAACCGGTAATACCTGGCTTTACAGAAAGTCTTTTCTCTGCATACATTCCATAACGTGACAGCTCACTCGGGTGAATCATCCTTGGCCCAACCAGGCTCATCTGTCCTACTAATACGTTAAATAGCTGTGGTAATTCATCAATACTCATTTTACGTAAAACACGTCCCACATTGGTTATTCTTGGGTCCCACTCCAATTTCATATTTTTCTGGAACTTTTTCAAGAGGTCAGGTCGATTTTGCAGGTATGTGTCTGCGTCTATAATCATAGTTCGAAACTTGAGCGCATGGAAATGTCGACCATTGAAACCGACAATCTCTCGAAAATGTAAAATTGGGCCTCCATCTTCTAGCTTGATATAGAATGCAACAAGTAAAAATAGGGGAAAGAGCATAATTATCCCTAAAATAGCCACTATAATATCTATACATCGCTTTAAAATATGGTAAGATGGCACTGGCTTCCAATCTAAATCAGTACTTATCTTCTCCTCAAACTGGATGTCCTGGTCTGGCTTTACTTGAGTAAATACGTCTTTCGCTGTACGATTCATTTCTAACCTCAAATACAATAAGCACTCGCTTCTTTATCTGCAAGATAAAAGATCACAGCGCCTGGTTTCTTCTATCTGCGTTTTGATATTTCTAGTGGTGCTAACACTACCTGGCTCGCCCTCCGTGTGAACATGTCTATAAGTACTTTCTTCGTGGCTATACCCCAGGCATCCCAATTCAGACGCTCTTCATAGGCCGCTCGACTTGCCCGCACTAAATAATGATAGTAAGATGTATCCCGATAAGTTCTCGCTATAATATTGGCATACACATCTCCTTTTGCACTATAAGGTAGCGTAAAACCGTTTTCTCCATTCTTCACAACTTCAGGCACCCCGCCAGTTTGCGTCGTTATTACCGGTAAACCAAAGGCATTTGCTTCACACATGGCAATGCCAAAACATTCATTTCTCGTTGGCAAAAGGAAAAAATCTGCTTCCATGTATAGTTTTTCTAACTTCTCGCGCTGGCCTTCATCATTCTTGTCTAAGTATGAAATAATCTTCATACGAGGATGTGACCTTCCTTTCGGTGGTATACATCCACAAATGGTCAGCTCCGCCATAATTCCTAACTTCTCAAGCTCAGATAACGTTTCTAGAGCTATCTCCCCTCCCTTGCGTTCCCAGTTCACACCAATGAAAAGTAATCGACACTGATCAGATCGTTGCCTTGCAAGCACTCTTTCTCTCGTTGGCACCTTTTCAAGGTTTGCACCGAAAGGTATTATATGTGTCTTCTGCTTGTCCGCATGATAATATTCAATAGCCGCCCTGGCCGCCCACGCGGTTGGGTAGAGCACCATATCGGCTTTACTTATGCCTCGCTTCTGAATGTCATCTATCTGATAAGCCGAACTTTTAAGGAGATAAGAAAAATTTTGGTGATAACCACGGAGTACCGCAAAATTCGCGTCTTCTACCAATACAATGGGGATGTCCGTCTGTAAAAAGGCGATCTCTGTTGCACCACTCAATGCAAAAATCACATCAAATGGCTCACCCGCCAGTCTCATATCGGCAACTTTAGCATAACGCTTCGATACAGCATATGTATGTCGAAATGCAAAATTCTTATGTAGAAATAATTGTGCACTTTTATGCGTTAACCTTCCCACAAGCATTTCACTAAATGCAGAAAGGGGGCCAATAAATGTGACATCTCCGCAATATTTTTGCAAAGATTGCGCAAGATAATAATATGTTCCTGACCAGGAACGTCGGTCTTGCGCATCTAAAGCCGTTAGCAGCGCAATATTAAAACGCTTTATCCCATTATCCATAAAGCATTTCCTCCTTTTATTTTTCTTTATTAAGTTTATAATATCTTTCATAAAACATCATATGATGATAGTATATACACATAATAAAGACTCAAAAAAATAGTTCGTTATTTTTAGAGGAGTATGCTGATAGATCTTCAGAATTAGTTAACATGCTATTTTGCGCATATTTTTGTTCACTATGCTGATACATGGCAACTAATCGCTCGGTGATCATTTGCCAGTTGTGATGCTTTTCTACATACAAACGCCCCTGACGGCTTATAGCTGTACGTAGAGCGGTATCGTCCATCAGGTAAAGCGCTTTTTGCGCAAATTCGTCTGCAGATTTGGCAACAAGCATGTCATAATCAGGTTCGGCGCTCATGGCTCGCGACGATTGAAAAGATATAACTGAGGGAGTTCCTAACGCCATCGCTTCTAATACTTTATTCTGTAACCCTACACTGTATACCATTGGACTCATCGTGATGTGGGCGCGCCGAATATAGGGACGCATGTCGTCAACATATCCTGTTACTTCTACTCTCGCGTCCACTGCAAGATCTTGAATCGATTTCGGTGGCTTGCTCCCAACTATGGTGAGTGTCGCTGTCGGTCGCTCCTTCCATATAAGGGGCATGATCTGACGATAGAGATAATGAACCGCAGCTACGTTTGCGTGATAACTCATTTTTCCAGAGAATACAATATTATAAGGACGGTATCTCTCTTCCGTTGGGCAAAAATAGTCTGTATCAACTCCATTCGGAAGCACTTCTATCAATCGCGTGGCTTCCTTACTTATAGCATTAGGGCAAAACTTTGGAAGCAGAGCAAGCATTGCATCACGGTCTACTTCCGATATAATGCTGATAGATGCCTGACTAGTCAGTAAGCGAGCTTCATATTTTTCCGTTCGCGCACATTCCATACGGCTAAATGTTCGTATCACTTCGTTTTTCCCAACGACCGCTATCTGTTTCCATAATGAACTCAGACAATCAACCGCGTCCCACACAAGCGGCCGCTCTTTTAGCAAGGGTTCCATAGAAGCAATACCGCGCAGGTGCTCTACATGCACGATGTCAAAATCTCGTTGGGCGCATAGCCTCTGTGCCACCTGTAAAAATCGCGATGATCGTGCATATGCAGCCTGGATTGGATATAAACTCAGCAACGCTATACCACTGCGTACAATTGACTGCTGCTTTGACTCTGTGATGGCAATCACTTCATATTCTTGCTTCCGCAAGTTTTCTATATCTTTCCATTCCTGTTGAGTCATAACTTGAGAAAGAATTGTAACATTATGCCGATTTCTCAGCTTCTGAATAAAGCCATAGCTTCTAGATCGTATTCTTGAGGGAGGATAGGGCGCAACAAAAAGAATATTCATATATTTATTCAAATCCCTTCCAACTACATCATCTCGCACTTACTTAGCAATTATAGCTATCTACTTCTGTAGAATAAGTTATTATGTTGTTGAATTACAGTTA
>Ga0302321_100005732_pt1 | contig 10897 bp, 10 predicted proteins | sample Fen_T0_1_FD_202505 | JGI IMG/M metagenome (GOLD analysis project Ga0302321, IMG submission 202505) | Peat permafrost microbial communities from Stordalen Mire near Abisko, Sweden - Fen_T0_1 | ecosystem: Environmental > Terrestrial > Soil > Wetlands > Permafrost | place: Sweden: Abisko...
GGTGCTGGACACCAAAGGCGCCAGCGTTGGTTTTGCTGCCAAACGAGACTTCGCTTGGGCCAGCGGATCCACAGGCGCGGCGCCGGTGCGCGGAAGCGGCGGTGGCGCCGAGGCGCCGGCACGAGGAGGGGTGGGTGGCGGCTTGTGCGGGGGCAGTTTTCTCGTCTCGGGATTGGACTCTCGCACCTGTGGACTTGGTATGGCCGGGGCCTTGGCTGGTGGGGCAGGCGCCTTCGTGGGACCGGTTGGGGCAGGGGGCAGCCCAAGAGCGAGCGCGTCCTCGAAGGGATCACCGAGTCTGAGCGGTTCCAGGTTAAGCGGTTGGCTTCCGGTTTGTGGATCCGGGGCTTGTGAAAAGGATAGTTCCAAGGCCAGGCCCAGCGGCGGCGTCTTGCTCGGCGTGCGTTCGGACGAGGACACAGGCAAGTTGGGGCCAAAAGATGGCGTTCGCGCGACCGGCAAGTTGCTAGGGCGAGGGATCGCATCGCGGTCCATGGGAAGGTCGCCCGGGCGGGGAACGGCATCGCGATCTATGGGAAGGTCGCCCGGGCGGGGAACGGCATCGCGGTCCATGGGAAGGTCGCCCGGGCGGGGAACGGCATCGCGGTCCATGGGAAGGTCGCCCGGGCGGGGAACGGCATCGCGATCCATGGGAAGGTCGCTTGGCCGGGGAACGGCATCGCGATCTATGGGAAGGTCGCTTGGCCGGGGAACGGCATCGCGATCTATGGGGAGGTCGCTTGGCCGGGGGATAGATTCGCGTGGCGCTGGAAGGTCGCCGGGGCGTGGAACCGTCTCGCGGGCCACCGGGAGATCGCTGGGTCGCGGAATCGCTTCCCGCGCGGCCGGCAAATCGCTGGGGCGTGGAACCGCCTCGCGCGCCGCCGGCAGATCGTCCAACGAAGGACGCGCGGGCGGCTTCACCCGGAAGGTGGTTTTGCAAAACAAGCACACGTGATCGACACCACCCTGTGGGATGTCAACGACGACTTGTTGTCCCTTGAAGCACTTTGGGCAAATGACCTTGAGCGAAGCCACGGCAATGCCTTTCGATTCATTCTATCATCGCTGCGCGTTCATCGCGCAGAGTCGGTTCTGGGTTTGTCCTGGCTCGCCGGTTGCGTGACCGAGAGCCGTCGCGCGATGGTCTGCTGGTAGCGCGTCTGGTAGAGCTGCACGAGTGTCAAAAAGAGGGTCATGATGAGTGGCCCATAGATGAGGCCAGGCATTCCGAAACCCATGATGCCGCCCAGAAGGCTGAGGAATACCAGCAGGTTGTTCATGCGCATGGACGAGCCCATCAAGCGCGGCTTGAGGCCGTACTCGAAGAAGAAGGACTGGCCCATGCAGAAGACCATGAAGAGCACGGCGGCCAACGGACGGCCTTCGATCCACAGGTAGATGGTGGCGGGAAGCACCACCGCGGCGATGCCCACCAGGGGCAGGAACGCGGCCACGGCCATGAGAATGCCCCACAGTACAGGCGAAGGTAGTCCGACCACGACCCAGGCGATGCCCGCGAACAGACCCTGGAGCAGGCTGCTGGTGCCACTGCCGACCAGGATGGCCCGGCCCACTTCGCCTAGTTTATTGATGAAGATCTGATCTTCGTCGTGCTTGAGCGGAGACAACCTATAGATGAAGCTGCGCAGCTTGTCGCCGTGGATGAAGAGATAGAAGATCGAGAACAAGGTGATGACAACGTGGAGCGTTGTGGAGAGGATGCTGGAGAGGAAGTTGTTCGCTCGCGCGGCGAGGTACTGGGTCAGGCTGCGGCCGGTATCGAGCAGCGCGCGCTCGACCCATTCGGGTGCCAAGGTGATGCCAAACCGCCCAGCGATGTTCGAGATGCCGCTCATGATGACGCCGTTTCGGCCAGCGATGGCCCGCAGGGCCAATGAGCGCCCGGCGCTACCCCAGGCGACGGCGGCCTCGCTGATGTCACGTAGCAACGCTGACGCTATCAGGAAGATTGGCACGGCGCCCACGGCCACCAGCGCCACGACCATCAGGCCCGATGCCAAGACCTCGCGCTTGCCCAGCAGCCGGGTCAGGCGACCGTAGAGCGGCGTCAGCATGATCACGAACAGAAACGCGATGACCATGTCGCCGAAGAAGGGCAGCAGCACATAGCCCACGGCGAAGAAGGCCAGGACGAAGAGGACGACGAAGAAGTAGGGCGCGATGGCTTCGTTGCCGAATCGTGTCTTGGGTGTGGCTGTTTCGCTGTTGACGGATACCGGGGTCGGGGTCTCGGTGGTATCCGTCCGGTCGGGCTCGCTCATGGCCGGTAGAATAGCGCGGGTTGCGTCTTTTCGTCGCGTTATCGAAAAGTGCTCTGCATTCAATCCTATTTAGGTCTCACGAGTCCGATATCCCGCGACACTTGACGTTCTCGGTCCTAGCGTCTAGATAGGGGCGTCCCGACGGCCCAGGCAGGCCACGGACAGAAGGTGTTCATGGGTTACCAATTCGGCGCAGTGCTTGCTTTCGCGGTCGTGGCGATCCTCTTCGCCTTGGTCATGCTGATGGTCGGCCGCCTGTTCCGGCCGCGCTTTCCGAGCGATGCCAAGCTTTCCATCTACGAATGTGGCGAGCGGCCCATTGGCTCGGCCTGGTACAACTTCAACCCGCGCTTCTATCTTATCGCGCTGGTGTTCATCATCTTCGAGGTCGATATCGCGCTGACCTTTCCCGTGGTCGTGGTCTACGCGTCGTGGATCAAAAAAGGGACTGGCTGGGTCGCTTTTGTCGAGTTGATGCTTTTCACCGTGGTACTGCTGGTGGGGCTGGCCTGGGCGTGGGCGCACGGGGATCTGGAATGGATCAAGAAGTTGTCGCCGAAGGCTCGCCCCGCCGAAGCACCCGTCCCCGAGAAGGTTTCGCTGTCTGCCTAAGAGATCCCCATGACCCCCAAAGATCCACTTCAGGTCGAACCTGGCACCGGCGTGTTGTTCACCAACACGAGCATGCTCGACGACGCCATCAACTTGGCGCGCAAGAATTCCATCCACTACCTGCTGTTCGGGCTCGCCTGCTGCGGTATCGAGCTGATGCAGACGGGCGGTCCGCGCGCCGACCTCGACCGCTTTGCCGCCATCTTCCGCGCCAGCCCGCGCCAGGCGGATCTTATGATCGTGGCCGGCACGCTGACCTACAAAATGGCGGTGCGCACCAAGTTGCTCTACGACCAGATGGCCGAGCCCAAGTACGTGCTGTCCATGGGCTCGTGCGCGAACTGCGGCGGGCTGTTTCAGACCTCGTATTCGGTGTGCAAGGGCGTGGACAAGATCATCCCCGTGGACGTGTACGTGCCGGGCTGTCCGCCCCGGCCCGAGGCGCTGACCGAGGGCCTTTTGCGCATCCAGGACATCATGATGTGTGAGCGCTGGAAGACCAAGATGCGGCCCGGCCGCGTGGATCCCAACGCGCCGATGATGGTTTCCTCGAAGGCCGGCCCAAAATGACCCAGGAAGAAGTCTGCACGCAGCTCAAGGAGATGTTCGGGGAGGCCGTGGGTGCCTTGTCCGAAACCAAGGGCGACCGCTTCGTGGTGGTGAAGGGCGAGAAGATCGTCGAAGTCTGCCGCTTTCTCAAGACCACTGTGGGCCTTGAGTTCGACTATTGCCAGGACATCACCGCCATCGATTGGCCAGCCCGCAAGGTCATTGAAGTCGTCTACCACGTGTATTCGCTCGTGCATCGGCACGGGTTGGTGGTGAAGGTGGAAACCGATCGTGACAAGCCGACCCTCGCCACGGTCGAAGGCGTGTGGAAGGCGGCGACCTGGCTGGAACGTGAAATCTACGACCTCTTCGGTGTGAATTTCGAGGGCCATTCGGATCTGCGCCGCATCCTCATGCCCGATGATTGGGTGGGCTATCCGCTGCGCAAGGACTACCAGGAGGCGGGCGGCTACCACGGCATTGGCAACACGCGGCCCGATCCGCTGGTGCAGCTGTCGAAGGTGACGGACGAGAAGCGCAAGGCGTTTGTGGCGGCGGCGGTTGCCGCCGCCGCTGCGGCTGCTCCAGCAGCAGAGCCAGCCCCGACGGCTCCAGAAGGGAAGGTCTAGCCATGGCCATCGACATGGAGCTCGACCGGCACATCCTTCGTCGCACCGACGCTGGCGACGAGGAAATCGTTGTCAACTTCGGTCCTCAGCACCCGTCCACCCACGGGGTCATCAACTTCGTCACGCAGACCAACGGCGAGGTCATTCGCCGTTCGGTGCCGGACGTTGGCTATCTGCACCGCGGGCTGGAAAAGATCGGCGAGCAGGTGCCCTACCCGGGGTACATGCCCTTCACCGATCGCATCGACTACCTGGCCGCCATGTTCGCCAACGAAGGCTATGCCGCCGCCATCGAACGCTTGCTCGGGGTCGAGGCGCCGCCGCGCGCGAAGTACATCCGCGCCATCGCGGGCGAGCTGTGCCGCATATCCAATCACTTCATCTCGGTCGGTACCATGGCCCAGGACATCGGCGCGGCTACGCCGCTGACCCACGCCTTGCGCGAGCGCGAGTCGATCAACGATCTGCTCGAAGAGCTGTGCGGCGCGCGCCTGACCTTCAACTACCATCGCATCGGCGGCGTGGCCTTCGACCTGCCAGTGGGCTGGGGCGACAAGGTCCTGCGCTTCCTCGACCACCTGGACAGCTACATCCAGGAATGGGATCGCCTGATCACCTTCAACGAAATCTTCGTCAAGCGCCTGGCCAACGTCGGCATCATCACGCGCGAAATGGCCATTAACTACGGCTTGGCCGGCCCCAACCTGCGTGGCTCGGGCGTGAACTGGGACATCCGGCGCGATATGCCCTATGGGGCGTATCCTGATTTTGAATTTAACATTCCCGTCGGCACCGGCCGTGTCGGCACGGTCGGCGACTGCTGGGATCGCTTCTTTGTGCGCGTGCAGGAGATGGTCGAATCCTCGAAGATCGTTCGCCAGGCCCTGGCCAAGCTGCCCGAGGGCGATATCCAGGCCAAGGTGCCACGCAAGCTGAAGCCGGACGCGGGCGAGGCCGTGGGGCGAGTGGAATCCGCGCGTGGCGAGATGCTCTACTATGCCGTCTCCGACGGTTCGGAGAAGGCCTACCGCCTGCGCGTGCGCACCGGCAGTTTTATGGCCATGGGAATTGTCGAGGAGCTTTCGCACGGAATCATGGTGGCCGACCTCATTGCCGTCATCGCTTCCCTCGACGTTGTGGCTCCGGAGGTTGACCGGTGAAGATCACGCTCGGACTCGATTCCACATCGCTGACCCGGCGCTACCCGCGGCTGGCCATCCTGGTCACGCTATTCATGGCGTTCGGCGTGCCGCTTGGGCTCTACGTCGCGGCCTTGGCCATTTTCCCGCTCAACACGCCCGAGCGGCTGAACGCCATGGCCCAGCAGTGGTTCGGCTTCGACCTCGCTGGCTCGCCCTACCGCTATTTGGTCTACACGCTCTTCCTGCTCTTGGTCGCCTTTATCGCGGTCAATTTCACAGCGATCTTCGGCGGGGTTTCGACCTGGGTCGAGCGCCGCGTTGCCGGCCGTATGCAGAGCCGCATCGGCCCCAACCGCACGGGCGCGGCAGGCTTCCTGGCCTGGGTGGCCGACGCGGTGAAAATGGTGCTCAAAGAAGACACCATTCCCGCCTCAGCCGATGGACTGCTCTTCCGTGGGGCGCCGTACTTCTCCATGGTCGGCTTGTTGCTTCCCTTTGTCGTGTTGCCCTTCGGCGAAAGCACCGTTGTCACCGACATGAATGTCGGCGTCTTCTACGTCACCGCCGTGACCGCGTTCGTGGTGGTTGGCATTTTGGTGTCGGGCTGGGCGTCCAATTCCAAGTGGGCGCTCTTCGGCGGCATCCGCGGCGCCGCGCAGGTGCTGTCGTACGAAATTCCTGCTGGCATTGCTCTGATGGTGCCGGTGCTGATGGCGGGCACGCTGTCCATGCAGGGCATTGTGCGCGCGCAAGGTGGCTACCCCTGGGACTGGTTCGTGTTCCAAAATCCGGCCGCGTTCGTCGCCTTCTTCATCGCCGTGACCAGCTCACTGGCCGAAGGCAACCGCACGCCCTTTGATTTGCCCGAGGCCGAATCCGAGCTGGTGGCTGGCTATCACGCCGAATACTCGGGTTTCCGCCTGGCCATCTTCCTGATGGTCGAGTGGGCCAACATGTGGATCATGGGCGGCCTAGCGGTGACCTTGTTCCTAGGCGGCTGGCAGGTTCCCGGCATCACCGACGAGATGTACAAGGCCGCGCTGGGAACCGGGTTGGTTCCCGCTCCCACTTGGTTCGTCTTCCAGGCCCTGTCCATGCTGGTGTTCGCCATCAAGACGTGGGCGCTGGTGTTCACTTTCATCTGGCTGCGCTGGACCCTGCCCCGCGTGCGCGTCGATCAGATGATGTCCCTGTGCTGGAAGTACCTGGTGCCCGGCGCGTTCCTGTGCTTCATCGTGACCCTGCTTTGGCAACTCCTCGTCCCGCCCGTGGGCGTGAAGATCACGGGGGTCGTCTTTACGGTTTTTGCGCTCGTCTTGCTGGTCAAGTTCCTCATCGATACGCGGCGGAATATCGATCGGGTCAAAGGCGACCGCGTGGATCTGAGCAATTGGTGATGGGCCATGGCTGAAGCAATTCGCGAATATTTCGGGCACATCACGGACGTCGTGAAGACGTTCTACCAAGGCCTCACGGTCACGCTGTCCTACATGCTGCGCCGGCCGATGACGGTGCAGTATCCAGATCGCACGGAAAAGCGCATGGCCGACATGCTGCCCTCGCGCTACCGCGGCCTTCTGGAAGTGGACATGAGCGTTTGCACGGGCTGTATGGCCTGCGAGCGTGCCTGTCCCATTGCTGTCATCAAGATCGCGACGGATAAGGATCCAACCAACCCCAAGCAACGGGTCATCACCCAGTTCGACATCGATGAATCCAAGTGCATGTTCTGCGGCCTGTGTGTCGAACCTTGCCCGACCGGCGCCATTCAACACACCCGCGAATTCGAATCCACCATGAAGTCCATCGACAGCCTGGTGTTCCGCTGGGTCGCCGACCCCGAACAGCCGGCGCCGTTCTACCGGCCGGTCAAGGGCCAGGACGCCCCTCGCGCGCCGGTGGGCGAGATTCTGCGCAAGAAGATGGCGGAAGCCTCGTGGATTGCGCCTCCCTCCATTCTCGGCCCCGGCGGGCCCAAACAGGACTAGGTCATGCAAACCGAGTTCATCATCTTTGTGTTTCTTGCCCTGGCCACCCTGATCGGTGCGGCCTCGGTGGCCCTGTCGCGCAACATCTTTTGGAGCGCCATGGGCCTCCTATCGAGTCTGGTTGGCGTGGGCGGCCTCTACGTCATGCTCTCCGCGGATTTCGTGGCCATTACGCAGGTGCTGGTCTACATCGGTGGCGTGCTCGTGCTGATCATCTTCGCGGTCATGCTCACCAGCCACATCCAGGACATCAATGTTTCAAACCGGAGCATGGGTCTGGTCGGCGGCTACTTGGTGTTCTTCGTCACGGCGACGCTGCTGTGCTTCGTCGCCATCTGGACGCCGTGGAAGCTGACCGGCGAGCTGCCGGTGGCCGATACCACGGTGGCCATCGGCAACGGCTTGCTTGGTACCTGGCTGTTGCCGTTTGAAATCGCGTCGGTCGTGCTGGTCGCGACCTTGGTCGGCGCCATCGTCATTGCCCGCAAGGAAGTCAAAGCCGACTAGAGCTGGGGGCGGAATCCATCATGGCACATCTAACGCTTACTCATTTTCTCGTCATTAGCGCCCTGCTATTCGGGTTCGGCTTGCTCGCCGTCGTCACCCGTCGCAACGCCGTGGCCGTCCTCATGGGCATCGAGCTGATTCTCAATGCCGCCAACCTCAACCTGGTGGCCTTCGGCCGCTACGTGGCGGGTGGCATCTCGGGGCAGGTCTTCTCTCTCTTCGTCATCGTCCTTGCCGCGGCCGAGGCCGCCGTGGGCCTGGCCATCATCCTCACCCTCTACCAGATGTCGCGCAACATCGACGCGTCGGCAGCCACGACGCTCAAGGAATAGGGCAGCGGAATCATCATGGAACACGCTGAACACGCTGCTCACGTTGCCCAACAGCTGGGGCCGCTCGCGACCCACGCCGTGAGCTACCTGTGGCTTATCCCGTTCTTCCCCCTGGTGGGGGCGGTCATCAACGCCACCATGGGCGTGCGCCTACAGCGCAAGTTCGGCAAGGGCCTGGTTCACAGCATCAGCATTGGCGCCATGGCGCTGTCGTTCATCACGGCTTGCGTGGCCTTCGCAACCTTGCTGGGCCTGGACAGTGAACACCGCTTTTTGCAGGACACCCTGTGGAACATCTTCACCGCTGGCAAGGTGTCGGTGGATCTTGGCTTCGCCCTCGATCCACTGAGCATGATGATGACCCTCATCATCACCTTCATCGGCACGCTCATCCACGTGTTCTCGACCGGCTACATGGCGGATGAGCCGTCGTACTGGCGCTTCTTCGCCTATTTGAACCTGTTTATCTTCTCGATGTTGCTGCTCGTGATGGGCGACAACTTTGTGCTCATGTTCTTCGGCTGGGAAGGCGTGGGCCTGTGCAGCTATCTTTTGATAGCCTTCTGGTACACGGATCCGCAGAAGGCGGCGGCCGGCATGAAGGCCTTCGTGGTCAACCGCTTCGGCGACTTCGGCTTCATCCTCGGCCTGTTCCTGCTCTTCTGGGCGCTGGGCGGAGCCTGGCACAAGGCTCCCGATGGCAAAACCACCTACGTCGAGACCGACTCGCATGCGGCCGCGTACGTGGCGGCGGCGCGCGGCGAGGGGCACGGTACACCTCACGTCCAAGTCGGCCCCACCCTCAATTTTCGTCAGTTGCGTGATCAGATCGTTATCACCGATACGGGCGTGGCCGAGAATCTGAAGTCGCAAACGGTTTTCGGTTTTGGCCTGCTGGCCATGGTCGGCATCCTGCTTTTCGTCGGCGCCATGGGCAAGAGCGCGCAATTGCCACTGCACGTGTGGTTGCCCGACGCCATGGCCGGTCCCACGCCCGTGTCCGCCCTTATCCACGCGGCGACCATGGTCACCGCGGGTGTGTACATGGTGGCGCGGCTCAATTTCATCTTCGCCCTGTCACCCACGGCCATGGGCTGGGTGGCGTTCATTGGTGCTCTCACGGCCCTCTTCGCGGCTTCTATTGGTTTCTTCCAGTACGACATCAAGAAGGTGCTGGCCTATTCGACGGTGTCGCAGCTTGGCTTCATGTTCATCGGCGTCGGCGTGGGCGCGTACTGGGCGGGGGCCTACCACTTGCTGACCCACGCCTTCTTCAAGGCCACGCTGTTCCTCGGTTCGGGCTCGGTCATTCTCGGCTGCCACCACGAGCAGGACATGCGCAAGATGGGCGGTCTAGGCAAGCTCATGCCGGTGACCAAGTGGACGTACCTGGTCGCGTGCTTCGCCATCGCCGGCTTCCCGTGGGCCAGCGGCTTCTATTCCAAGGATGAGATTCTGTGGAAGGCCTTCACCCAGGAGGGCCTGGCGTTCCCGTTCCTCGGCATGACCCCGCACCTTGGCCAGATCATCTATTTGATGGGCATCATCGCGGCCACCGGAACGTCCTTCTACATGTTCCGCAGCTACTACATGACCTTCACCGGGGAATACCGCGGTGGCCACGGCGATGAGCATGGACATGGTGATGATCACGGTCATGGTCACACACATGTCCCGCATGAGTCTCCGCGCTCAATCACGTTCGTCTTGGTGGCGCTGGCGACGGGCGCGGTCTTGGCGGCGGTCATCGGCATTCCCTACGCCTGGACCGGGCACGCACCCTTGCTCGAAGCGTGGCTAGAGCCGGCCCTGCCCGCCATTGTGAAGTTCGCCGAAGCCTCGCACTCAACCGAGTACCTGTTCCAGTTCATCGGCGTTTCGGCCGGAGCCATCGGCTGGTTCTTCGCGCGCATGCTCTACAAGGACAACGAGAGCAAGGTGCCCGCCCAGCTGCTCGAACGCTGGAAGCGCGCCTGGACCGTGGTCTACAACAAATACTATGTAGACGAGCTGTACCAGGGCACGGTGATTCGCGGCTCGGTTGGACTGGCGCGCGCGCTGTCCTGGTTCGACAAGTACCTCGTAGACGGCCTGGTGAACCTGGCCGGCTCGGTCACGCGCGCCTTCGCCAATATCGACGGGGCCATCGACCGCTACCTCGTGGATGGTGCGGTCAATCTGGTTGCCAACTCGACGCTGTCGGCGGGAAGCATCCTGCGCCGGGTGCAAACCGGCCGCATTCAAACCTATCTGTACGGAGCACTGGTGGGGGCTATCGCCATCGTGCTTATCAACTTCATCCTTCAGTGACGACGACCGGGGACATGCGCTCATGATCAGTCAACAGAACGTTCTTTCCTGGGCTACCTTCTTCCCGCTCATCGGGTTGGCGGTGATTCTTCTCTTCACGGCGGCCAGGTTCTTCCTGGGCATGTCCCGCCATACGCTCGACCAGCTGGCGCGCATCACCGGCCTGGTTGCCAGTGGCTTGTCTATGGCTTGCGCGATCCTGGCCTGGGTGTGGTTCGACCCAGCCAAGTCGGGCGTGCAGATGATGCAGCACTTTACTTGGATCAAGACCTTCAACATCGAGTACCTGATGGGTGTTGATGGGCTGTCCATCTCGATGGTGCTCCTGACCGGCCTCATCTCGTTCGTCGCCTTTATCGCGTCCATGCCCTGGTGGGGCAGCGCCAAGTATAGCGAAATGGCCGGCATGACCGAGAATGGCCATGACGACCCTCACCACCCCAAGCATTTCTCAGTGCGCATGGTGCCAGGCTACATGTGCATGTTGCTGCTCTTGCAGACTGGCATGATGGGCACCTTCGTCGCTCTCGACATGTTCCTGTT
>Ga0302321_100005733_pt1 | contig 10892 bp, 10 predicted proteins | sample Fen_T0_1_FD_202505 | JGI IMG/M metagenome (GOLD analysis project Ga0302321, IMG submission 202505) | Peat permafrost microbial communities from Stordalen Mire near Abisko, Sweden - Fen_T0_1 | ecosystem: Environmental > Terrestrial > Soil > Wetlands > Permafrost | place: Sweden: Abisko...
TTGGTTTCCAACCGATTGCACATTATTTTTAAGATATTCTTCACTGTCGCATGGAATGGACTGTGTGTTAAAGTAACGTCACTAATGAGAACTGAACCTTCCTCCCGCAGTCATACCACCGCAAAATCCGCACGCATATTTTTGATCGTGTTGGGCGCGCTTCTGTTTATCAGCGCCAACCTGCTTTTGACTGGGAATGCCAACGCGTTTCAAAGTCAGCAGGCGGGCGACACGCCAACATTTATCCCCAGCCCAACGCCAACTTTTGATCCACGCCGTCTTGCAAGTCCTGCGGTGCCTAAAGTCCTTGCACAGGTGGATAAAGGCGCATTGATTTTCTGGGGTGTGTGCATTGCCTGTCACGGTGATCGTGGTCAGGGTCTCACAGATGAATGGCGGTTTGGAGCTTTCGGCGAAGACAGCAACTGTTGGGTGGCAGGCTGTCACGGAAAAAGACATCCGCCGCAGGGATTCGAATTGCCGAAAACATTGACCTTCCCGCCGCTGGGTACTGCAAGCGCGCTAGGTCGTTTTGAAAATGCCCAGCAACTTTATGATTATGTGGTCGTGATGATGCCGTGGTGGAAGCCCCGCTCTCTCACCCCTGAGAAAGCCTGGCAGGTAACCGCATACATGCTCAAACTAAAAGGCAGTCTGCCTGAAGGGCTTGTGTTGAATGAAACCAATGCCTCTGCTGTGCCTGTCCATCGTCACATCACAACTTCGCAAAACGAAAATATTGCCATCTTCTTTTTTATTGGGACGCTCACGCTCGCCATGTTGGGGTTGATAGCCCGCGATTTTTTCCCGCGACGGGAAAACGCAACAGCCCCCAACCCGACAACTGGTCGAGCCATCCGACCGAATTTTTTCGCCCATCTGCATCCCCCCACGGTCCCTGCCGACCAGTCGCGTTGGCGATACACATTAGGCGCAGGTGGAATGGCTGTCTTCCTATCGCTTGTTCTGCTCGTCACCGGTTTGCTGGAAATGTTCTACTATATTCCAACACCGGAAAAAGCCGCGATTTCAGTTGAGACAATCGTGACATTTGTTCCGCTTGGCGCGCTCGTGCGCAACCTGCATTATTGGGCGGCGCAACTTTTGGTGATCGTTGCTCTTATTCATCTGTCGCGTGTGATCTTCACCGGCGCTTACAGCGCCCAAAGAAAATTCAACTTCCTGCTGGGACTGGCTCTGTTGGTTTGCGTGGTATTGCTTGATTTCACCGGCTATATTTTGCGTTGGGACGAAGGCATCCGCTGGGCGTTGACTGCCGGGACCAACCTGCTTAAATCAATCCCGTATGTTGGGAATGCTCTTTATATATTTGTCGTCGGAGGCAGGGAGGCGGGTCCTGCTGCGTTAATCCGTTTTTATTCGTGGCATATCTATGTTTTGTCTTTGGTGTGCGGTATCATCATGGTCTGGCATTTGTTCCGCGTTCGTCGTGACGGAGGCATCGCTGCCGCGCCTGTGATCGAGCGCGAAAATCGGGCAAGGATCACACGTACCGACCTGCTCAAGCGGGAAGTGCTGGGGATGTTCGTCGGAGTTATTGTCCTGCTGATATTGGCGATTTTCCTGCCTGCCCCAATCGCCTCTCCCATACGAGGCGGCACGATTTTGAATGCAGATTCAAGCGCGCCCTGGTTTTTCCTGTGGGTTCAGCAATTGCTCAAATCAGGTGATCCGTTTTTACTGGGCGTCCTTCTGCCTTTGGCGGTTATTATCTTTATTGGAGCCATGCCGTATATTTTCAAGGATATTAAACAAAATGAACTTGGCCGCTGGTTCCCGCGCAGCGGCAGTATTGTGCAGTTCTTATTTATCATCATCGCTGTCGTCATTATGACTCTAACCATGTTATCCATTCTCAACCAATCATGAAAAAACTATCCCGACGCGAATTTCTAAAACTGGCAACCAACTCACTGCTGGGCTTGAGTGGCGCGCTCACCCTGGGCGGACTTATCCGCTTCCTGTCCTATGAAATGGACCCTGCGCCTCCATCTGAATATGACCTCGGCTCTGCGGGAGATTATCCGCCGGGCTCTCGTACCCTGCTCATGAACATCCCTGCTGTGTTGATCCACAACGATGACGGTTATCTGGCTTTGAGTTTGGTGTGTACGCACCTTGGCTGTACGGTTGAACAAAAAGATGGGCAGTACGAATGTCCGTGCCACGGCTCAAAATATGACGGCAAGGGACTTGTAACAAAGGGTCCCTCAAATATGTCGTTGAAAAAATTGCGTGTTGAAATAAACGAAACAGGCAATATTATTTTGCACATGTAGACGTAAAAAAGTTGAAGGTTGAAAGTTACAGGTTGCAAGTCAGACCTGTCAACTTCAAACCTTCAACCTTCAACGGAGTCCCTATGCACTCACGACGCGCTCTTCTTTACATGCCCGGCGATAACTGGAAAATGATCACCAAGTCCATCACCCTCGGTGTGGATTGTGTCTGCATGGACATGGAAGACGGTACAGCCATCAACAAAAAAGCCGAAGCGCGTGCCACGATTGCAAAGGCTTTGCAGGAATTGGATTTTGGCAAAAGTGAAAAGCTGGCGCGCATCAATTCGATGGGGTCTGGTTGGGAGAAAGATGATATTAATGCAGTCTTGCCCTATCGTCCCGATGGGATCGTGATTCCCAAAGTTGAATCCTTTGAGCATGTGGAATGGGCAAGCCAGATTATTGAAGCGGCTGAGTTGAAATATGGTTGGCAGGTCAACTCGATCCGCGTGGTGATTGGCGTGGAGACTGCCAAAGGGATTTTGAATCTCAAAGAGATTGCGGCGCATCCGCGGCTGGACGCCATCATCTTTGGCGGCGAGGATTTTGCCGCATCCATTGGCGCGACGCGTACGAAAGATGCAACCGAGTTACTTTATGCACGTCAAGCTGTGATTGTGGCTTGTGCCGCAAATGATTTACAGGCAATTGATATTGTCACGATTGATTACAAGGATATTGAATCCCTGTGCGCGGAATCTGAGTTTGGTGCGCGGCTTGGTTATAGCGGCAAACAGATCATTCACCCAGCGCAGGTCGAGCCGGTGCAAACGGCATTCACTCCCAACGATGAAGCCATTGCCCATGCAAAGCGGATCGTCGAAACGTTTGAAGCCAGTCAAAAAGAGGGGAAAGGCGCATACTCCTTGGATGGTAAGATGATCGATATGCCATTGCTGAAGAATGCTCAGAAGGTGTTGGAAAGAGCGAGAGCGGCAGGCAAGTAAAAACAGGAGATTATTTTGTTATCCATTCTTTATGGACTCAGCGCCGCGCTTGGTTGGGGCGCAGGTGATTTTACGGGCGGGTTGGCTTCACGCAAAACGGGCGCGTATCGCGCAGTCTTTTACAGTGAAGCAATTGGCATCGTCTTTTTGTTTATCGTTTTGGGTATATCGGCTGAGTCGATCCCAAGTCTCGGCATCCTGCTTATTGCCATGGTGGCGGGGGCGATTGGCACATTTGGTTTGATCCTTTTGTATCGTGCCATGACCACTGGCCTGATGAGTGTTGCCGCGCCTGTTTCCGCCTTGTTAGCCGCATCGCTTCCGGTTTTGGTCGGTATCTTCAAAGAAGGAGTTCCCAAAACCCTGACTGTCTTTGGATTTGGATTCGCCCTCTTCGCAATTTGGATGATCTCACAAAGTGCAGGCAGCGTGACGGATATCCTCGCCCATCTCGCGGACTTGAAACTGCCACTGCTTGCAGGCATTGGATTCGGCTCGTACTTTATCCTCATGCACGAAGCCACCAGCACAGGCGCAACAGTCTGGCCGATGATGGCATCCCGCATTGGGGGAACGATCTTTATCGCCGCATACATGCTTATCAGCCGCACCTCATGGAAAGTGGAAGATACTTCCGCGTGGCTTATGCTGACCCTTAATGGATTGCTTGATATTTCAGGAAATGTCTTTTTTATTCTTGCGGGTCAGGCAGGACGTTTGGATGTGGCGGCGGTATTGAGTTCCCTCTTCCCCGGAATGACAGTTGTGCTGGCGTGGATATTTCTCAAGGAACGCCTCTCTCGCAACCAGTGGATCGGGATTGTCTCTGCGCTGGTTGCTATCGTGTTGATGACGATGTGACGGGTTCCACATAAAGCGGGAATGTGATTTCGAACACTGTCCCTTTTCCCAACTCACTTTTAACTTGAATATTGCCGCCGTGTAATTTGGCAATGCTTTCCACAATTGCCAATCCCAGTCCGCTTCCTGTTGGGGATGATTCATCGTTGGATTCATCTTCGCTGCGAGTGCGGGACTCGTCCACGCGATAGAAGCGGTCAAACAGGTGGGCGAGGTGTTCGCCTGGGATGCCCGGTCCTGTGTCAGAAACACGCACCCAGCCCAGGGTCCGCGTGGGATGCGCGCCTGTCTCGACGAGGACATTCCGCATTTGGTCAGTCCCGTTTTGGGCGGTGTACTTGATCGCATTCTCCACCAAATTCGTAAGCATCTGAGTTACAGACTGGCGGTCGCCTAGGATCAACACTTCGGGGAGTTCGCCTGTTTCAAGCTTTATTTCCTGGCGTGTGGCTAAGGGCACGAGGCGCTCAACAACATCGAGCGCAAGGTCACTCAGGTCGAGCGGTTCTTGATGCAACGGTTCCTTTTGCGCGTCCATGCGCGCGAGGATCAGCATGTCGTTGACAAGATGACTCATCAACTCGTTTTCCGATTGAATGACCTGCAACGCGCGTTGATATTCTTTTGCAGGGCGGGGCGCGGAGAGAGCGCGGGTGGTTTCCAAATTGACGATGGTGAGCGGGGTGCGCAGTTCGTGACTGGCATCGGCAGTGAATTGACGCTGGCGCGCAAAAGCTGATTCAAGCCGCGCCAGCATCGAATCGAAAGTTTGTGCCAGTTGACCAATCTCGTCTTTTTGCGGCAAATTGAATCGCTGGCTAAGATCCGTCTCGCCGATGGAGCGTGCCTTGGTTGCGATCGTTTTTACGGGTTGCATGGCGCGGTCTGCCAACCAGAATCCGCCCGCAAAGGAAATTAATAATGCCATTCCGATCAAAACAGCCAGAGTGACAAGTAATCGTTGCAGTTTGCCTCTTGGGTCAAGCGGGGTGCCAATAGCCAGAAAACCTGCAAGCGCATTTTTTGAGTAGAGGGGCACGACCTTGAAAATAAATTGAGCTTGACCGTTGGCGCTGTGTAAAGTTATTAACTCGATCAATGGCTTGTGTTCGTCTCCGTGGCTGATACTGGAAAGATCAAGTCCGATGGGATCTGTGAATGCTCCCCACATTTTTTGAGGCGACCCATCCGAATTGTACATGGCAAGAATATCTCCCCTTTGAATTGACGTGTCGTCGCCATCGTTGGCGCTTAGAGGGAAGCCCTGAGAATTGGCTGGATCTGTCCCGAAGGCTTTTTCGACATTTTCAAGTTTTGATTCCAGATGGATTAAAGTTTCAGCCCGTAATTCCTGAATTTGCATGTAAAACAACAAGCCGCTGAAACCAATTAAGATAATTGCCAAAATGAACACAAACCAAAGCGTAAGCCGAAAACGGATGCTGAGAAGAAGCGGATTTATGCGGTTGAAAAATTTCATAAAATATCTCATGCCGGGCGGCGCAGGCGATACCCAGAGCCGCGGATGGTTTCGATCAATTTCACTTCAAAGGGATCATCAATCTTGCGGCGCAGGCGGCGGATGTACACATCCACGACGTTGGACGTGACCGTGGCATCGTAACTCCATAAATGATTCTCGGCCATCTGGCGGGTGATAAGGCGGTTTGGATTTCGTATCAGATATTCAAGCAGGGCATATTCACGTGAAGTCAGGTCTATGGATTGTCCGCCGCGCTGCACAAAATGGGTGGCAGGGTCAAGCGTCAGGTCGGCGATGGTAATCTGTCCGCTCTTGTCGTCAGATTCGCGCCGCAGGAGCGCCCGCAGACGCGCCCGCAATTCCTCCATCTCAAACGGTTTGACAAGGTAGTCATCCGCGCCGCTATCCAGTCCCAGAACACGGTCTTCGAGCGCGTCACGGGCGGTGAGCATCAGGATCGGCGTTTTGATGTGATTATTCCGCAGGGAGCGGCAGACTTCGATTCCACTTCGCAGTGGCAGCATTACATCCAGAATGATCAAGGCATAGGGAGTTAACTCAGCCAGTTCTTCGCCCTCCTGACCGTCGTAAGCCACGTCCACGGCGTACCCATCGTCCACAAGGCTGAGCCGCAACGAGTCACTTAATCTCCGATTATCTTCCACTAACAGAATACGCATACATTCCTCTTTCAATGATTGTAGCATGTCCAAATGACCCGCAGATGACAAAATTCCCTTCCAATTGTCATTGCCTTGTCATTTTCGCCAACTATACTCCCGAATGTAATTAGCCACCTGACATTGCAAGGAGAAATATGAAAAAACAGTACACGGCATTATTGGTCGCATTCGCGGTCACAATTTGTATGGCAGCAGGAATGCTGCTGGTAAGCGGAAGCGCTTTGCTGAATAAGAATGGACTCCCCGTGGCGAATTCCCCCGCGCAGGCAACCGCAACTGCTGTAGCCAAATCTGCTGAGCAGGCTCAACTTCAGCAAATGCAAAGCCTCGTGGCGGAATACCAGACTCGTGAAGCTAAGTATCAAAGCGAGTTGAGCACAGCGGGTCAACAACTGCAGCAAGCCAATGACCAACTCCGTCAATACCAAATGTTGTTGGCAGCTTTGCAAAACCGTGGGATTATCACAATTGATGCGAATGGACGTGTCAGCATCCCGTAAAGAGTAAGGAGATAAAATGAAATTCTGGAAAAGTTTAATCCGAGTATGGTTCACACTCGCAAGTCTTGCAAGTTTTTTAATCGGCTGGGCTGTGCTGGCCCATGCTCCCAAGCCCAATCAAATTAATCTCTCAGATATACCTGCCGCACCCAGGCTCGACCCTATCCCGTCTCTCGATCAAATGATGGCTTCCGGACAATCTCAACCCGCGGGTTTTAGTCAGCGCAATCAACGCGTGCGCGTTCTGCGTTCAGGCGGTTCATAATGCAGACAGAATACTTCCGCGCCATGAATTCGGATATCGTGCTTGTCGCGGAAGGCGAGTTGTCACAGGTTGAGTCGGGGCTGGTTGCCGTGCAAAAATTTGTCGACACAAGCGAAAAACGCTTTACCCGTTTTTCGGAACAAAGTGAGCTCTCCGCGCTCAACCGCTCGGCTGGCAACTGGTTTCAGGCATCTCCCGATCTTTTTCAAGTGGTTAAGGAAGCTGTATTTTATTTTCACAAAACCAATGGATTGTTCGACCCGTCCATTTTGCCAAGCCTGAAAAATGCGGGATATGTTCACAGCATGGATGAAATTCGCCGCGTCGGGTCCGCGCCTCAGCCTGATCGCCATCAATCGGTTTCTGTTTCCGCCTTTGACTCTATCGAACTCAATGAAACCACCTCGTCCATCCGCCTGCCCGCTGATTTGCAAATTGACCTCGGTGGCATCGCCAAAGGCTGGATCGCTGAGCGAGCCGCACATTTGCTAAGTCAATATTCATCCGCTTGTGCGGTCAATGCCGGCGGTGACATGTTCCTGGTTGGCTATCCACATGGACAGGATTCCTGGGAAGTAGGTCTCGAAGACCCGCGTAATCCGCAGGAGGATATTTCAGTTCTTTTATTGCAGGAAGGCGCAGTCGCCACATCATCAGTTGTGAAGCGTTCATGGAAACAGGGAAACATCTCCCGCCACCACCTCATCAACCCGCGGACTGGCGAACCTGCAAATACTCAGTGGCTGAGCGTCACAGTACTTGCGCCGCATGCCGCCACAGCCGAAACTTTTGCCAAAGCTTTTCTGATCGCAGATGAAGATGAAACTCAATCTCTTGCAGAACAAAATCCCGAATTAACCGTCCTCGCTGTGGACATGGATGGGAATTTAGTAAGTCTCGTTACACCAAAGGAATTATCACATGCCTCTCATTAATTTTCTCTCAAATTTATTCGCCATCGATAGCCTGCAATTCTGGTGGTACCTCACCCGCGCCGCAGGGCTGATGGGATATTTCCTGATCTGGCTCTCCACTGCCTGGGGACTGGTGGTCAGCACAAAAATTTTAGACCCGATCATCGAGCGCGCCTATGCCTACGACTTTCATGAATATTTATCATGGCTCGGGCTGGCGTTTGTCGCCACGCATGTGATCGTGCTGATGGCAGATAAATATTTGCCCTACAGCCTTTGGCAAGTGATGATTCCCTTCCTGTCTCCCTATCGTCCGCTTTGGGTTGGGATCGGCACCATCGCATTCTATCTTTCCCTGCTGGTCACGGTCACCTTCTACCTCAAGAAAAAGATCGGAATGGCAGCCTTCCGCAAAATCCATTACCTGAGTCTGGTATCTTATCTCGGCGCAACTTTGCATGGCTTGTATGCGGGTACCGATTCGGTTTTGCCGATTGCTAGTTTTCTTTATAAAGGCACTTTTCTTGTCACGCTTTTCCTGACTGCATATTTGATTGTTTTGTTATTTTTCAGAAAACAGGAGGAAGAGAAGTCGAAGCAGCAACAGTTGAGGGAAAAACTGCGCAGCAAGGGAAAGGCTCGTTCCACGGCAGTGGTAAGGAATACCCGTTAAGAAATTTGCAAGCTGCTTTAAAGCGTTGGATGTAAATAAATTGTGTTATACTCTCGCTGCTCTCAATGGAGGGCAATTTTTTGGGAAATGGTTTTGATCACTCTAAACTGCAAGCCCGATGAAACCTGATCGGGCTTTTTTGTTGGGCGGGTTTACTTGCAAAAGTAAACTTTGTTGACAGGAAGGAAGTTAAACGGAGTTGTCAGAACATTTCAATTTAGTCTCGTAGTCGTTCGTCAAATAGTCTTTCGTCGAATCGCTTGCAAGCGACCAGCCGACCAATGACTAGCCGACCAGACGACTATTGTGGAAAAGGAAATCTATGACAACCGAATTTACTTCTTTAAACCTGCGTCCAGAATTGGAGCAGGCAATTGTCGACCTTGGCTATATTACACCAACAGGTATTCAAGAAGGCATGATCCCTCTCATGCTCACCGGCGTAGATGTGATTGGTCAAGCCCAAACTGGCACTGGCAAAACTGCCGCCTTCGCTCTCCCCATTCTTCATAATTACATACATCAACGACTGCCGCAAGCGCTTGTCCTCGCGCCTACGCGTGAACTTGCTGTTCAAGTCGCCGCCGCCATGGAACAATATGGCAAGCATCTCAAGGTGCGCGTGCTTGCTGTTTATGGCGGACAGCCTTACGGTCCGCAAGTCAATCAACTCAAACGCGGTGTGGATATTGTTGTCGGCACACCGGGACGTATCATCGACTTAATGGAACGCAAAGTTTTAGACCTGAGCATGATCAAGACCGTTGTGCTGGATGAAGCCGATGAAATGCTTAACATGGGCTTCATTGAGCCTGTGGAAGAAATTCTCTCTGCGACTCCCGCTGTACGACAGACCGCCCTTTTTAGCGCGACCATGCCTGTGCGGATTCGCTCCCTCGCAGAACGCTTCATGCGTGACCCTCAATCGGTCATCATCAAACAGGCGACGATGACACTGTCAGGGACTGAGCAACGCTACTACCTCGTCCACGAAGGCGACAAACTGGCGGCGTTGACAAATCTCTTTGAAATAGAACCCATTACCAGCGCGTTGATCTTCGTCCGCACGCGCATTGAAACAGGACAGTTGGCGGGTCAACTCTCAGCGCGTGGATTCCCCGCCGAAGCCTTGAACGGTGACCTCGAACAGAATGCGCGCGAACAAATCCTTAACAGATTCCGCAGCGGGCAAATCAAAGTATTGGTTGCGACGGATGTCGCCGCGCGTGGTTTGGATATTGATGATATTTCACACGTCTTCAATTATCACCTGCCAGATGACGCCGAAGTGTATGTCCATCGTATTGGGCGCACAGGCCGCGCCGGCAAAACGGGCATCGCCATTTCATTATTCGCCCCGCGTGAAAAACGACGTTTGCGCGAAATTGAGCACCTGACCAAGCAGGCGATGACACTTGGAAAACTGCCCACCGCTGCGGATATTATGCAGCATCGTGAGTACCAGGTTTTGGCGCAAATGAAAGTTTGGCTTGGCCGCGGACGTTACCAACGCGAGCGTGAACTCGTGGCGCGTTTGGTTGAAGAAGGCAACGACCCGATGGAAATCGCCGCCGCCGCTTTGAAGCTCTCACGTGCTGATGAGAAACAACGCCCCGTTGCAAATGTGACGGATGTGGTCGTATCCGAAAGCCGTTCCTCTTCTTCCTCTTATCGTGGCGGTGACCGTGAGTTTAGTCGTGGCAAGCCTCAAGGCAGAGATGGAAAGCGTGATTTTGGTAAACGTGGTGACCGCGATTCTGGTAACAAGCGCGCATCACATGAGGCGGGCATGGTGCGCTTGAAGTTGAACAAAGGCAAGGAGAACGGCGTGCGCCCGAATGATATTGTCGGCACCATCGCCCATCACGCCGACATTCCTGGCAGTGTCATTGGTAAGATCCGCATCGAAGACAAGTTTACCTATGTGGACGTGCCCGATGAATTGGTCGAGAAGGTGCTGAAACACAACGGCAATTATCGAATTGGAAAAGACAAATTCACTTTAGTAAAGTCGTAATATAAATAATGTCATTGCTCCCCCATGCTCTCTGGTGCTTCTGCCAAAGAGTATGGGGGAGTAGTCTTTTAATTTGTTGTGTATGTTCCCTGCTGTACGGATTGTCTGTGAAGATTGTAAAAATTCATAAAACATACAGACTCTATTCCGCAAGGATATGCCGTCATCGTCCCCAAAGATTTTCAGACTGTGTGGCATTGGGACTATAATATTTCCAACGTGACCGACTCAGGTTGACATTCAATT
>Ga0302321_100005734_pt1 | contig 10891 bp, 6 predicted proteins | sample Fen_T0_1_FD_202505 | JGI IMG/M metagenome (GOLD analysis project Ga0302321, IMG submission 202505) | Peat permafrost microbial communities from Stordalen Mire near Abisko, Sweden - Fen_T0_1 | ecosystem: Environmental > Terrestrial > Soil > Wetlands > Permafrost | place: Sweden: Abisko...
GCCTATAATGCGGGGCCGTTGGCTATGCACGGATTTTCGAGAAATTTCAAACAGGAGTAACGAAATGCTGAAGAAAATGACTTCGAAGTGGCTGTTGGCGCTGGGCGCCGTTGCTGTGTTCTCCACCGCGATGGCGGCCGATCCGGCGCCGTCGGGCACTGTCACGTTGTCCAGCAAGGCCGTTGCCATTGGCGTCGGCGTGAGCTGGGGCGACGGCGTGCTGACGTTTGGCGGCAAGACGTACCCGTTCTCGGTCGAAGGCCTGAGCGTTGCTGACCTGGGCGTTTCGAGCGTGACGACGTCGGGCGACGTGTTCAACCTGAAGAACGTTGCCGATTTCAGCGGCAACTTCGTCGCCGGTGAAGCGGGCATCGCCATTGCCGGCGGCCCGACCGACCAGATCCTGAAGAACCAGAACGGCGTCGTTCTGCGTCTCAAGGGCACGCAGCAAGGTGCCCGTCTGACGCTGGCCGCCCAAGGCGTCAAGCTGACCATCAAGAAGTAAGTTTGCGAAGGCGGGCGGCTCGCGCCGTCCGCCCTCCGAACGTGGCGCCGGAAAGTGGCGACCGGTTCGACAGCAACACGACGGCCTCAGAGTTCCGATTCTGAGGCCGTTCTTGTATCGGGTTTCGCGCGGGCACCGCCCGCCGTTTCGGTCGTGCCGATCCTTAACCGCAGCGAACGATGTCCCGAAAAAAACCCGCAACGCCCAAGCCCGTTCCGAAGTCCGCTCCAGAGACCGTGCCGGCCCCGGCAACGGCGGCTGACGCCCCTTCCACCGTGATGCCTGCCGCCAGTGGCAAGCCGCTGCGCTGGGTCGTGGCGGCCGTGGCGGTCGTTGCACTCGGCGCCGCGGCGCTGTTCGGCATGGACGGGCTTCGCTCCCGCGTGCTTGGGCCGGGCGCGGCGGCCGCGAACCCCACGGCCGTCGCCGCCCGCCATGTGGGCGGCACCGTGTGCGCGGAATGCCATGCGAAGGAACAGGCTGCGTGGCACGGTTCCGACCACGACCTCGCGATGCAGGTCGCCGACGAAAAAGCGATCCTCGGGGACTTCACGAATGCAAGATTCAAATATGCAGGGACGACGACGACGTTTTCGCGCCGCAACGGCAAGTTCGTCGTCAACACGGACGGGCCGGACGGCAAGCTGCACGACTACGAGATCAAGTACGCTTTCGGCGTGCATCCGCTGCAGCAGTATCTGATCGAAATGCCCGGCGGCCGAATGCAGGCGCTGTCAATCGCGTGGGACTCGCGGCCGAAGGGGCAGGGCGGCCAGCGCTGGTTCCACCTGTACCCCGGCCAGAACATCAAGGCCGGCAACTGGCTGCACTGGACGTCGGCCGGCCAGAACTGGAACTTCACCTGCGCCGAGTGCCACTCGACCAACCTGCGGAAGAACTTCGACGCCGCAGCCGGGACCTACAAGACCACGTGGTCGGAACTGAACGTCTCGTGCGAGGCATGCCACGGTCCGGGCTCGAATCACGTCACCTGGGCTACGAAGGGCGCCGATTGGCACGCCTTCGATGCGGACAAGGGGCTGGCGGTGGCGCTGGACGAGCGGCGCGGCGTCACCTGGCTCCCCGTTGCCGAGACCGGCAATGCCAAGCGGAGCGTTCCCCGCCAGGCCGCGCGCGAGATCGAGATGTGCGCGCGCTGCCATGGCCGCGCGAGCCGCCTCTCCGACGATTACGTGCACGGCAAGCCGCCGCTCGATACCCACCGGCTCGTGCGGCTGGACGATGGTCTCTACTGGAACGACGGACAGATGCGCGACGAGGTCTACAACTGGGGATCGTTCGTGCAGAGCGAGATGTACGCGCAGGGCGTCACGTGCTCCGACTGCCACGAACCGCATTCGCTGAAGTTGCGCAAGCCCGGCAACCTGGTTTGCTCGCAATGCCACCAGCCGGCGAAATACGACACGGCGAAGCACACGCATCATGCAGACGGGACGCCGGGCGCCGCCTGCGTGTCCTGCCACATGCCGACGACGACGTACATGGTCGTCGATCCGCGGCACGACCATGGAATGCGCATCCCGCGGCCCGACATTTCGGCGAAGATCGGGACGCCGAACGCCTGCAACAACTGCCACGCGAAGAAATCGGCGCAGTGGGCGGCCGACGCCATCCGCCAATGGACGGACAAGGAGCCCGAGGGCTTCCAGCACTTTGCCGAGGCGCTGCACGCGGGTTCGACCGGCACGCCTGCGGCCCGTGGGGCGCTGCTGACGCTGCTGGATGACAGGAAGCAGCCTGCGCTGGCGCGAGCAAGCGCGATCGACCGCCTGGGCCGCTACCTGACGCCGGTGACTGTCGACGCCATCTCGCGCGCACTGAACGATCCCGACGCCGTGGTGCGGCTGGCCGCGGTCGAGGCGCTCGGCGGCGCCGATGCGGCGACGCGCCAGCGTTACCTGCCGCGCATGCTCGACGATTCCGTCCGCGCCGTGCGCATCGAGGCCGCACGGGCACTGGCCGGCGCACCGGAGCAATCGCTGCAGGCGAGCCAGCATGACGTCTTCGCCAGGGTGCTCGCCGAATACATTGCAGTGCAGACCTATAACGCCGACCGGCCCGAAGGCAGGATGAATCTCGGCAACCTCTATGCGCAGCGTCGTGACATCGGCGGCGCCATCGAGGAATACCGGAAGGCGATCGCGATCGACCCCACGTTCGTTGCAGCCTATGCGAACCTGGCTGATCTCTATCGTGCCGGTGGCCTCGATGGCGAAGCCGAGAAGACGTTGCGTGAAGGGCTTGCGCGCAATCCGAAGGAAGCGGTCCTGCACCACGCGCTGGGGCTGACGCTCGTCCGCCAGAAGCGCAATGCGGAAGGACTGCAGGAACTGCGCACCGCGGCGCAGCTCGCGCCGGCAAGCGGACGCTATGCCTATGTCTATGCGGTCGCGCTGAATTCGGGCGGCCGCACTGCCGAAGCGATCGGGGTACTGAATGCGGCGCTGGCGCGGCAGCCCTATGACCGCGATATCCTTTCGGGACTTGCGTACTTCAATGCGCAAGCCGGCAAGCGCGACGTGGCCCTCGGCTACGTCAAGCGTCTGCGCGAACTGGACCCGGACAGCACGGAGGTCGCGCAGATGGCCCGACAGATCGAGGGTGCGCGCGGCCGTTAGGCAGGCGGCGCCCTTTCGTACAACATCGCGGAACGGTTAGCGGCGCCCGCCACCGCCGCGGAATCCGCCGCCACCGAATCCGCCGCCACCACCGAAGCGATCGCCGCCGCCGCCGAAGCCGCCGCCGCCGAAGCCGCCGCCACCGAAGGAACGGTCGCCGCCGCCCCAGCCACTACCACCGCCGAAACGATCGCCGCCGCTGCTGGAAAATGCGCTTGACCGATCGTCGCCGCTGCTGCGCGCCTGCGATTCCTTGTCCGCCCACGACGAATCGCCCGACGCACTGCCCCAGCCGCTGGACGAGTGCTGCTGCCAGCCGTCACCTGTGTTCTTGTAGACGTTGCCGTTGACGTCGGCGTAGTGATTGCCGTTGACGCTGGCCGTGCCCCACGTGTTGGTCTTGCCCGTTGCGGCGTTGGTGGTGGAACCGCCGCCAACGTGTGCGTCGCCCTCGGGACCCGCCGTCGATGCGCCGGCGCGGTTGTAGGTGCTGCCTCCGGCGCCGGTGGCCGATGCGGCATTAGCCGTCGAGCGCTGCCCCGTGTATTCATTCGTGTTCACTGCGCGTGCGGCCTGGCCCGAACCGCCGTTGGCGCCGTTCGCCGTGCGGTCGTAGCCGCGCGTGTAGTTGCCGGTATTGGCATTGTATTGCTTGCCCGCGTTGTAGCTGCCTGTCGTGCCGGTGCGGTTGTTGTAGTAGTTGCCGCTGGCGGTGGTGCCGGCCACGCCGCCGCCTGCATACCAGGAGCGCGTTCCGGAATAGGTCGTGGCGCCCCAGTGCCCGTAGACGTTGGCGCTGGCCGACGCGCAGCACGGGTAGCCCCAGTAGCCGGGGTGATAGTAGGCGCCGCCCCAGTACGGCTCCATCCACGCCGCGGTGGCTAAGCCCAGCGCAAAGCCGTAGGTGAAGCCGACGTACGGATTGTAGATTGGTGCCGCAGCGACGCCGTACGTGTAGGGCGGCGCGTACCACACGCTCCCGACCCACGGCGTATACGCATATCCGGTGCCGTAGACGACCGTTCCGTACGGTGCCACGACTGTCCCGAGATAACCTGGCGTGTAGCCGACGTAGACGACTTCCGGCGTAGCCTCGTAGATGCGCACGTAGGTCACGTAATAGATCGGCGAGGACGGCGGAATCGTATAGATAGCCGTCGGCACGGACGTGGCGACCTTCCATGGACCGGTGAGCTGCGCCGCCGTGAACCAGACGCCGGCGGTCACCGCGTAATACGCATTGGGCGCGACCTGGATGATCGGCACGGACGAGTTGTTGATGTACGAGAGTGACGTTCCCTGTATCGGCGAATACTGTGGCGGGCCGTCGAGATTGGGCGTGAACGTCGGACCGTTCTTCAACGGGACCGTGGCCGTCTGCGGAATCGAATTCTCGATGACGGCGACCTGCGCCTCCGGCGTGCCGGCAATCGTCGGCAGCACGGCAGCGGCCATCGAGCCCTGCGGTATCTTCGCGAACCCGGGCGGCAGTGCGTCGCCGGCGACAAAGGTCCAGGGACCGGTCATCGCGGCCGAGCTGAACCAGCGGCCGGCAAGCAGCACGTAGTAGTTGTTGCTGTTGGTGTCGATCAGGACATCGCTCGTCGTGTTCGACGCCCAGAGCAGCGACGTGCCGACGATCGGCACGAAGTCCGGCTGGCCCTTGAACACGATCAGTTCCGAGGGAATCTGCGGCGTATAGATGGTCGGAACGCCTAGGGCGAGCGACGGCTTCGGGTTGGCCTTGGGGCCGCCGTCGAGCAGGTCGACCGTGCCCGCCTTGGACAACGTCTGCGCGATGTCGTTGGCCGCGTTCTTGACGAGCGGGCCCATCGCGGCCTGCGTCCACGGTCCGTTGATGCTGTCGGCCGACAGCCAGCCGTCGAAGACGTGGATGTAGTACTTGTCGCCGAAGCCGCCCTTCAATATCAGCGCGCGGGTGTTGATGACGCGTTGCGCCTGTGCGTGGTTTGGCACGGCCTTCAGCACCGGCGCGCCGTCGATAGGCACCAGGATGGCCGGCGAGTAGCTTACAAGCACCTGCGGCGGCGCGTTGTTCACGGCCACTGTCGGTGGCTTGATGCCGGCCAGCGCGAGCGACGCTTCGAGACGGTCCAGCGATATGGTCTTCACGCCCGCGGCGAACTGCTTCTGCAACTCGGTGGCGTAGGCGGCGCCGCGATTGGGCAGCGTCGGGAAGTCGCTCTTCGTGATCTTGAGGTTCTCGAAGACCACCGTGCGCATGACCTTGTCCACCTGCGTGCGCGCGGTGGCGAAGACGACGCCGAAGGTCTCGTCCTTGGCGCCGGCCGGCTTGATGGCCAGCGCCGTGCGGAATTCGATCTGGTTGTCCACCCATTTGCTGACCTGCGGCTGGTAGACGAGCACTGCAGCATTGGACAGGCTGATGTCCCGGGGCCAGGGGTCGGCGGGAAGCTTCGTGGCCGGCGCCGCCGCAGCGGGTGCCTGCGCAATGACGAGCGAAGGCAGGGCCAGCGAGAGGGCCATGGCCGTCACGAATGCAGATGCGAGTCGGGTGAGTTGCATTGCGTCCACCTGTTCGGGATACAAAGATCGATATTACCGCCAGAAGCACATTTTTTGCAGTGGCCGCCGCTCGGCGGGCTCCGACTTCGGCACAATGGCCGAAAGCTCAAGAAATGCCACGGAGGAATATTCCATGCTCGGTCTCATGCAGGACGGTCCGCTGCTCATTTCGTCGCTGATCGAGCACGCCAATGCGTTTCATCCCGGGGTCGAAATTGTCTCGCGCACTGTCGAGGGGCCGATCCATCGCTGCACGTACGGCGACGTCCACGGCCGCGCCAAGCGCGTGGCCCGGGCGCTGACGGCATTGGGTGTTGCGCGGGGCGACCGCATCGCCACGCTGGCCTGGAACGGGTATCGGCACATGGAGCTCTACTACGGCGTGTCCGGCATGGGCGCCGTGCTGCACACGATCAACCCGCGCCTCTTTCCCGAGCAGATCACCTACATCGCCAATCACGCCGAGGACATGTACCTGTTCTTCGATCTGACGTTCGCGCCGATGATCGAAAAGCTGGGACAGGCGATGAAGTCGGTCAAGGGCTTCGTCGCGATGACCGACCGGGCGCACATGCCGGCGCTGTCCGTACCCAACCTTATCTGCTACGAGGAGCTGGTCGCTGCGCAAGACGACGACTACGACTGGCCAGTGTTCGACGAGAATACGGCGTCCTCGCTTTGCTACACGTCCGGGACCACGGGCAACCCCAAGGGCGTGCTCTTTTCGCACCGATCGACGGTGCTGCACTCCTTTGCCGCGTGCGCCGTGGACTGCCTGGGCATCTCCGCCACCGAAACGCTGCTGCTGGTGGTGCCGATGTTCCACGTCAATGCCTGGGGCATGCCCTACGCCGGCGCGATGGCGGGCGCCAAGCTCGTGATGCCCGGGCCGGGACTGGACGGCAGGAACGTGTACGAGCTGCTGCGCGACGAAAAGGTGACGATGGCTTTGGGCGTGCCGACGGTGTGGCTGATGCTGCTGCAATACGCCGAGACGGCGGGACTCGATCCGCGCAGGGAGCTCACGCTGCGGCGCGTCGTCATCGGCGGGTCTGCGGCGCCGCGCGCGATGAGCGAAACATTCGAGAAGCAATTCGGCGCGTTCGTCTTGCACGCGTGGGGCATGACCGAGATGTCCCCGCTGGGCACCGTCTGCAACCTGCTGCCCAAGCACCAGGGATGCGCGCTCGAGCAGCGTCTGGACGTGCAGGCCAAGCAGGGACGGCCGCTGTACGGCGTCGACATGAGGATCGTCGACGACACGGGGCGCGCGCTGCCTCACGATGGCAAGGCCTTCGGACACCTGATGGTGCGCGGGCCGTGGATCACCAAGGGCTACTTCAAGGGCGAAGGCGGCGAGATTCTCGATGCCGACGGATACTTCGACACCGGCGACGTGGCCACGATCGATGCCGATGGCTACATGCAGATCACCGATCGCTCCAAGGACGTCATCAAGTCCGGCGGGGAATGGATTTCGTCGATCGACCTGGAGAATGCAGCAATGGCGCACCCGGGCATAGCCGAAGCCGCCGTCATCGGCGTCGCGCATCCGAAGTGGCAGGAGCGGCCGCTGCTCGTCGTCGTCCGGAAAGCCGGCAAGGAAGAAGTGACGCGCGACGACGTGCTGGCGTTCCTGCAGGGCAGGGTCGCACGGTGGTGGCTGCCCGATGACGTGGCCTTCGTCGACGAATTGCCGCATACGGCGACGGGCAAGCTGCTGAAGACGAAATTGCGCGAGACGTTTTGCGACTATCGCCTGCCCGAAGTTCCGGCAGGTGGCGAGCCGAACGTCCGGGGAGGATAATCGGGCGGAACGCGCCATACGGCGGCCGCCCGGCGGGCACCGGGAACATCCCCGGGGCGGGACAACGAACGACGGGAGAAGGAACCATGGCGGAAGCATCGGCACCGGAATTGCGCAAGGCGGGCGGCTGGGTGATTGTCTGGGGCGTGTCGCTTATCCTGGCGGGAATCGTTGCCATCGTGGAGCCCGCCGTCGCGGCGGTCGCGACTGCGCTTCTGCTGGCATGGCTGTTCGTATTTTCGGGCGTCGTCGAACTCATCTATGCGTTCCAGCAGCGCGCCCACGATGGCCTCGCATGGAAAATTATCTCCGGCCTTTCGCTGCTCGCGCTGGGCATCTACATGCTGGTCTTTCCGATCGCGTCGATCGCGACACTGGCACTGCTGATCGCGGCGTTCCTGGCGGCGAGCGGGTTCAGCAGCGTCCTGCTCGCGTTCAAGCGCCGTCCGCGGCACGGCTGGGGATGGGTGCTGTTCGACGGCGTATTGTCGATTGCGATCGCGATGATGATCGCGTCCGGCTGGCCGCAGAACTCGATCGACTTCGTAGGCATCCTGGTGGGCTTCTGCCTCATTTCCGGCGGCATCTGGCGGATCGTGCTCGGCCGCGCGCTGCGCGCGGAACCTCCCTCTGCCTGAGCAACGAGTAGACGATGACGACGCGGCCCGCACTCGGCGCGGGCCGCGGGTTCAGCCCCGGGAAGCCGAAGTGGCCAACCCTTGCGCGCGCAGCTCGTCGAGCGTTGCGCCCATCGTCAATGCCTGCGGATCGATCCTGACGTGGATCAGCGCCGGGCCGGCCGCCGCCAGCGCCCGCTCGAAGGCCGGCGCGAAATCCGCGGTGCGCACGACCGTTTCGCCGGTGGCGCCGTAGGCCCGCGCCAAGGCGGCGAAATCCGGGTTGCGCAGGTCCGTTCCGGATACGCGCTCGGGGTAGGTCCGCTCCTGGTGCATCCGGATCGTCCCGTACATGCCGTTGTCGATGACGACGAAGATCACGCCCAAGCCGTACTGGACGGCGGTAGCCAGTTCCTGCCCGTTCATGAGGAAGCACCCGTCGCCGTTCCACGATAGGACGACGCGATCGGGGTGCATGGCACGGGCGGCGATGGCTGCAGGGACGCCGTAGCCCATGGCGCCGGAGTACGGCGCAAGCTGGGTACGGAAGCCACGGTACCGGAAGAGCCGGTGCATCCACGTCGCATAATTTCCGGCGCCGTTGGTGACGATCGCGTCGTCGGGCAGGCGCGACCCCAGCCACTGCATGATCTGCCACATATCGACGTCACCGGGAACCGCGCGTGGCGCCTGCCACGCCTCGTAGTCGGCGCGCGCGTTCGTCACGCCGCGGCTTCTGCCGCTTGCGCCCGGCAGGGGTTCCGCCGACAACGCCGCGAGAAACGCGCCCGGGGCCGCATTGATGGCGAGCGCGGGCTGGTAGACACGACCGAGCTCGTCGGCGCCGGGATGCACGTGGATGAGTGCCTGCGACGGCGCCGGCACCGCGAGCAGCGTATAGCCTGAAGTCGTCATCTCGCCCAGGCGCTCGCCGATCACCAGCAGCACGTCGGCGTCGCGCACCCGCGCGGCGAGCTTGGGATTGATGCCGATGCCGACGTCGCCGGCATAGTTCGGGTGACGATTGTCGAAGAGATCCTGGCTGCGGAACGCGCACGCTACGGCCAAGTCGGCGGCCTCCGCGAATTGCCGCAACTCGGCGCAGGCGGCGGCATCCCAACGGCTGCCGCCGACGATGACCAGCGGCCGGGACGCCCGCGCAAGCATGTCGCGCGCAGCGGCAACCTGGCCCGCGTCGGGCGCGGCGACGATCGCATCGACGTGCGCGGCGTCGGCGCAGACGGCGCGCGCCGTCAGCATGTCCTCGGGAAGTGCCAGCACCACGGGCCCCGGCCGTCCCGACATCGCGACCCGGTACGCGTGCGCCAGATATTCCGGAATGCGCTCGGCGCGGTCGATCTGCGCGGCCCACTTGGCGACGCTGCCGTACATCCTGCGGTAGTCGATTTCCTGGAACGCTTCCCGGTCGGTCATGTCGCCGCCGACCTGGCCGACGAAGACGATCATCGGCGTGGAATCCTGCGCGGCCGTGTGGATGCCGATGGCAGCGTTCGCGGCGCCCGGCCCGCGCGTGACGAAGGCGAGCCCGGGGCGCCCGGTCATCTTGCCGCAGGCCTCGGCCATGTAGGCAGCGCCGCCTTCCTGCCGGCACACGATGAAGCGAAAGCGATCGCGGACGCCGTACATGGCGTCGAGTACGGACAGGTAGCTTTCGCCCGGGACGCCGAAGGCAAGCGTGGCGCCTTGCGCAATCAGGCCGGCGACGAGGATTTCTCCGCCCGTTCGGGTGTTCATGGCAGGGGGTGGCAAGGGCGCTTTCCCGGTTCGATAACGCAGATTCTACGCGACGCGACGCGGGTGCTCTCCTATAATCGCCGGCAAACCCAACCCGCAGCCCTTGCCGCATGCCCACCTACGACACCATCCACGACGCCTCGCTGTTCGCCGCCATCGGACTGCTGTTCGCCATCATCACGATGCGGCGGGCACGGCCGCTGCGCAAGGGCATGGTGGCGATGGTGGTGCTGATGGCGCTGGGCCTCGCGGGACTGGTCATGCTGAGCCGCTACGGCGACGGCATCGAGAGCCGTACGCTGATCACCATCCTGCGCGAACTGGGGCTGCTGGTCATGACGTTCGCCCTCGTGCGCATCGGCGTCATCTTCCTGTTCGAGGTGCTGCTGGCACGGGCCGCGGTGCCGCGAATGATGGCCGACGTGCTGCTCGCCGTGACGCTCGTCATCTACACGATATTCCGGATGAACGAGGTCGGCGTGAACCTGGCCAGCCTCATCACGACGTCCGCGGTGCTGACCGGCGCCATCGCGTTCTCGATGCAGGCGATGCTGGGCAACCTGTGGGGCGGCATTGCGCTGCAGGCCGACAATACGTGCCGGATCGGCGACTGGATACGCGTCGACGGCATCGTCGGGCAGATCATCGGCATCCGCTGGCGCTGCCTGGCTGTGGCGACCAACGACGGCGAAACGGTGATGATGCCCAACGCGCAACTGGTCAACAGCCGCGTGACGGTCCTGGCGCGGCGCGGCGACTTCAGGATTCCCTGGCGGCGCGCAGTCGAATTCTTCGTCGACTATGGGTCCACGCCATCCCAGGTGATCGCGGCCGTCGAAGCGTCGCTCGCACGCACGGAATTTCCGAACGTTGCCAGCGAACCGCGCGCCGTCTGCACGTGCCGGTCGTTCGACGACAATTCCATTCGCTACGCGGTGCTCTACTGGCTGGTGGACCCCGCGCTCGAACAGGTCACCGATTCCAAGATTCGCGCCCACGTGTTCGCCACGCTGGCGCGCCA